>Ga0136630_1000174_pt1 | contig 21628 bp, 16 predicted proteins | sample AntDrymUQ5682106_2_FD_105496 | JGI IMG/M metagenome (GOLD analysis project Ga0136630, IMG submission 105496) | Polar desert sand microbial communities from Dry Valleys, Antarctica - metaG UQ568 (21.06) | ecosystem: Environmental > Terrestrial > Soil > Desert | place: Antarctica: Dry Valley...
GACTTTGCGAGGCGGGGGAGACGGCCCGACGGTCGGGCTTCGGGCGGACATGGACGCGCTCCCGATCCACGAGGAGACGGGTCTCGACTTCGCCTCCGAAACCGACGGGAAGATGCACGCATGCGGCCACGACGGCCACACGTCCATGCTCGTCGGCGCGGCCCACGCTCTTTGCGGAATGAGGGATCGCCTGAACGGCACGGTCAAATTCTTCTTCCAACCCGCCGAGGAAGGCGGGGGAGGCGGGAAGGTCATGGTCGAGGAGGGCGCGCTCGAGGGCGTGGATTCCATTTTCGCGCTCCATCTTTGGCCGGGGCTTCCGTTCGGGGTGGCATCCACGAAGGGCGGTTCGGTCATGGCCGCCGCCGACGCCTTCGAGATGGAGGTGAGGGGAACCGGGGGACATGGGGCGATGCCGCATCTCGCATCGGACGCGGTGGTCATGTCGGCGCACATCGTCGCCGCTTTGCAAACCCTCGTTTCGAGGGAAGTCAATCCGGTGGAGCCGGCGGTTGTGACGGTCGGGGAGATCGGGGCCGGGACGGCTTTCAACATCATCCCCGAAACCGCCCGAATAGGCGGAACCGTGAGAACCGTGTCGGACGAAGTGAGAAATCTCATACCCTACCGGATGGAGGAACTCGCCAAAGGAGTCGCGAACGGCATGCGAGGCGACGCGACCCTCGACTATAAATTCTCATACCCCGTCACGAAGAACGACCCCGAAGCCGCGAGCTTCGCGCTCGATGTCGCGTCGGGGCTATTCGGCGAAGAAAACGCCGTCGAGGCGAAAGCACCCTCGATGGCGGCGGAGGATTTCGCGTATATGCTCGAAGAGGTTCCCGGCGCGTACGTGTGGCTCGGAGTGGGGGATGTGTCGGGGCTTCACACGCCTCAGTTCGCATTCGACGAGGAGATATTGCCGCGGGGAGCGGCGCTGCTCACGGCGATGGCGGTGGAATCGCTGTCGTAGCTTGTCAGCGCGAGCGAAGCGAGCTACGATCCCGGCGGATTCACCAAAAACTGAAACCCCTCCGACTGCCCCGCGAGGATGACGATTATGAGGATCAAAGCCCCGAGCGGAATGAGAGTCGCGAGCGCGGCTTTTTTCCAGCTTTCGTTGAGAATTTCTTTGACTCCGACGGTGGCGACGTATGCTCCGTATGGGATGGCGAGGAGCGGGCCGTATGGAACCCATGCGACGATCCCGATGCCCGACGCATATCCGAGCGCCCGGTAGACGGGGGAAAACTTCGCTCGCGAGGGGCCGCCGTCGAGGACGACGAGGACGAGCGCGGCGAGCATCGAGAGCATGATCGGCACGAGTATCACCGCGACGACGAGGCCGAGGAGCGGCGCGTATATGAGCGAGTATGAAAGCTCCCGGAGCCATACCGCTTGCAAAACGGCTTCGAGGACGAGGTTCGCGTAAAGCACGAGCGAGGCGAAGATGGTCGGGCGGATCGGGCCTCCCTCCGGGTCGAGGTTCCGGAAGAAACGCCCCGGCGCGAGCCATACTTCCCGCAACGCCCCCCGGAAATGCTCCGGCGACTCGGATCTGTATCCATCGTTCCGGTATTCGCCGCCGCGTCCGCTTCGCATTACCCGCCCCCGTCCGCTTCGTTGTCGGTTTCGCTTTCCGGAGCTTCGGTTTCCGATCCCCCGTCCTCCCCGGCTTCGTCGCGTTCGACGGCGCCGATGCGGGCTTCGAGGGAGAGGTTGCGGGCGTCTTCGCTCGGGACGGCCACGTTTATGTTCCCGGTTTGGACGAGTATTCTTCCGCCGCCGGAGAAGCGGCCCGAGAGGCTCGCGTCGCCGGACTCGATGCCCGCCTCCAAAGTTCCGATTACGAGATCCGTGAGATCGACATCCCCGGAGCCGACTTCGAGGTTCACTTGCCCGGTCTCGGTGGTGACGTTTTCTATCTCCACATCCCCCGCCGGAGCCTCGACGCTTATGGAACCCCCCGCGTCCCGCACGGAGACGTCCCCGGCCTCCGCCACGACCGACGTGCTTCCCGAGAGTCCCGAAACCTCGACCCTCCCGGCCTCGGAGGAGACTTCGACGCTCGCGCCGGGCGGGACGCGGACGGCGTAGTCCGCCCCGGTGTTCCGGCCGCCGCTCGTGGCTATGTCGAAGTCCGAGCCATCGCGCGAGATGTCCACTTCGATATCGGCGGCCCTTTCCTGCGCGGAGGCGGGGTCGCGGGCGACGGCGTGTTTCGTGGCTTCGTACTCGATGGCTTCGAGGTCTTCGACGCCCTCGATGGAGATTTGCCCGTGGCCGTTCGAGAGGCGGATGCTCGGCTCGGGGCCGGAGTCGAGTGAGTCGCTCGCCGCGCTCGTCCCAGAGAGCGTGTCCCCGAGCGAGCGCCACAAAAAAAGCCCCCCCGCGAGAAGGAGGGCGAGAAGGAAAAGGCCGACGGCGAGGAACACCCACGTTCTCACGGAGTTCCGGCGCCACGATGGTTCCGGCGTGCTTCGATCCGGTTTCTCCTCCGGGGCTTCGCGGTGGGAGCGGCTTTCGCGGCGGTGTTCTTCATCCCTGGGGTTCAAGGGGGTCTCGAGGCTACGAACCCGGTGGCGTGCGGGTCATGGATCCACACGTCCGTACACGTCTTCGAGGCGGACGATGTCGTCCTCGTCGAACTCCCCGAAGGAAATCTCGAGTACCCGGACATCGGCGTCGCCGACCGCCGAGAGACGGTGGACGGTTCCTCTCGGAATGTAAAGTTTCTCGCTCGCGTCCGGGGTGATGACTTTCTCATCGAGTTCGACGCGGGCGCCGGGGTCGAGGACGACCCACAACTCGTCGCGCATGTGGTGGTATTGGCGCGAGAGAGTGCCTCCCGGCGCAACCGTTATGACCTTCACCGTGGACGGGAGGTTGTGCGTATATTGCTCGAAGCGGCCCCACGGTTTGTCCACTTTCACAGAGGGCGGACCTTGATTTGTGCGACTCATACTCGAGAACCCCTTTCTTACGAAAGGTTAGTTTAGAGCATCGGGGCGCGGTTGTGCATAAAGCGAAAAGCCGCCCGCTAAAGCGGACGGCTCGGGAGGATCACGGGAGAGAGGGCTTCGGAAGCCCCGGCCCAGCTTACTCAGTCATCATAGTCGTCGTCATCGTCGTATCCGCCGTACCCGTCATCGTAGTCGTCGTACCCGTCGTCGTCGTCGAAGTAGACGGGGGCGGGCTGCTCGGCGGGAGCCGGGATCACCGCCGCCGGAGCCGGGGCCGATTCGCTGGCTACGGCGCTCCCGCCAGAGCTTTGACCCTCGCTCCGGTCGTCGCGGTCATCCATATTGCCATCGTCGCCGCGGCCATCGGCGTCGGCATTGCCGTCGTTTTGGTTGTCGGCGTTGCCATTCGAGTCATCGTCGGCGTTGTCGTCGTCTTCGCGTTCGCGGTTGTCGCGCAGGTTCTCGAAGGATTCGTCGCCGCTTTCGGTGTCGTCGTTGCTTTCGGCGCGGATCTCTCCGTTTTGGGCGTTTTGTATGGACTGGCTGCCTTGTCCGCTTTTCGCCTCGTCGAATTGCACGCAAGCGACCGTGGCGACGCTGAGCGCCATAAGTGCGATGACCGCCCAGATCAGCTTTTCTATAACCTTGCCCACCATCGTCAACCTCCTCGTATCGTCGGTCTATGTCTATGATGGGATTCTCCCCCGACCGGGTTAAACGAGGATGAGGCGGCTGTTAGAAAGCTTTAATTTCGAGGAATTCGCCGAGCCTTTGGGAGAGTTCCGCGACCGTCGGGCGGTCGTCCGGCTCCGGCTCGAGGCAGGCTTCGATGGTTTCCGCGAGCTTTCTGGGAATCCGGCGGTGCTTGTTCACCGGCTCGACGCGGCGTTGGATCTGCTCGTAGTCCTCGTCTTTGTGCTCGGTGTATTCACCGCTCGCCGAGGCTTCGGAGGCATCGCTGTCCTCCTCGTCAACATAGGAGTTGAAAGGAACCTCGTCGGTCGCGGCTTCGAAGAGGACCGCGCCAATCCCCCACACGTCGGTGGCGGGACTCACCATTTCCCCCCGGACTTGCTCCGGAGCCATGTAGTAAAAAGTGCCTTCCCACTTCTTGCCGCGTCCGGGCTTGCGGGCGATGGAGAGGTCTATGATCTTCGCCACCCCCCGCTCCGAGACGATGTTCGACGGTTTGAGATCGAGGTGGAGTATCCCGTGATGATGCAAATAATGGATCGCCGAGCAAAGATGAAGCCCGAGGTGCGCCACGGCCTTTAACGGCAGCCGCCGCGGACTCGTGTCTATGAGGTTTCCGACCGTCTTCCCGGTGAGGGTCTCCATAACGACGGCGGGACGCGGATCTTTTATAATCTCATACGCCCGCACGATGTGCGGGTGCGTGAACTTGCCGAGCATCCGCCCCTCCCGGAAAAGCCCCCGCGCGACCTTCTCGGTCATGCGGTCGGGGATGGGGGTCTTCACTATGCAGCGCGAGGCCCGCTCTTCGCTCCACACGTCGTACACGTCGAAATTTTTGCTCCTGTGGAGGTGCGCGATGGCCGTGTATCCGGGCGCGATGGCCTCGCCCGGCTCCAGCCCCGGCGGGCCGCCTTTCAGGAAATCCTCGGTGTCGGTCGCGTCGGTGTACGTGAAATCCGAGTCGGTTCGTTCCATTGCCTCTCTCATATCTCCGCTGACCACGCTTTCGAGACGGTTGTCTCGTCGTGGAGGCTGTACAGCCTCGCGTACGATCCGCCTTGCGAAAGCAATTCTTCGTGCGTGCCTTCCTCCGTGAGCGCCGTCTTCGAGGACGAGTATCTTCGTCGCCTCGCGTACTGTGAGGAGGTTGTGGGAGATCACGATAGTCGTCCTCCCGCTCATGAGCCGCCGGAGCGGATCCATGACTTTCCCGCCGGACTCGGCGTCGAGCCCGGTCGTCGGCTCGTCGAGGATGAGGACGGGGGCGTTTCTGATCATGGCGCGGGCGATGGCGACCCTTTGCCTTTGCCCGCCGGAGAGGAGCCGCCCTTTTTGCCCGATGACGGTGTCGTAGCCTTTCGGCAGGGCCCGGAGGAAATCGTCGGCGTCGGCGGCCTCGGCGGCTTCCTTTATCTCCGCCTCCGTCGCGCCGGGCTTGCCGTAGGCTATGTTCTCGCGGATCGTCCCGTCGAAGACGAGCGTCTCCTGGAGAAGCACCGCGACGTTCTCGCGCAGCGAGCGGAGGGTGAGGTCTCTCAGATCCCGGCCGTCGAGCCGCACCGCCCCCGACTCGGGATCATAGAAACGGAGGAGGAGCTTCGCCACCGTGGACTTCCCCGCCCCCGATGGCCCGACGAGCGCGAGCACCTCGCCCGGCCCGACGCTCGCCGAGACTTCTTCGAGGGCCGGTGCCTCCGTGTCCGGGTAATAAAAAGATACGCCATCGAGCTCGACATGCCCCTCGGCACCTTCGAGGGCGACGGCGTCCTCCCTTTCGACGACGGAGGGTTTCTCGTCCAAAAACTCGATGATTCGTTCGGCTCCGGCGGAGGCCGCGTAGTATGCGTTGAGGAGGCTGCTGAAACCTTTGATCGGCTTGTAGAGCATGCTCAGGTACACGAGGAACACGAGCAGCCCGCCTATCGAGATCCTCCCCTGCGACAACTGGTACGCCCCGAACGCGATCACGACGAGTACCCCGGCGAGCTCGATGATGCTGATGAGCGGCGAGAAGAGCGCGCTCAGGCGGGTTCCGGCCATTTGCGCCTCGAAGCTGCCTTCGTTCTCGCTGTGGAACCGGGCGGTCTCCTCGTCCTGGCGGTTGTACGCCTGAACGAGCGCGGCGTTCGAGAGGCTTTCTTCGGCGACGGCGCTTATGGAGCCTGAGCGGCGGCGCTCCTCGCGGGCGGCGAGCTTGATCTTGCGCGAGAAATGCCTCGCGGCGATCCAGAAAAGCGGCGCGACGAAGAGCGAGACGAGCGCGAGCTGCCAATCCAAATAGAAGAGGGCCGCCGTGAAGAAAATAAGCTGGAAGAAATACGATAGCGCGGCGGCCACGCCGGAGAGGACGAGTTCTTCGATCTCCTCCACGTCCTCGGTTACGCGCGAGAGGACGTCCCCGAGCTGGTGGCGGTCGAAGAAGCCGAGCGACAGGCTTTGCAAATGCTGGAAGAAGCTCGTCCTCAGTTCGACGATGAAGTTCCCGCCGACCCACTCTGAGTCCGGGTGGGTTGCGGGGCGGGCGGGCGGGTATCGTCTGCGGTTATGCGAAGATCGGATCCGGAATTGCTCCGGAGCTGTCGCGGAGGCGACGCGCGGGCGTGGGAAAACCTCATGGACAAGTACGAGCGGCTGGTCTTCTCCATCCCGCTCAGCTACGGGCTCTCGCGCGAGGACGCGGCGGACATATGCCAGATCACATTCACCATCTTCATGCGGAGTATGGACTCGATGCGCGACGACAGCCGCCTCGGGGCGTGGCTCTCCACCGTCGCCCGACGCCACACATGGCGAATGATGAAAAAGACCCACCGCGAAAAAGCCGGAGGAGCCGAAGACGTCGCCGAAGGGGATGTCGCCGAAAGCACGGTCCTGTTTCTCGGGAAGTCTGGCGACGATGCCCCCGAGCGGTGGGAGACCATCGAGTGGCTCGATCAAGGACTCTCGAAGATCGAAGGCCGATGCCGGGAACTCCTCACCGCCCTCTATTTCGACGAGGACGAGCCTTCATACACGGAGGTCTCCGAAAAGCTCGGGATGTCCATCGGGAGCATCGGCCCGACGAGGGCGCGGTGCCTGAAGCGCTTGAAGGAGGCTCTCGAAGACCTCGAATGAAGTGGCCGAGGGGAAATCCCGCCCCATGTATTTCCCAGGGTCGAAGCACGCATTACTAGGGCGAGACCAGAAAACCACGAACAGAGCCGGAGAAAGCGAGATGTCGAACTCAAGAAAACCAGGCTTCGATGAGATCCTCGACTGGATCGAAGACCGACTCCCACCCGAAGAGGCGGAGGCCATAGCCGCCCGCGTCGCCGCCGACGACGAGGCCCGCGCCGAGGCCGAATGGCTGAGAACGTTCGGCGAAGCGAGTGAAGGCATCGTCCTCGACTCCCCGCCTTCGGAGGTCCGGGCGGAGATCTCCCGCCGCTTCGAGGGCTTCGCCGAAGGGCGCCGCCAGCCCGGCCCTCTCCGGCGGCTGTTCGCCACTCTCACCTTCGAGGGGGGGATGCAGCCCGCCTTCGGCGTGAGGTCCGTGGCTCCCGAGGCGCAGCGGCACTTTGTGTATTCCACCGACCTCGCCGACGTCTCGTTCAGCGTCCGGCTTCGCCGGGGCGGGGGGCTCGACCTCATGGGGCAGGTTCTCCCGAACGGCGACGACGTGGAGCCGGACGAGTTCGGCGTCCACCTCATACGCGACATCGGCGCCTCGGAGACGGCCCTCGCCGACGACCTCGGGGAATTCGCCTTCGAGGGCGTCTCCGAGGGGACGTACGAGATGATCCTCGCCACCGAGCGGTACGAGATCCTCATCCCGCCCTTCCAGCTTCGCTGATTCCTAACGAAAACGGGGTCTCGCCACTTTCGACGAAACCCCGGAGCCTTTCGAAAACCGGGAAAACCCCGGCTCTTCAAGCTACATTTCCAGAGAAAAAGACCTCATCCGTGGCGCGAGTTCCACGGCGCTGAGCAGCAACATGAGCAGCGCGGCAAATACCGGTGGGCAGTGTGGTGGACCCGTCATGTTCCCTCCTTCTCGGGAGCGCGAAACCTCGCGCTCCCTCAGTCCACAAACAACTTCTTTATCATGCCTTCGAAACATCAGGGACGCATTGAATAGAGATTAGAAAGCCGCCGTTTTAGTAGAATCCGCCCATGTCCCGAGAAACCGAGACCGAAGCAAGCTTGGTAGACGAGTTGCTCGCTCTCCCGACCCGCGAGCGGCGGATCGATTTCCTGCGCTCCCGAAGCCTTCTCGACCCCGGCGGCCTCGACCGCCTCCTCGACACCGCCGACAACCTGCTTGACAGCGACCCCGGCAAGGCGCAAAGCCTCGCCGAACTCTGCCGGAACCTCGCCGACGTCGCCAACGCCCCGGCCGCCATGCCACGCGCGAACTACATAGTCGCCGGGTCGCGCAACATAAACGGCGACTTCGAAGGAGACCTCGCTTTCACGAAGTTGGCCCACGATGGGTACGCCGCCCTCGGAATGAACGTCGAAGCGCTCCGCACAAACGTGGGGAAAATGGCCGCTCTCCTCGAACTCGGACGTTATCAGGAAACTCTCGACACGGGGCAGGCGACTTTGGATTCCCTCAACGACGAAGGCTATTTGCAAGTGAACCCGACGCAGGAACAGAAAGACTTGCTCTTCGCGCTGGTGCATCAGAATCGGGGCGGATGTCTGGAATACATGGGACGATACGACGAGGCGTTCGACGCTTACTCGAGCGCGGAGCGATTGTATGAAGCCCTCGGCATGACCGAGCGCATGGGCGAAATATCGAGCAACCGGGGGGCGATCCTTCTCAATCTTGGCAAAGCAAGGGAAGCTCTCGAGGCCCATGAGGCAACGGCTGCTATTTTCAGGGAAGCGAATTCTCCTTTGCTGGCTGCTAAAGCCATAGTGAATTTAGGAGAGGCCCACCTCCGTTTGGGAAATTACATGCGAAGTCTCGAAGCCTTCGAGGAGGGACGACGTTCTCTGGAATCCTTCGAGACTCTCTCGGACAGGTATCTACTTTTGCGCCACACCGCTGACGCTTACATGGAACTGAACTTGTATGCCGAGGCGCTGGCGGCCTATCGTGAGGCCGAGGGACTGCTTCGGAATGCGGGTATGGCACACGACCGGGCGCAAGCGTTGTGGGGAATAGGCTCTGCTTTAATGACTCGCTCGGAGATGGGTGAAGCCGGGAGCGCTTTGGAGGAAGCGGCGTCGCTGTTCGAGGAGGCGGGGAACGCGCCGATGCTCTCCGGGGTGATGCTCGAGGAGGCCGCGCTCCTTTCGACGCGAGGGGAAGACGGAGCCGCCAAAGAGAAAGCGGAGGCCGCTATGGATCTCGTCTCCGGCGAAGATTGGCCGGTTCAGCGTTTCTACGCGCACCTTCGCCTCGCTGACTTGCTGTTCCCCGTCGCGGACGAGGTCGAGCCACACCTCCTCGAAGCCCGGCGTTTGACGGAGCGCCTCTCGCTTCCGCAAATGCGGTACCGGCTCAATGAACGCCTCGGGCGGCTTCGAGCGCTTCAGGGGCGCGACCGGGAGGCCGAGGAGCTTCTCGAAGCGGCGATCGGCGACATCGAAGGCCTTCGGGGGACGGTCGCTCAGGAAAATATGCGGGCTTCCTTCCTCCGCGACAAAACCGCCGCTTATGAAGAACTTTTGAAGCTCCACCTCGACCGGGACGGCGAGGTGGAGGCGCGACGAGCCTTCGCGGTCGCCGAAAGGGCGAAGTCGCGCGCCCTCATAGACCTCCTCACGGGCATCGTCGGGAAGGAGTCCGCGAGAGCCATCGAGCCGGGGATGAGGGAGATGTTCCAGACCATGCAGGCGGAACTCAACGACATATACAACCAACTTCTCACCCCCGCCGAGGACGGGAGCGTCTCCCCGCGTGATTTGCAAGGACGAGCCGTCGAGCTTGAGCGTGAGATCGGGCGCCTGCAACTGAGATCCTCGTCTTCGAGCGAAACCCCGGACATGTTCGGTGTCCCGGATTCCGGCTTCGACCGTCCTCCCCCCGGCGCGACGCTCGTCGCCTATCACGTCGTCGGCGACGAAGTCCTCGCGTTCGTCGTCGCGGATGACCGTGTTCGGGTCGCGCGAGATTTATGCGGGGCGGGGGAGGCCGAGAATCTCCTCCGCAGGTTGGACGCACAGTGGGATCGCCTCGGAGCCGGGGTCGAGATACCGGAGAGGCACATGATCCTCCTCGAAAAGTCGGCGCGCCGGATTCTCTCCACTTTGTATGACATGCTCGCGAGGCCGCTCGAAGGTTTCATCGAGGGCGCGAACCTCATAATCGTCCCTCACGGGCCGCTCCATCAAACGCCTTTCCACGCGCTCTTCGACGGCGAGCGGTACCTCATTGACCGGTTCGAGATCTCGTACGCCCCGAGCGCGAGGGTGTTCTCGCTCTGCCACGAGAGAACGCCGAGAGCGATGGACAGCGTCCTCGCAATGGGCGTGGCGGACAAACGGATACCGGCGTCCGTGCGGGAGGCCCGCGCCGTCGCCCGGCTCTTCCCCGAAACGGACGCGCTTGTGGGCGAACACGCGACCGTGGCCGCGCTCGAAGAAGGTGCTTCCGGCAGCGGCGCGCTCCACCTCGCGTGCCACGGCATGTTCCGCTCCGACAACCCGATGTTCTCGTCGCTCAAGCTCCACGACGCATGGCTCAAAGCCGCCGACGTCGTGGGCCTCGACCTCGCCGGGGCCACGGTCGCCCTCAGCGCGTGCGAGACCGGACGCAGCCAGGTCGTCGGAGGGGACGAGGTTCTCGGACTCACCCGCGCCTTCCTCGGGGCCGGGGCCGCGACGCTCCTCGTCAGCCTGTGGCTCGCCCACGACGAAACCACCGCCTCCCTCATGACGAGATGGTACGAAAAGCTTCTCGGCGGCGAGTCTCCGGCGAAGGCGCTCCGGGACGCGCAGCTCGAAGTCAAAGAACGCCATCCACATCCATATTACTGGGCGCCCTTCGTCCTCGTTGGAAAGCGATGAGCGACGGATTCTAATCCCCGTCTAATTCAAGGCTGGGAGAATTCAGGTGGATTCGGTGTATCAGATAGGGTATCCGGCGGCATTGCTTTCATATGGAAGCATATTCGTACGGTTTCGGGAGGCAATTGTGGAAGATCGTAGAAAACTGATCGGGAAGTCCGCCGCGGGAAGGTTCGCCGCGGCTCTTTTTCTGGGGCTGATGATGAGCTTCGCCGTCGCTGTGGGCGTCGCCCACGCCGACGACGATGGAGACGACGCGAGCGGAGATTTCGTGGATGGGCAACTCGTCGTCAAGCTCAACCCCGACCCCCTCACCGGGGGCGGCGCGACGATCGAGGAGATCAACCGCGACTACGGAACCGCCACGAAGGACAAGCTCCTCGGGAGCCAGGGCGTATACCTCCTCGACCTCCCCGGAGGCTCCGGCACGCAACTCACCGAAGACCGGATGGACTCCGACCTTCGGCTTCTCTACGCCGAGCTCGACTATATATACGAAGCCCCCGAAGGCAATCCTAGATATAGGGCTCGCAGCGACGGCGCCCCCGCGACTTCCTCCGACCCGGCTTCGTACCGGAGCCAGTCGGCGCTCGACTCCCTCGGGGTCTCCGAAGCCCATGAGGTGGGCGAGGGGAACGGCGCGGTCGTGGCGATTCTCGACACCGGCGTGGATCAAGACCACCCCGAACTCGCCGACGCCCTCACGGACGAGCGATACAACTACGTCAACGACAACGCCAATCCGGAAGACCGGGGCAACGGCAAGGACAACGACGGCGACGGACTCGTGGACGAGATGGTCGGACACGGGACGCATGTCGCGGGGATCGTGCGCCTCGTCGCGCCGGAGGCGGAGATCATGCCGATGCGCGTCCTCGACTCCGACGGGCGGGGCAACAGCTTCGTCATAGCCGAGGCGGCGATGGACGCGGCCAAGCACGGCGCGGACGTGATCAACATGAGCTTCGGCTCCGCTTACGAGTCCGATTTCCTCGAAGACGTGATCGAAGACGTCTCCGAAGACGACGGCGAAGGATACGAAGCCGTCGTCGTCGCCTCCGCCGGGAACGAGAACTCCAGCGCGAACCACTACCCCGCCGCCGACGACGATCTCCTCTCCGTCGCCTCCGTAGACGCGGCGGACGCGACGAAGTCCGAATTCTCCAACTTCGGGGAGTGGATATCCCTCTCCGCGCCGGGCGAGGATATATACAGCACGTATCCGGGCGGACGGTACGCGGAGTGGAGCGGCACCTCGATGGCCGCGCCCTTCGTCTCCGGCCAGGCGGCCCTCGTCCGCGGCGAGAACCCCGATATAGAGTCGGACTACGTGCAGGATCTCATCAAAGAGACCGGCTACTCCATAGACGCCGCGAACCCCGGCTACGTGGAAATGCTCGGCCGCCATATGGATCCCTGCGCCAGCCTCGGCTGCGGAGGAACTTCAGGCTCCAACCCAACGCCCGCAGAAGCCTCCGATGACGACGATGACGACGATGACGACGATGACGACGATGACGACGATGACGATGACGATTAAAGTTTGTTGAGCATAGCCTCCTCGGGTACGAAGAGCCTCGCCTTTCGTTGGCGGGGTTCTTCGTTTTTCCGGTCTGATATGGGATCCGGACAACCACTTCCCGAAAATCGCGCCCCTCTTTGCCCGACTCCCGAACCCGCCGAGCGCGGATCCCTTCACCCACATTGCATATCATGCCGGGCGCGCTTCATCGCCGCGGCTCTCCGCCCGGCTTCGGCGCCAGCCGGACGGCTTTTCGTTTTTTGCGGACGAGCTGAAATTAGAAAGTTCTAATGTGGGGGCCGTCCTCCGGCTTCGGAGTATTTTCCCCCGAAGCGCGGCGCATCTATTTAACAGTTGTGCAATCGAAAGAAGGGGGCGGTCATGAACGGAAGTTTCGCTTTTCGGAGGGGCGGCCTCGGAGAATGCACGATTCGCCCGAAAATTAGAGAGATTTCATCTCCGTCTCAGACGCCTTTAACCTTCGTGAAACACACTATGCCCACGATGGAGCCGACGACGGACGACAAACTCGCTGGAGAGGCACGCCAATAATGAAGATACTCATGTACAGCCACGACTCTTTCGGACTCGGACACCTCCGGCGCACGCTCGCCCTCGCCGAGTCGTTCGTCGAGCGCGACCCGCGAACGAACGTCCTCATCCTCACCGGCTCCACCGTCTCCGGCGCGTACCGGATGACGAAGGGAATCGACCTTTTGAAACTCCCCTCCGCCGTGAAGGTCGGCGGCGGTATGTACGAGGCGGACCGGATGTCGGTGAGCTTCGAGGTTTTGAAGGATCTTCGGACGAGCCTCATCCGCACCGCCGCCGAATCCTTCGACCCCGACGTGTTCATCGTGGACAAAGCCCCCCTCGGCATGAAGGGCGAGGTCGTCCCGACCCTCGAGTTCCTCAAGGAGGAGCGTCCCGACACCCTCACCGTCCTCGGGCTGCGGGACGTGATGGACGACCCGTACCTCGTCCGCAAAAGCTGGGAGGAGAAGGACGTCCACACCGTCATCGAAGAGCTTTACGACCTCATCCTCGTATACGGCCCCCGCGAAGTCTACGATCCGCTCCCCGAATACGGACTCTCGCAGGAAACCCTCGACCGCACCCGATACGTCGGATACATCGGGAAGAGCGAGGAGTGCGGACTCCCCTCCGACCTCCCCTTCGAGCCGGGATACGCGCTCGTCACAGCGGGCGGAGGCGGAGATGGCTTCGAACTCATACGCACGTACCTCGAAGGACTCCGGGAGTGGGAGCCTTCCTTCGACTCGATCATAATCACCGGCCCGCTCATGGCCGACGAGGACAAAAAGGTTCTCGAACACCTCGCGAAGGGGCTTCGGGTGAAGATATCCGATTTCCGGACGGACATGGCCGCGCTCGTCCATGGTGCCGGGGCGGTCGTCGCGATGGGCGGATACAACACGACCACCGAGCTTCTCGCGGCGAGGAAGCCCGCCGTCATCGTCCCCCGCGTCGAGCCGAGGGTCGAGCAGCTCATACGCGCCCGCCGTCTGTCCGCCCTCGGGCTCATAGAAATGATCCACCCCGAAGACCTCGCCCCCGCCACCCTCCGCGCCAAAGTCGAAAAACTCATGAAGGTCGGCGGCACGCCGCGGGTGAGAGTCCGCGTGGACCTCTCCGGAGCCTCGAAGGCCGTCGAGTTCGTCCGCTCCGGCTCCTTCAGAAAACAAGCCGCCTCCGAAGCGATCGGCGCGTGACCGTGGCCGCGAAAAACAACCGCCCCATGATAAACATCTCCGTCGAAGTGAAGGACGAAGGCTCCACTTTCACAGTCGAAGCCCGAGTGAAAAGCATCGAACGCGCCATAAACGCCGTGAAGAACCTTTATTCCACGAACAACGCGACGGTCGTCTTCCCGGTCGAGCCGGACTCGTTCTTCGTGGAAGGCGGCGCGGAGTCCATTCGCCGCGAGCCGGGACGGAAGCGACCCATCGAACCCGGTGAGGGCGTGTCATTTGAAGGGGCTCCGCCGGAGGCGAGTCTCCGTGGAGACGGAGCATGCTCCGCCGCCACGCCCGTCGCCACTCGAAAGCAATGCCATGGCGATCATCCGGATCCGGTATCGGATGCGAAGGCGGGAGCATCCCGGAAAAGCGAACCGAGCGCACCCCCACTCCCGGCTTTCACGGGTGGCGCGCTGTGAAGGTCGCGTATGTCCTCAAAAGGTATCCGCGTTATTCCGAGACGTTCATTGTCAATGAGATTTTGGCGCATGAGGCGGCGGGACTCGACGTGGACATCTTCTCGCTCCGGCTCCCCGAGGAGACGAGTTTTCAGGATGCGATCTCCCGCGTCCGCTCCCGCGTGACGTACCTCGCCGCCCGCCGCGCCCGCCTCGTCGAATTCTGGGACACCATCCGCGAGGCGAGCGAGGCCATCCCGGACATCTTCCCGAAGCTCGAATACGCGAAGGACACGCGCCCGGAACTCGTCCTTCAGGCGGCGTGGCTCGCCCGCGAAGCCCGGCTCCGGGGCATAACCCACCTCCACGCCCACTTCGGAACCGAGGCGACCGCCGTGGCGAGGCTCGCGAGCCACTTCGCCGAAGTTCCATACTCCTTCACCGCCCACGCCAAAGACATCTTCCACGAGTACGTCGTCCGCGAGGACATGGAGAGGAAGCTCTCCGACGCCGCGAGCGTCATAACCGTGAGCGACTACAACGTGGAGTTTTTGCGAAACCGGTACGGCATGGCGGCCTCGAACGTGCGCCGGATTTACAACGGCCTCGAACTCGAAGGGTTCCCGTACTCGGAGCCTCGGGAGCGGGCGCCGCGCATCGTCTCCATCGGGCGTCTCGTCGAAAAGAAGGGCTTTCCCGTCCTCGTCGAGGCGTGCAAAGTCCTCGCCGACCGGGGCCGGGTTTTCGAGTGCCGCATCATCGGCGGCGGGCTCCTCGAAGACGAACTGAAAAAACGCATCCACGCTCTCGGCGTCGAGGATTTCGTCGAGATGTCGGGGCCGCTCCCGCAGTCGGAGGTGAAGGGCGAAATAAAGTCCGCCTCCGCCTTCGCCGCGCCGTGCATACAAAGTTCCGACGGCGACCGCGACGGACTCCCGACCGTCCTCCTCGAAGCGATGGCCCTCGGGACGCCGTGCGTCTCGACGGACGTGACGGGCATCCCGGAGGTCGTGAGGGATGGCGAGACGGGACTCATGGTTCGGCAAAACGACGCCGTCGCGCTCGCCGACGCCCTCGAAAGGCTCATGGATGACTCCGGGCTTCGAGTTCGGCTCGCGGGGAATGCTCGGGCCGTCATCGAGGCGGATTTTGACGTGCGGCGTTCCGCCGCTGAAATGAGGGAAGCCTTCGAGGCCCGCGGCTTCGCGGAGGTTTCACGGAAAGGAGTTCCGGCATGAGAATCGCATACGTTTGCGCCGACCGAGGCGTTCCCATCTTCGGACGGAAGGGATGCTCGGTCCACGTTCAAGAAGTCGTCCGCGCCCTCGTCCGGCAAGGCTGCGAGGTGGATGTCTTCGCCTCCCGGACGGGCGGCGACGCGCCCTCGGGCTTCGAGGGCGTGAAAGTCCACAAACTTCCGAAGATTCCGAAGGGGGATGCCGTCGCGAGAGAGCGGGCCTCCCTCGATGCGAATCGGAAACTTTATGCGATGCTCGACGACGAGGGGACGTTCGACGTGGTTTACGAGCGGTATTCGTTGTGGAGCTTCGCCGGGATGGAGTATGCGGCGGACGAGGATATTCCCGGCCTCCTCGAAGTGAACTCTCCGCTCATCGAGGAGCAAGCCCTCCACCGCGAGCTCACCGACCGGGTCGGTGCGGTTCGGGTCTCCGAACACGCCTTCGGGAAGGCGACGGCCCTCCTCCCGGTCTCGAGCGAGGTCGCCGGATACCTCCGCGGATGGCCGATGGCGAGAGGCCGCATCCACACGACCCCGAACGGCGTGGACGCCGGACGCTTCCCCGAAAACCTCGCGCCCTCGCTGCCGGACCCCGCCTTCACCGTCGGGTTCGTCGGGACGCTCAAACCGTGGCACGGCCTCCCCGCCCTCGTCGAAGCCTTCGAACTCCTCCATAAAGAAGAACCGAACGTCCGGCTCCTCATAGTCGGCGACGGGCCGGGCCGGGAGGAGATGGAGGAGAGCCTCGCCGAACGTGGATTGTCCGGCGCTTCGCACTTCACCGGGGCAGTCGGGCCGGAGGAGGTTCCGGGGCTTCTCGCCTCGATGAACGCGGCGGTGGCGCCGTATCCCATGCAGTCGCAATTTTATTTCTCGCCGCTCAAAGTCTACGAGTACATGGCTGCCGGACTCCCTGTCGTCGCGAGTCGCATCGGGCAGCTTGATGGTTTGATCTCCGACGGCGAGGACGGCATCCTCACCTCCCCCGGAAGCCCCATCGCCATCGCCGAAGCCCTCGGACATCTCCGGCGGGACGCTCCGCTCCGGTCCCGTCTGGGAAATAACGCCCGCGAGAAGGTCATGAAAGACCACACATGGGACGCGGTCGCCGGGAGGGTTCTCGGCCTCGCCGGGGTCGGCCTCGCCGCCGGACGAAGCGTGGAGGCGAGAGTTTGAGCATGTCCGATCCGAGCTTCGGAATTTTCCGGGGGCGCGGGCATCTTGCCCGCATGAGGCGGATGTTTTTGCAGGCAGGATGCCTGCGCTCCCAGGATGAAATTCAGTTCGGAGGCGTTTGAACGTGGCGGGGTGGAGGATAAAGCGGGAGCGTCCGGAAAACCTCCGGAAGTCCGTGCCGGGGCTGCGGAGGATCCTCCCTCATTTCAGGCCGTATATCGGGAAGCACAAAGCGCTCGCAGGGGGTTCGTTCGCCGCGCTCTTCGCCGAGGTCGGCTTCCGGCTCCTCGAGCCGTGGCCGCTGGCTTTCATCCTCGACCGGGTCATCGTCACCGACGCATCCGGGGGCGGGAGCGGCATCGGCTTCATAGACGCGCTCTCGCCGATGGATCTCCTTCTTTTTTGCGCCATAGCCGTGGTTGTGGTCATAAGCATGCGGGCCCTTTGCGCGTACATAAGCACCATCGGGTTCGCGATCATCGGAAACCGGGTCCTCGCCGAAGTCCGCGGGGATTTGTATAAGCACCTTCAGCGACTCTCGCTCTCGTTCCATACAAAGGCACGGGGCGGGGATTTGACGGTGCGGATGATCACAGACGTCGGGCAGATGCGCGACGCGGTCGTGACTTCGCTCATGCCGTTCCTCGGGAACTTCCTCGTCCTCTTCGGGATGCTCGCGGTGATGCTCATATTGAACTGGCAGCTCGCCATGATCGCACTCGTCATCCTCCCGCTTTTCTATCTCTCGACGGTTCGTTTGTCGAAGCAAATAGTCGGGGTGTCGCGGAGGACGAAGAAGCGGCAGGGGGACATGGCCGCGACCGCCGCCGAGGCAATCGGGGCGATCAAGCTCGTTCAAGCCCTCTCGCTCGAAGGCCGCTTCAACGACGCTTTCGGCGGACAGAACCAGAAAAGCATGACCGAGGACGTCCAGGCGAAACGCCTCGCAACCCGCATGGAGCGGACCGCCGACGTCCTCATCGCCGTCTCGACCGCGCTGGTTTTGTTCTTCGGGGCGCGCCTCGTGCTTTCGGGCGGCCTCTCGCCGGGAGATCTCGTCGTGTTCATCACGTACCTCAAAAACGCCTTCCGACCCATAAAGGACTTCGCCAAATACACTGGACGCATCGCCAAAGCGACCGCCGCCGGAGAGCGCATCGTGGACATCCTCGAACGCGAGCCCGACATAAAAGACTCGCCGGACGCGAAGCCCGCCCCGGCCCTCGATGGCTCCGTCCGCTTCGAGAACGTCCATTTCTCATACGAGCCGGATCAAAAAGTCCTCTCGGGGATGGACTTCGAGGTCGGGGCGGGGGAGCGGGTCGCGCTCGTCGGGCCTTCGGGCAACGGGAAGTCCACGCTCACGAATCTCCTTCTTCGACTTTACGACCCCGGAGAAGGAAGAGTTCTCGTGGACGGGAAGGACATCCGCGAGTACACGCTCGAGTCGCTCCGCACGCAGGCGAGCGTGGTTTTGCAAGACAGCCTCCTCTTCGCCGCGAGCATCCGGGAGAACATCGCATACGGAGCGGAAGCCCCGACGGACGAGGAGATCGAAGCCGCCGCGAAGCTCGCGAACATCCACGAATACATCGAGTCGCTCCCGGAGGGATACGACACGGTTCTTTCGGAGCGCGGCGCGAGCCTCTCGGGCGGGCAAAGGCAAAGGATCTCCATCGCCCGCGCCGCCGTCCGGGAAGCCCCCATCCTCATCCTCGACGAGCCGACGGTCGGCCTCGACGAGGAGAACGAGAAGGCGGTCGTCGAGGCTCTCGAAAACCTCGCCGTCGGACGGACGACCTTCCTCGTCTCGCACGACCTCGGCCTCGCGTCGCGCTCGGACCGGGTGATGTATATCGGGGGCGGGGGCGTCCTCGAGAGCGGCTCCCACGCCGAGCTTATGAGGGAAGGCGGGCGGTACGCGAAGTTGTATCGTCTCCAGCGGGCCGAGGAGAAGGGGGGAAGCCGTGCTGTCGTCGGCTGACGAGAACCTCATCCGGCGCGACACCGCCCTCCCGGAACTCCGGACCCTCCTCGACCCGGAGGCATTCGTCGAGGCGATACGGCCCCACGTCCCGGAGGACATCGAGCCGGGTTCGGCGCGGGTCGTGTATCTCAAATACAAGCCGGGGACGAACTGCCTCGCGGCGTACAAAATCTCGGTCGGTGGCCGGGAAGTGGATGTGTATGCGAAAACCTTCGGCCCGGACGCGGACGTGAAGATCGAGAACGCTTTGATGAGGAGGGAGAAATCGTCGGGTTCCCTCGGGCCGGGGAGGATCGTCCTCGAAGACCGGGCCATCGCCGTCGCCTTCTTCCCGAACGACGACAAATTGAGGCAGCTCGGGAGGCTCTCGGAGGAGGGCGGGAAGTTCGTGGAGAGGCTCGTCCCGGACCGCCCCGAATTGTGGGACGGAGATTTGCAAACCCTCCGGTACAAACCCGAGCGGCGTTATGTGGCTCGCATCTCCGTGGGCGGCGAGCCTCGGGCGGTCATAAAGTTGTACCGCGAGGTGGATTATTGGAAGACCCGCCGGAATGCGAGGGCGTTCGACGCGGCATTCAAAACCACCGGGCCTTTCCGGGTCGTGGATCTCATCGGCGGCTCGAAGAAGCATCACGCCGTCGCCTTCGAGTGGCGCGACGGGAATCCGCTCGGGGATGCCATCGGAGATCCCGCACAGAGGACGGACGCCCTCGAAACCGCCGGGGCCGCACTCGCGGAGCTTCATTCGCAGCCGCCCGGCGGCCTCCGGCGGCTCCCCCGGAACGTCGAGGCGGAGACCCTCGCCGAACTCGTCGAGCCGCTCGTTTTCAATACGCCGGAGTTGGAAAACAGAATACGCTCCCTCGCCGGGAGCCTCGCCGAAAAGCTCGTCCGGGAGGCTCCGGTGTGGCATCCGATCCATGGGGATTTCTATGAGGATCAAGTCATAGTCTCGGGCGGAGCCGCGACCCTCCTCGACCTCGACGAGGCCGCCTCGGGGGACCCCGCCGCCGACCTCGGCCTTTTCATCGCCCACCTCGAAAAGGAGGTTATGCGCGGCCGGCTCGAGCGCGGCGCGGTCGCCCCCGCCGCGCATGCCCTCCTCGAAGGGTACCGGGCGTATGGCGGGAAAGCGTCCCCCGAGAAGGTTCGGTTTTATACGGCGGTCGGACTTTTCCGGCTCGCGCCGCATCCATTCCGAAGCCGGGAGCCGGAATGGCCGGAGATCACGGACGGCATACTTCGCCGCTCCGAGGAGCTTTTCAAGACGGCATACCCGGTGAGCGCATGACAACGAGTCCGGTCAGCCGCCGAGAAGCGTGAAACCCCCCGCCGTACACGGCCCGTTCAGAGCCGCCGAGGACCCGGCGATGCCGTTCCTCGCGTCCGCCCTAGATCCATCCGGGATGGAGGCGCGTCTCCACGAAGCCGTCGCCCCATTCCTAAATACCGGGAGTCGGGAGTCGGGAGTCGCGTCGCTCCGCTCGCTTCGGGAGTCGGGGAAGTCGGAGGACGAAATCTCAGCCGACGAAGCCTCTCCTCGAAATCGCCGAGAGTCGGGAGGCGCTCCGTTTCGCTCGCTTCGGGAATCGGGGAAGTCGGAGGTGTCGAGGGACGAAACCTCCGCTTCCGAAGACTCCGCTCGAAACCGTCGGGAGTCCGTCGGGCTGGAAGGCGAAAGTACCCGAGAAGAGCGAGCCGAGAATTTCCCCACCCCCGACCCCCCACTCCCGACTCCCCGGAGCGACCGAAGGGAGCGGCCCGCTTTGCGGCTCGCGGGGATCCGGGTCGTTCGCCACAAGCCGGGGAAACGGTGCCTCATCGAGTACGACATCGAGGTGTCCGAAGACGGATCGCTTCACCGCGAGGCTCCCCGGAGCGGGGCGGGCCTCATCGAGTACGATGGCGAGATGTCCGGAGGCGAAAGTTTCCTCACCGTCATCGGGAAGGTTCGGGCGCGTGGGGTGGACGCGAAGAGCCACATCGTTCAGCGGGGGCTTTGGGAAGGGGGCTTCGATGACGGAGGCCGCTTCGCCGTGCCTCGGCCTCTCGGGGAGATTCCGGAACTCCATATGTGGCTCCAGAAAAAGGAGCCGGGCACCATGGCGACGGAGATGCTCGCGGGGCCGGATGGGGAACGACTCGCGAGGGGCGTCGCCGAACTCGCGCATGAGCTTCATACTCGGGGAGTCGCGCCCCTCCGGAAGCCGCACACGATGGACGACGAGCTTCGCATCCTCCACGAGAGATTGCCGCTCGTCTCGGAGGAGAAGCCGGGGTGGAGGGGGCGCGTGGATCGCATCCTCGCCGCGTGCCGGAGTCTCGGGGAATCGGTTCCGGAGCCGAAGAAGGTTCCGATACACCGGGATTTCTACGCGGATCAAATCCTCGTGGACGGGGAAAAGCTCCGTCTCCTCGACTTCGACCTTTATTGCGGAGGCGACCCCGCCCTCGACATCGGGAACTTCATCGCGCACGTTACGGAGCATTCGATGCGGACGCTCGGAACCCCGGATGCCTCCATCGAGTCCGAGCATGCGATGGAGGCGCGATTCGCGGAGCTTTCGGGGGAGAGGGTACGGGGGGCGGTTCGCGTATACGCGGCTCTCACGCTCGCTCGGCACATCCACATAAGCCGGCGCATACCCGAGAGGCGGCGCTTCACCGCCGGGCTTCTCGAGCTTTGCGAGGAGCGTCTCCTCGTCGGAGGCGGAAGGCGCGTCTTCGGGATATAGCGGCCCTCCTTCGTCGAGCCGCGCATTTCATACCAAGTCCGCTTGAATAGTTTCGCTTCTCACGCTGCCTCCGGCCACCAATGGTAGCGGGTGTATGAGCGAATCGTCTCCGGCTGGTCGTAAAGCGAGACGCAGCGCTCGACGAGCGC
>Ga0136630_1000175_pt1 | contig 21598 bp, 19 predicted proteins | sample AntDrymUQ5682106_2_FD_105496 | JGI IMG/M metagenome (GOLD analysis project Ga0136630, IMG submission 105496) | Polar desert sand microbial communities from Dry Valleys, Antarctica - metaG UQ568 (21.06) | ecosystem: Environmental > Terrestrial > Soil > Desert | place: Antarctica: Dry Valley...
TCGCGTCCGGCGACTCCCGCGGGGAGGTCTTCCTGCCTTAGACGCCGCTCGATGGAGTTTTTGATTTGCAACATCAGTTCCTTGCGATTCCCCCGGGATTGCTTGATGGCGTTCGACAGGACCCGGTGGCGGTTCGGGAACAGGGCCGCGAATCCGAGGTCCTCGAGCTCGCGGCGCAGCGCGTTGATCCCGAGCCGCTGCGCGATGGGGGCGTAGATGTCAAGGGTCTCGCGCGCGACCAACCGGCGTTTCTCCTGCGGTAACGCGCCGAGCGTGCGCATGTTGTGGAGCCGGTCCGCCAGTTTCACCAGGATGACCCGGATATCATGGGTCATGGCCAACAACATCTTGCGGAAGTTCTCTGCTTGCGCCTCCGCATAGGTCTCGAATTCCATTTGCGTGAGCTTGCTCACACCGTCGACGAGCTTCGCCACCTCGTCACCGAACTCGTGGCTGATCTGCTGTTTTTCCGTGGCCGTATCCTCGAGCACATCGTGCAGGATGGCGGCGGCCAAGGTTTCATAGTCCATCCGCATCCCGAGCAGAATGCGCGCGACGGCGAGGGGATGCTCGATGTACGGCTCCCCGCTCATTCGCCGCTGACCTTCATGCGCCCGGGCCCCGAACTCGTAGGCGCGCCGCAGCGCCGTGACTTGCGCGGGCTTCAGGTATTCGCGGGCAAGCAGGCACACCGCCTCGATTTGGCGTAGCGCCGAGGCCGAAGGCGCGGGCAATTCCTTCGCCGCTCGGGTTGAAGCCAGGGGAAGAAATGGCCAAATCTTCATGTTGATGCTGCTTGCTAGCGAGCCCCCCCGCGCCGGGGCCCGCCGCTAGTCACGCTTAGTAGAATCTGGAAGCGGATAGAAAATGTCCTCTCCCTTCTCCTTGGCTTCGATGGCGGCCAAAATATCCCGGGTAATCAAGCCCTCGGCGATCTCGCGCAGCGCAATGACCGTCGGTTTATCATTCTCCGCGGCCACCAACGGCTGCGATCCCAATGCGAGCTGGCGGGCACGCTTGCTTGCCAGCATCACGAGATCAAAGCGATTGTTCGCATAAGGAAGACAATCTTCCACGGTGATTCGTGCCATAGTGTTTCCTCCGAGAGCTTGTGAATTAATCTACTGCGCAGCCCGTCCGCTTCGTTGCGCGGTGCTCGGAATCCTCATGTATTTCCACATACACTGCGGTTGCTCATCTCATCCCTACAGACTCGCCCCTTCGGGGCTTACGCGCCGTTTCGCTCCCGGCGAAACGGTCCTGCGCGCCGTGCGCCTCGCGGGCGGGCGTGCTCGCTACGATTTCTTTCACAAGCTCTGGTTTAAGCTTACGTAATCTTGGGTTCCAGTAAATCCCCCACCAGCGAGTGCAGCGCGGTGCGTTGCCGTCCGCTGCCAAGACGGCCGGCGCGCAGGATCGCGCGCAGATCGCCGAGCGCGCGCTCGAAGTCGTCATTGACGAGCAGATAGTCGTACTCGGAATAATGCGACATCTCGCTCACGGCCGCCAGCATGCGGCGCCGAATGACCACCTCGTCATCCATGCCGCGGGTTTTAAGCCGCTGTTCCAAGTCTTGGTAGGACGGTGGAAGGATAAAGATCCCTATCGATTGCGGCCATGCCTTGCGTACCTGCCGCGCGCCTTGCCAATCGATCTCCAACACCACATCGTGCCCTTTCGTCAAGTGCGACTCCACCCATTCCCGCGAGGTTCCATAGTAGTGGCCGAACACTTCGGCGTATTCCATGAACGCCGACCGGGCAACCATTGCCTCGAACCTCGCCTCGCCGACAAAATGGTAATCCACTCCTTCGCGCTCACCCAGGCGCATGGGCCGCGTGGTAAAGGAGATCGACAAGGAGACCCCGGGCTGCGCCGAGGTCAAGGCGTTGACGAGGCTCGTCTTCCCGGCGCCCGAAGGGGCCGAGACGACATACAGCAGACCCAACGCCGCTGGTCGATCATTCAATATTCTGCACCTGTTCTCGCATCTGCTCGATGAGCACTTTCAGCTCGACCGCGTTCGAGGTGGTCTCCGCGTGCACGGATTTCGAGGCGATGGTATTGGCCTCGCGGTTCATCTCCTGCAACAAAAAATCCAGGCGCCGGCCGATGGGCGCCGCATTCCCGAACAAGCTCTTAACCTCATCCAAATGGATCTCGAGCCGGTCCAACTCCTCCGCAACATCCAGCCGTTGCGCCAGCAACATCATCTCCTGCTCCAAGCGCCCGGGTTCCATACCGCTCGCGAGCTCCTGCACGCGCTTCATCAAACGCTCCCTGAGCGCGGTCATGATTTCCGGGACCCGCTCCCTCAGCCGCGCGAGCCGGGTAGCGGCGGCCGCGCAGCGTTCTTCGACGACGCTCCGCAACCGACCCCCTTCGCGCCGTCGCTCCTCAACGAGCGCGCTGAGCGCCGCCTTGAGGATCCGCAATAACGGCTCACCGATCGCCTCCACATCGGGCGCCGCCAGCGCCACCACCCCGGGCCAGCGCAGCAGCTCAACGGCGCTGACGGGAGCAGGCCGATCGAGTAAAGCGTTGACTCGCTCGCAGGCTTCGATCAAATGCCGCACCAGCTCCAACCGCAGCACCGGCGCCATCGTGGCGCTTTCGGACGGACTGTACCGTAACACGCAGTCTATCTTTCCGCGCTGGATACGGTTCCCGACCAGCTCGCGCACGGGCCCTTCGAGACCGCGTAACTCCTCCGGAAGACGCACGGAGATCTCCAGGTAACGATGATTGACCGAGCGCAATTCCCAAATTGTGTCGGCCCATTCCCCCTGCCCCGCCTGGCGCGCAAACGCCGTCATGCTACTTACCATTTTGCGGTTCCCAGCGTGCGAAATTGCACCATGGTAACCCGGCGCCGGGGTCAGGGAAAATCGCTGATTGCTGCCGCCTCCGTCCGGGCAAGCTTTTGAACCATCTCGGCTTTGCCATCAATTGATTGAACGATCTGCTCCGCCAAGCGTACTACTCCTCTCTCAGTCACTTTTTTCACGCGACCCTCGATTCTGACCTCGAAATTGCCGGTAAGCCGCTGGTTATTAACGTTCACTAAATGGACCATCAAATAAGCGAACAAAAAACTCGGCTTATGAAGGCGCCCGACCGCAACCCATTCAGCCCCGAAGCGGGCACCCAGCTCGGCTGCAACCTCCGGGTGGTCGAAGAGGTAACCAAAACCCGCGTTCGCTTTCGCTTGGGTGTCTGGAGCGACCGTTACCGACTCATAACCGCCTTTTTTTACCAATGCCTCGCGTAACAAAGGCGCAACTGAGGCGATCCGTTCCAGCTCCTCCGGCGTACGCGGCAGAGCCGTCAAATCGTGCAACTCGAAATCCAACACCGCGATCCGCGTCTGCGCGAATGCCGGGAAACTACACCAAGCGATCAAACCCAAAATCGCGCATACGAAGCGTTTCGATGCGTCGCCCACCTTTAGCCCCGCCACGCCCTCAATCCCTACTCCGGGACCTCCAGTTTTGCCACGGGCTTGTGGCTGACCGCGGTCGGGAACATGACCTCACCGTTCGGGATCTTCTTCCCGACCGGCCAGAGGTGGAAGATAATGCCGTCGGTCTTGGACGCCGCCTCCGCGATCTCCTTGGCCTTCTCGGGCGGCACGTCCAGGACCTGCACCCGGCCGCTCGCGATCTCTTCCTTGTGGTCGTGGAAGTGTTTGTTCCATTGCTCCAAGGTCACGTTCGTGCGTGCGAGCTTCTTGTCGATAAAGTACTCGATCTCCACCAGCTCGGCGTTGGGATCGGCCGAGAGGAAGATCATGCACTGCAGGATCTCGGGCTTGATTTGTTTGCAGTAATGGTGATAGGGCCCGTGCTCTGTGCCGTCCTCGTGACGATGGGGCGCCACGACGTGGATGTTGAAGCCCTCGGCCGGTGTTTGCGCCTCCGAACTAGCGAGCGGGGCCAAAGCCAAGGTCGCCGCCCCCAGGGATGTGATGAGCGTAAGTTTCTTCTTCATATCTGCCTCCAGAGTTTTAATTTAAAGTTGCACCTGGCATGAGGTTTAACCCTCGCACCAAGCCGCCTGCCACGAGGGCCCGAGCCGCGCCGCCCCGAGGGCTCTACCGCCGGTCGACGCCAGTGTACAACACCGTTCCAGCCGGCATCGAAGCTTCAGCGATTGGGACCGCTGGATAGGGCAAAGCATTTCCATTAAAGCGCACCGCCGCGCCCGAGATCAGCCCTGGCGCAGCTCCGCCTGAGACAAGCCGCACAGGCGGTTGGCCCGGACGGCCTGATCGATGAGCCGCGGTTTCGCTAGCTTCAGCTCATGCATGATCGCGATGAACTGCTAGCGGGTCTTGTCCGCCAGGCGCGGATTGATCGAACGCTCTTGCTGGATGCTGCTAACCCAATAGCCGTGATAATCGTGGCCGGGATAGACCAGCGTCTCGCCCGGCATGCGAAACAACCGCTCGGTGATAGTGTCATAAAGCGTTCCGGCATCCCCGTCCTGGAAATCGGTGCGACCACAGCCGTTGATCAAGAGGCTGTCGCCCGTGAACAGGCGCTCACGCCATAGGTAGGATACGCTGCCCGGCGTATGCCCCGGCGTGGCGATGACCGCGATTTCCTCGGCCTCCCCGAACCGCAGGATATCGCCGTCCCGCAGCTGGTGATCGGCGCATACCGCCCCGCAGCGCTGGCTGACTGCGGTCTCGGCGCCCAAGCGTTGGCGCAAGAGCCCACCCGCGCTGACATGATCGGCGTGCACATGGGTCTCGATCGAGTATTTCAGCCGACCGCCGAGCTGAGAGAGCAGCGCCACGTAATCACTGATGTTGGTGGCGACGGGATCGATCAAAACCGCTTCCTGGGTTTGGCGATCGGCGATGAGATACGTGTATGTCGAGGACGCATCGTCGAAGAGCTGCCGGAAGACCATGGGCGCATCCCTCAAAGAGTGTGGGGTGAAATTTCAGCCGCTGCCCATCCCCTCCAACAGGCTCACCAGATCATCGGCATGCTCCTCTTCCATCGCCAGGATCCCCTCCAGCATCCGGCGGGTGGTCGAGTCATCGCTGCCGAGATAAGCGACCATCTCGCGATAGCTATCGATCGCGATGCGTTCGGCCACGAGATCCTCCTTAATCATGTCGATGAGCGAATTGCCCTCGATGTACTTGGCATGGCTGCGGGTAAGGAGCCCCTCGGGGGAGAAGTTCGGCTCCCCGCCGAGCTGCACGATGCGGGCGGCGATCTGGTCAGCGTGCATCTGTTCCTCGTTCGCATGTTGCAGGAACTCCGCGGCGACGCTCTGGGCATTGATGCCCGAGGCCATGAAGTAATGGCGCTTGTAACGCAATACGCAGACGATCTCGGTGGCGAGCGCCTCGTTGAGTAGCTTCAGCACCGTCGCCCGGTCGGCTTTGTAGCCTTCCGTGACCGCGCCCGCCTCGAGGTGTCGGCGGGCGCGCTCGCGCAAGGTCTTGATGTCGGTAAGGAAGGGCTTAGCCACCATCCTCAGTGCGCCTTGCCTTGTTCCCAGAAGATTTGCGCCTTGCCCATATTGCCCGGAACGTCTTTTAAAAACTCAGTCTTGGCCGCTTCGTTGCCGAAGCAATAGGTCTTGCCGTCCTCCCCGACCCAGTTGACCGAGCAGTCGGTGGCTATGTGCTGCTTCATCGCGAGACCCATGGTGCAATCTTTCTTGAATTCACCTTCGGCGGCGTGCACGGAAGCCGCCGCCAGCAACGCGATGACCGAGTTAATCCAGATTGCCTGTTTCATCGTTTTCTCCTTTCGATCTATATCTTAATATATACATGCTAGGCTCAGATAGGACCCTAGGCTCAGATAAGACTCTATAATACCTGTAGGAACGCGACCAGGTCCTTTTTCTCCGGTTCGGTCAACTTGAGCGCCAGCACCAGATTGAAGAATTCCACCGTATCCTCCAGGGTCAGCAACCGCCCATCGTGCAGATACGGCGGTGAATCCTTGATACCGCGCAAGGGAAAGGTCTTGATCGGGCCATCGGCAGAGGCCATCCTGCCGTTGATCATCTGCGGCCTGTAGAAGCGTTCCACCTGAAGATTGTGCATGAGGTTATCGGTGTAATAGGGGGGCGTGTGGCAGGTGGCGCACTGGCCCTTGCCGAAGAACACCCGCTGGCCGCGCATCTCGGCCTCCGCGGCTTTTTGCTCGTCTAGCTTGCCGAAGACATCGAGCTTCGGGGCGGGCGGGAAGTCCAGCAGCTCTTGGAGCTCCGCCATGAAGTGGACCTGGCTGCCGCGCTCTAGGATGTTGACTCCTTTCTTCTGGGCGATGACCGGATCGCCGTCAAAGTAGGCGGCGCGCTGCTCGAACTCGGTAAAGTCTTCCACGCTCCGCAAGGCGCGTTGAGAACCGAAGAGCCGCTGGATGTTGACCCCGCGCAGCGTAGGCGTGTCGATGCGGTGGCGAAACTCCTGCGGGCGGACATCGCCGGCGAGATGCGTCGCCGCGTTCGTATGGCCGTTCGCGTGGCACTCGAAGCACGTGACGCCGCGGCTCGGGCGCTCGCTGCGCCGGTCCTCGGTCTGATTGAACTGCTGCTGCGGAAAGGGGGTGAGCAGCAGGCGCAGCCCCTCGATCTGCTTGGGATTCAGGATGCCGTTGAAGAGCTCATAGTAGTTTTCAATCGTCACGAGCTTGCCATGCGAGACATCGCCCAAGTCGGGGCGGGTGGTCAGAAAGATCGGCGGCGGAAACTCGGGAAGAAAATGGTCCGGCAGGTCGAAGTCCAGATCGAAGCGGGTGAGGTCTCGGTCTTCCTGCTTCTTGATCTCTTTGATATGGAACTCGGGGAAGACCATGCCACCCTCGGGATGGTTCGGATGCGGCAAGGGGTAGAGGCCCGCGGGCCAGGCGTCCTGGCTCTGGATCTCGGCCGGACTCATCGCCGCGAGCCTAGCCCACGTCACTCCCTCGGGGAGCTTGACCCGCACCCCTTCCTGGATCCGTTTGCCGCCCGTCATGGTCACGCCCTCGGCCGGGTGCTCGGCCAGGTCATAACGCTCCTCCAGCAAATCCTTCTGCCGTTGCATGACCTTCCCCTTCGCCGCCTTCAAGCGCTCCAGGGTGGTCGCGATGGCCTCCTTGGGATCTACGGGCAGGTAGCTCGTCGCTTGCTCTTCAGCAAGCGAGGTCTTGTCCGCACCCAAAACGCCGAACATCATGATGACGATCACCACCGCCGAGTGTGCTCGTTTGAATCTTTTCCGGTTCATAGACTCCCCCTGTTCCAGCGGATGGATGTTGCTGAGCGGTAGCGGCACTTATCCGCTACCGCCGTTCCCACGGGTTACGGACAGATCTCTCTGCATTCGCCGAGAATAATGCAGCGTTAGCAGCCTGTCCAAGACTTTCTAACGCTCCCTTGTAGGCGTCGCCTATGGCGATGCGGCCAAGTGGCTAAGGATTTCCGCCGGGTTCGTCATACGAATCCAGTTTATAATGCCCGGCCGATTCACGTTGAAGGAGAGGGAAATATGCGTCCAAGCGGACGAAAGGCCGATGAATTACGACCGATTGCAATCAAACGCAACTTTACCCGCTATGCCGAAGGTTCCGCGTTAGTCGAATACGGACACACCAAGATCATCTGCAACGCGAGCATCGATGAGCGCGTTCCCCCGTTTCTGCGCGGTAGCGGGAAAGGCTGGGTGACCGCCGAATACGGCATGCTACCGCGGGCGACGAACAGCCGCATGCGACGGGAGTCGAGCGACGGGAGGCAAAGCGGCAGGACGCTCGAGATCCAGCGGCTCATCGGTCGATCCTTGCGCGCGGTGGTTGATTTTAGCGCTTTAGGCGAACGCACGGTCACGATCGACTGTGACGTCATCCAAGCCGACGGGGGCACGCGCACCGCTTCCATCACCGGCGGCTACGTGGCTCTGGCGGACGCGATCGCCACGCTGGTCCAAAAAGGCGTGTTTAAGACGAGCCCGATCCACGGTATGGTCGCCGCCGTGTCGGTCGGCATTTACCGCGGTAATCCCGTCGTGGATCTCGATTACAGCGAGGACAGCGAGGCGGAAACCGATATGAATGTGGTGATGAACGAAATGGGCAACTTTGTCGAACTGCAAGGAACGGCCGAAGGTCACGCCTTTCGCATGGATGAGCTGCACAAGATGCTCGACCTCGCCCGTCAAGGAACCGCCAAGCTTATCGCGCTGCAACGCCAAATATTAGCCACGTGACGATCGCGGAAAACGAGATCCTTCCGCGCCGGGTGCTCGTCGCGAGCGCCAATCACGGCAAGCTTCAAGAGATTGCCGCGATCCTCGGCGGCGTGGGAATCGAGGTTCTCGCACAGTCGGAATTTCACCTTGGCGAGGCCGCGGAAACCGGGCTCACGTTCGTTGAAAATGCTATTATAAAGGCACGCTGGGCGGCGGCCCGGACGGGTCTTCCCGCCATCGCCGATGATTCCGGCCTTGAGGTCGAGGCCCTCGGCGGCGCTCCCGGGATCTATTCGGCGCGCTATGCCGGGCCGGAGGCTAGCGATCAAGCGAATGTAGACAAGGTATTGCGCGAGGCGGCGCCCGTCCCGGACGACCGCCGCCAGGCCCAATTTCATTGCACCATGGTTTATCTCAGGCAGGCCGCCGATCCCTCCCCGCTCATCGCCCAGGGCGTTTGGGAAGGCCGCCTGCTGCGCGCCCCTCAGGGTCGCAATGGGTTCGGCTATGACCCGATCTTTTACCTACCGGAGCATGCGTGCTCGGCCGCCGATCTGGATGCGAAAACCAAGAACCGCTTGAGCCACCGGGGTCACGCGTTGCGACAACTGTACGCGCTGCTATGCGCGCGCTATCGCCTGGCGTAGCTCATGAAGCTGCGGGAGCCGCCACCGCTTTCGCTCTATGTCCACTTCCCGTGGTGCGTGCGCAAATGCCCGTATTGTGACTTCAACTCGCACGAGGTCCGCGGCGATCTGCCGGAGCAAGACTATTTACAAGCTCTGCTCCGGGATCTCGCCTACGAACGGGCGCGCGTACCGAAGCGCGAAGTGATCAGCGTGTTTATCGGGGGCGGTACGCCGAGCCTATTGACCGGAGAGGCGCTGAGCGCTCTGCTGGATGGGATCCGCGGGCGGCTGCGGCTCGGCGCGGAAGCCGAGATCACCTTGGAATCCAATCCCGGCACGCTAACCGCGGAGCGCCTCCGGGACTATAAGCACGCCGGGGTCAACCGCTTGTCGATCGGCGTTCAAAGCCTGCGCGATCCCCAATTGGCGTCGCTCGGCCGCATCCACAGCGGGGACGAGGGCCGGCGTGCGTTCCACGCCGCGCGCGAGGCCGGATTCGACGACATCAACCTGGACTTGATGTTCGGGCTCCCGGAAGATACTCGCGCGGGCGCGCTTTACGATTTAGCTCAAGCCCTCGCCCTCGGGCCTGAACACCTGTCGTGGTATCAGTTGACCATCGAACCCAACACCGCGTTTTTCCGCCGCCCGCCACCGCTCCCCGATGACGACGCGCTCTGGGAGATCTACCAGGACGGCCAGGCCGCGCTCGCCGCGCACGGCTATGTCCAGTACGAGGTGTCGGCCTATGCGCGCGGGGAGCGCCACTGCCGCCATAACCTCAACTACTGGCGCTTCGGCGATTACCTGGGCATCGGCGCGGGTGCTCATGGAAAAATCAGCGATCCGGTCGAACAGCGGATCGTGCGCACGGCCAAGCGCCGCAACCCCAAGACCTTCATGGACGGGGCTGGGACCGCGGCCGCGATTCAGGATGAACACCGCGTCGGCGCGGACGAAATTATCGTCGAATTCATGATCAACGCCCTGCGGCTGAGACACGGATTCCCCTCGACACTTTTTAACCAGCACACGGGCTTGCCCATTGAGATCATCGAACCTTCCTTGGTCGACGCCGCCCAACGGGGCCTCGTCGATTACAGCGCTGGGCATATCCAACCCACTGCGCTCGGTCTCCGCTATCTGAACGAGTTAGTGTATTTGTTCTACGATCACGGCACGAATTTCAAGCGGGCCGTGTAAGCGGCTTGCGCGCGGGCGAAAACTACCACTTCGCCAAGCCCGGCCTCCGCGCGCCGCCCGCGCTCGCTGCGCGCGCCGCCCCGCTACGCGCTAACTCAATCATGTCGTGGAGCACAAAAGCGGTCTCGTACAGCGTCACCTGGCCGATGTCGATGGGTTCATCGGCATTAGCGGCGCTCGAATCGCTTGCTTTCCGGTAAGCAGTCGGCGTCACCTTGAAAACTTCGCGATAACGCTTTTCCAATTCGCGTTGCCAGCGCTCCTCCGCCTCCTGCTGTTCGCGGCGTTTACGCTCGAGGAGACTGACGCGATTGCGCACCTCTTTCTGCCGATGGCGTTGCGCTTCATGAATCAACAGCGAAAAGATAGGCGCCTGGCTGACCCGGGATTTGTGGCGCCATCGGGCCTCCTGAAGCGTGTGCATCGGAGCGCTCAATGGGGCGTACTTCGCCGCTCCGATCCGATCCCAGGGCAAGGCGTTATCGAATGTCCGTTCGCCCAAATCGGTGCGGTGTAATACCGCCGGGAAAACGATATCCGGCACCACACCGCGGTGTTGCGTACTGCTACCGTTGATACGGAAGAATTGCGCCACCGTGGCCTTGAGTTGGCCGAGATCCTCGCCCTCGGTGCTATCGATTTGATCGAGGTCGATTAGATTCTGTACGGTGCCCTTGCCGAACGTGGGCTCGCCGACCACGATCCCGCGCCGGTAATCCTGGATCGCGGCCGCAAAGATCTCCGAGGCGGAGGCGCTCTGCCGGTCCACCAAAACGGCAAGCGGCCCCTTATACATCACGGCGGGGTCCGGATCTTCATTCACATCGATGGCGCCCGAGGCGTCCCGCACTTGCACGATCGGCCCCTCGGGAATAAACAAGCCCGTAAGCTCCGTGGCCTCGACTAAGGATCCGCCTCCGTTGCCGCGCAAGTCCATGACGATGCCATCCACCTTGGCCTGGTTCAGCTTGACGATCAATGCCCTCACATCGCGGGTGGTACTGCGATAATTTTTCTCGCCCCGCGCCCGCGCGGCAAAGTCGATATAAAACGCGGGGAGCGTGATCACACCGATGCGCATGACGGGCTTCTCCCGCGGCACCTCGATCACGGCCTGCTTCGCGGCTTGATCTTCCAATTTGATCTTCTCGCGCGTCAGAACGATGACCTTCGTCGGCGCGCTGGTGGCCACACCCTTCGGAATGAGCTGTAGTCTAACGACGGTGCCGCGTGGTCCGCGAATGAGGTCCACGACTTTTTCCAGGCGCCATCCGATGATATCGACCCAAGAACCCGCCGACCCCTGCGCAACGGCGACGATCCGATCCTCCGGCTTGAGCCGTCCGCTCTTGGCCGCGGGCCCCCCGGCCACCACCTGCTGCACGATCGTGTATTCGTTTTCATTCCGTAACACCGCGCCCACGCCTTCCAGCGATAGGCTCATGCGGATCTTGAAGTCCTCGGAGTTGCGCGTGGAAAAGTAGGAGGTGTGCGGTTCCACACTCGCCGTGTAGGAGTTGATGAAGATCTCGTAAACGTCATCCGCCGACAATTGATAGGTATGGCGCGCAAGCCCCTGATATCGGTCGGAGATGGTGTTTACGGCTTGCTTTTGATCCTGGCCGGTGATCAAGAGGTTCAACACGTCATTCTTGACGCGCTTGCGCCAGAGATCATCAAGCTCTCCGCGGTCGCGCGCCCAGGGGGCGCGGCTGCGGTCGACCACAAGCTCCTCATCAACGGTGAAATCAAGCGGCTGCGCCAGGAACTCACGGGCGTAGGTGACCCGCTCCTCGAGCCTCCCGCGGAACACCTTGAAGATCTCGAACGCCGCCTCAAGCTTAGCTTCCTTCACGGCCTCGTCCAATTGGTCTCGATAGATCGCGAAGCGGTTCATGTCTTCGAGCAGGAAATAACTGCGATTCGGATCCAAGGACTCGACGTAGCGTTTCAACACCTCGGCCGACATGGCGTCATCGAAGCTCACCTTCTTATAATGGTAATTGGCGAGGTAGTGCGCGATGAGCTTGGTCGCGCGCCGATGCTCGGGTGCCGCCATCAGCTCGGCATCGCCGACGCGCGGTGAGGCGCCAAAGCTTCCTTGCGCCAGAGCGGCCAGGCACGCAATCAGTAGCCATCGAATTTTCGGCATCATGGACGTGGCTCCGTCACTGCGGCAGGCAATGTAAGATTCCAATCGGGAGTACGCTATCGCGGTACGGCAAAGCTTAAAACCTCTCGCCTCGTCGGCAGGGTAAAAGATACCACGTAATTTTGTTATTACATAAACGGCTTGTGCGGGCGGTAGTCGGAGATCGCCAGCGCCGGGTTTAGAAAGTGCAAAACGTGTGCCGCAGCATCTATGATAAAGTCTAACCATGCAATGGACGCCTCAAGTAACTGTCGCCGCTCATCCGAACGACCGCATCATCGTCGCTCTCTCGGGCGGAGTGGACTCCGCCGTCGCGGCCTTGCTCATGAAACGTCAAGGCTATGTGGTCAGCGGCGTGTTCATGAAAAATTGGGAGGATGACGATACGGAAAGCGACTGTCCGAGCCGCGAGGATCTCATCGACGCCGTGGCGGTCGCCGAGCGCCTCGGCATCGATATCGAAGTTGTCAACTTCGCCGCCGAGTATCGTCAACGCGTATTCAGCCGTTTTCTCGCTGAGCTGCAAGCGGGGCGGACGCCCAACCCGGACGTGGTATGCAACCGCGAGGTCAAATTCAAGGCCTGCCTCGACCACGCGCTGGCGTTGGGTGGCGGCTCTATGGCCACGGGACACTACGCACGGATCGCGCATCGGCAGGGGCAGTTGCTACTGTTGCGGGGGATCGACCCGGCCAAGGACCAGAGCTATTTCCTCTATATGCTCGGCCAAGCTCAGTTAGCTCATAGTGTATTTCCGATCGGGTCCATGCGTAAATCAGAAGTACGCGCGGCGGCCGCCGAGGCACGGCTCGCGGTACACGACAAACGCGACAGCACCGGGATCTGCTTTATCGGCGAGCGCCGCTTTCGGCCGTTTCTCAGCCGCTACCTTCCCATCACCCCGGGTGAGATCCGCAGCCTCGAAGGCGAGGTGCTCGGCGAGCATCCCGGCGTCGTCTATTACACGCTTGGCCAGCGCGAGGGACTCGGGATCGGTGGCGTCAAGGGAGCCTTGGAAGCACCGTGGTACGTCTTGGACAAGGACCTGAAAAACAATGTGCTCGTGGTGGGACAAGGACATGAGCACCCGCGGCTTCTCTGCCAGTCACTGGAGGCGTCGTCTTTGCACTGGGTGGCCGCTCGTGCCCCGGTGCTTCCATTGCGATGCACGGTGAAAACCCGTTACCGCCAAGCCGACCAGCCGGCCACGATCATGGCGATCGACGCTGGCCGCTGCCGGCTCGTGTTCGAGGCGCCACAATGGGCGGTCACGCCCGGCCAAGCCGCGGTGTTCTATCAGGAGGAAGTGTGTCTAGGCGGAGCGGCTATCGATCGCGTCTTCCACGACGCCCCCTGATAGCCTATCGGTTCACCGCCGGATAGCGGATAATTAATAACATCGCCTGCGGGGAAGGTACCGCGCAGGCGACCAAAGGGGAGAGTTGCACCACTCCCCTTTGAAAACCCCAATGCTAAAGTGCCGCAAGCGGCGGGGTAGTAGTGAATTATGCGATTCCTCGTTACATGGGAGAAATGATGAACGACAGTTATAACACTCGGGAGATCATCGAGGCCGCTAACGCGCCTTATCAAATCTACAATCTCACGGCCCTTGAGCGCCGTTATCCCACGGCGATGCTCCCCTACTCCCTCAAGATCCTCTTGGAAAACCTCTTGCGCCATGAGGACGGCGTTAACGTTACCAAAGCAGACATCGAGGCGCTTGCCACCTGGGATCCAAAGGCCGTCCCCAACAAAGAGATCGCCTTCACGCCGGCGCGCGTCCTGATGCAAGACTTCACGGGGGTGCCGGCGGTCGTTGATCTCGCCGCGATGCGGGAAGCCATGCAGCGCCTCGGAGGCGACCCCGCCAAGATCAATCCCTTGTCTCCCGCCGAGCTGGTCATCGACCACTCCGTTCAGGTCGATGTCTTCGGCAGCACGGATGCCGTGGAAAAAAACGCAGCGATCGAATTCGAGCGCAATCAAGAGCGCTATGTGTTTCTGCGCTGGGGGCAACAGGCCTTCTCGAACTTCAAAGTCGTGCCGCCCGACACGGGCATCGTCCATCAGGTCAACCTCGAATATCTGGCCCGCGTCGTCTACTCTCAAGGTGTCAACGGAACCGCCCAAGCCTATCCCGACACCGTGGTCGGAACCGACTCGCACACGACGATGATCAATGGGCTCGGGGTGCTCGGCTGGGGCGTCGGGGGCATCGAGGCCGAGGCGGCGATGTTAGGCCAACCGATCACGATGCTGATCCCGCAAGTGGTCGGATTTAGCCTCACCGGGCGCCTGCCGGAAGGCACGACCGCGACCGATCTCGTGCTCACCGTCACGCATATACTCAGGAAAAAGGGCGTGGTCGGTAAGTTCGTCGAATTTTTCGGCGAGGGACTCGACCACCTCCCCTTAGCCGATCGGGCCACGATCGCCAATATGGCGCCCGAGTACGGCGCGACCTGCGGTATTTTTCCCATCGATCACGAAACCATCAATTACCTGCGGCTCTCCGGCCGCGCCCCGGAACAGGTTGCTTTGGTGGAGACCTATGCGCGCGCACAAGGGTTTTGGCGTGACGCCAAGAGCCCCAGCGGTCGTTACACAGAGGTGCTCGCGCTCGACATGGGCAGCGTCGAACCGTCGCTTGCCGGACCCAAGCGGCCCCAGGATCGGATCGCCCTCAAGAACGCCAAGGAGGTGGTGTCGAAGGTGCTGCGCGTCTATCAGGAAGAGCGCTCCGGCGCGGCCGGAACGGACCGGGACATGGCGCGCTTTGACAATGAGGGCGGCGGAACCGCGGTGGGCGGCGCGGAAGCCCATCACACGGGTGTGGAAATGATCACAATCAACGGGCGCGACGCGGCGCTCAAGGACGGCGCCATCGTTATCGGGGCGATCACCTCTTGCACCAACACCTCCAATCCGAGCGTGATGATGGCGGCAGGCGTGTTGGCAAAGAAAGCGTGCGAGCGCGGCCTGCGGGTCAAGCCCTGGGTCAAGACCAGTCTCGCCCCCGGTTCGCAGGTGGTGAGCGCGTACTTACGGAAGGCGGGGCTCATGCCGTACCTCGAAGAGCTTGGCTTTCACGTCATCGGCTACGGTTGCACGACTTGCATCGGGAACTCGGGGCCCTTGCCCGATGTGGTCAGTCAAGGCATCGCGAAAGGGACTTTGGCCGTATGCTCAGTTCTATCGGGAAACCGGAATTTCGAGGGCCGCGTCCACCCCGAGGTCAAAATGAACTTCCTGGCCTCGCCGCCGCTGGTCGTTGCCTATGCCATCGCCGGCACCATGGACATCGACCTCTATAATGATGCGCTGGGAACGGACCGCTCCGGTGCGCCGGTCTACCTCAAGGACATTTGGCCCACCCAATGGGAAATCAACGATATGGTCCTGCGCACACTCGACTCGGCGATGTTCTCGACGAGTTACGACGGTGTATTTACGGGGGATGCGCGCTGGGCTGGCATGAACGTGCCTACCGGCACGCTGTACCGGTGGGACCCGGCATCGACGTACATCAAGAATCCCCCCTACTTCGATGGCATGGGAAGAGAGCCACAGGAGATACATCCAGTCAACCGGGCGCGGGTGTTGGCCCTCTTGGGCGATTCCATCACCACCGATCATATCTCTCCCGCGGGTTCGATCAAGGTTGATAGTCCGGCGGGGCGTTATCTGATCGAGCGCGGAGTGCAACCCAAGGATTTCAATTCTTATGGGGCGCGCCGCGGCAATCATGAGGTCATGATGCGCGGCACCTTCGCCAATATACGCTTGCGCAACCGCCTGGTTCCCGGAACCGAGGGGGGGTGGACGCGGTATCAACCCTCCGGCGAGCAACTTAGCATTTACGACGCCGCTGTTCGCTATCAAGGCGAAGGAGTCCCGTTATTGATCATTGGCGGTAAGGAATACGGTACCGGCTCTTCCCGTGACTGGGCCGCGAAGGGCACCCGGCTGCTCGGGGTCCGCGCGGTGCTCGCCGAGAGCTTCGAGCGCATCCATCGCTCGAACCTGGTCGGCATGGGGGTCTTGCCCTTGACCTTCAAGGACGGGCAGAACGCCGAAACCTTGGGGCTCACCGGCGCGGAGAGTTACGACATTGAGGAGGTCGAAGTCGGCGCGCGCGAAGTCACGGTCGTGGCGGCGGGAGCGGGCGGCCGCACGCAGCGTTTTTCCGCCGACGTGCGCGTCGATACGCCGAAGGAGTGGGAGTATTACCAGCATAGCGGGATCCTGCCTTACGTGCTGCGGCAGCTTGCCGGTTGAGCCTTCGAACACACCACGGTGACCACGGAATGCGGCCATGACCGACAGCGCGCCCGATCTCGGGCTAATATCGCTCTTTGTCAGCGCTTTCATTTCGGCAACGATCGCGCCCGGCGGCTCGGAAGCGGTCCTTGCCTGGCTCGCGCTGCGCTCGGAAACCGCGCCCAGCCTATTGCTGTCGGTAGCAACCGTCGGCAATACCCTCGGTGCGCTGACGACCTGGCTGCTTGGGTATTTCGCCGCCCGCGGCTACCCCATCGAACGATTCGCGAAGGGTAAGAGCGAGCGAGCACTCCTGATGGTGCGCCGCTGGGGCACACCGGTGTTGTTACTGTCCTGGCTGCCTCTCATCGGCGATGCGTTGTGCCTGGCCGCGGGATGGTTGCGGCTTCCCTTCTTGAGATCGTTGACGGCGATCGCCATCGGCAAGGCCGCGCGCTATGCGGTTATTTTGTACACCCTAGCCTAGAGGAAGCTCTGCAAAAGTGTCGCGAGCAAGCCCAGATGCGCGAAGCCGCGGAGCGAGTCGCGAGACATATCAGCTAGATAGGCGAGCGACGAGCGAGCACGCGACAATGCAGATGGGCTGCACAGTAACTTTCGCTGAGCTTCTCTAAGTGTCCGCGCTCTTCGAAACCCGTCTGCGGCGCCTCGCGGACCTCGCACTCGGCCGCTTGCTAGCCCGAGGACTGAAGGGCCTTGAAAGAGAATGTTTGCGCGTGACTCCCGGCGGGCAGATCGCGCAGACGCCGCATCCGGCCGCGCTCGGCTCGGCGCTGACACATCCCTATATCACGACCGACTATTCGGAAGCCTTGCTCGAGTTCCGCACGCCCCCTTGCGAGCACGCGAAGGAGACGCTGGATTTTCTTACCGAGCTGCACCAGTTCGCGGAGCGGCACCTCGGCGGCGAGCTGCTGTGGGCATCGAGCATGCCCTGTGAGCTGCAAGGCGACGAGAGCATTCCGATTGCACACTACGGAGGATCCAACGTCGGCCGCATGAAACACGTCTACCGCCGTGGCCTGGCGTATCGCTACGGGCGAGCGATGCAGGCGATTGCCGGGGTACATTTTAACTATTCGCTACCCGAGGAGTTCTGGCCCATCTATAAGGATCTCGAAGATGATCCGCAGCGGCTCCAGGACTTCATCTCTAGCTGCTATTTCGCCTTGGTTCGAAACCTGCAGCGTTGGGGCTGGATCATTCCTTATTTGTTCGGCGCTTCACCGGCTTTTTCGAAATCATTCTTGACAGGGCCTAGCCGGGAGTTCGAGCAGTTCGATGCGGAAACGCTGTTTCGGCGCTACGCTACCTCCTTGCGTATGAGCGATATTGGTTATAAGAACAGCACCCAGTCAGGCCTGAATATTTCCTACAACAGCCTGGAGGAATACGTTGCCGGACTCGCTCATGCGATCGACACGCCTTATCCGGACTACCAACGCATCGGCACCAAGGTCGATAGTGAGTATCGGCAACTCAACACCCACATTCTCCAAATCGAGAACGAATATTACAGCTTTGTGCGGCCCAAACAGATCGCGGCGTCCGGCGAGCGCCCAACCGTCGCGCTGACGAGGCGCGGTGTGAAGTACGTGGAAGTTCGCGCGCTCGATGTCCAAACCTACGATCCGACTGGGGTGAATCTGTTGCAGCTCCGATTCCTCGAGGGCTTCTTGCTCATGTGTTTGTTCTCCGAAAGCCCGCCCCTTAGCGAGAACGACCGCCGTGAATTCGAACGCAACGAGCTGTTGGTTGCCGCCCGCGGACGGGAGCCCAACTTGATACTCCGTGATCATGACCGTGCTCGCGTACTCACAGACTGGGCGGCCGATATTCTCGCTCGGACCGCGGCGGTGTGCGGGATCCTCGATGAGGGCGTTTCCGAACGTCCTTATACCGCGGCGCTCAACGCGCAGTGTCACGCCGCGGCGTCGCCCGACCTGCTTCCCTCCGCGCGGATGCTCGCCGAGATGCGGCACAAGCACGAGTCTTTCCTGGAATTCTCCTTGCGCCTGTCAAATCAACATGCCCAACACTTCAAACAATCAAGACTATCCGAAAATCGCTCGAACGCGCTTACCGAAGCGGCACGGCAATCTGTACTGAAACAGCAGGAGATCGAAGCGACCGATTGCATTTCATTCGACGAGTATTTGAAGCGGTATTTTTCGCCCTAAGGACCCAACGCCGACGCCAGTCTCACGCACCCTAACCGGCGCCACGGCGGAGGCGCCCGAGCCGTTTGGATGACGCCACTCTAGAGGCCGTGATGGAAGGCGTCGAGCCGGTCCAACTTCAGGAGGGTCAGGTGCACGGAGCTACTGAAAGAAGTCTATAACGGCACAACGTCGCCGATGGCATAAAAAAAATAGCGACGCCATCAGAAAGGCCGCCTGAGCTTATTTACACACCTATTGACGGAAGCTCCAGATTCGCTGTTATAATTGTCACAGCCTTCGCACTTCTATAACCTGGCTGAGAAGAAATCAGCCCCTAAGGTGAGGTGCTTGACAGGCCAGTTAAATCGGAAGCCGTGGGCGGTTTTGACGGTTTCATCAAAGACTGATGGTTCGAAAGAGAAAGGAGAAATAGATGCGTAACCTAAGAGTAAAGACGATCGTTAGCGCAACCATGGGATTGGCCCTGGTTGTCGCGGGGATGCCTGGCACCGCCGAGGCCGACGTTTGCGGTACGGTGGGCTCGCGGGCTGGGTGTGTGAATAGCAGGGATGTCAGGAACAACAGCCTCACGACCGCGGATGTCAAGAACAACAGCCTCACGGGCGCGGACGTCACGGACAACAGCCTCACGGCTGCGGATCTGAATGACGAGGCCGGCGCGGACTTCGCGTCCGGCGATCAGACCGTGGCGTTAACGGGTGCGGATGCTACCGTGCGTTCAGTGACCATCACCGCTCCGACAACCGGCCGCGTCATCGTGAGCGCCAGCGGCTTCTTCCAATTCGGGTCTGGGGCGGTGGTAGACAACGGGCAATGCTCGATAACCACGGGCACGGCCCTCGATGATACCCATCTCATCTCCGCGGCCGAGGCCAATGCCGGTTTTAATCACACGCTTACCATGCCGTTTGGCGCGACGCGAGGGTTCGAGGTCGCCGCCGGTTCGACCGCGTTTAATCTCGTCTGCAACCAGCTTAGCGGTGCCGTGACGGTAAACGACACGAGCCTCACCGTCATCTTTGTACCGGGCGCATACTGAGATCGCCTCCGGAACATGACGTATAAATAGAGCATCACATGTCTCCGCGCACACTCGGCTGGTCACTCTTGGCAGTGGCCAGCGTTGTCCTCTGGTTGCACGAAAATGACTGGCTAACGGATGATCGGCCGGAGCCGCCGGCGCGCGAGCAGGTCGAGTCTGTGGACCCGGCGCGGCTTTGGGGTGAGTCTGCACCCGGCCGGCCGACGGAGGAGGCGGTTAAGGCCGATCCGCTCGGGGCGGAGCCGGAGGAGGCAGCCGTGCCGGCGGCGGTCGTGGTTGAGCCCGTAAAAGAGCAGCCCCAGGCCGAGGACCCTACGGGTCTTCCCCAGGCCGTGAGCCCGGAAGCCCCGGCGGACGGCGTGGCTAAGTCCCAAGCCGAGGGACTTACGGGTCTTGGCGAGGGCGTGAGCCCGGAAGCCCCGGCGGACGGCGTGGCTGAGGCGGTCGGACCGGAGCTTCCGGAAGGCTGGGCCGACCTCGCCCGGGCGGCCGTCGCCGAGCCGGACGCGGAGCTGCGCGGCGAGGCGATCCGGTCGGTGAGCATCTATCGCGGCGCGGAGGCTAGGGCAGTGTTGACTGAGGTCGCAGCCGGTGATCCCGAGCCGAACAACCGTATCCAAGCCCTACAATCGCTGTGGTACGCGGCGGCCGACGGCCGGGACCAGGAGGGCGAGATCAAGCGGGTTTTGGAGGACGCGCGCGCCGATCCCGATCCGGACATCGCCGAGCTGGCACAAAAAGCCATGGCCGATCTCGATCGGCTCGCAACGCGCCGGGCGAACGGCGGCTAGGCCCTGACCGAGTCGCGGAGATCGCGCCTGGCGTTCTCAGGCGTGGAGCGTGGCGATGGCGGCACGGGCTCCTAGCCAGCCTGGATGAAGCGCCAGCGGAATCCGGGAAATGCCGATCCCGGATTTCACTTCGTTCCATCCGGGCTACTTGCTATCGTCGGACTACGGCACCCCAAGGAATTAGCAGGCTGCGCGGCTGTGTCCGAACTCGACTGTGCTGTGGATGTGTGAACGGTGCGCGTTCGCGCACCATACAAGGAATCCCTCGCCGCGAGACCGAGGGTGCGAGAGTGACTTGGATGTCCTGTCGCACATACCGAGGGCCGCGGCGCAAACGGGAAGCTGTATGCCAAGGCCAAGCAAGAACCGGCCTACCGCTTGTGCCTGCGGTAGCGGGCTGGCGCTCGGCACATGCCTTGGCATGAAGAACATCGGAAAGCCGTGTGCGGGAGATCCGCATGCACGGTTGGATGGATGAGGGAGGACAGGCAAGCGCCTGTTCTCTACTCTACCCTTTTGCCCCTGCAGGTAGCGCCTCGTTACGGCGTAAGACCGTTTGCCGGCGCGGACCGAAGGTCTAGCCGGAGCTCCGCGGTGAGCACCTCGACCTGCTGTCATGTGTAGATATCGTGGGCCGTCACGTCTTCCAGATGAATGTCGCGAAATTAGCGGCTGAGCCAGAACACTGGATGAGGGTGACGGCGCCCAGGGCTTAAGCGCATAACAATCCCGCTTCTACGCTTAGAAATGCGGAAATAGCGCTGTGGATGATCTGCGATACCGGCGAGAGCAGGCGGAAATAGCCGGTCAATAGGTACCCTATCGGGATCGGAAATGACAACACCCATTGGCGCATCGGCACGCGGAATACGACGTGATCCATCAAGTGAGCTGCCGTCTCTAAACGGAACCCGTACGAACTGCAAGGCCGCTACGGGTAAGTCATTGGCAACCGCAAAATTCGCGAAGCCCGTTTTCGACGCGTTGCGGTCCGAAACTAGGCAAAACCCTCCGGTATTCCCAGTAGCCGCGGTCGAGCCGCCCACCGACACGCATTCCGCACGGGCACCCGGGGAATGACCTGATCCACCAAATGGGCTGCCGTCTCCAA
>Ga0136630_1000176_pt1 | contig 21565 bp, 20 predicted proteins | sample AntDrymUQ5682106_2_FD_105496 | JGI IMG/M metagenome (GOLD analysis project Ga0136630, IMG submission 105496) | Polar desert sand microbial communities from Dry Valleys, Antarctica - metaG UQ568 (21.06) | ecosystem: Environmental > Terrestrial > Soil > Desert | place: Antarctica: Dry Valley...
AGCAGACCCAAGTCTTCGAGCGCAGAGCGAATGGTCCTCGACTGGTCCTCAGTCGCCGCCACGAGCGGAAGCCGCAGCCCGCCGACGTCGAGACCGATCATGGCGGCGGCCGCCTTGATGGGGATGGGACTGGTCGTGAGGCCCATGATCGTGTTCATCAACGGCAGGCACTCGAGGTAAATACGCATCGCCTCGTCGTTCTTGCCGTCGTTGTAGGCGGAGATGATCTGCTTGAGCTGCGGACCGATGAGGTGCGAGCACACCGACACGACGCCGACGACGCCACCTCCGAGATGCGGCATCAGCATGAGATCGTCACCGGAGTACAGAGCGAATTCGTGGTGCCCAGCTGCATCGAGATCACAGCGCAGCTTGGCCGTCTCGAGCGCATTGCCGACCGCGTCCTTGGCGGCCACGATGTTGGTATGCCCTGCCAGCTCGACCATGGTCGGACGTTCGATGCGCATGCCGGTCCGCCCGGGGATGTCGTAGAGCATGAGCGGCACGGTCGTCGCATCCGCGATCGCGGTGAAGTGGGCGAGGAGGGCGTTCTGCGGTGGCTTCGAGTAATACGGTGTGACCAGGAGGCAGCCGTCGACTCCGAGTCCCCCCGCTTCCTTGGTCAACTCGATCGACTCCGCCGTGTTGTAGGTCCCGGTCCCCGCGACGACCTTGGCGCGCCCGCCTACCTCGCCGGTGACGGCCTCGAACAGCGCCAGCTTCTCGTCGTGGCTCAGCACGGGTGACTCGCCGGTCGTCCCGCACACGACCAGGCCGTCGGAGCCGCGGTCGACGAGATAAGAGGCGAGCTTGCGCGCCCCGTCGAGATTGAGTGACCCATCATCGTTAAACGGAGTCACCATCGCCGTGAGAACTTCTCCGAAGATCGCTTCGGCCATCACCCCACCTCCTTAGTCGAGGTCGTACGCTTGTCTGCCAGCTTCCACGCTACCCCTATCGTCGTCGTGCGGCACTTCAATCAGCCGAGACCTCGGTCTCCAGCTTGACCGCGCCGATGCGGTCGATCACTTGGCTGTCGTACGCCTGTAACGAGTTCGCATAGCTTCCCGGATCGTCGGGGGCGATGATCTCGAAGGTCACCGTCGCAGACTCTTCCTCGGGTAGGGGGCCAAAGCGAAACAGGGCGCCGCCCTCGCCCACCGTGAGCGGTCGTGGCTCGATGGTTCCGAACGACGAGCTGATCTCCTGCTCGCCGCCGAGCGTCTCGGGGGCCTGCGCGGGAACCACCAGAGGTTGGGCGTTGCCCTCGCCGCCTCCTTGCGCGACGGCCCCGAACGCGACGGTGAACGAGTTCATGTCCCCCGGCCCCGGGTTCTCGACGGTCAGCGTGAGCTCGGACGTCTCTCCCGCCTCGATGGTTGCGGGGAAGTCGGCGGTGACGAACGGCTTGGCGAGACCGCCCTCGGTGAGATTCGGGTCGGGACCAAAACAGGCCCCGAGCGACAGAGCCGCGACCACTAGTGCAAGACCTTGGCGCATCGCTCTAGAGATCGAGGAGATGCTCGAGACCGACGGTGAGCGAGTCCAGCGAGCCCACCTTCTTGATCGCCATGATCACGCCCGGCATGAACGACGCTCTGTCGAGTGAATCATGGCGGATGGTCAGGGTCTGCCCGGCCGAACCGAGGATGACCTCTTGGTGAGCCACCGAACCGGGGGTGCGCACCGAGTGAACCCTGACGCCGTCGGAGTCACCACCGCGCGCCCCGGCCAGGCTCTCCTCGCCGCCGGAAGGTGTGTCCCATCGCTCGGAGCGGGCCTCGTTCATGAGTTCGGCCGTGCGCAGTGCGGTCCCCGACGGCGCATCGAGCTTGCGCTCGTGGTGTCGTTCGATGATCTCGGCGACGGCGAAGTGGGACGCCGCCTCCGCAGCGAAGCGCATCATCAGGACCGCTCCGATGGCGAAGTTGGGAGCGACGAAGCAGTTGACGGCGTTGGCTTCGGCCACGGCGCGCAGCTCGTCGAGGTCGCCGACCGCCAACCCCGTCGCTCCGACGACGACGTGGATGCCGTTGTCGAGGCAGAACGCCGCGTTGTCCTTGACCGAGGCCGGCGTCGTGAACTCGACCGCGACCTCGGCCCCCGCATCCACGAGAGCGTCCAGCGACTCACCGCTCCCGATCCCAGCGACGAGCTCGAGGTCGTCATCGGCCTCGACCGCGCGGCAGACCTCGGCCCCCACGCGGCCCGAGGCGCCGATGACTCCGACCCTCGTCGTCACTAAGCCGCGTAGCGGTCGAAGGCGCCCTCTTCGAAGGGACCGACGATGGTGACGAGGTAGTCCTTGCGCCCCAAGACCTTGTCGATGACCGCGCGCATGTCGTTCATCTCGATGCGCTCGAAGCGCGCGATGAGCTCGTCGACGGAGATGATCTCGCCCGTCGTTAGCTGCTGTTTGCCCAAGCGGTTCATGCGGCTCGAGGGATCCTCGGCGCTGAGCACCAGCGAGCCCTTGAGGTGCCCCTTGGCGCGCCTCAGCTCATCTTCGGTGATCCCGTCCGACACGAGCGAGGCGATCTCGTTGCGAATGATGTCGATAACGGTTTCGGTGTTACTGGGTGTCGTTCCGGCGTACACGGCGAACGATCCGGAGTCGGCGAACATCGCACGATAGGAGTAGACCGCGTACGCGAGTCCTCGCTTCTCGCGCACCTCCTGGAACAGGCGCGACGACATGCCCCCGCCGATGATCGTGTCAAGGAGGGCGAGCTCGTGGCGAGAGTCGTGGTTGCGAGGAAGGCCCTCTGTGCCGAGGATGATGTGGGCCTGCTCGGTCGGTCGCTTGTGGACCTGCACGCCGCGCCCCAGCTCCGGGGCCGAACCGCCGCGCAGGGTTTTGCGTCCCTGGCTCTTGTCGGCCAGCAGCGCCTCGACCCGAGCGACGAGCTCGTCGTGGTCGAGGTTTCCCGCGGCCGCGACCACAAGATTCTTCGGCGTGTAGCGCTCGTGCCAGTAGTCGGCCACCTGGTCGCGTGTCACGCCACCGACCGTCTCGTTGTATCCGAGCACGGGACGTCCCAGCGGGTGCCCATCCCACATCGCCCGGTAGAAGAGGTCGTGCACGAGCTCGTCCGGAGCATCCTCGTGCATCGCGATCTCCTCGAGGATGACCTTGCGCTCGGACTCCAGCTCGGTGGCGTCGAGGACCGAGTTCGTGATCATGTCGGTCAGGACGTCGAGCGCCATCGGCAGATCATCGTCGAGTACCCGCGCGTAATAGCACGTGTACTCCTTGCCGGTGAACGCGTTGACGTCGCCGCCGACCGCGTCGAACGCGTCCGCGATGTCTTTAGCACTGCGCTCCTTCGTACCTTTGAACAAGAGGTGCTCGAGAAAGTGAGAGGTGCCCGCCAGTGCGGCCGGCTCGTCCCGCGCCCCGATGTCGAACCAGAACCCGACGGTCACCGAGCGCACCTCACTCATGTGCTCGGTGACCACCGTCGCTCCCGAATCGAGCGTCGTACGTGCGAACGTCATATGACTCCTAACTCGTTTGGCTAGACGTCTCTGCGGGGAGCGCGCTCACGCGGGGGACCTCCGCGATCGCCGCCCTCGCGCCGGCCACGGTCACGTCCCCCCTCGCGGCGAGGCCCACGTCCTCGGTCGCGGTCGCGCCCGCCTCCGCCGCGACCGCGACTGCCGCCGCTCTCCCCCGCCGCGGCGCGCGCCTCCTCGAGCGTCTTGCCCTGGGCGACCTGGCGTTCCAGCCATGCGACCGGCGTCAGGTTGACCTTGCCCATGGAGTCGACCTCGGTGATCTCGACCTCGAGCTCGTCGCCGACGTTGACGGCGTCCTCGACCTTGTCTATACGTCCCTCTCCGAGCTTGGAGATGTGTACGAGTCCGTCGCGTCCGGGAAGGATGTTCACGAAGGCGCCGAAGGGCATGGTCTTGACGACGTTGCCCTGGTAGCGCTCGCCGGGCTCCGGCAGCTTGGGATTGGCGAGCTCCTCGATCATCTCGATTGCTCTGTCGGCAGCAGCCTGGTCGGCGGCGCCGATGAAGATCGTCCCGTCCTGCTGGATGTCGATCTCGGCCCCCGACTCCTCGACGATCATGTTGATGTGCTTGCCCTTCGGGCCGATGACCTCACCGATCTTGTCGGTGGGCACCTTGATGGCCTCGATGCGCGGGGCGCGCGGCTGCAGCTCTTCACGCGGAGACGAGAGTTCCTCGTTCATCTTCGAGATGATGTGAAGTCGGGCTTCGCGCGCCTGGCGCAGCGCGTCACGCAGCACCTCCGCCGGAATGCCTTGGATCTTGGTGTCGAGCTGCAACGCGGTGACGACGTCCTCGGTCCCCGCGACCTTGAAGTCCATGTCGCCGGCGGCATCCTCGTCTCCGAGGATGTCCGTCAGAGGGACGAACCTATCGCCCTCGTTGACGAGGCCCATGGCGACACCGCCGACGTGCTTCCCGCCGCGAATCGGAACACCCGCGTCCATCAACGACAGCGACGAGCCACAGACACTGGCCATCGAGGTCGAGCCGTTGGACGACATGATCTCGCTCACGACGCGGATGGCGTAGGGAAAGTCCTCGCGGGCCGGAATGAGGGGCAGGATCGCTTTCTCCGCCAACGCGCCGTGACCGATCTCACGCCGCTTCGGCCCCCGCATGAACCCGGCCTCTCCGGTCGAGTACGGCGGGAAGTTGTAGTTGTGCATGTAGCGCTTGGTCTCCTGGAGGCTGAGGTCGTCGACCATCTGCTCCATGCGCCCCATGCCCAGCGTCGTGATCGTGAGTGCCTGGGTCTCGCCCCGGGTGAACAGCCCGGAGCCGTGGACGCGCGGGATGACGCTGGTCTGCGCCCAGATGGGACGGACCTCGTCCGCCTTACGACCGTCGAGCCTGACGTTCTCCTCGATGATCCGGGTGCGCTGGATCTTCTTGGCTAGCGCCTTGACCGCATTGCCGATCATCTTCTCTTGCTCGGGGAAGTCCTCGCCGAGACGCTCGAGCAGGTCGCTCTTGATCTCGGACAGGCGCTTGCGCCGCTCGGCCTTGGTCTGGATCGAGATGGCCTCGCGCAGCGCGGAATCGGCCTCGGTTCGCACGCGCTCCATGATGTCGTCGGTGTAATCGACGAACAAGGGATAGTCGGGCTTGTCGCCCTCGAAGGTGCCCTTGGCCACACCGGCCACGTTCACGAGCTCGTTCTGCAGATCGATGACCTCGGCGATGTAGGGCTTGGCCGCCTCGATGCCGTCGGCCAGCACCTCTTCGTCGGGCGCCTGGGCCCCCTGCTCGATGAGCTCGAACATATTGTCGGAGCCACCGGCCTCGATCATCATGATGTCGACCTCACCAGACGCCTGGTTCATGCGCCCTGCGATGACGAGCTCGATGGTCGCTTCCTCTTCTTCCTCGTGCGAGGGGTGCGGGACCCACCGGCCGTCGATGTGGCTCACGCGCACGGCGCCGATCGGTCCCTGGAAGGGGGCGTCGGATATCGCAAGTGCGGCGGACGCCGCGTTGAGGGCGAGGATGTCGGTGGGGTTGGAGTTGTCGACCGACAGCGTGGTCACCACGACGTGGACCTCGTGACGGAAGCCGTCGGGAAACGCGGGGCGCAGCGGGCGGTCGATGAGACGAGCCAGCAGCGTGGCCTTCTCTCCTGCGCGGCCCTCACGACGGAAGAAGCCGCCGGGAATCTTGCCGGCTGCGTACATCTTTTCTTCGACGTCGACCGTCAGCGGGAAGAAGTCGCCCTCGCCTCTGGGGTCCGAGGTGGTTCCCGTGGCGAGAATCGTCGTCTCGCCGAGTTGCGCCATGACCGCGCCTCCGGCCTGGCCTGCGAGACGTCCGGTCTCGAAGCGGAAGAGCTTTCCGCCGATCTTTCTTTCTACGAATTTCGGGTCCGGGTTCATTCGGATGTCCCTCCTGTTGGTCCTGTGCGATCGCGAACAATCGCAGGAATCGTGGCGAGCGTCGCTCACCTACGTGATCTACAGGAGAGGTGCCAGCCGTGGCCGATTGTCAGTTGCAAGCCAACCTGCGGGCGTCGGATGTGGACTGAGCAGGTGGATTTGCAACTGAGAACCGACCGGGCGGACGCTGGGAGCGCCTAGAAGCCGGCCCTCTCCTCTTAGTGGTGCTGACTACGAAGTCTTGCCGGCGACTTCTCCTTTCGCATCTCTTTCTGGGCTATCGACGTAGGCCCAGCTTCGTGATGATCGCGCGGTACCGTTCGATGTCCTCGCGTTGGAGATAGCCGAGGAGACGGCGGCGACGGCCGACCATGCGGAGCAGGCCGCGCCGGGAGTGGTGGTCCTTGGGGTGAGTCTTGAGGTGCTCGGTTAGCTCCCCGATACGAGTCGAGAGAAGAGCTATCTGCACCTCGGGTGATCCGGTGTCGCCCTCGGTACGGGCGTTATCGGAAATGATCTCGTTTTTTTGTTCGTTGAGCAAAGCCATGCGCGTGTTCAAAGTCCCTTCTACTTCGGTGGGTGCTCGCCGGGAACACGTCTAGCGAGCGACGCCCATCCTAGCAGGTAAGACGACCCGCCCGCTATTACACCCGAACGGGTGTTCGCCCCGCCTCAACGAGCCACTTCTTGAAAGCGTCGACGCCCTCGCCGGTCCGTCCGCTGACCAGGGCAGTCTCGACATCGGGGTGGACCGAGTCCAGGTTTTTCATGAAGAGATCGAGGTCGAAGTCGAGGTGCGGGAGGAGATCGATCTTGTTGATGAGGATGAACTCGCAGGAGCGAAACATGAGCGGGTACTTCAACGGCTTCTCCTCGCCCTCGGTCACAGACGAGACCATCACCCGCACGTCCTCGCCGACCGTGAACTCGGCCGGGCACACGAGGTTGCCCACGTTCTCGATGATCAGCAAATCGATTTCGTCCAGCGGAAGGGCGTCGAGCACGGAGCGCACCATGTTGGCGTCGAGATGACACTCCCCGCCGAAAGTGGAGTTGGTGCTGATCTGAACCACGGGCACGCCGAGCGCCTCGATTCGGTCCGCGTCCAGAGAGCCCTGCACGTCGCCCTCCAAGACCCCGACCCGGATCCCGTCGAGGTCGCCCAGGACCGACTCGAGCAGCGTCGTCTTGCCCGCGCCCGGCGAGCTCATCAGGTTGACGACCTTCACCGACGCGCGGTCGAAGTCCGCGCGATTAGCGCGCGCGATGGTCGTATTGGCGTCGAGGACGCCCTCGTTAACGGCTACTGGATGATGCATCTTGCTCCTCCTCGATGATGATTGATTCGACCTCGAACTCCTCGCCCGCGATCACCTCAGCGTCTCCGGCGCCACAACGAGGGCAGCGGAACGACGGTGTGTCCAGCTCCCACTCGTGGCCGCAACTGCATCGCATCCGACCGGTTACGAGGGTCGGCTCGAGCCTGGCTCCCTCGCAGACCGTCCCTCGAGCAACCAGGTCGAAATAAAACGACAAGCTGTCCGGCACCACTTGACGCAGCGTCCCGACGCGCAACTTGACCGCCGTCACTGGCGCGCCATCTGCGTGCTTGGTGACCGTCGCCACGATGGCGCTGGACAGTGACAGTTCGTGCATCTCAGTCCTCGGGTTGTGAGACCGATGCCAGAACCTTGTCCACGGTTTCGATGACCAACTCAACGGCATCGTCGACCGCTCCCGCGACCTCGTCGCTGAGGCCGATTCCCATCTCTTCGACGGTCGCCGGTTCGCACGCGACCACGACCACGCGTCCGGGCCAGCCGCCGACATTCTTCACGAAGCGGAGAACCGTGCGTGGGTCCATGCCGTGCGGGTCGATGACGTCGCCGTCGTCGATACCGCCCTCGATAGAGTCCTCGTCGGGCTCCATGACGTAGAGCGTCCCCGGTGCGCCACCCTGCTGGCTGATGTCGATCAAGATGAGTGCGTTGTAGCCCCGCATGACCTCGTAAGCAAGGTTAAGTCCCCCAGTGCCGAAGTCCAGCACCGCGACTCCGTCGGGGAGTGTGCGGGAGTCCAGCCGCTTGACCACCTCGGTCGCGAAGCCGTCGTCTTTCATCCACAGGTTGCCGACCGCGGCCACTAGGATCCTTGGTTGTAACGCAGCGCCCCCGGGCTCGGGGAGGCGACCGTCGATCCGACCACCGCCCTCTGTAGTCATGTGTCGAGCACCTCCACCTCGTTCGAGAAGAAGAACAGGTAACGGCCGCTGGAGCCGAGGACCTCCTGCATGGGATCGCTGTCCACTGTGACCCCCAGATAGAGCTTGTTGTCGTAGTCGAAATAGATCCGCCGAAGCGTTGCGACTCTGCCGTCGAGCATCTTGTCGTAGACGTCGGTGCGGTTGCCGAGGCGGAGGATGAGCTTGGCTCCGGGCCGCACCGTACGGCCGTTGACGACGGCTTCTTTCTCGCCCCTCTCGGGGGCCGGGGTGTGGGGAGCGCCGCTCATGGGGGCCGGGATGTCCGGGCCGCCGTTGCGCGCGGGCTGCACCGGCTCCATGACTCCGTGAAGCTCGAACAGTTCCGCCGGAGCGACGGCGGCAGCGCGATCGACCATTGCGCGCACCGCGGGGTCTCCCTCGGCGATCGAAGCTCGCTCGTCGTCGCTCAGCGCGTGAACGTGCAAGAGAAGGGCCTCTTCGATCTCGGTTCCGTCGAAGAGATTGCCGCGACTCTTGGGGGCGATGGCGGGATTGTCTGGCAGCATGATGGCCGCCCCGACGATCGCGTCGTCGTCGTCACCGGCCAGCACCGGCCAGGTGTTGACGTTGTCGCAGCCGCGCGCCTCGAGCGGTGACACGAAACGGCCCCCGCTCAGACGCAGCACGGGATGCGTGGAGATCAGGGAGTGAGCCAGAGCACCTGCACGATCCATGCCCCCAGGGTCCTCGTCGCCGACGGGAGTCGTGTTGTCCACTCGCAGCGAGACGCGCCACGTCCCGTCGTCCGCGGCCGTTGCGGCCAGGTACAAGTCCCCGCGTACGGAATCGAAGTCGAACGAGGTGTCCTCCGAGTTGTTTGCGAGCTCTTCGAGCGTCGCCGGCTCGATCTCGACGCGCCGTTCTTGAGCCTCGTGGCGCTCGCCGCTCGACTGGAGGAAGACAACGAAGGCGTCGAGGGTCGCCGAGGGCTCGGCCTCGGCGACGCACTCAACGGTGATGTGGTCGAAGGTCGCACCGCTGCGTTCCGCGTAGGCGGGGGGATAGACGATTCCGAAGGGAGTCGGGGTCGCGTTCTTGGTTGCGCCCGGGGTGTAGGGATAGAGCGCGTAGCCCTCGTACAGCAGCGATTCGATGAGCTCGTCGAGCGAAGCCATCAGAGGCCCCTCGCGGTCTCGGTTCGTTGCTCCGCCTCCGCAATCAGTTCGGCGACCGTCTCGTCGAACGACGGGAGGCCGGTTCGTTGCTGGTAAAGGCGCAGACTTTCGAGAGTCTCTCTTTGCACCGCGACCCAGGCGCGATTGGGATAAACGCGGTCGATCATCTTGCGCCATACGTCGATGGGTAGCGAGTAGCGAGCGTCGCAACTCCACGGGACCTGCACCAACCTGAGCTCACCCGAATCGCCACGATAGAAAATCGAACCGGAGAACATGAACGAAAGTGGCACCTCGCCGTCGGGTAGCGAATAGAAGTACTTGACGGCGGCCAGCTCGGTGTCGAAGGTGCATGCGACGGGAATGTCGAAGATCTGGGTTCCGGCGAAGCTCTTGACGAGCACGTCCACCTTGGTCCACATGAAGCTCCTAGCCGTCGCCCCCCATCGTTCGGGCTCACCGAAGAGATCGATCAGCGCGCGGCGTGTAGCGGCGTCGTAGGTGCGCCGGGCCGGGTCGACGTTCACCTGGCAGGTGAGGGCGATCGTGTATACCTCGCGGCCCTCCGGCTCGGTGATCCGCGCGCTGAAGTTGAGCAACGGAGCCAACGCTAGGGGATGCGACGCGGCCCCCACGATCTCGATGCTGGGTTGCGGGCTCCACGCTCGTTCTGGCGCGGAGGTCGGGGAACTCATACCGGCTGGGCCTCGTCGCGTAGTCCTTGGAAGAACCCGGCGATGGCCTCCTCCGCCTCGGCCCCCCCAGAGATGCCCTGCCACTTGGTCTTGAGAAGTCCGACGAGCTCGTAACACCGGTCGATGGGCACGATGACGTACTGCGGCGGCCGGCTGTCCCGGTTGATCAGCAGCGCCTCGGAGTCCGCCTCGAGCCGGGCGAGCTGGGGGTTGGCGGCCCGCAGTTCCTCCCATGCGGACAAATCGAGCTCGCTCTCGGTGGCTCCAAGCGGGCTCGGATAGAGAGCGATCATCCCGTCTGCGGCCAGGCTGTAAAAGAAGAACGCGAGGCCCACGGGGATCTCGAAACGTCCCCACAACTCGTCAACGAGCGTGAGATCGTCGAGCCAGACGATTCGCTGTCCGGTGGGGCGGTAGCGAGCCTCGCCCGAGGAGCGTACGAAGCAAGATTCACAGGCACAGAGAATCCTGCGCTCCTCGGTGTCGAGGACATGACGGTGCGTCTCGGCGATCTCGACTCTGCAGAACTCACACCGCTCGATCGTCGACTCCGCGACGGGGGTCATCTCCCTCATCTGGAGCCGGCGCAGCTGGCTAATTACCGACGCGCGTCCGCTGGTCGCGAGGTGCTTGTGACCGGCGATTCCACCTCGACCCAACCGATCTGCGAAGGGCGCGTCACTCACGGCTTTGAATCGGGAGAGGCGTGCGGGGGGCCCGGGCTTTGCGCGCCTCTGCCGCACTCAACAGCTCGACGCCCAGGAGGTCGGGCGCCGCTTGCTCGAGCGCTCCGATCAGATCCATTTCGAGAGTCGCGCTCTCCGCAGCGCAACCACTGGAGCTGCCGGGCGCTTCTTCGAGCAAAAACTGGGCGACTCCGTCATCGAGACTCACAAGGTCTATCTTGCCGCCCTCGGCCAACACCTGGGGACGCAGCGCGTCGACGGCCTCTCGCACCCTCGTTTCCAGATCGACCGGATAGAGGCCATGGATCAGCAAAAGGCTCGCAACCACACCGTCGTCGAGCAGCGCATCGCGCACTGCGACCGCCGGCGTCTCTTCGTCGGTGAGCGCGTCGAAAATCCGCTCGAGTCCCTCGCCGTAGATCTCCATGAGCGTGGAAACAAGATCCTCGGCCGTCGAGCGCGCCGCCGGGTCCCCTACCGACTCCAAGCGCTCCAAGAGCTCGCCCAGCCGTTCGACGATGGCATCGGCGGATGGCGCGTTGACCGCGCCATCCGCCCGCCCGTTAGTGCTGGTCAGCTCTTGGTTCAACAAAGTCCCGTCGGTGTGTGCACGACCTTCTTGACGCGACCGTTGCCCGTGTACATGTGCACACCACACGGCAGGCACGGGTCGAAGCTACGCACGGCCCTCATCAGGTCGATGCCCTTGAAGTTGTCCGGTCCGTTCTTCTCGAAGATGGGAGTGTTTTGACACGCATCCTCGTACGGTCCCGGCGTTCCGTGCACATCCCGCGAGCTTGCGTTCCACGGCGTGGGCGGGTACGGCTGGTAGTTGGCGATCTTCCCATCGCGAATCACCATGTGGTGCGAGAGCACCCCGCGCGCGGCCTCGTGGAAGCCAACGGAGACAGCCTCGTCGGGAACCTTGAAGTCATTCCAGCTCTTGGTGCGTCCGGCCTTGACCTCGCCCATTGCCCTCTGGACACAGTGGAGTGCGACGAGCGCCGAGTACGCCTGGTGGTACGTACGAGCGCGGTCGCGCTCGATGGCGTTCGACCACTTCGGGATCTTCCACTCGAACTCCATCTCGGGCATGCTCGCCGTGCGCGGCAGCGCCATCTTGATCGATTCTCCCGTCGCCTTGAGGAAGCCGAGGTCAACGAGACCGGCCTTGGCCGTCACCCACTGCCGGGCGAACGGTCCGCCGCCGGTGTCGCACGCGACATGCTTGCCGGTGCGCTCGTCGAAGATGCGCGGCGACACAACCCAGCTGTACTTGTCGAGGAAGTCGCGCTTCTGCGGCTTGGGAATCGTCGTCTTGTTCCACGGGTGGTCCTTGCTCACCGGGTTGCCCAGCGGGTCGTGAGTGACGAAGGTTTCCTCGTTCTCCCAACCCTCGAAGTAAGAGCTGCCCAGCAGGATGCGAATCATGAGGTTGATCTCGACGAGGTCCGTGCTCACCAGTTCGCCGTTCAATACGACCCCTGGAGTCACGAACCGCTGGCGACCCCACTCCGTCATGTTGGCGTAGCTGTAATCGACGTAGTCGGGATCGTCGAAACAACCCCAGTTGACGAGGTTGGTCTCGCGGAACCCGACCCTCTCGTATCCGGGCAACGCTTCGTAGAAGAAGTCGTAGAGATCGTCGTGCATCGGGATCGTGCGCTTGCAGTACTCGAAGTAGCGCATGAGCCGGATGTAGTACTCGGTCAGGGTCTGCTGCGTGATGTCGGCTGAGCACCCGCCCGGCATGATGGTGGACGGGTGGGTGTGCCGGCCGCCGAACAAGCAGTACATCTCGCGCGTGTAACGCGCGACCTCGAGAGTTTCGAGATAGAAGTCGCCGGTGAACGGGTTGAGCGCCCGCATGATGTCGGCGATCGTGCGGTAACCGTGAATGCTGGAGTGCTCCGCCGAAGTCTGCTCGGCTTTCGCAAGAACCTCCGGATTGGTCTCCTTGACCATTTGCTCGCAGAAGTCGACGTTGGCCATGCAGTCGTTGAAGATCGCATGGTCGAACATGAAGTCCGCGGACTCGGCGAGGTTGAACGCATAGTCGCCGAGCGGCGGAGGCTTGACGCTGTAAGCCATGTTCTGGTTCAGACAAGAGCAGGTGCAGTGATTGTCACCACAGATCCCGCAGATCCTGCTCGTGATGAAGTGCGCGTCGCGCGGGTCGATGCCCTTCATGAAGATGTCGAACCCGCGAAAGATCATCGACGTGCTGTAGGTGTTGAGCACCTGCTGGTTCGTGAAGTCGATCTCCGCATGGATTCCGAGACTCCCGACGATGCGGGTGATCGGGTCCCACGACATCTCCTTGACGACGACTTCTCGCTCTGTTGGAGTCTTTACCGCCATAACTTCTTAGCCCCTCTTCCTTTATCTCTCGTCCGCTACTTCGCGTAGTGACGTGGCTGGTATCCGGTCGTGAGCTTGTTCTTGCGGTGACGCCATGCGGGTTCCTTATCCCCGTTTCGTTTGATCTCCCAGTTCCTGAGCTTCTTGTAGATGGGTCCATAGGTGAACTGCGCCGGATACGCCGAGAAGAGGGACTTCGCGGCCGCATCCATGAACGGCATGTACTTGTCGGGGAAGCCCGGCATGGTGCAGCCGATGCAGATGCCGCCGACGTTGGGACAGCCGCCGATTCCGTTGACCCAGCCCCGGTACGGCACGTTGCACTTGACCACCGGACCCTCGCAGCCGAGCTTCACGAGACAACGGTGGTCGTCGCCGTAGACTTTTGCGAAGTCGCCGTGCTCGTAGTAGGCGGCCCGGTTGCAGCCCTCGTGCACCGACCGCTCGAACAACCACTTGGGACGCAGCGCGTCGTCGAGCTCGATCGGCGCAGTCATTCCGCCGAGTTGCAGCACGAGATAAAGCAAAGTCTCGGTGAGGTTGTCGGGTTGCGTTGGGCAACCCGGAACGCACACGATCGGGAGCCCCGCCGCCGACTTGAAATCCCAGCCCAGGTAGTCCGGCAGACCCATGGCGCCCGTGGGGTTGTTCTTCATGGCGGGAATCCCGCCGTAGGTCGCACAGGTTCCGGCCGCGACCACCGCGGCGGCTTTGGGTGCGAGGCGGTCGACCCACTCGTTGGTCGTGATCGGCTGACCGCTGACCGGGTCTTGACCGATCGCCGCCCAGTGGCCCTCGCCGCTGAGCTTCTCGTTCGGAATCGAACCCTCGACGATCAGGACGAAGGGATCGAGCTTGCCCTCCTCGGCGTCGTACCAGGCCTGGAAGAACTCCGCACCGTTCTCGTATGCGAGCACGGGAGTGTGAATGACCACGCGCGGCATTCCTGGAATGATTCCGTGAATGATGTCCTCGAGGCTGGGATTCGTGGCCGACGTCATGGCCACGGAATCCCCGTCACAACCCTGGCCGGAGGTCATCCAGATGACATGAGCGGTTACCGCCTCCGTTTCCTTCTGGTTGGGGGCGAACTCGATGTCCGTCAGCGCCATTCCGGCTCCCTTCCTACCTCTGTCGTGCGATCGTGAACACGATCGCTCTTGATCGTCGAGTCCCATCCAGATCGATATCGAGGTTGGCGCCGCGTCTGTCGGCAACGAGTGCCGAAGGGGCGCGCTGCATGGCAAGCCGTGCCACAGGTTGTGAGGAAGTTGGAGCCGGATTGAAGACCCGTTTCGCCTGCGTCTCGGCGAAACGGGTCTCGCTTGGTGTTGCTTGGGTCCTGCCTGTAGCCATGTGGCCCCCCGGCCCAACATCGCTATGACCGCTCCTCTTGCGGCCAAGATTATATGACGTTACCCCTTCTGTCATTTATTAACTAGTTGTGCAAGCAAGAGCCGGAGCACGTGGTACTGAGATGCTTGCGCCTCCTGGATTCTGGGGATGTAGTCGCCGGCCACAACGTGAGCCCGATCACACAGCTCGGCCATCCGGCCGCCGCCGTATCCGGCGAAACCGACGGTGAGGAGTCCCCGCTTGCGAGCCTCGGTGACGGCGGCCAGAACATTGCGGGACCCCCCGCTCGTCGAGATCGCGACCGCCACGTCGTTGGGTCCACCGTGGGCGATGATCTGACGGGCAAAGACGTTGTCGAATCCAACGTCGTTGCCCACGGCCGAGATCACGGCGGTGTCGTTGGTGAGGGACAAGGCAGACACCGGCGACATCCAGGGAGGTGGCGCAACCAAGTCGACCACGAAGTCCTGGGCGTCGGTGGCCGAGCCGCCGTTCCCGAAGCACAGGATCTTGCCGCCCCCGTAGACGCGCTCCGCGATCGCCAACGCGGTCTCGCCCAACGAGCCCGGACGCTCCGGAGCACCGCGCATCTCGGTCACGTCGGCGGCCTTGGCCACGATCGACCGGGAGATGTCGCTCAACACGGCATCCAAACCGGTCTCTTTGGCGCTGAGAAACGGATACAGAAAACTCGAATGACCCGAGTCGTGTCCCGCCGCCTCCGGTCGGTCCTCGAGAAGCCCTTTGTGCTCGAAGAACACGTGGACCAGCTCCCAGAGCACGTGATAGAGCGTCTCGTGCACCTCCTGCACGACGAAGGGATCATCGGAGGCGACGCTGAAGACCTCGCAGGAGTGCTCGTCGATGTCCGCGCCCGCGCTCGTCAGGCCGATGGCCAGCAGCTCGGCTTCGCCGCTCCATCTGAGCGCTCGCCGAACCGGTTCGAGCCCCCCGTCTGTGGGCCGGTGGACCATTCCGAGGGCGATGTCCTCGGGACGCGCCAGAGTCGATAGCTGGCGCGTTAGGAAGTCGGCCCCCTCGGTCAGCACGAGGCCGAGGCTGACCGGTCCGTCGTTGCTGAGCGCCAGTGCGGGAAGCGCCCGCTTGCCCACGATGACCGGGTGGACGAACTCGACCGAGACGTGCTGGGCATCGGTTGCGGCGGGCCCCGCACCGAAGGCGATCAGCCGGCCGCCCCTTATGAAGCGTCGCGCCATGGCGTGACAGAGTTCCGCCAGCCGGCCCGCCTCGGCTTCGAAGAACGCGCTCACAACACGCGCGCGCTCAGCGTAGGCCCCGGTCACGAGCGTCGTCGCGTCACTCACAGGAATCTCAACAAATGCGCGGCAGTGGGTCCCCGATCAACATGTCCATGATCCTGGTGCCACCGAATGCGGTCTTGACCAGGACCATTCCCGCGGGCTGCTCGGCGACCTCCCCCACGAGCGCTGCATCTTCGCCGCCAGGAACCGACCGGAGAGCAGACAGTGCCGCGCCGGCCGCGGCCGGCGCCACCACCGCGAGCAGCTTGCCCTCGTTGGCGACGTACATCGGATCGATTCCGAGAATCTCACAGGCGCCCTGCACGGCGGGATGCACGGGTACGGCATCCTCCTCGAGCACCATCCCCACGTCCGCATCCGCGGCCAGTTCGTTGAGCACCGTGGCGACGCCTCCGCGCGTGGGATCACGCATCACCCGTAGCTCCTCGCCCGCCGACTCGATCAGCGCCGACGCGAGCGGCCACAGCGGCGCCGTGTCGGACGTGATGTCGGCGTCGAGATCGAGCTCGCCGCGTGCCAGCATGATCGCGGTCCCGTGATCGCCGACGTAACCGGAGCATAGGATGCGGTCGCCCGGGCGAACCGATGCGCCGGAGAACTCGTAACGCGACTCGCCGAGACCAATGCCTGTCGTGGTGATGTACATACCGTCGGCCTTGGTGCGTTCGACGACCTTGGTGTCCCCCGTGACGATGCTGACGCCGGCCCCCTGAGCGGCGCGCGCCATGGCGTCCACTTCGGCCCGCAGCACGGCGGAATCGAGCCCCTCCTCGATCACAAATGCGGCCGCCAACGCTGCGGGCCGCGCTCCCGCCATCGACAGGTCGTTGACGGTTCCGTTAACGGCGAGCTCACCGATGGAGCCGCCGGGAAAGCGCAGCGGCTTCACCACGAACGCATCGGTGCTTAGCGCAATGCGCAGGCCCCCCAGCTCGACGATCGCAGCGTCGGCGAGCTCTGCCAGCGCGTCGTTTCTGAAAGCCTGTTCGAAGAGTCCGGCGACGAGCGTATGCGTGGCCTTGCCTCCGGCCCCGTGAGCCATCGTGATGCGGTCGTCGCGAAAGCGCGGGCGCAGCTTGCGCTGGCGTTCGATGCGGGCGAGGACCTCTTCTTCGAGATCGGCCACTGCTCTAAGCGCCGGCGCGAGCGGTGGACTTCGCGAAGCGTCCGAAGTTGTAGTAGGCCGCGCAGGCGCCCTCGGACGACACCATGCAGGTGCCGATCGGCGTCTCCGGCGTGCACGCGGTCCCGAACACCTTGCACTCCCACGGCTTGATGACGCCCTTGAGAACCTCACCGCACTGGCAGGCCTTGGGGTCGGCGACCCGCACTCCGGGGACGTCATAACGAAGCTCGGCGTCCCACTCGGCGAAGTCGTCCGACAGCCCGAGCGCGCTCTGCGAGATGAAGCCCAGGCCTCGCCATTCGAAGTGCGGGCGCAGCGTGAAGACCTCGGACAGGATCTCGAGTGCCCGGGTGTTGCCGTCGTAGAACACGACCCTGCCGTACTGGTTCTCTACCTCTGAGCGACCCTCGTCGAGCTGGCGCATGATCATGTAGATCGATTGCAGGAGGTCGAGCGGCTCGAAGCCGGCGACTACCACCGGTTGGCCGTAATCTGCCGGAATGAATTCGTAGGGACGGCATCCCACCACGGTGGACACGTGTCCCGGTCCGATGAACGCATCGAGTCGCAGGTCGGGCGACTCGAGCAACGCCTTGAGCGGCGGCACGATCGTCACGTGGTTGCACATCACAGAGAAGTTGCGGATGTCCTCGGCCTTGGCGCGCATGAGCGTCAGCGCGGTCGAGGGGGCCGTGGTCTCGAAGCCGATGGCGTAGAAGACGACCTCGCGGTCCGGATTTTCGCGCGCGATCTTGAGCGCGTCGAGAGGTGAGTAGACGAAGCGAACGTCCGCGCCCTCGGCCTTGGCGTCGAGCAGACTGCCGTCTCCTCCCGGTACTCGCATCATGTCGCCGAAGCAGGTGAAGATGACGCCCGGGCGCTTGGCGATGGCGATGCCGTCGTCGACCCGGCCCATCGGAATGACGCACACGGGGCAACCGGGACCGTGGACGAGCTCGACGTTGTCCGGAAGGTGCGCCTCGATGCCGTGCTTGTAGATCGTGTGCGTGTGCCCGCCGCACACCTCCATGATCTTGTAGTGGCGTTGTGCGTCGGCCAACGACGCGATCTGAGTTCCGAGGGTGCGGGCTAGATCCGCGTCGCGATACTCGTCAACGAACTTCATCAATGGACTCCTCGAGACGTGAAATGGCCACTCCCCCGTGGACGAGGAGCCGTTCACCTTCTTGCACCGGCATCACCAGTTCTACCCCGACCGAGCCGCGCGTCCCGTGGGCGTCGGCGCAGATGGCGTCGGGTTCGCCCGCCTCGACCACCGTCACCGGCACGGCGACGTCTCCGCAGGTGAGACATCCGTCGATAACCGCGCACACCGCGCTGTACGAACCGAGATCGAGAGCGGGCAGGGGGCCGGGGTCGTTCATCAGAAGTTGCTCGACTTGAGCTGCTCGAGCTCGTCCTCGAACGCTTCGCCCATGCCCTTCAGCATCGACAGCGTCGCCGTCGCCTCGGCTTCGTCGACCTTGGAGAGGGCGAAACCGACATGAACGAGGACCCAGTCCCCGATGGCGGCGCCGTCACCGGCGCGATCCAGAAGACCGACGTTGACGTTCCTGCGCACTCCGCCGATTTCGACCTTGGCGATGTGCGTCTCCGCATCGACCATCTCGATGATCTGACCCGGTATGGCTAGACACATGGATACGGACCCCCCGACCTCGCATCTGAAGCGGCACCTGTAGTGAAGGTTAAGTCTCCATCATCGCGCCGAACTGTGTGTGCGCAAGTCAACCTCCGGCGCAACGAGCGCTCGCTATCACCGCCTGGCCCAGCGAGATCCCCCCGTCGTTCGGCGGCACGCGCCGGTGCGCCAATACCTCGAAATCCGCCGAGCTCAAGCCACTCGAGACGAGATCGAGCAGCATGACGTTCTGCCACGCGCCGCCCGAGAGGGCCACGCAGGTCAGTCCCGTGGCCTCGCGCGCCTGCTCGCTGGCGACGACCAGAGCGTTCGCCAGCCCGTTGTGGAAGCGGGCGGCGACGGCGGGGGGCGGGCTCCCCGAGACGAGATCGTCCACGACTCCGGCGATCAGCTCGACCCCGTCGATGACGCCTTGGGCCACGGTGCAGGGGTAGCCGTCGGCGACGGAGTGGTCGGCTATCTGCTCCAGCTCCGCGGCGGCCTGGCCCTCGTAGGAGACGCGCTCGCGCAGCCCGCACAGGGCGGCGACCGCGTCGAAGAGGCGCCCGGCGCTCGAGGTGGCGGGTGAGTTGATCCCCCGTGCGGCCATCTGCAGGATCGGCCCCCAGCGCCCTCGCGTGGCCTCGACGAAGGCGAGCGGGAGCTCCGAGGCGGTTTCGCCGAGGGCCGCGTCGAGATACACCGCGGCCATCCTCCAGGGCTCGCGGATCGCCATCGCGGCCCCCGGCATCGGCACGTAAGAGAGATGAGCGAGGCGCTCGTAGCCACGGAAGTCGCAGGCAAACACCTCGCAGCCCCAGATCGCGCCGTCTTCGCCGAACCCTGTGCCGTCAAGCGCAAGCCCGATCACGCGCTCGGCTCGGCCGTTGTCGGCGAGGCACGCCGCGATGTGGGCGTGGTGATGCTGCACTCCAACGAGCTCAACGCCGCGCTGGCCCTTGGCCCACTTGGTCGCCAGGTAATCGGGGTGAAGATCGTGAGCGACGATCTCGGGGCTGGCGTCGAAGACCTTGGTGAAATGCTCGACCCCCTCCGTGAAGGCCGTCATGGCCTCGAAGTTGGCGAGATCGCCGATGTGATGGGAGACGATCGCCCTGTCTTCGACCCCGAGACAGAAGGTGTGCTTAAGCTCGGGTCCGGCGGCGAGCACCGCTCGGTCGAACGGAGTCGCGACGGCCAGTGGTTCGGGCGCGTAGCCGCGCGACCTCCGCACCGGGAAGGCAAAACCACTCCCGATACGCACGATCGAGTCGTCGCAGCGCACGTGGATGGGACGGTCGTGGACGAGGAACGCATCGGCGAGGCCCGACAGCCGCACGAGTGCGTCCTCATCCCGGTAGGCAATCGGCTCGTCCGACGCGTTACCCGACGTCAACACGATGGGTGCGCCTATCTCTGCCATCAACAAGTGATGAAGCGGCGTGTAAGGAAGCATGATCCCGAGGTAACGGTTGTTTGGAGCGACCGATGACGCAACCAACCCACCGGTTCCTCTGCGGGCCAGGACGATCGGGCGCCGCGCGGACACGAGCAACTGCCGCTCCTCTGGAGTCATCTCGACGAGATCCGCGGCAGTCTCGACGTCCGGCGCCATAAGCGCGAAGGGCTTTTCCTCTCTCCCCTTCCTGACGCGAAGCTCCGCTACCGCCCGCTCGTCGGTCGCATCGCACGCGAGGTGATAACCGCCCAGCCCCTTGATCGCCACGATGTCGCCGGAGGCCAGCAGCCGAGCTGCGCCGGCAATCGCATCACCCTCGATGGGACTCCCCTCGCCGTCGAGCAGCGAGACGCTCGGCCCGCAGGCCGGGCATGCGATGGGCTGCGCGTGGAAGCGGCGATCGGCGGGGTCGGTGTACTCCCGGTGGCAGTCGGCGCACATCTCGAACGAGGCCATCGTAGTGTTGGGCCGGTCATAGGGAACATCCCTGGTGATCGAGAAGCGGGGGCCGCAGTTGGTGCAGTTCGTGAACGCGTAGCGGTGGCGTCTCTCGCCGGGGGTGAAAACCTCGGCGAGGCACTCGTCGCATGTCGCAACGTCCGGCGACACCGCGGCGCGCCTGTGCCCAATGTCGGAACTGGCTCGTATCTCGAAAGAACCGGCCCCCTGGTTGGGGATCCGTTCCTCGCGCACGGACTCGACCGCCGCCAGAGGAGGCGTATCGCTCTCGAGCGTCGCCCGTAAGGTGGCAACGTCCACCTCGGCGCCCTCCACCTCTATCAGCACTCCGGCCACGTCGTTGAGGACGAACCCCGACAGGCCGAGTCGAGTCGCCAGTCCGTAGACAAACGGGCGGAAGCCCACACCCTGGACCATGCCGGTGACTCTCAGCCGAGCCCTGATGTTCGTCATCACCAGATGCTCGCACCCCGCCGAGTCCTCGCGGGACGAGCACCAGAAACACACCCTGAGAGGTGAGTGAGGCTGAATGGGCTGCTGTGCGCCTCAAACGCAGCACCGACCGACCGGGGGCTTTGTCCAGGCGGCTCAGACCATCAATGTGCGCGTGTGTTCCACGTCGAGGGACATCTGTTCCACCAGCGCGTCGACGGACTCGAACGTCAGCTCGTCGCGCAGGCGCTCGTGGAACTCGACTCGCAGGTCCTGGTCGTAGAGATCGGCCTCGAAGCCCAGCAGGTAGGCCTCGACGCGCCACGGCGTGTGGTCGGGGTCACCACCGAATTGTGGATTGACGCCCACGTTGATCGCCGCCACATAGAGCTCTCCCGACGAGATCCTCGCCCGGCCGGCGTAGACGCCGCGCGGCGGATACGTGATGCTGCGGTCGAGCAGCAAGTTGGCCGTCGGAAAACCGAGCTCGGTGCCCCGGCGATCGCCGCGCAGGACGGTCCCGTCGACGTCGAAGGGCCGCGCCAGAAGGGTCTGCGCGGCGACCGTGTCTCCCTCTGCGATGACGCGGCGCACCCGAGTCGAGCTGACCGCGGCCCCCTCGACTCCCGCGAGACTGAGCGACTCGGTCACAAAGCCGTGCTCGGCCCCCAGCTTCTCGAGCAGCTCCGTGGTGCCGGCGGCTCGATGACCGAAGCGCCAGCCCTCGCCGATAAAGACCGCGCGCGCGCCGAGGCGAACGAGCACGTCGGTGACGAACCTTTCGGGGCTCCACGAGG
>Ga0136630_1000177_pt1 | contig 21562 bp, 20 predicted proteins | sample AntDrymUQ5682106_2_FD_105496 | JGI IMG/M metagenome (GOLD analysis project Ga0136630, IMG submission 105496) | Polar desert sand microbial communities from Dry Valleys, Antarctica - metaG UQ568 (21.06) | ecosystem: Environmental > Terrestrial > Soil > Desert | place: Antarctica: Dry Valley...
ACATAATCTTTGAGCAATTGTTGGAGTTGCTGTTGAAATTCCGGTTCGCTGCTGTATTTGTGGAAAGCGGCTTCTAGTTCAAATAAAGCCGGCATCAGGGTTTCGGGGACGTATTTGCCGCCGTATTTGCCGAAGTATCCGGCGCGGCCGTCAACCTTTTGCTGCACGAACAAACCTCCGAACCAAGTCGCCGCATTTCACTCCGGGCCTCGTTTCGAGGGAACTCGAAGCGTCCACTCCGAAAGGCTCGAAAAACTCGATGGCGTCTCGAACGTTCTCCGAATTCAGCCCCCCGGAAACGACGATGTTAGCACGTCCTCGAAGCGCCTTCGCCACATCCCAGTCGAAGCGGGTTCCGGTACCCCCATAGGCGTCTTTTTTCCATGCGTCGAGGAGGAAAAAGTCCGGCTCGAAAAGCTCCATCCCCCGAAGCGAATGCTCGTCTTTAATACGCATCGCCTTCATAACGGTGAAGCCTTTGTCGCGCAAAAGCAAAACGTCGTCCGGCCCCTCGTCGCCATGAAGCTGGATGAGATCGAGGCCGACCTCCGACGCGACCTCCCGAACCCTCTCCGTCCCTTCGTTCACGAACACCCCGACCTTTCGGACGGAGTCGGGGAGCGGGGCGGTGATTTCCTTCGCCTTTTCGATGCTCACTTTCCTCGGGCTTTCGGCGAAGATGAGGCCGATGGCGTCGGCGCCGGAGTCGGCGGCGTTTCGCGCGTCCTCCGTTCTCGTCATGCCGCATACTTTCGTAAAAACCATGCGGGGGATTTTACTCTTTATTTCATATCGATTCGGAGCTTCGGAGCCGTTCGCCGCATCTCCGCTCATGGCTCATCGTCGAGGAGCGATTCGGCTTTTTCGAGGAGTTCGGGGACTTCGTTTTGGACTATAGCCCATACGATGGTGTGGTTCACGTCGGCGTAGCCGTGGATGATCCGGTTCCTGAAACCCACGATCCGGCGCGCGGAGCCGATGATTTCCTCGAGTTCGGGGAGGTGGCGCGTAGCCTGGCTCACAGCTTCGCCCACTATGGAAAGCTCGCGCTCGACCGCCCGCCGGAGCATCCGGTTTCGCTCGTAGTCGGAGAGACTCCGACCTTCGACGAACTCCGAAGCGGCTCGGCACGAGTCGGCGATGTCCCACAAATACGCTTCCCGGCTACGCCGTGGCATATACGATTTCCTGCCCCTCCTCGATGCTCCTTCGCAAATACGGGTTGCGGACGGCTCCGACCTCCACGAGATCCACGCTCCTCCCGAAGAGTTCTTCGAGATCCTCCACAAGCCCGAAGTACGAAGCGGCGTGCTCCTCGGGAGAAATCGTGGGCGGGAACTCCACAGAGAAATCGAGATCGCTTTTTTCGAGGTCGAAGTCGTCCCGCAACGCGGAGCCGAATATAGCGAGTCGCTCGACTCGATGACGCTCACAGAGAGCTTCGAGTTCGCGTCTTTTTGTCTCGATGACGTTCGCCATGGCCGAGATTTTACCCCCGATCCGAACCCTCATTCATCGAGGAGCTTCGCCTGTCCGGCCGATTCCCCGCCGGAAGCATCGGCGTCGAAGGCTCCCGCCTCGCGAAGCTCGTCGTCGGAGATGGTCTCGGCGGAGCATATCCTTTCGAGGAGTTCGGCTTGCGAGGCTTCGATCTCCACGAGCCGCCCGAGGACGTTGAGGACGTTCATGAACTCCGTGGTGTATTCGGCGGGCCATCCTTCGGGCTGTATCTCCCCGAGCTTCACGGCGGCCTCCGGTCGCCGATGATCGGCCTCTCCCGGTTCGCCTTCCGATATGAGAACCACTGCCGAAGCACTTTCTTCCCGGAGACTTCGTACTCCCACACCCGGTGGGCCACGTTTTCCACGTACCCGCCCCCCACGTGAAGCCTCCGCTCCGACGGGTCGTACGACATCTCGTCGGGCATCGGACTCGCCGGGATCGCCCCTCCCTCCGGGATGCGCGGCGCGTCTTCGGAAGGGAGGCGCGGCGGCCTCGCCGGACGCCCGTTTCCGGGGTCGGCGAAACGCTCGCCGAAGGTGTGGAGCCACACGACCTCGCGCCCGAGTTCGGCGGCCTCGGCGAAGGTCTCGCCGTCCGCCGTGATGGGGATTCGCAAACCCGGCTGGACGAGATCCGGGCCGAACCGCCCCGTGAACGCCGGATGCGCCGCCACCCCCGCGATGCACGCCACGAAATCCTCCGCCCCGACCTCCCGCCCATACCGCTCCCCGAGAACCGCGAGGAGCCTCCGACGGACATTCGACACCCCACCGCCCCGATCCCCCCACAACGGAAACACCCGCCCCCCACGACCGTTGTAATGATCGAGGTCGGGGATGTTCCCCGTGAAGGTGAGCGCGGGACCGGACGATGGTGAAGTTTTGGAAAGCGCCGTCAGATAAACTTGCCGCTTTGAACGCACCTCCCAAATTTTCGCATTGGGTTGGTTTATGAGGCGGTTGTCGGGGATGATCCACTGCCGGTCGAAGGAGCGGAAACCGTACCGCGCGGGCGGGAGGGGTCTCCGCGCTCGTCAGCGACGGTCGTGAAGTTCGCCTCGTAGCCGGGGAGTCCCTTCTTCACTTCTTTCTTCGTGTGTTTGTCGCCCGGTTTTCCGCCGCGGAGGTGCGGGTGGAAGAGGTCTTCCTTTCGGTCGGGCGGGGCGTTCGTGAGGGTTTTCCAGCGAGCGAGGAGGGAGTCTTTGTCGGGGGCGAGGATCCACGTCCGCCCCGGCATGACGTCGGAGCCGTCGTACGCGAAGAGGTCTTCGAGGGCGGGGCACGTCGCCCACGCGCCCTCGCCTTTCGGGAAGAACGGGGCGCGCCACCCGGTCGGGCATTCCCTCCATCCCTCGGCGTGGAGGGTGAGGTCTTCGAGGGCGGCGAACTTCTCGCGGCGGTGTCCGGCGGGGAGCCGTCGGAAGCGGACCTTCGCGGGCGCGCTCGGGTCGGTCTCGGGGGAGCGGGAGGCGAGGACGATGCACACGGGTTGTTGGACGGCCTCGAAGACTCGCGTGTTCACTTCGGGCTGGTGGCCTTCGGGCGAACAATCAATGACCCACACTTCGTCGGTGGTTCGGCGGAGATAGTCGCGCATTTTCTGGAAGCCGTCGCCGCCGAGGAAGCCCGCGACGGTGATGAAGCACACGATGCCGGAGTCGGAGGCCGGGTCGTGGTCGAATACCTTCCACGTCGCCCACCGCCAGAAATACACGTAAAGGTTGCGAAGGTGCTTCGTGTGGGCGCCCACGCCCCATTCGGGGGGCGGCGTCCACTCGGCGAGCGGGGCGGGGTCGGCGGCGTCGCCGGATTCGACCCATCCGCCGCGTCCCTTCGCCTTCTCTTTGTATGGAGGGTTTCCGATCACGACGGTGATCGGCTCTTTGAGTTTGATCTCGTTCGCCCTTCGCCTCGACTCGGCGATGGAGCCGAAGATGGCGGGGATCCAATCCATCTCGGCGTACGGGTTCGCGAGCGCGTCCGTGACGAACATCCGAAGCTCCGGCGGCGCGGAGTCGGGACCCATGATCTCCGCGAGTGCACCGAGGATACGGAGTTGCGCGACGGCGGGGTCAGCCACGGCGACCTCCGGGGAGGCGAGTCCGGCGGGCAAATCGAACCTCTCCCGAAGCACGTCGTCGGTGAGGCGGATCATGGCGCTCACGACCTCGGGCGGCGTATAGTACGAGCCGGTCTTCTTCCGAAGCTCGTTGTCGTACACCTCGAGAAAGTCCTCATAAAAATAGAGCCACGCATCGGGGTCGCCCTTGCTTATGGCGGGCCAGTGAACCTCGTGAAGCACGCGCGAAAGCGTTCCGAGGGAGGTCTTCAAAGTCGCCTGATTCTCGGCGTTGAAAGTCAGGAAATGAAGCGCCGCCCCGATGAGCGAACTCGTCCGACCGAGTTCCCGCGCCGCCCGGTCGAGACCTTCATCGAGGGATATCTCTCTCGCCCGGGCCATGAGCATCCCGAAGGTGACGGCTTGCGCGTACCCGTCGGCGAATTCTTCATCCGATGCCTCCGGGAAAAACAGCCTCCGCCAGTCCGTCGCGAGAGCCGTGAGAGCGAGGCTTCCATTCCGAACTTGTTCGCTCACCTCGTCTCGCAAAAGGCGGCAAAGGCGGGCGCTCATCTCGGCGAGTTGCCTCGCGTCGCGCGGCGGCGAAGGGTTCCACCGGAAAAAGTCGCCGAAAAGCGCGACCAAACCCGGCGGCGCGTCGAGGTCGGCTCCGGCGGTCTCGATATCCCCCGAAAAGCGGACGACCTCGCCTACGAGCTTCCCGTCGCGGACGAGGGCGAACTCGTTTCCGTCGGTGTATATGAGGTTCGGGAGGGACGCGAGTTTCCCCCACTGTCTTTTGTCGTGTTTGTCTTTGAATTTACGCGGGTCGGCGCCTTTTCCCGGAGCCTTCACCTCGATGAATCCGGCGAGCGCGTTTCCGACGGTGATCGCATAGTCGGGGCGCGTGTTCAAATCGGAGAGCCGGGACTCCCCGACGGACGAGACATCATCGCGGCGAAGCGAGCAAAGTTCGGCCATATCCCCGATGAGGCGTTCGAGCGGTGCTCGTAATTGATCCTCCGGCTCCCCCGAGGCCGCGACGTTCGAGAGCTTCGCCTTCGTCTCATATCCGAAGCTCGCGGCGGCCTCACGAAGCGTCATATCCACGGTGAACATCCCCTTTCCATCACATCATCCGCCCAAAGCCCTCGCCCGAATCCGGAGATTTCAAGCGCAAAACCTTCACGTAACGGCGGAGATCTCCGCCACGAGCCCCGCTTCCCGCATCACAGCCTCCCCCACGAGAACAGCGTCCGCCCCGGCGTCGCGCATCCGCCTCGCATCCTCGACGGTTTTCACACCGCTCTCGGCGACGAGCGTGGCTCCTTCGAGCATGGGGGCGAGCTTCTCGAACGTCCCGAGATCCACGGTGAAATCCCGGAGGTCGCGGTTGTTCACCCCAATGACCTCCGCCCCGGCTTCGAGGGCGAGGTTCGCTTCCCGCTCGTCGTGTATTTCCACAAGCGCGGTGAGGCCGACTCGCTCGGCGAGCGTGATGTACCGAGCGAGCGAATCGGCATCGAAGAGCGCGGCGATGAGAAGCACCGCATCCGCGCGGGTCGCCGCCTCGATGACTTGAATTTCGTCCACGGTGAAGTCTTTTCGGATGACTGGAATGCTCGTATTTCCTCGCGCCGCGTCGAGGTCTTCGAGGGAGCCTTTGAAGCGATCCGGCTCGGTGAGGACGGAAAGGCAACTCGCGCCCCGCTCCTCGTACAAAGCTCCTTGCTCCGACGGCTCCATGTCCCGGATGAACCCCGCCGACGGCGACGCCCGCTTTATCTCGGAGATGACGGAGAGGCCGGGCTTTTTCAAAGCGGCGAGGAAATCCCGCTTCCCGAAAGAAGCCGCCCGCTCTCGGAGTTCTTCGACATCCACGCTCGCTCGAAGCTCGTCGGCGCGTTTTCTGGCGGCGGTGGCGAGGTCGTCGAGGATGGTCGGAACAGTCATGAGCCGCGCCTCGCACCGACGCCCGGAACGGACGACGGGCGAAAGCCATCTCCATTATCCGTCTTTCCCGACCCCCGACTCCCGAAGCATCGCGCGGCGGCGCGGCTCCCGGCTACCGCCGAAGTATTCCACCGAGGCGTCTCCGTCGAGGATGGTGGTTTGTCGCGGGAGACTGCCCGCCGAGCCGTCTCTACGAGGAAACCGCGCTTCCGGGATCGCGCGGACGACACGCCTCCACGAAAATTTGGATCGCGATCCGAGCTTCGCATCACGCGCTCCCCTTCGTTCCGGCGAGTCGCCTCGTCGCCTTCACGAACCCGTCGAGCGCGTCCTTCGCGGCCCCGCTTCCGATGGACTCCATCGCCATCTCCACGCCCTCCTCGATGCTCGCGGACTTCCCGCCGACGTATATGGCGGCCCCGGCGTTCATGAGGATCACGTCGCGGGACGCACCGCTCTCTTCTCCGGTGAGGACATCGCGCAAAATACGGGCGTTCAGCCGGGCGTCGCCGCCGAGAAGCCCGTCCGGGGAATGCCTTTCGAGGCCGAAATCCTCGGGGGAGATTTCATACTCCTTTATTCCGCCCTCCCCCACTTCGGCGACGAGGGTTTTGCCGGTGACCGTCACCTCGTCCATGCCGTCCAAGCCGTGGACGACGAGCGCCTTCTCCGCGCCGAGTCCCGCGAGGGCTTCGGCGACGGGCCGCACGAATTCCCCCGAGAACACCCCGACGAGTTGCCGCTTCGCCCCGGCGGGATTCGTCAATGGGCCGAGAAGGTTGAAAATAGTTCGGAAGGGAAGCTCCGCCCGGACGGGGGCGACGAAGCGCATCGCGGGGTGGTGCGTCCGGGCGAACATGAATCCGATTCCCGACTCGGAGATGCACTTCGAGACCTCCTCCGGCCCGAGTTCGATGTCCGCCCCGAGAGCTTCGAGAACGTCCGCGCTCCCAGCCTGGCTCGTCGCCGCCCGATTCCCGTGCTTCGCGATGGAAACCCCCGCCCCCCGAGCCACGAACGCGGCCGCCGTCGAGACGTTTATGGTCCCCTTCGCGTCGCCGCCCGTGCCGCATGTATCCACCATGTCGTCGGGAGCTTCGACCTTCGCGGCGAATCGGCGCATGGCGCGGGCGAAACCGATGATCTCCGACACCGACTCGCCCCGGACTCGGAGGGCGGTCAAAAGCGCGGCGGCGGAGGCGGCCGGGACGGTGCCGTCCATGATCTCTTCGAGCGCCCGCTCCGCCTCGCCTTCGGTGAGCGGTTCCCCGGAGGCGGCCTTTCTCAAAGAGTCCCGGATCACGACGCGCCGTCCTTCCCGTTTTCGAGGAAGTTCCGAAGAAGCTCATGCCCACTCCGCGTCATGATGCTCTCGGGATGGAATTGCACGCCTTCGACGGGAAGCTCGCGGTGCCTCACACCCATGATGACTCCATCCTCGGAGCGGCTCGTCACGACGAGGCAATCCGGCAAAGAATCCGGCTCGATGACGAGCGAATGGTACCGGGTCGCCTCGAAGTTTTGTTCGAGGTTTTTATACACGCCCTCGCCGTCGTGGGAAATCCTCGCCGTCTTTCCATGCACGGGTTCGCCGCGGACTATCTTCGCGCCGAAAGCCTGACCGATGGCTTGATGGCCGAGGCAAACCCCGAGGATGGGGGCTTCATTCGAGAGTTTCTCGACGACCTCCACCGACACCCCGGCTTCGTTCGGCGTGCATGGGCCGGGCGAGACGACTATCCTATCGGGGTGGAGTGCGCGGATGTCTTCGGAGGAAACCTCATCGTTTCTCCTCACGACGACATCGGCGCCGAGTTCGCCGAGATATTGGACGAGGTTGTATGTGAACGAGTCGTAGTTGTCTATGATGAGGACGCGCATGATCCACGAAATTCTAACGGATAAACCGGGGTGAAAGGAGAGCCGGGCAAAAGCCGCATGTTTCGCATTCGTCCACAAGCTAGTATCTTTGAATTATGGAACTGAATCCGGACAAACCGAATGACCCCGATCTGCAAGGCAGCTTGTTCGACATCGGCGGGCTGGAAACCGAGGAAAGTTCCTGGCAGCGGGAGATCATGTCCTCTCTGGAAATCCCTCCCGGCCCGGCATGGCCCGACCGTTTCGGAAGGTCTGTTCGTGGATGGCTGGATAACGCGGGACATGAGCCGATCAAAACCCTGAGCCTTTTCTCCGGCGGCGGCGGACTCGATGTGGGTTTCCATGACTCGGGCTTCGGCATCGTCCAAATGGTCGAACTCGAAAGGAAATACGCCGACACCCTCGCGGCGAACTCCCGCCCCGGAAGGCTCCTCGAAGGCTCCGAACCTTTGTGCATGGATATCCGGGAGTATGGGCCGGACGATGGCATGGAGGTGGATTTCGTAATCGGCGGCCCTCCGTGCCAGACTTTCTCGGCGGCGGGGAGGCGGGCCGCCGGGGTCTCCGGGACGACGGACTCCCGAGGCACCCTTTTCGAGGAATATGTGAGGATTCTCGAGAAGCTCCGGCCAAAGGGGTTCCTCTTCGAGAACGTGTATGGGATCACGGGGGCGCAGAGCGGCGAGGCGTGGCGGCAAATACAAGCCGCCTTCAAATCGGCGGGCTATACGACGCGATACCGGATACTCGACGCGGCGGACTACGGCGTTCCGCAGCACAGGGAGAGGTTGTTCATAGTGGGCGTGCGGGAGGGTGATTTCCACTTCCCCCGTCCGACGCACGGGCCGGATTCGATGGGAGATCATCCTTTCTATATCGCTGGTGAAGCCGTGTCGGGGGCGAGCGCGGAGGAGGTCGAGATCGGCCTCGGGGGAAGGTACGGCCATCTTCTCGGAGAGATACCGCCCGGGTTGAATTACAGTTTCTATACGAAGGAGATGGGACATCCCTCGCCTGTGTTCAGTTGGAGATCGAAGTTCTCGGACTTTTTGTACAAGGCGGATCCCGACTCGCCCTCGCGGACTTTGAAGGCGCAGGGGGGGCAATACACCGGGCCGTTTAGCTGGGAGAATCGGAAGTTCTCCGTGGCGGAACTCAAACGCCTGCAAACCATCCCCGACGATTACGAGATAACGGGTGGGCAGCAAGCCTCCATCGAGCAGATCGGCAACTCCGTCCCGCCGCAGATGGGACGGATGCTCGCGCTCGCCATCCTCCACCAAGTCATGGGCGTGGAGCTTCCGTTCCCGATGAGATACATGACCCACGACAAGAAGCTCGGCTTCAGGAAACGAAAGCGCCTCCTCACGAAACGCTACCGAGAGAAGGCCGAAGCCGCGATCGCCCGCCTTCATGGAACGAACACCCCGACACCTCGAAGCTCGAATGGGGAAGAAGAATACACGAAATTCCTGTCAAAGAACTTTCGATGGGAAGAAGTCGAAACTCCGGGAAGCACAAAGGTGAAACTCCGGTTTCGCATGGACGAATCCTCGATGATCCTTTCCGCCGGAGTCGCGGAAAGCCGTGTCGGCCACACGGCATATGAGGTGACCGTCGAGCCTTCCTCGGATGGGGATTGGTGCTTCGGAGAACGAAAGGTTCGCCTCGTCGCCGAAGATGGCGATCTCCGAACCTTCACGTCGCTTTGGAAGGCGTTCGAGGAGAAGACCCATGAGCTTTGTAGGATAGCCGATCTCGTGCAGCTATCCGGCTACTATCAGTATCGTCCCAAAATGAAAGCAAGGATGGACTCCCCCGGAACCGGAGGCTTCGATGGACTTTGGCACGTCGTAGGCTGCGTGGTCTCGGGCATAGGGGTCGCCAAACAACTCCCCGCACGGCATTTCGCGGTGCTTTGGGAGATCGAGGGCGAGGATGTGCTTTCCAACCTCGCGCTACTTCGGGGTATGGGTTATGAAGTCAGGAGCCACAACACCAATTCGCAAATTGCGGAGGGGGAGTATTTGATCCCGTACTCGTTCCCGACGCTCACGCCGAAGAGCGTCCAGCTACGGAAGAAGCTGGAGGCGCATGGCTGAGCTTCATCTGAGGGTCTTCGCCGACAGAAGCGAGCTGGTTCGCCCGGACGGGGAAGTCGAGGTTTTCGACGAAGGGCCGACGAACGCGGAGGCGCGGGAGAGGTACCAGCGAATCAAAGCTCGGCTCTCGGACGGATACCTCGACGCGCAAATTACGCTTTGCAAAGAGCATCCGGGGCGTATCAGTTTGCAAAGGCTCGACGGGGAGCATACGAACCTCCTCGACGAACTCGTCTCGTCTATGGGGAGCGAGGTCGGTCGGGCTTTGATCGGCCTCATGGTTTTGCAATTGTGCGTGAAGTCCATCGAACCCGCACAAAGCATACGGCTCCACAAAGGCGGCCCGTCCGAAAGCAATTTCTCGTGGCGGGACGGCATCTCCATGCGGAGCCTCGACAAGAACCACATCACCCCGGTGCTTCGCGGACATGAGCTTCTCCGTCTGAACGCCGACGGCTTCATGATGACCCGCAGCCTCGCCGAAAACTACCCGTACTCGACGGTTTACAAAGCGAGGATCCGGGGCGCGAGGTCGCAGTGGGCAGCCATAGTCGAATGCGTCGAGCGCGGCGAAATCGAGCCGGAACCCGCGCTTCACTACCTTCTCTCGCAGCTCGTAAACGCGGCGGGCGATTTTCGGACGCTCGCCGATTCCACTCTTTCCATACTCGACGGCATCGAGGCCGACGGCGCGAATCTCGACAGGGAAAGCATACTCGAAGTGATGGAGAAGCACATCCTCGCCAGCGACTATCGCGCCCGCATAATGGAGATATCCATGCACAGCCTCATGCAAGCTATCGAGGAGAGCGACGCACTCGGCGGCGAGACACTCGAGCCGCTTTCGCAGATGAGGTCCGCCAACAAAAAGCACGGAAACATCGGCGACATAGAAATCCTCGCCGGAGCCGGAATCGTGGAGTCGTGGGACGCGAAATACGGCAAACATTATCTTAGGGACGAACTCGAGGAGCTCGACGAAAAGCTCGACCGTCATCCCGGCGTGAGGCTGGCGGGATTCGTCACCGACGGGGAGCCGGAGCATTTAGAAGAACTCGACGAGCGCCGTTTGGAAATAGAAGATACCCACGGAACCTCCATCCGAATGCTCGGTTTGAAAGAGTGGGTCGGCATGCAATTCGACCGCACGGCCGGAATTGTCGATGAGAGTGAACTCGCCTCGCGTTGGATCTCCGCCTACGCCGAGTCCCTTTCCCTGCGGAGGCTCGATCGAGCCCCGATTGACGAACCATGCCATCAATGGTTGGCAACCCTTCACCCGATACTGGAAAACCTGCGGGACGACAATCGAAAGGAAACCCAATGACACTCCTCCTCACCGAAGCCGAAGTAACCGACCTCCTCGACATGGACTCGACCGTCACGGCGGTCGAGGAAATACTCCGCCAACACGCCGAAGGAAAGGCGACGAACCACGCCCGCCGACGCGCCTCCCTCCCCACGGGCGGGCTGAATGTGATGTTCGCGGGCGCGCCACAGATCGGCGCCCTCGGACTGAAAGCGTACACCGTCGCGAAAACGGGGGCGCGTTTTTATACGATGCTCTTCGACCCGGAATCCGGGGAACTCCTCTCCATCATCCAGTCCGACAAACTCGGGCAACTCCGAACCGGAGCCGCGAGCGGTGTCGCGACGAAGTTTCTTGCGAGAGAGGATGCGAAAACGCTCGGATTGTACGGGACGGGATGGCAGGCCGAAAGCCAGCTCGAAGCCATCGCCGCCGTGAAGGAACTCGAACGGGTCGTCGTGTATAGCCGGAAGGAAGAGTCGAGAAAAGCGTTCGCCGAGAAGATGGGCGGGAGGCTCGGGATGGACATCGAGACGACGCACTCGCCCGAGGAGCCCGCCGCGCAGGATATCGTGACCACGATGACTTCCTCGAAAGAACCCGTCCTTTTCGGGGAGTGGCTGAGGCCGGGGGCGCATGTGAACGTCGCCGGGTCGAACTCGCTTCTCAAAACCGAGGTGGATCGGGAGGCCATAAAAAGGGCGAGCTTCGTGTGCGTTGACTCGAAGGAGGAGATCGGCCTCGAAGCCGGGGATCTCCTCCAATCCCTCGAATCCGGCTCGCTCCTCCCCGAAGCCGTCTTCGAACTCGGAGGGGTGGTGGCGGGACACCTTCCGGGCCGGACTTCCCCCGACGACATCACCGTATTCGCGAGCCAGGGGCTCGCCCTCGAAGACATGGCCGCCGCCCGAATCGCGTACGACCGAGCCACCGAGAAAGGCGTCGGAAACGATATAGATTTTTAGCGTGGGACGACTTTCTTTGGTGGTACACTTTTTTTATGGCCCACACGGAGACGGAAAAGAAAGAAGAGACGTACACGCTGACGGTCGGGGATCGGGGTCGGCTGGTTTTGCCGGCTTCGGTGAGGCGGGATCTCGGCCTGAAGAAGGGCGACCGCATCTCGCTCATCGTCCACCCAGACGGGGAGATGAAACTCGTGTCGTGGCGGGAGGCGGCTCGGAGGGCGCGGGGAATGTACGCTCACCTCGCGCCCGGACGAAGCCTCGTGGATGAACTCATTGCCGAGCGCCGCGAGGAGGCTCGCCGCGAAGACGAAGGCTCGTGAACTCCGTACTCGACGCTTCGGCTTTGCTGGCATATTTGCGGGACGAGCCGGGCGGAGATATGGTGGAAGAGCTTCTCGAAGAGGGCTGCGCCATCAGCGCGGCGAACTGGGCGGAGGTTCTCTCCCGGCTCACCGATGAAGGCAAAAACCCCGAGGAAGCCTCCGAAGACCTCGTTGAGAGAGGCGTCCTCCATACAAGCCTCATCGTCCATCCTCTCGACGAATCGCAAGCACGGAGGATCGCCATCCTCCGACCCATCACCCGCGACACCGGACTCTCACTCGCCGACCGCGCATGCCTCGCTCTCGCTCACGCCCTCGATCTCCCGGCATACACCGCCGACGGCGCGTGGCGGGATGTGGATGCCGGGGTTCGGGTCCACTTCATCCGGTAGTTCCGGGGAAAGTTTCCGTCGTCCACTTCGAGATGTGGTGTTTGCCATCATCGGCTCCCGCGCAACCATGACTCCGGGCGATCGCTTCGCGGATTTCTTTGTTCGGAAAAGAGCTTCGTCGGGGAAAACAAACGCGCCTCCCGACGATGGATCCACCCGCCCGGATCCGATATTACGGACTCGCCGTCGAACCCCGCACCACGAGCCGCGTCGGGAGAAGCTCCGGCTCTCCGGGGTCTTCGCCTTCGAGCTGCGCGATGAGCTTCCGCCCGGCTTTGAGTCCCTTTTCCACGTGCGGCTGATAAACGGTCGTGAGCGGCGGCGTCGTCCGGGCAGCCTCCGAAACGTCGTCGAAACCGACTATCGAGAGGTCTCCGGGGATGGAAAGTCCGAGTCCCCTCGCGGCCTCCATGACGCCGAAGGCGAGCTGGTCGCTCAAAGTGAGGATGGCGGTCGGGCGCGGCTCCCGCCCGAGTAAAACTTCGGCGGCGGCTTTTCCTTCTTCGGGGGTGTTTTCGGGGCATTCGTATACGGGGACGTCTTCCCACGACGCTCCGGCGGCTTCGATGGCGGTTTTGTAGCCCCGAAGGCGCGAGCGCGTGTCCTCGTTGTTGGCGCTCTCCTGCCGGGCGTGGTCGGCGAGCCCCCGATCCGGTTCCAAAGTGAGCTTGAATGAGACGACGGCGAAACTCCGGTGTCCGAGTCCGGCGAGGTGTTCGGCGGCGGCACTCGCACCGCCCTCGTCGTCTATCCCGATGGACGTTACGCTCTCTCGCGAGGGGTCGTCCACGAGGACCACGGGCAGCCTCCTCTCGATGACCGCCCCTATGAGGGGGTCGGCGGCGGACACGCAATAAACAACGAACCCGTCCACCGACGCCGAGAGAACGCCCTCCCCCACCCCGGAAGTCCCGGAGCCGCCCGGGACAAGGAAGAGGCCGAGTCCCGCCTCCTCCGCCGCGAACGACACGCCTTCCAAAAACATCACCGCCGCCGGGTCGGTGAACGCATACGAGAGGCGATCCGCGTAAAGAACCCCGATGGCTCCCGCCCGACGCTTCCTCAAACTCCTCCCGAGCGGGTCGGGGCCGGAATACCCGAGCCTTTTGGCAGCTTCGAAAATCCGAATCCGAAGCTCCTCCGACAACTGATCCGGACGGTTGTACGCATTCGACACCGTCGCCACAGACACCCCCACCTCCGCCGCAACCTCCTTCAACGTCGCCCGCCGACCCGACCCAACCTTCTTGCTTTTTTTCGACTCCGGGTTGACTCCCATAAACACGATGATACCATTGCTTAAACGTTTTACTTAAACGTTTAAGTAAATTTGGCGAACGAAGCGGGGTTGCGTGATGTTTGGCGGGTTGACGTTGTTGGAGAGGGTGGATCTCGATTTCACCCGCGCCCGAAGGAGGGCGTTCGTGGATCGCGTGTCGAGGCGCCTCGGTTTCGCTTCGGCGGGCCGCGACTCCCTCCTCGACTTCGACGAGGAGAGAAAGAAGCTCGGCGCGCCGGCCGGGCGGAGGCTCGGACGGAAGACCGTCGAGGTTTCGAAGATAGTCGGAAGCGTCGGTCGGAGCGGCGATTTCGACGGGCGGTTCATGCCGACGAAAGCGAGGCTCCGGGGAAAATGGGAACATGCGGATCGCGAATTTCATCGCGGCGAAGAATTGCGGGCGGTGAGCCTGTGCAAAATCGGGGAGGAATATTACGTGAGCGACGGAAACCATCGCGTCTCGGTCGCCCGCTTCCACTCCGTCGAGATGATCGACGCCGAAATAACCGAGTTCCGCCCGCTCGTAAACCCGGCGAGCATGGCGAACGCGGAGAACACGGAGAACACAGTTCCGACAGGGGAATGCTCGCCGCGTGGCGAGCGGGAAATGGTGGCCGGAAAAGTTTGAGGGAGTTTCCCCAAAGAGCCTCGAAAACGCCCGCCGTCAGCTTGTCGGACGCCGTGCGGGATGCGGGCGGATGGCTCCGCGCGATCGCGGAAAGGGAAGCGGCTGGCCGGGTTCCGCATCAGCCAAAAGCGAAAAACTGACTGGCTCGACCGAAAGGAGAAAACATGGAGCAAACCGCGAAAAACTGGTGGCAAAGCGGAGTCGTATACCAAATATATCCGCGCTCGTTCGCCGACTCGAACGGCGACGGAGTGGGAGATTTGCCGGGCATCACCGAGAAGCTCGGATACGTCGCGTCGCTCGGCGTGGACGCGGTGTGGCTCTCCCCCGTCTTCCCGTCCCCGATGTCCGACTTCGGCTACGACGTGGCCGATTATACGGACATCCACCCGATGTTCGGAACGATGGCGGACTTCGACACCCTCGTGGAAAAAGCCCATTCCCTCGGGCTGAAAATCCTCCTCGATTATGTGCCGAACCACACTTCGGACGAACATGAGTGGTTCGTGGAGAGTCGTTCGTCGCGGGAAAATCCGAAACGGGATTGGTACATATGGCGCGACGCGAAGCCCGACGGCTCCCCCCCGAACAATTGGGAGAGTTATTTCGGCGGCCCGGCGTGGGAGTGGGACGAGGCGACGGCGCAATATTATCTCCATCTCTTCGACAGGAAACAGCCGGATCTCAACTGGCGGAATCCCGCCGTTCGCGAGGCGATGTACGATGCGATGCGTTTCTGGTTCGACCGGGGCGTGGACGGCCTCCGAATTGACGTTCTCTGGCTCCTCGTAAAAGACGAGCATTTCCGAGACAACCCGGTCAACGAGGAATGGAAAGATGGCGATTTCCTCCCCAGCCGCCAGAGCCGGGTGTATTCCGAAGACCGCCCCGAGACGATGGAGATTGTGCGCGAAATGCGCTCCGTCGCCGAGGAATACGAAGAGAGCCGCGTCCTCGTCGGGGAGATATATCTTCCGCTCGACAGGCTCGTGGCGTATTACGGCGGCGAAAACCTCGACGGCGTGCAACTTCCATTCAACTTCGGCCTCGTTCTTTTGGAAAACTGGGACGCGACGTCCGTACGGAAGCTCGTGGACGAATATGAGGCCGCGCTCCCCGGAGACGGCGGAGCCGACGGCGGCGCGTGGCCGAACTGGGTGCTTGGAAACCACGACATGCCGCGCATCGCGAGCCGCGTCGGCGAGGAGAAAGAGCGGCTCGCCGGGATGCTCCTCCTCACTTTGCGAGGGACGCCGACGTGTTATTACGGGGACGAGATCGGGATGAAGAACGTCGAGATCCCGCCCGAACTCGCCCACGACCCGCAAGGAAAAGTCCACACGAGCTACGGACGCGACCCCTTCCGAACCCCCATGCAATGGAACGCCGGAAAGAACGCCGGATTCTCCGACTCCGAACCGTGGCTCCCCGTCGCCGACGACTTCGGGGAAGTCAACGTCGAGGCGCAAAGTGGCGACCCGGACTCCATGCTCGCGCTTTATAAGAAGCTCCTCGGACTTCGGAGGGAATCGTCCGCGCTCGGACTCGGGACGTATTCCCCCCTCGACGACGCGCCGGACGGGTGCTTCGCGTATATTCGGGAGGATGGGGAAGAGAAGTTCCTCGTGTTTCTCAACTTCTCGGAGGCGGAGATCGAAGCTCCTCTCCCGGACGGCGATTGGGTCGTCGAGGTTTCCACGCGGCCCGGACGGGAAGGAAAAGTCGGTGGCTCCATCGAGATGAGGTCGTATGAAGGGGTGGTGATCGGGGCGCGATGAACATGCGCGGAACACAGGCGGGCGCCGCGAGGTTCGCCGTCCTCTCCATCTTTTTCCTGACCGGGTTCGGGTTCGCGAACTGGGTGGTGAGGATTCCGGCGGTTCAAACGAACCTCGAGCTCGGCGAGGGGCTTCTCGGACTCGCGCTCCTCGGGCTGGCGGTCGGCTCCCTCGCGGCGATGCCGACCATCGGCGGCTTCGTCTCGCGCTTCGGGAGCCGACCCGTGGTGTGGACGACGGCCATCGCCTTCCCCATCGTGCTTCCGCTCCCCGCCTTCGCGGACGGCCTCGCGGGTCTCTTCATCGCGCTCTTCGTCATGGGGACGATGCACGGCGGACTCGACGTGGCGATGAACGCGCAAGCCGTCGCCGTCGAGAAAGAGTACCGGCGCCCGATCATGTCCTCGTTCCACGCCTTCTTCAGCCTCGGCGGACTCGTCGGGGCGGTCGTCGGCGGCGCTGTCGCGGAACTCGGGATCGGGGTCACGACCCATCTCCTCGGGGCGGCGGTCGCCATCGCCGTCGGGATGTTCCTCGCGTGCCGCAAACTCCTTCCCGCCTCGGCGGATGTTTCGGAGGGAGGGCCGGCGTTCGCGAGGCCGACGAAAGCCCTTCTCGGACTCGGGATAATATCGTTTTGCGTCCTCGTCGGGGAGGGGGCGATGGCCGACTGGAGCGCGGTGTATCTCAACGGAACGCTCGGAACCGGGGCGGGTTTCGCCGCCGCCGGATTCGCCGTGTTCTCGCTCATGATGACCATCGGACGCTTCACCGGAGACTGGCTCATCGCCCGCTTCGGGGCGAAGGCGCTCGTCCGGCTCGGAGCCGCGGTCGCCGCCGTCGGACTCGGAACATCGCTCGCCGTCGGCAACGAATACGCCGCTCTCGTCGGGTTCGGATGCGCGGGGATCGGGTTCTCCATAGTCTTTCCGGCGGCATTGAGCGCGGCGGGGCGCTCCGAGGACTCGGCCCCCGGCCCGGCGCTCGCCGCCGTGGCGACCGCCGGATACTTCGGCTTCCTCGTCGGCCCGCCGTCCATCGGGTTCGCCGCCGAACTCCTCGGCCTCGGGGGCGCGCTGTATATAGTCGTCGCGCTCAGCGCGGTCGTCGTCGTACTCGCGGGAGCGGTCGGAGAAGGAGCGAAATGACACGGAGAGCGACGAGGATCCACGCCGCATCCACTCGTTCTCCGGCGAAGCATTCCTTTGTCGAACCGACATCGGGCTCCCGGCGTGATGGCTCCATGGCATGGCACCGAATCCGCATGGGCGATTCCGCTCGACGACGCTCGCATTCCTCGCCGGAGCGTCAAAGAAGATACGAAATGACCTCGTACACGCCACACCGAAGCCAGTCGAGGAACCACAAATCCGTGTTCCGCCCCCCTCGGAACACGTTCCGATGGAACATCTCCCCCGCTTCGGGGGCAATCCGGCGAGGGACGCGGTCCGGCAGGACGCGATCCGGTGGGACGCGTCCACGATGTGACACCGAATTCGCATGGACGATCCGCCGATGCGGTGTATCCGTTCGTTGTACGGGACACGAAATCCGAGGGAAGAATTCCGTGCGAGCGTCTGGATTCCACGCGAGACGATGAGCGGTTGCGGAGCTTCTCGAACAAGCCCGGCGCCAAACTTTATGGACAATGACAACCACGGAGGGAACTTTGACCGAAACGACGAATCGCAGCGCGAAAGGTAAATACGAGCCGATCGGGGCCGCCGAACTCACCGACCACGACGGGCGGAGCATGCGCTTCCGGTGCGGCTCGACGACGGTGGAGACAACCGTCCTCGCCCCCGACCTCTTCCGCGTCGGAGCCTTCCCGAACGGGCAGACTCCGGATTATGGGTCGGAGGCGATATACAAAGACGAATGGCTCGCCGTCGAAGCCTCGATGGAGAGGACGGACTCGGGTTTCATACTTTCGACCAGGGAGGTGAAAGCGGAGATAAACACGAACCCGCTCCGCATATCCTTTTCCGACCCGTCCGGGCGAACTTTCGCCGCCGACGATATGGAACTCGGGATGGGGTTCTTTCGCACGCCCGGCTCCGACATCTTCACGAAGCCGCTCGGGGACGCGGTGAGGCTCCACAAGCGGCGCGAAGAGGGCGAGCGGTCGTTCGGGTGTGGGGAGCGGACGGGCGGCCTGGATAAGACGGGGACGAGCCAGACTTTTTGGAATGTGGATCCTCCCTCCGGACATACCGACGCCTTCGACAATATTTATTCCTCCATCCCATTCACGCTCTCGGCGACGAATGGCAAATTCCACGGCCTTTTATTCGACAACACGCACCGAGTCGAGTTCGACCTCGGGAAGAAGGATGGGGATCTCTCCGCGTACGAGGCTCGCGGCGGCGACCTCGTTTATTACGTCTTTGCCGGGCCGACCCCGAAGCGCGTCCTCGAACGGTACACCGAACTCACGGGACGAACCCCCATGCCCCCGATGTGGTCGCTCGGAAACCAGCAATGCCGATGGAGCTACGAAACCGCCGAGGAAGTACGCGAGATCGCGCGCAATTTCCGGGAGCGGGGCATCCCGTGCGATGTCGTGTACCTCGACATTGACTATATGGACGGGTACCGCGTCTTCACGTGGAACGACGAGGGTTTCCCCGAGCCGGAGAAACTCATCGCCGAACTCGGCGAGGACGGCTTCCGGGTCGCTGCCATCGTAGACCCCGGCGTGAAGGCGGACGAAGACTATTTCATGTACTCCGAGGGCCGCGAACGGGGCTTCTTTTGCCGGACGATGGACGGCGAGGAATACAACAACGCGGTGTGGCCCGGCGTATGCGCCTTCCCGGACTTCACGAGTTCGGAGGCTCGGAAATGGTGGGGCGGGAACCACAAAATCCTCCTCGACGCGGGAGTTTCGGGAATATGGTGCGACATGAACGAGCCGGCCCTCTTCATTCCGAAGGGAGCCACGATGCCGGACGATGCCGTCCATCCCGGCGACGGCGAGGCGAAGCTCCACGCCCAAATTCACAATACGTATGGCTCGCTCATGGCGAAAGCGACGAGGGAAGGACTCCTCGAACTCCGCCCGGACGAGCGTCCTTTCGTCATAACTCGAGCGGGGTACGCGGGGATGCAAAGGCATGCGATGCAGTGGACGGGCGACAATTCCTCGTGGTGGGAGCATCTGTGGATGGCGATGCCGCAACTCCAAAACCTCGGCCTCTCCGGCGTCGCATGGGCCGGGGTGGACATCGGGGGCTTCTTCGACGACGGGAACGGGGAGCTTCTCGCCCGCTTCACCGAGTTCGGGGTTTTCCAGCCATTTTGCCGGAACCACTCGGCGAAGGGAACCGCCTCACAGGAACCGTGGGCTTTCGGGGAGCCGTACGAGTCGGTGTGCCGGGCCATGATCAAGCTCCGCATGCGCCTCCTTCCGTACTTTTATACGCTCTTCGAGGAGAGCCACCGGAACGGCTCGCCCATCCTCCGCCCGCTCCTCTTCGAGTACCCGGAGGACGAGACGACATACGCCCTCGACGACGAGTTCCTCCTCGGGGACGCGCTCCTCGTCGCCCCGATCACACGCCCCGGCATCGAGCATCGCTCGGTGTACCTCCCGGAAGGGACATGGTTCCATTATTGGACGGACGAAAAGTTCGAGGGGGGACGGCACATCCTCGTCCACGCGCCGCTCGGACAACCCGCGATGTACATGAAGGCGAATAAAGCGCTTCCGATGGGGCCGGAGAAAATGCACACGGGCGAAAAGATGGATGCGCCGCTCGCCTTTCTCATATATCCGTCGGAAGGCTCCGGCGAGGCGGGTTTTTACGAGGATGCGGGGGATGGTTTCGGCTATGAAAGCGGCGAGTATGCGAGGCGGAAGGTTTCGTGCGAAGCGACGGGGGATGCCGTCACGGTGCGTCTCGGAGGGCGCGAGGGTTCGTTCGAGCCGGAGCGCTCGGAGACGAGGATCGAGTTGCGGGGAATCGAGCGCGAGCCGGGCAAAGTATCCGTGGACGGCGGAGAGGCTTCCTTCGAGTATGGGGGGAACCGGCTCGTCATAACGTTTGCGGAACGAGTGGACGGAACCGTCATCGAGGTCGTAGTTTAGCCGAAGAGCATGGACGCGAGGCCGGGGTCGGTGAAGTCGCGGAACACGGCGAATGCCCCGGCTTCGGAGAGCGTCTCCGGGTCGTGGGTCGAGGCGACGCCGACGGTCGGAATTCCGGCGGAGGTCGCGGATTTTATCCCCGAGGTCGAGTCTTCGAAGGCGACGGCGTCCGTCGGTGGAATGTCGAGATATTCGAGAGCCATGAGGTATGGAGCGGGGTCGGGCTTTCCGGCTCCGGCGTCTTCGGCGAGTGTGATCGGGTCGAAGTCGCCTTCGAGGCCGAGGGCGTTTATGACAGCGAGGGCGTTGAGCTTCGGGGCGTTCGTGACGAGGGCGATGCACATGGCCGCATTTCTTCCGCGCCCGATGAGTTCGCGCAGCCCCGGCGTCGCCGTGAGGGTGTGGACGCGGCTTCGGAAATCCACCTCCTTCTCCTCGATGAGCCTCCGTCCCTCTTCCTCGGAGACATCGGGCATGAACTCGGAGACTATCTCCGGGTTGAGGCGGCCGCTTATGTTCTCCTCGTAGAACGGCCAATCCACGTCGTATCCGCGCGGCGCGAGCATCTCCGCCCACGACGGATGGTGAATCGAGTCCGTCTCGGAGATCGTTCCGTCGAGGTCGAAGAGGAGCGCCCGGCACAAACTAATATCCCCCGTATATGAGCATGTTCAAAGCGCGGGTGATGATGAGAAGCGAGCCTATATAGAGGAGGATGGCGAGGTGGCCGCGCTCGCTGTTTTTCCGGAGGGGGCTCGTTTTGTATTCGGCCATCGCGAACGGGATGCTCAAGGCGCAAAGCCCCCATATCCAGTAAAAGACGAGATACCGTGTGAAGTCCCCCTCGTATGGAAACACCGTCGCCCACGCGAACGCGCCCGTCACGAACGCCGCGATGGAGGCCGAGACGACGAGCAAAACCTTGTTCACCCGCCGCCGCCTCCCCCACGCGAGCCAATCTAAGAAAACTCCCCGCAGGCCACGGGACGCGGATTTGACGCTCAAAGACTTCACGACGAATATGTTAGCAGCGCACGGGGGAATGTCCGGTAAACCGCTTCTCAATGACAGTCGTAAAATACGTCTCCGGCACATTGTCCGGGGAATGTTCGGAGGCGGAATATACGGGCGACGGGCGTCGAGGGGTGGAGATGTCGGGACGAAGGATAAATTGAGGAAGCTCCTCGTACTTTGCTGCTCCATAGTCCTCGTGGACACGGTGTTCCACGCCGCCCTCGTCCCGCTCATCCCGTACTTCACCGACGAACTCGGACTCTCGAAGCTCGGCGTCGGAATTC
>Ga0136630_1000178_pt1 | contig 21545 bp, 19 predicted proteins | sample AntDrymUQ5682106_2_FD_105496 | JGI IMG/M metagenome (GOLD analysis project Ga0136630, IMG submission 105496) | Polar desert sand microbial communities from Dry Valleys, Antarctica - metaG UQ568 (21.06) | ecosystem: Environmental > Terrestrial > Soil > Desert | place: Antarctica: Dry Valley...
CAGGATCAAGCCGGTAGCCGTTGCCCGAGCCCGGACAACTCGGGCCGGAAGGGCGAGGTCAGCGCAGACCTCCTCGAGGAAGTCCACCCGCCGCTGCTTGGGCTCCACGAGGACCAGGTTCAGATCCGGGCGGGCCAGCAGAAGTGGCAGCCCGGGGAGGCCGGCCCCGGAGCCCAGGTCCACGACGACCGATCCGGACGGGATCAAGGGTGCGATGTCCACACCGTTGAGCAGATGCCGCTCCCAGATCAGCTCAGCCTCACGCGGACCCAGCAGACCGCGGGTGATGCCAGGGCCGGTCAGCCAGTTCGCGAATCGCTCGGCCAGCGGCAGTCGATCACCGAAGACGGTTGCGGCCGAAGTTGGCGGGGTCACCGATCGGGCAGGATGACCACGCGACGGTCCGGATCCTCGCCTTCGGACTCGCTGCGTACGCCGTCGGTCGCGGTCACCACATCGTGCACGACCTTGCGCTCGAAGGCGTTCATCGGGCTCATCCGGGCGGTCTCGCCGCTGTCGATCACCCGCGTCACGGTGGTGGCGGCGAGTTCGCTGAGTTCGGTGCGCCGCCCGGCTCGGTAGCCGCCGACGTCGAGCATCAGCCGGGTACGTACGCCGGTCTGCTGGGCGACGGTCAACCGGGTGAGCTCCTGCAGCGCGTCCAGGGTCACGCCACGCGGCCCGACCAGCGGGTCGAGATCATTGGCACCGACGATGGCCACGACGGCTCGACTTCCCTCGACGTCCAGGTCGATGTCACCGTCGTAGTCGAGGATATCGAGCAGTTGCTCGAGGTAGTCACCGGCGATCTCGCCTTCCTGGACCAGCAGCGCCTCGCCGGTGATCGGAGCCTCGTCAGCCTCGCCCTGCTCCGTTGGCTTCGACAAGCCCAGCTCGGAGGAATCCAGCTCCTCGTCCGCCTGCCGCGATGCGCCCTCACCCAGGTCGGCTGGCGCTGACCCGCGCTCAGGATCTACCGACTGGTCCGACCCGGACTCGACGGTATCCCCGCTGCCGCTATCGGCCGGACCCGATGGGAGGAGCGCCCTACCGGCGTCCGGTGCGGCGACGTCCCCGTCGGAGGACTGCGGCTCGACCGAAACCGTCAACTCCCGGTCCTCGGTCCGCTGCGGCGGTTGCTGTCGGTCCCGGCTGTCCGCGGTTGGTTCGGTGCTCGACTCTGACACGGTGAAGGTCTCCTAGCTCAGCGGTTCTCATGGACTGGATGGGCCGGTCGCGCGGACCTGGCCCGTGGCGACGCGGTCGCGGTGACCCGCCCACCCGCGCTGCGCCGGCTCTATCGCTTCTTTCGCCGATTCTTGTTGGGCGCAGGGTGATTGCGCGGGCGGATGCCCGTACCAGTCTGCGCCTTGGGCTTGGCCGACACGGCCTCGCCATTGCCGGCCGCTTGCGCCTTATCCGGCACAGCCTTTCCGTTGCCGGCCGCTTGCGCGTTGTCCCGCGGGGCTTTTCCGTTGCCGCCTACTTGGGACTTGTCCTGAGGCGTCGCGTCGGGAGCGGCGCGGCGCGCAGTCCTGTTGGCGGACTCAGACCCTGCGCCGGCGCCGGTTGTCCTGCCGGACCCCTTGGCGGCATTCGAGGAGGACTTACCCAACGGCTTGGCCAGCGGTTTGGCCGTCTTGGACTGCTTGCCCAACGGCTTGGCCAGCGGCCGGTTCGACTTGGCCGCGCCGGACCGCTTGGCAGCGGTCCCGCTATCGGCGCCGTTGGCGGACCCGATCCCGTCGGACTCGATGTCGTCCGTGGCGTCGAGATTGGCAGCGGTCGCGGCGTTGACGATGGGAGTACGGCCCTTCGGACCGCGCACCGGCTTGGCGCCGGGCTTGGGCGCCAACTCCCGCGGGTCGATCTTGGGCCGCTCGGCCTCGGCCTTGGCCAGCGCGCCGGCCGAGCCGGGCGGCGGCAGCTTTCTGAGAATGTAGAACTGCTGGCCCAGCGTCCACAGGTTGTTGACGAACCAGTACATGAGCACGCCGAGCGGGAAGAAGAAGCTGGAGACGAACAGTCCGATCGGCATTCCGTAGAGCAGCAGCTTCTGGATCAGCGCCGCTTGACCCTCGACCGGGCCGGATCGGGACATGATCTGCTTCTGGGTGAAGAAGGTGGTCAGGCACATCACCACGATCAGGATCGTGGTCACGATCCGGATGGTGCTCAGCTCCACCCCGGGCAGATCCAGGATCGAGTCGGTCTTGACACCCCCCGGCATGATGAACGCCGAGGAGATGGGCGCCCCGAAGACCTGCGCGCTGGCGGCCTGGTCGGTAAGCGTCGCGTCCCAGCCGTACAGGCCCTGCGCCCCCGGCCGCAGTCGGCGCAACACGTGCAGCAGTCCGATGAACACCGGGATCTGCGGCAGGATCGGCAGGCAGCCGGCCAACGGGTTGACCCCGCGCTCCTTCTGCAGGGCCGACATCGCCTGGGCCATGCCCTGACGGTCGCTGCCGTACTGCTTCTTGAGCTTGGCGATCTCGGGCTGCAGCTCCTGCATGGCGCGCTGCGAGCGGACCTGCTTGACGAACAAGCGGAACAACAGGATCCGTACGGTGATGACCAGGAAGACGATCGACAGCGCCCAGGTCAGACCGGCGGCCGGATCAAGGAACGTCGAGAACAGCGAGTGCCACATCTTGAGCACCCACGAGATCGCGGTATAGAGCCATTCAAACAACAGCCGTCTCCTGACTTACTGACCGCCGTTGCGGCCCAACGTCTTTGCCTGACGCGAAGTAATTGCCTGACTCGATGTCATTGCCGGGTACGTGATCCACGCCGCCGGGATTCCACGGTCCGCAACGAACGAGCCGGCGCAGGGCGAGCCAGCCCCCGCGCGCCGGCCCGTACCGCTCCAGCGCGGTCACCGCGTACGAACTGCAGGTCGGGTAGAAGCGGCACCGCGGCGGCAGCGCCGGGCTGACCGCATCGCGATACCACCGCACCATCGCGAGCAGACCGCGCCCGACCAGCCCGGGTCCGGGGTGTCCTGCACCGGAGTCGCCCGGTCCGCCCAGCGTCGAGTCCGCATTCATGATGAGGCCGGTGCCGAGCTTGCGGTACGGCTGGTGCTACCGGCCCGGCCCCGAACCAGGGCCCGCTCCAGGGCCCGATCGAGGGAATTGCCCAGATCGGCGCTGCTACGGCCGCCGGCCGCTGGTAACGCCCGAACGACGACACCGGTGCCGGCCGGCAGGCTCCGATAACGCTCGCGCATCAGGTGCCGCAGTTGGCGGGTGACTCGGTGCCGGGTGACCGAGTTCCCCACTGCACGGCTCACGATGAAGCCGACCGAGGTGCAAGGCATACCAACCTGAACGTGTACGGCAAGGGGTCCGTGCCCGCAGCGTTGTCCACGCCGGACAACCGCGTCGAACACGACGCGGCGGCGCAATCGAACCGACGCGGGCAACATTGACGCTGGGTGGGTGGGCCGGTTGATGGGGGGCCGGGTCAGGCAGCGAGCTTGCCGCGGCCCTTGCGGCGGCGGGCGGCCAGGATGGTGCGACCGGCACGGGTCCGCATCCGCAACCGGAAACCGTGCGTGCGGGCACGCCGGCGGTTGTTCGGTTGATAGGTGCGCTTGCTCACGGTCGATACTCCTGGCGGGTGAGGAGGCATCGCGGATCGGCGATGCCGGTAAGGACATGCGGGAGGCCGGAACGGTCCGACAGAGATACAGCATACGTGCAGGCAGTCGGCTGCCCGGACTGGAGCCTCTGCACCGTACGCGGCGGTCGCGAACACGGGCGATCAAGGCGCCGAAAACCTCGCAGGTTAACCCGACCGAACCGTCGGTTGTCGGCGCCACGCCGTGCCTGTTACGTTCCCCTTTCGCTCGCCCCGGTAGGCTTCCCCGGCTACCGCGCCGACGGCAAGGATGCCGCCTCCGGGTCGAGGTGGTGACTCGGCGTTCGGCTTGATGCACAGCCTGTGTATAAGTGTGTGGACTTGGCCAACGGCACGGTCGCGGGCGGGAAAACGTACTGCGGGCAACGCCCGACCGGGCATCAGGATCGCCGAGGGGGCCAGACGTAGGTGTCAGAGCCCTTGGACCTTTCCACCGCATGGGACCGAGTGCTCACCGGGCTGGCCCGCAGCGACGTGGCGCCCCACCAGATGGCCTTGCTCGGGCTGACCCGTCCCGTTGGCCTGGTCGAAGACACCGTGCTCATCGCAGCACCCAACGAGTTCACCCAGAACTTCTTGGAGTCCCGGCTTCGGCCGCTACTGACCGAGCAGTTGTGTATCCAGCTCGGCCGGATCGTGCGGATCGCGGTCACCGTCGAGGCGCCGGTGGCACCGCCGAGCCCGGTGCCCGGGAGCTCCGACGTCTACAACTCCGACGATGACGACGGGGACGACAGCGAGGGCGACGACTACGAACTGGCCGACGACGATCCCAGCGTTCCGGTAAGCCCACACATGCAACGCAGCACTGGTCCTGGGCGCATCGACAACGGACTCGACGATCTCCACGACGACCGCGACCCCAGCTCCGCGGACCTCGACCGGACGGCTCCGCTGAACGTCCGCTCGTTGAGGGAGCATTCACGTCGGCACGAGGCGGGCCCGGCGGAGAGGAACTCCGAGGGAGCCTCCGACGATCAACGCGGCAGGGTGACGCCGATGGACCGGGTCCGGGCTCGACCACATCCGCCGGCCCGGCTGAACCCCAAGTACACCTTCGACAGTTTCGTGATCGGCAACAGCAATCGCTTCGCCCACGCCGCAGCCTTCGCAGTGGCCGAGGTGCGCGCGTACAACCCGATGTTCATCTACGGCGAGTCCGGGCTGGGCAAGACGCACCTGCTGCACGCGATCGGGCACTACAGCGAGACCGTGTTCCCGCATCGCCGGGTGAACTACTTCACCACCGAGGAGTTCACCAACGACTTCATCAACCTCGTGCACGCCGGCAAGGCCGAGGACTTTCGGCGCCGGTACCGCGACGTGGACCTGCTGCTCGTCGACGACGTCCAGTTCCTCGAACGTGCCGAGCGGACGCAGGAGGAGTTCTTCCACACGTTCAACACCCTGCACAACGCGAACAAGCAGATCGTGATCTCCTCCGACCGCCCGCCCAAGCAGCTGACCACGCTCGAGGACCGGCTGCGGACCCGGTTCGAGTGGGGACTGATCACCGACGTACAGGCTCCCGACCTCGAGACGCGGATCGCGATCCTGCGCAAGAAGGTCGCCGGGGACGTGTTGCCCGAGGTAGCCCCGGACGTGCTGGAGTACATCGCCTCGAAGATCCAGACCAACATCCGCGAGCTCGAGGGAGCACTGATCCGGGTCAACGCCTACGCCAGCCTCAACCGGACCGACGTCTCGGTCGGCCTGGCCGAGGAGGTGCTGCGCGATCTGCTGCCGGACACCGAGGGCCCGAAGATCACCGCCACGATCATCATGTCGGTCACCGCGGAGTACTACAGCGTCACAGTGGATGACCTCAAAGGACACAGCCGCAGCCGTGTCCTGGTCACCGCCCGGCAGATCGCGATGTATCTCTGCCGCGAGCTGACCGAGTTGTCACTGCCCCGGATCGGGCAGATCTTCGGCGGCAAAGACCACACGACGGTGATGCACGCCGTGCGGAAGATCAGTGCGCTGATGGCCGAGCGACTGCAGATCTTCACGCAGGTCACCGAGTTGACCAGCCGGATCAAGGCCCGTGCCCGGCAGTAGCGCCGGGCCCTCATATGCAACCATCGCGCCGCATCGCCCCAGCCGGATTCGGCACGGCTGTCAATCCACAGAGGACGGTCCGAGAACCCCGATCTGCCAGGCGTGCACAGCGTGGGGACAGAGGTGTGGACAACGGTGGATACCTCCTATTCCGGTCGTACGGTAACCCGGACGAAACACAGATGCCCCCAGTTGTTCACTCTTCACGCTCAGGCCGGTACACAGTTGCGGCACGTGCAAGGTGTGCCTGCCGAGCAGGTACGACGGCGTGCTATCCACAGCATCCACACCCGTGATGACGATGACGAGTTATTGCTATCGAGAAGACATGCACCACAACCACGATGCGAGCAAGTTGAGGATGGGGACAAGATGAAGTTCCGGGTGGAGCGAGATGCACTGGCCGAAGCGGTGGCCTGGACGGCCCGCAGCCTGCCGGCTCGCCCGCCGGTCCCGGTACTGGCGGGACTGGTCCTGAACGTCGAGGGCGACACCCTGGCGGTGTCCGGGTTCGACTACGAGGTCTCCACCCAGGCCGAGTTGCCGGTGCATGCCGCCAGTGCCGGGCGGACGCTGGTCTCGGGTCGGCTGCTGGCCGACATCACCAAGGCGTTGCCGCCGCACCCGGTGGACGTGGCTGTCGATGGGCCCCGGCTGTCGATCAACTGTGGCAACGCGCGGTTCAGCCTGCCGACCCTGCCGGTTGAGGACTATCCCGCGCTGCCCACGATGCCCTCGACGGCGGGAACCGTGCAGGCGTCGGTCTTCGCCGAAGCCGTCGGCCAGGTGGCCATCGCCGCCGGCCGGGACGACACCCTGCCGATGCTGACCGGCGTACGAGTCGAGATCGAGGCCGACACGATCACCCTGGTGGCCACCGACCGGTTCCGGCTGGCGCTGCGGGAATTCAGCTGGACGCCGAGCACGCCCGGCGCCAGCGCCGCGATTCTGGTGCCGGCTCGAACGTTGGCCGATGCGGCCAAGACACTGACCGGGGGCTCGGAGGTGACCGTGTCGCTGTCGACCAGCGGGGTCGGTGAGGGCCTGCTCGGGTTGTCCGGTCAGGGCAAGCAGACCACCACCCGGCTGCTGGACGCGGAGTTCCTGAAGTACCGCTCGATCCTGCCGCCGGAGTTCTCCTCGCACGCGGAACTCGATGTCGCGATGTTCACCGAGGCCGCCAAGCGGGTCGCCCTGGTCGCCGAACGCTGGGCTCCGCTGCGGTGTGAGTTCTCCTCCGGTGCGGTGGTCCTGCGAGCCGGCGCGGACGAGGAGTCCCAGGCCGAGGAGCGCTGCGAGGTGGTGTTCGACGGTGAGACCACCACCATCGGGTTCAATCCGGCGTTCCTGCTCGACGGCCTGGCCGCGGTGCACTCGGAGACCGCGCGGCTGGAGATGACCACCCCGCTGAAGCCGGCGGTGCTCAGCGCTGTGGGTGGGGACGGCGATGCCGCGTCCTACCGGTACCTGATCATGCCCGTACGACTGCCGAGCTAGGCGCCGACAGCGAGTGAGCATCGCAGCGAGGAACGAGCCGAGCCGAGAGTGCGGGAGCATCGACCGAGCGCCAGCGAGTGAGGCTCGGACCACACGGTGCGCGCAGCGCACGAGGCTGGGTGGTCGAGCGGAGCGAGCGCGCAGGCGCCCCCAATGTGATCGTCCCGAAGAGGAGTGGTGGCCATGCAGCTCGGAATGATCGGCCTGGGAAAGATGGGCGCGAACATGGTTGGCCGGCTGCGCGATGCCGGTCACGAGGTCATCGGCTACGACGTGAATCCCGGCAGCCGCGATGTGGACACCCTCGATGACCTGGTCGCCGCCTTGGAGCCACCCCGAGCCGTCTGGGTGATGGTGCCGGCCGGCCAGCCGACCCAGCAGACGATCGCCGCCCTCGGGAAACTGCTGGCGGCCGGCGACTTGCTGGTCGACGGCGGGAACTCCCGGTTCACCGACGATCAGATGAATGCGGCAGCCCTCGACGAGCGTGGCATCGGGTTCGTCGACTGCGGTGTCTCCGGCGGGGTGTGGGGGCGGGAGAACGGGTACGGCCTGATGGCCGGGGGCTCGGTCGACAACGTGGCGCGGCTTGCGCCGATCTTCGACGCCCTTCGACCGCCGGTCATCGCCGACGAACCGGGTGCCGGGTACGCACACGCCGGCGACGTCGGGGCCGGGCATTTCGCGAAGATGGTGCACAACGGCATCGAGTACGGGCTGATGCAGGCCTACGCCGAGGGCTACGAGCTGCTGGCCGCAGCGGACCTGGTCACCGACGTACCGGCCGTACTCACCGCCTGGACGCAGGGCACGGTGATCCGCTCGTGGCTGCTCGACCTGCTGGTCCGGGCGCTGGAGACCGATCCCGAGCTCGACGACATCCGGGGCTACGTCCAGGACTCCGGTGAGGGCCGCTGGACGGTGGAGGAGGCGATCAAGCACCGGGTGCCGATGCCGGTGATCTCGGCTGCGTTGTTCGCCCGGTTCGCCTCCCGGCAGGAGGACTCCCCGGCGATGCAGGCCGTCGCCGCGCTGCGCAACCAGTTCGGTGGGCACGCCACGGTCGGCCGGGACGAGGATGTCGAGGCACCGGGCTCACCGGAACCGCCCTCGCGCCGAACGACCAGTCGCCGCGCCGCCGACCCTCCTGACCCGGACCCAGTTGCCCGTGATCTTGACGAAATTGTCGGTTCAGCCCGCCAAAACGGGTCGTGAACCGACACCAACGTCAAGATCACCGCGGCTGATCGGGGGTTGAGCGGTGCACCTGCGGCAGCTCGTACTGCACGACTTCCGGAGCTGGGCCAGCGCGGACCTGGCGATGCAGCCCGGTCCGGTGGTCTTCGTCGGCCCGAACGGTCAGGGCAAGACCAACCTCGTCGAAGCGGTCGGCTACCTGGCCACGCTCGGCTCACACCGCGTCGCCACCGACGCGCCCCTGGTCCGCCAGGGTGCCGGTCAGGCCGTCATACGGGCGCGGTTCGCCCGCGACGACCGGGAGATGCTGGTCGAATGCGAGATCAGCCCGGCCAGGGCCAACCGGGTACGGGTGAACCGTGCAGCGTTGCCGCGCCCCCGAGACCTGCTCGGGCTGGTGCGTACGGTGCTGTTCGCCCCGGAGGACCTGGCGCTGGTCCGCGGGGATCCATCCGAGCGGCGCCGGTTCCTCGATGAGCTGCTGGTCACCCGCGCCCCGCGTTATGCCGGGGTACGCCAGGACTACGACCGGGTGCTCAAGCAGCGCAATGCCCTGCTCAAGACCGCCCGGCATGCCCGCGGGAACGCGCTGAGCACCCTGGACGTCTGGGATGGTCACGTCGCCCGGGTCGGCGGGGAACTGCTGGCCGGCCGGCTCGGCCTGGTCGAGGAGCTGGCTCCGTACGTCAGCGCCGCGTACGCCGCGATCGCCGGGACCGGAACCGATCCCGGCGTCGCGGCCGGGATCACTTACGAGAGCAGCGTGCTCAACCGCGACACCGCCCCGGATCCCGCCGACCCCTGCCCTGAGTCGAACCTGGCGTTGCACACTTCCCCTCCTCGGGCGGCCGAGCTCGACGAAGCCATCCGCGCGGCGCTTGCGCAGGTGCGCAACGAGGAGCTCGACCGGGGGATCACTTTGGTCGGCCCACACCGCGACGAACTCCGGCTGCGGCTGGGCGGGACCACCGCCAAGGGGTACGCCAGCCACGGGGAATCGTGGTCCTTCGCGCTCGCGCTGAAACTCGGTGCCTACGATCTGTTGCGCGCCGACGGAGTGGAGCCGATCCTTATCCTGGATGACGTTTTCGCTGAACTGGACACCCGTCGCCGGGCGCACCTGTCCGCGATCGCGGCCGCGGCCGAGCAAACCTTGATCACCGCGGCGGTTTCCGAGGACGTACCGGCATCCTTGAACGGCACCCGCTTCCAGGTCGCCGACGGGAAGGTGCATCCGCTTGCCTGACCACCGGGACGCTGTGACCTCCGGTGAGGCCCCGGGCAGCGGGTCGGCACCAGATGATCTCGCCCGGGCCGCGATGCAGGCCGCTGCTCGCACGGCGAAGGCGAATCCCGGCGGGCGATCCCGGCGGGTGGCCGGGCGGCGTCAGCAGAACTGGAGTGCGCCGGGCCCGGACCCGAAAGATCCGCAGCCGCTGGGGTCGCTGGTCGGTCGGCTCGTCGACGACCGGGGCTGGGGGGATCAGGCCCGCGAAGGCGCGTTGTTCGGCCGATGGCAGGAACTGGTCGGACCGCAGATCGCCGCACACTGCCGGCCGGAGCAACTGCGCGAGGGCGAACTACTGGTTCTCGCGGACACCACCGCCTGGGCCACCCAGCTGCGGCTGCTCGTGCCCAAGATGCAGGCCCGGCTGGCGGCCGAACTGGGCAGCAACCTGGTTCGCCGGATTCGGGTGCAGGGACCGGTCGCTCCGAGCCGGTACGCCGGTCCGCGACGGTTCAAGGGCCGGGGCCTGCGCGACACCTTCGGCTAGCCGCGGCCGATTCCCCGCGGGACCCGAGCACGAGCATCATGAAAGTCAGCACGGCTTGGGCAGTGGCTTGGGCATCACCAGCGCGGCGGTGATGTAGGCGAAGATGCCGATTCCGCCCCAGAACAGACTGACCAGAAAGGCCAGCCGCACATAGACCGGGTCGATATCGGTGTGCTCGGCGATGCCGCCGCAGACTCCGAGCAGCATCTTCTCCTCCGCACTGCGCCGCATGCGGAAGGTCCCGGCCGGCAGTCCCGGCTCCCAGCGAATGTCCGGGCCGTACGGGCGGTACGGACCATCCGGGCGGCCCGGGCCCTGCGGACGGTCCGGGTCGGACGCCTCGGTGATGTTGTCGATGGTCGGTGTCGGCTGTGTTGTCATACCGAGCAGGGTGCTCTTCGGACGGCGCGACCGACATCGGTGAGCGCCCGGAACCCAACCCTGACTGCACCCCGAAACCACGACCGCTATCGAGAAATGTGCGAACGGCACGCAGTGAAGTCAGCCGTGAGAGAGTCGATCGCATGACGACCCCTCCACCCCAGGAGCCCGGCCAGCCACCGCTCGGCCCAGCACCAGGCCCCGAGGACCAACCCGCACCAGGACCCCGCACACAACGCCGTCGATGGTTCTCGATGCCGGATTGGTGGACCGAACAACCGGAGGCGCCCGCCTTGACCGAGTGGGCGCAGAGCCACCGTTGGTCGATCAGCGACGGGGATGCTGCCGAGGACGCCGGACTGGTGGACCTGATCGGGTCCGCGCCGATGCGACTGGACGGCTACCACCATGCCCGCGGCGTCGTCCGTGGTCAGGTCGGCAGCTGGCGGATGACGGCGTTCGAGATCGTGTACGAGCGGGGCCGCGATCAGGTCCGCCGGTACGCGGTCACGGCGGCGCCGTCGCTGGTACCGCTGCCGACCCTTCGGCTGGTTCCGGCCCGGTTCTGGTCGCACAAGACCGGCGGAATGGTGGCGCTGCCCAGCGGGGATCAGGTCTTCGACAGCCGCTGGAGCCTCTTGGTTTCCGAGGATTCGACGATCGCCCGGTCGCTGCTGGCCGAGCCCGTCCGTGCGCTGCTGCTGGCCGGTGAGGATCGTGACGAGATCTGGTACGGGGCCGGGCATCTCGCGATCGCCCGTACCGACAATCACTATCCGGACCTCCTGGATTGGCACACCCAAGTGCTGTCCACTCTGTTGGCCGCACTGAGCTTCAGCAACTGAGCTTCAGCAACTGAGCTTCAGCAACTGAGCTGCAGCAACTGAGCCGAGGCCGGGCTACTCGCTGAGCGCCCAGCGGTCCACGAGCTGTTCGTGGGCCGCCAGCCGAGCCTGACTACGGCCTGGGTCGTGCCGAGCCAGCGCGTCCAGCAGCGCCGTCGAGAGGGTCAGCGCCGCGCCGTGCGTATCGAAGATCAACTCGGCGCCGACGGGGGCGACGAGCAGGATGTCGACGTCATCGCGGAAGGGCACCAGATGGCTGTCCGAGACGACGACGGTGGTCATCCCCAGTTCCCGGGCGTGCCGCAGGGCCAGCACGCTCACGACCGGATACCGCGGCATCACGTAGGCCATCAGCGCTGTCGCACCGCCATCGCGCAGGTCGTACAGGTCGTCGTGCAGACTGCCGGCGTCGGTCAGGACCCGTACGCCCGGAATGATCCGGGAGGCGAAGTAGCCCATGTACTGGGCCAGTGCCGACGAGGCGCGGATTCCCAGAATTCCGAACGGGTTCGTCCCGGCGAGCGCCTCCACGGCCCGCAGCGCCCGGTCACTGTCGAGGGTCCGCTCCAGGGCGGCGATGTTGGATTGCTCGGCGGCCAGGGCGATGCCCAGGGCGCTGCGGCGCTCGGAGACGTCCAGCGGCTGGTCGCCGCTCAGGGCCAGGCGGCGCGCCGCCGCGCGAAACTCCGGATAGCCCTGGAATCCGAGGGCCGAGGCCAGCCGGACGACGGTCGGCTGGCTCACGCCGGCCAGCTCGGCGACGTCCACTGTGGACATAAAGGCCACGTCGGGCAGCGAGTCCAGCATCGACTGCACGACCCGGCGCTGGGTCGGGGAAAGCCGGTGGGTGTGCACCAGGTCGAGCAGCCACGCCTCGGTACGGGCCCGAGCCGCGCCGGTGTCCGGCCTGCCGGTGGCGGTGGTGCTGGCGGTGGTGCTGTCGGTGACCTGGGTCATGGTCTCCCTCTGCAATCTGAGCGTGCCAGGCTGGGCAGAATACGCTGTTACATTGCGCTGGTTTGGCCGTATTGTCCGATGCAGTTTGCTCCCGAAGCCGAAGGGTTCGCGAATGTCGGCAGCGCTCTGGCTGCGGTTCCTGTCCGGCCCGGACATCGACTCCCTCGAACTCACGCTCACCGATGTGATCGACGCCATCGAGTCCGTCGTCGCCGCCCATGGGCGGGGCAAGACGGTCTTCGAGCCGCGGATGCACCTCGTGCCGGACAACGGCGGGGTCGGGCACTTCAACGTCCTGCGCGGGCACGTCTCCACTCTCGGCGAGCGCGGCATCAGCGGCATCAAGGTGGTCGGCGACTTCGTACCGAACTACCAACAGGGCCTGCCCAGTGAGCTTGGCCTGGCGACGCTGTACGACCCTTACAACGGCGTCCCACTCGCGGTGATGGACGCCACCTTCATCACCGAAGCCCGGACCGGCGGGATGACCGCGGTCGGCGCGAAGTTCCTCGCGCGCAAGGACTCCCGGGTACTCGGTCACGTCGGGTCCCGCGGCACTGCGTACTCCAACATCACCATGCTCGACCACCTCTTCGACCTGGACGAGATCCGAGTGACCAGCGCCCGGGCCGAGTCGAGGGAGGCCTTCGGTGAGCGGCTTCGTGCCGAGCTCTCGACTCCGGTCCGGGTGGTCGACACGGCGGACGAGTGCTTCGACGGCGCCGACATCCTGGTCGAGGCTTCCCGGCTCACCGAGCCGACGCCGCTGCTGCGTACTGCTTCGGTGCAGCGCGGCGCCTTCGTGGTCCCCTACGGCACCGTCAGTGCGGTCGAGATCGACCTGCTCGACGGAATGGACAAGGTCGTCGTCGACGACTGGCGGGAGTCGCAGTCCGGCCGGTTCGGGGCGCTGCGAGCGCACGTGGACACCGGGCGGCTGACCCGCGAGTCCCTGTACGCGGAGCTCGGCGAGATCGTCAGCGGCGGCAAGCCGGGCCGCGAGACAGACGAGGAGCGGATCCTGTTCTGGCACCGGGGTCTGTCCATCCTCGACGTTGCGCTCGCTCATCTCATCCTGACCCGGGCGCAGGCCTGCGACGTCGGAACGATGCTCAGGTACCGGTGACCTCTGAGGGCAGGCAACCCGGTGGGCTCGTGCTCACCGCCGCGGAGGACCTCGGCCCGGCCGAGATCAGGTCCGTCGCGCAGGGTCGCGAGATCCGGCTCGCCGAACCGTTGACCGCGAGGGTCGCGGCCGTCTGCGCCGCCGCCCTCGTGGCACTCGAGTCGCCCAGCCCGGTGTACGGCGTCACGACCGGAATGGGGGACCAGAGCCGGCTCGAGCTGGATCCCGCGGCAAGGCTTCGGCACCAGGAGATGCTGATGCTCGGGCGTGCGGTCGGCTCGCCGCCGTGGCTCAGCCCTCTGCAGGCCCGCGCGGCGCTCGCGGTCCGACTCCGGACGTTCCTCAACGGCGACGCCGCGGTCTCGGCCGGATTGTGCGAGCAACTGGCAGCGCTGCTCAACGCGGACGTCGTCCCGGCGATCCCGTCCACCGGGCTGGGGGCGGCCGGCGAGATCATCGCCCTTGCCCACCTCGGGGCCCTGATCACCGGGTCGGGGTCGGCGCTGGGCCCGGACGGGGTAACGGCCCGGCCGGCGGTCGAGGCTCTGGCCGCGGCCGGGCTGAGCCCGTTCCCGTTGGCGAGAAAAGAGGGAGTGGCGTTGCTCGAGGGGGTCCCGACGACGACCGCGCTGGCCGTCCTGGCCTCGGAGCGGGCGAGGCAGCTGGCCGACCGGGCTGCGGTCGTCGCCGGAACCGGGATCGCCGTGATCGGCGCGCACCGCGACCCGTACTCCGCGCCGCTGGCGAGAGGCGACGCCGAACTGGCCGCCGCGCTGGAGCGGATCCGCGCGGTGGCCGGGGTGGACCCAGCACCGCGAGCCCTGCAGGCGCCGCTGTCCTTCCGCGTCCTGGGGCCTGCCCTGGCTCATCTGGACAGATCCACCAGCGCACTCGACGCGGCTACCGCCCGCGCGCTGGGCGGGGTGACCGACTCCCCGGCCTTTCTCGGGGGCGCCTTCGTGGGCTCCGCCGGTTTCGACGGCTTCGACCTGGCCGCGACGCTGGACGCCCTGACGGTGGCGGCCTGCCATCTGACTGAGACCTCAGCCGCCCGGCTGCACCGGCTGCTGGACGACCGGGTCACCGGCCTGCCCCGACAGCTGACCGATGCCCCCGGTTTGCACGCCGGTCTGGTGGCCGTGCACAAGCGCGCGGTCGGCGTCGTGCACCGGATGCGTCGCGAGTCGGTGCCCAGCTGCCTCGGGTCGGTCGAGACATCCCTGGGCCAGGAGGACGTGCAGAGCTTCTCGATGGAGTCGGCTCGGACTGTCGGCTCGGCCCTGGACGGCCTCGCCGAGGTAGTGGCCTGCGAGCTCCTCGCCATCCATCAGGCGGTGCTCCTGGGCGGCCGGCCGAGTTGCCTGGGCACGGACGCGCTTCGTCTCCTGGACGCGGCTGCTGCGCTACTACCGGCCGGGACGTCCGACCGCCCGTTCGGCCGCGACATCGATGCCCTGCTCGGCTTGACGGCGCCGTCGGTGAAGCGGTTTACTGAATCGGATCAGTGATACGTTTCAGTGAACCGATTAGGAAGTAGTAATGACCGTACTGTCCCTGCCGTACGCCCCGGACCGCACCCTGAACGAGTCCGAGCTGCTCGGCTACGTCAACGAGCTCGCCAGGTCTCCGCAACTGTGGCAGGACCGGGTGGCCTTCGACACCGGTGGTCGGCACTTCGCGTCGGTCCTGCGCGATGCCAACGTCGACGTATGGCTGCTGTGCTGGAACACCGCCGACGACACCGGTTGGCATGACCATGACATCTCCTCCGGTGCCGTGGCCGTCGTCCAGGGTGTCCTACGCGAGACCACGCCGAGGCTGGCCGGCGAGCCGCTGACCTCGGACTTCGCGGCCGGGGCCGCATTCAGCTTCGGGCCGGACCACATCCACCGGATGGCGGGCGCGGTGGACGGGTCGGTCTCGATCCACGCCTACTCGCCGCCGCTATGGCGGATGGGGCAGTACTCCTTCAGCCGCGAGGGCGCGATGCGCCGCGTCTCGGTGAGCTACGCCGACGAGCTGCGGCCGCTCGACGGTGCGGCGAGCTGAGCGGATCCCGGGGGCGGGGCGGTCGACCCGCGCTCCTGCAGATCCGGCCGGAACGTTCGCAGTTGTCGACGACCGCCCTTCTCGATCGCCCGCACGAGTTGGCTCACCGCGGACTCGACGATGCCGGCGCTGTCCCAGCTGAACGTGGTCAGCGGCGGTACGACGAGCTCGGCCATCTCGTGATCGTCATAGCCCAGCACGGACAGGTCGATCGGCACGCACAGATCGAGCCGGCTCGCGGCGAGATAACAGCCGTAGGCCATCGAGTCGCTCAGGCAGAACATCGCCGTGGGCCGATCATCGAGCACGAGCACCTCGGCGGCAGCTTCGGCGGCGCCGGCGACCGAGGCGGGCGAGCCGACCAGGACGACATCGAGCCCGAGTTCCTCGCCGTGCTCCACGGCGAACACACCCGCCGGGCGGTCCGGCGTGCTCGGCAGGGATGGGGTCAGCACGGCCACCCGGCGGTGGCCGAGCCGGGCAAGGTGGCCCAGGGCGGTGGCCACGCCGTGGCGGTTGTCGAACAGCACGCATCCCGCCTTCGGCGCCATGGCCAGGGCGTCCCCGATCGTCACCACCGGTACGGCGGCGCTGAGCTCTGCCCAGTGCTCGGCTGCCGGATCCAGCGGCGAGACCAGCACGCCGTCCACCTGCTGGTCTCGCAGCTGGCCGGCCAGCTGCCGCTCCCTGGCCGGGTCGCCGTTGGCGTCGGCGATGATGGCGTAGCGCTGCTGGGCCAGCAGGCCCCGGGACAGCTGGACGGCCAGGCTCTGTTGCCACAGGTCGGCCAGCGAGCCGGAGAGCACTCCGACCATGCCGGTCCGCCCGCTGGACAGCGCCCGGGCGATCGGGTTCACCTCGTAGCCGAGGTCCTTGGCCGCTGCCCGAACCCGTTCCTGGGTCTCCGGCGGGACCTGCAGGCCGCGCAGCGCGTAGGACACCGTCGCTGCCGAGAGGCCGGTCGCGGCCGCGACGTCCTTCAGGGTCGTGCGGCGAGGACGCTGCATCCGGTTGAGCCTACGGTGCCGCCCTCCCCGGCGCCCGACCTTGCCGCAGGGACCGAAGGAGGGCTGCGTGCGTACCGACTGCCATCAACACCTCTGGCCTGACCCACTCCTGGAGGCGCTGCGGGCCCGCCGGACGCCGCCGCGGTTGGACGGGTGGACGCTGCATCTCACCGGTGAGGCGCCCTTCGTCGTCCGGCCGTGCGACGTCGACCCGGTGGCTCGTGCCGAGCGGGAGCTGGCCGAGGGCACCGGCCGCGTCCTGCTGTCCTTCTCCAGCCCGCTCGGCGTCGAGCACCTTCCGCCGGCCGAGGGTGCGCCGCTGCTCGAGGCGTGGCACGCCGGCGCAGCCGCGCTCGGCGAGCCCTTCGGCGTGTGGGCAGCGGCCGGTGTGGCCGAGCCGGACCCGGTGGCTCTCGAGCGGGTTCTTGCGCTGCAGTCCGTCGTCGGTCTACAGCTACCTGCCACCGCACTGGCCGAGCCCGCCGCACTGGACCGCCTCGGCGGGCTGCTGGAGACCCTGGAACGAGCCGACCTGCCCCTGCTGATCCACCCGGGTCCGGCCGCCCGGCCGGAGGCCGGACCGCGGCTGACCCCGGCCTGGTGGCCGGCGGTGGTGCCCTACGTCGCCCAGCTGCACGCCGCCTGGCACGCCTGGCACGTCGCAGGGCGGTGCAGCTTTCCCCGGCTCCGGGTGGCCTTTGTGGCCCTGGCGGGTCTGGCGCCGCTGCACCACGAGCGGCTCGCGGCTCGCGGCGGTGCGCTTGGCCGGATCGACCCGGCCGTCTATTACGAGACCTCCTCGTACGGCACCCGCGCGATCGACGCAACCGTCCGGGTGACCGGGGTGGACGCGCTCGTGCACGGTTCGGACCGCCCGAACGCCGAACCGACCGACCCCGGCCTCGGCGAGGCGTTCAGCCACGCGCTCTTCGAGGCAAACCCGCAGCGACTGCTCACCGGTGGCGCGGCGGAGCCTCCCCGCCGTTCGCTGGCCTTTCAGGGAGCGGTGGGCGCAGCGCCGTAGGCCTCGAGCAGGCGCCCGGCAACATCGAGATCTGCCGACAGCGGGCGGTCGGTCAGCTCAGGGTCGAGACTCGTACGCGCCAGGTCGTACGCATTTCGGATCGGGTACGAAGCGTCCGGCCCGTCCTGCATCGCCAGGGCGCGGATCGCCGCGACCAGCTCCGCGGCGAGCACCGCCCGTAGGGCCGGAACTGCCGTGCTGGCCAACCTGGCCGCGTGGGTGGAGAAGCTGGCGTGGTCCTCCAGGCCGCGAGAGACGACGGCGGTGCCCAGCGCCGCGGGCAGGGCCGAGTGTCGCAGGGAGGCGACCCCGTCGTGGGCAACGTATTCCAGGATCATCACGCCGGAGCTGCCCGGCGGCCCGTCGGCCAGGAATGCTGGCAGGTTGGCGAAGTCGGGGTCGATGAGGTCCCCGAGGCGGGCCGCGGACAACTCGGCGACCGGATAGATCGCCGAGCGGGCACCGTCCAGCGCGTGGGCCAGGTATCCGGTGTGGAAATTGGCGTTGTGCCAGGCGTCCGCCGTCTCGAGGTCGATGAGTGGGTTCTCGGCCCGGGCGTTGATCTCCACCGCGAGCACCGAGCCCAAGTGGGACAGGGCGTCGACCGCCGTGCCGTGCACCTGGGGTACGGCACGCAGGGAGAACGGATCCTGCAGCCGCCGGCCGGGCCGCGCCGCGCCGCCGTCCAGCGCCAGCAAGTCCCGCAACCGCTGCGCCACCAGCGCCTGGCCGGGGTGAGCGCGAGCGCCCTGCACCGGGGCGCCGTAGGCCTCGGCCGCTCCGCCGAGCGCCAGAAAGGACAGACCGGCGACCACTTCGGAGGCGGCCAACAGCACGCTCAGGTCATGATGGGCCAGAACCGCCTCGCCGATCGTCACCGCGTTGCTGCTGATCAGCGCGAGCGCGTCGGTGCTCGTCAGCTGCAGTGGTGGCGGGCCGCCGCTGCGCCAGGACAGATCGCCGCACAGGGTCAGCCCCAGCTCGGCCAGCGCGCAGAGATCTCCGGTACCGATCGAGCCCAGGCGGTGGATGGCCGGGACGGCGCCGGCGACCAGGGCCGCCTCGAGCCCGTCGAGCAGTTCCGGCGTCACGCCGGAGCCACCGGCCGCCAGCTGGTTGAGCCGGACGACCATCGCAGCCCGCACCCGGTCTGGGGGCTCCAGCGGCCCCGCGCCGCTCGCGTGACTGCGCAACAGCCGTAGCCCGTGGCCCTCGTCGTCGGCAGCGACAGACTCGACGCGGTTGGCTCCGACGCCGGTCGTCCGCCCGTACACGCTCCGTTGGCTGACGATGTGCTCGGCCAGGGCGTGGGCTTGCGCCGCGCGACGTCGACCGTCCGCTTGCAACGTCACGGGCCGGGACTGGCGCGCCACCGCCACCACGTCCGCGCAGGTCAGATCCAGTCCGTCCACCACGACGGCGCGCGGAGCGGGATCGGCCGCCGCTGGGTCGTGTTGATACATCGAATTCCCGGGAGTCAGTCGCCTCGTGTGCACGGGTCGGACGGCGAGCGGCGGGGTTGACAGGCATTCACGCGCTCTTCATTATGAATCACCCTATGCAGCCAGCGTAGCGTTTGACGGAGCCGGGAAGCGATGGGGTGCACCGCCCGTGATCACGTTCGAGGCAGTGAGCAAGGTCTTCCCCGGCGGGACCACTGCGGTGGCCAATCTCGATCTGGAACTGCCCACCGGCAAGATCACCTGTTTCGTGGGGCCGTCCGGATGCGGTAAGACGACGTCGCTGCGGATGATCAACCGGATGATCGAGCCCAGCTCCGGGCGCATCCTGGTCGATGGTGAGCCGATCGCCGATCAGGACGCAGCCGAGCTGCGACGCCGGATGGGCTACGTCATCCAGCACGCCGGGCTGTTCCCGCACCGCACGATCGTGGACAACATCGCGACGGTCCCCTTCTTGGTGGGCACCGGAAAGAAGCAGGCGCGCGCCCGGGCCGCCGAGCTGATGGAGCGGGTCGGATTGCCGGAGAACCTTGCCAAGCGCTACCCCGCCCAGCTGTCCGGCGGGCAGCAGCAGCGGGTCGGCGTGGCCCGGGCCCTGGCCGCTGACCCACCGGTGATGTTGATGGACGAGCCGTTCAGCGCGGTCGACCCGATCGTGCGGGCCCAGCTCCAGCAGGAGTTCCTGCGACTGCAGTCCGACCTGGGCAAGACCATCGCGTTCGTGACCCACGACATCGACGAGGCGATCAAGCTCGGGGACATGGTCGCGGTGTTCCGTCAGGGTGGGCACATCGCGCAGTTCGGCACCCCGCAGGAACTGCTCGAGGACCCAGCCGACGACTTCGTCACCGATTTCGTCGGCCGCGACCGCGGCTTCCGGAGCCTGTCCTTCGACCCGGCCAAGGACCTCCCGGTCCGCCCGATGTCCAGCCTCCCGGACGGGATCTCCGTGGCGGTGGACGACGACGGCAGAGCGCTCGCCTGGAACAGCGTGGCCTTCGGCTCCAGGACCCGGCCGCTCGGGGGCACCTTCCGCGCCACGGACACGTTGCGGCAAGCCACCGACGTGGCGATCAGTTCTCCGGTCGGCCTCGCGCTCGAGGTCGACGACGCGGGGCGGCCGGTCGGCGTGATCAGCCACGCCGAGATCGCCGAGCACCTGGCGGCGGTTCGGTCCGCAGCGTCGGCCGGCGCCGGTTCGCGGCCGGTGCCGGAGGACGACTCGACGTGATCGAGTACGTGCGGAACAACTTCGAGCTGATCCTGGCGGCGTTCGGTCAGCACATCGCGCTGGCCCTGATCCCCGTCGTGATCGGGGTCATCGTCGCCCTCCCGCTCGGCTACCTCGCCGTCCGACGCGAATGGCTCTACCAGCCCATCGTCACGATCACCGGAGTGCTGTACTCCATCCCCTCGCTCGCCCTGTTCGTCGTCCTGCCGCTGATCATCGGCACCAAGGTGCTCTCGCCGCTGAACATCATCGTGGCGCTGGCGATCTACACCGTCGCACTGTTGGTCCGGTCGGTCGCCGACGCGCTGCGCTCGGTCGACCGGAACGTGACGCAGGCGGCCACCGCGATGGGGTATCGACCGGTCAAGCGGTTGTTCGGCGTCGACCTGCCGATCGCCCTGCCGGTGATGCTGGCCGGCCTGCGGGTGGCCACCGTGTCCAACATCAGCCTGGTCAGCGTCGGGGCGATCATCGGGGTCGGGGGCCTCGGGGCGCTGTTCACCCGCGGCCTGCAGCTCCGCTTCGCCGAGCCGATCATCGTCGGCATCGTGCTGTCGGTGCTCCTGGCGGCGGTGTGCGACAGCCTGATCGTCCTCGCCCAGCGGTACTTCACCCCCTGGGCCAGGGTCGGGGCGCGGACATGAACGACGACACGAGCTACCTCTTCGACCCGGCCAACTGGGCGTGGTCCTCGCCGCAGAGCATCCCGCACCGCATCCTCGAGCACCTCGAGTTCACCGCGCTCGCCCTCGTCATCGCGGCGGCGATCGGCATTCCGATCGGGCTATTCATCGGCCACACGAACCGGGGCGCCTTTCTCGCCATCAACATCGGCAACGCCGGACGCTCCATCCCGACCTTCGGGCTGCTCAGCCTTGTCGTGACCTTGATCGGTCTCGGCAGGACACCGCTGATCTTTGCCCTCGTGGTGCTCGCCGTTCCGCCGATCCTGACGACCACCTACGCCGGACTGCGTGCGGTCGACCCGGCGGCCGTCGATGCCGCTCGAGGGATGGGGATGCGTCCGCTGCAGATCCTCTTCCGCGCGGAGGTCCCGATTGCGCTGCCGCTGATCCTCAGTGGGCTGCGCAGCGCCGCCCTCCAGGTCGTCGCCACCGCGACCGTGGCGGCGTACGTGGGCCTCGGTGGCCTCGGTCGTCTTCTCGTCGACGGTCTCTCGCTGAACCAGTACGATCGGGTCGTGGCCGGAGCCGTGCTGGTCGCGGCCCTGGCTATCGTGATCGATCTCGCGGGCAGTCTCGTCCAACGATTCGTGGTTTCCCCGGG
>Ga0136630_1000179_pt1 | contig 21524 bp, 18 predicted proteins | sample AntDrymUQ5682106_2_FD_105496 | JGI IMG/M metagenome (GOLD analysis project Ga0136630, IMG submission 105496) | Polar desert sand microbial communities from Dry Valleys, Antarctica - metaG UQ568 (21.06) | ecosystem: Environmental > Terrestrial > Soil > Desert | place: Antarctica: Dry Valley...
AGGATGCGCTCTGGTACGCCCGGGGGAGGTACGGACTGTCGGACTACTCACGGATGGGGCGGCAGCGCTGTGCCATGGACGCCATCATCGGCGCGGCCGATCCGTTCACCCTGCTCAGTCGCTACCAGCAGATCGCGGTGACTGCTCCTGAACTGGTGCTCACCGACATCCCGCGTTCGGTGCTGCCCGCTTTCGTGGACCTCGGGGTGTTGGTCAAGGACGCCGTGGTCCGCTCGCTGGTCTTCGACGACACGGTCATCACCCCTGCCTATCCCGACTACGACCTGATCCGCGGCTTCGTCGAGACCGCGCTGGCCGATCCCGTGGCCAACGGAGAACCGGCCCCCCCGACGACGCCCGCGCCGACCACCACCCCGCCACCGGACCCGGAGGAGGAGGCGCCGACGGTCACGCCCGGGGCGGAGGACGTGACGTCGTTGTGCGCGTACGACCCGGTCGCCGCGCAAGCCGCCCTGGACGAGGGCAAACCGCGCACCCGCCGCTGAGCTGGCAGGGTTGTCGTCATGTCACTGCATGTGAAACCTGGCACCGATTGGTCATCCGTACTGGGCAGGGCGGCCGGGCGTACGCCTGAGGCATTTGGTTCCGAGGCACTGCACAACCTGGTCGGCGGTTTCTGGCAGCCGATCGGAACTCCGGAGATGCTGATCAGCCCGGTGGATGGCAGCGAGCTGATCGGATTGCCGACCTTGGATCCGCAGCAGGCCAGCGAGGCGGTCCGGTACGCGGCCGACGCCCACAAGGAGTGGGGCGCGGTCCCGCTGGCCGAGCGCAAGGCCAGAGTGAGCGCGGCAGTGCAGGCGTTGACCGACGCACGGGAGGACCTCGCCCTGTTGCTGTGCTGGGAGATCGGCAAGCCCTGGCGGTTGGCCTGCGCCGACGTGGATCGGGCGCTGGACGGGGTGCGCTGGTACGTCGAGGAGATCGACTCGATGCTGGCCGGCCGTAGGCCACTGCCCGGACCGGTGAGCAACATCGCCAGCTGGAACTACCCGATGTCGGTGCTCGTGCACTCCGAACTCGTCCAGCTGCTGGCCGGTAACGCGGTGATCGCCAAGACGCCGTCGCAGGGAGGTGCGGCCTGCCTCACCCTGGCACACGCCCTGATGGTTGCTGAAGGATTGCCCGCTGAGCTGGTATCCGGTGGGGGACAGGAGCTATCGGCGGTACTCGTACGTTCCCCCGAGATCGGCGCGCTGGCCTTTGTCGGTGGGCGGTCCAACGGCGGCAAGGTCGCCGCCGGGCTGCTGGACACCGGCAAGCGGCACATGCTCGAGCAGGAGGGCCTGAACGCCTGGGGGATCTGGGACTTCTCCGACTGGGACGGGCTCGCGGGACACCTGAAGAAGGGCTTCGAGTACGGCAAGCAGCGGTGTACGGCCTACCCGCGCTTCGTCGTACAACGTGATCTGGTCGACGAGTTTCTGGCGACGTACCTGCCCGTCGTCTCGGCTATCCGGTTGGGGCATCCCCTCGCCGTCGAGTCCGCCGACGACGACCTGCCCGAACTGGACTTCGGTCCGCTGATCAGCGCCAGCAAGGCAACCGAACTCGCGGCTCGGGTGGAAGATGCGCTGTTGCGCGGTGCCGTACCGCTCTATCGGGGACGGGTCGTCGACGGGCGATTCCTGGATGGCCAGGACACCTCGGCGTACGCCGCTCCGGTGACCTTGCTGGCACCACCCGGCGGCTCGCGGCTGATGCACGAGGAGCCGTTCGGGCCGGTGGACACGATCATCGTCGTGGACACCGAGGCTGAACTGCTCGCCCAGATGAACGCCTCCAACGGCGCCCTGGTCGCCTCGATCGCCTGTGACGACACCGAGCACGCGACCCGGCTGGCCACCGAGGTGCAGGCCTTCAAGGTGGGCATCAACAAGCCGCGTTCACGGGGGGACCGGGCCGAGACCTTCGGCGGGCGCGGCTCATCGTGGCGAGGCTGCTTCGTCGGCGGCGAGCTGTTGGTGCAGGCCGTGACCCAGGGACCGGAGAACGAGCTGCTGTACGGCAACTTCCCCGACCACAACCGCTACCCCGCCAACATCTGACGAGCCGATCCGTCGCCGTTGTGCGCATAACGGCGGGATGGCCAGCGCTCCTGCTCCGCCGGCGCCGCCGATTATTCAACGCACGTTATGCGCATAACGTCCCGAAATCGGGCCCGAAAACGGGGCGTTATGCGCATAACGTGTGTAGGGCGGGCCTAGGCGGCTACCGGCTCGTGTTCGGTGGCGTCGGTTGCCCGCCCAGCTTCCTGCGACGACTCCAGCGCCAGCTCCAGCACCTCTCGTACGTCGGCCACAAGGTGCACCGTCAGCTCGGAGCGAACCGACTCGGGTACGTCCTCGAGATCGGGCTCGTTGCGCTGCGGCAGGACCACGGTGGTGATTCCGGCCCGGTGCGCGGCGAGCAGCTTCTGCTTGACCCCGCCGATCGGCAGGACCCGGCCGGTCAGTGACACCTCGCCGGTCATCGCCACGTCCGAGCGCACCGGGCGTCCGGATAGCAGCGAGGCCAGCGCCGTGGTCATCGTGATGCCGGCGCTCGGCCCGTCCTTCGGTACGGCACCAGCTGGTACGTGCAGGTGGATACCCCGTTCGGACAGCGCGTCGACATCGAGTCCCAGCACCTTGCCGTGCGAGCGCAGGTAGGACAGTGCGATCTGCGCCGACTCCTTCATCACCTCACCCAGCTGACCGGTCAGGGTCAGCCCACTCGCACCGGTCTCCTTGGCAGCCAGCGATGCCTCGATGAACAGGACATCACCACCAGTGCCCGTGACGGCCAGACCGGTTGCCACGCCGGGTACTTCGGTCCGCTCGGCAGACTCCGGGGTGTGCTTCGGGCTGCCGAGATACCGCTTGAGCTGCAGCAGATCGACAGCGACCGGGAGCAGGTCCTCGTCGAGGGCCACCTGGGCAGTGACCTTGCGGAGCACCCTTGCCAGGCTGCGCTCGAGTTGCCGTACGCCGGCTTCGCGGGTGTACTCCCCGGCCAGCTGGCGCAGGGCGGCGTCGCTGAAGTCCACATCCTCGGAAGTCAGGCCGGCGAGCTCGACCTGCTTGGGCAGCAAGTGAATCCGCGCGATCGTGACCTTCTCGTCCTCGGTGTAACCATCGAGGGAGACCAGCTCCATCCGGTCCAGCAACGGGCTCGGAATCGAGTCCAGCACGTTGGCGGTGGCCAGGAAGACCACATCGGACAGGTCCAGGTCGACCTCGAGGTAGTGGTCGCGGAAGGTGTGGTTCTGCGCCGGGTCGAGCACTTCCAGCAGTGCTGCCGTCGGGTCGCCGCGGTAGTCGGACCCGACCTTGTCGATCTCGTCGAGCAGCACGACCGGGTTCATCGAGCCGGCCTCCTTGATGGCCCGCACGATCCGGCCGGGCAGCGCCCCGACATAGGTACGCCGGTGGCCGCGGATCTCGGCCTCGTCGCGGATGCCACCAAGGGCTACCCGGACGAAATTGCGGCCCATTGCTCGGGCGACGGACTCGCCCAGCGAGGTCTTGCCCACCCCCGGCGGCCCGACGAGGCCCAGGACCGCCCCGCTGCGCCGGCCACCGACGACACCCAGGCCGCGATCGGCACGGCGGCGACGTACCGCGAGGTACTCGGTGATGCGTTCCTTCACCTCATCCAGCCCCGCGTGATCCTCGTCGAGGATGGCCCGCGCGCCGGCGACGTCGTAGGAGTCGTCGGTGGTGGTGTCCCAGGGCAGTTCGAGGACGGTATCCAGCCAGGTGCGGATCCAGCCGACCTCGGGGGACTGCTCGGACGTACGTTCCAGCTTGTCCACTTCGGACAGTGCTGCGGTCCGTACGTGCTCGGGAAGGTCAGCGGCTTCCACCTTCTGGCGGTAGTCGGCCTCCTCGGTCGCGGGCTTGCCGTCGAGTTCGGACAGCTCCTTGCGTACGGCGGCCAGTTGCTGGCGGAGCAGGAACTCCCGCTGCTGGCGGTCCATCCCCTCCTTGACGTCCTTGCGGATCGACTCGGCGACGTCCTGTTCGGCCAGCTCTTTGCGCGCCCACTCCAGCAGCTTCTCCAGCCGAATGTTCAGGTCGGCGGTCTCCAGCAGCCAGAGCTTCTGCTCGTCACTGAGGTACGGGGCATAACCGGCCAGGTCGGCCAGAGCCTCGGGGTCGGTCATCTGCTTGACCGAGTCGATGACCTGCCAGGCACCGCGCTGTTGCAGGATCGTGGTGACCAGGTCGCGGTAGTCGCGGGCGAGTTGCTTGGTTTGGTCGTCGATGGTCGGGCTGTCCTGCAGCTCGACCTCGACCCACAGCGCTGTACCCGGGCCGGTCGTCGCGCTACCGATCCGTACCCGACGGGTTGCTCGTACGACAGCCGCCGTGCCGCCACCCGGAAGCCGACCGATCTGCTCGATCAAGCCAAGGGTCCCGACGCTCGCGTACTTGCCCGACAGACGAGGCACCAGGACCACGCGAGCCTTGCCGTCGTTGTCGTCGGCCGACCGGCCGTCGCCTCCTTCGGCGCTCGTCGGGGAGTCCAGGGCGGCGTTGGCCGCCTCGATCGCCGCGCGGGCCTGAGAGTCGCCGTCAATGCCGAGGGGGATCGGTACGACCATGCCGGGAAGGACCACGGCATCGTCGAGGGGAAGTAGGGGGAGGGACATCTGTCCGGCCATGGTTCTCACCTTTTCCAAAATTGAGTCTGTTCCACTCAACCGCCGGGGCGGATCTGATGTTCCGGAGCCCTGTTCGCTCACAGCGATCGGATCTCGTACGCCGTCATCGGCCAACTGCACGCATCCCGCGGCGTGAAGGGTGCACTTGACCGTCCGCGGTGCTCCGCGATCCCGATTGGGGACAACCGCTGCAGATGAGGGTCGGTTTCGCGCAACCTGTGCCGATGCCGCGAAGGGTCGTCGTCCCTGATCAACTCAAGGGCGGACCGTTCACGCTGGCCCGAGCTCGCGCAAACGGAGTCTCCCGGAGGTCGCTGCAGGGCCGCTCGTATCGGCGATTGGCCCAAGGGCTCTACATGGTGGCGGGTGTGGAGTTGGATCGGGCTGCCTGGATCGCGGCGGCCAGCCTTTGGCTGCCGGCCGGTTCGGCCGTCTCGGGGCTCTGGGCAGCGTTCGTGTGGGGCCTCGATTTGCTGCCGCCGACCGCGCGGGACGTCGAGGTCACCGTTCCCAGGTCCAGTCGCGTGGACAGTCGCCCAGGCGTCACGGTGCGCAGGGCACTGTTACCGAAGACGGAGGTCGTTGTCGTGAACGGTGTCCGGGTGACCTCTGAGCTGCGCACAGCTTTCGATCTGGCTCGACGTGGCCCCCGTGATGACGCGGTTGTCGCGCTGGACGCCATGCGCTACGCCCGGCTGATCAGTCACACCGGCTTACAGCGCTACATCGAGGCCCATCGGGGTTGGCGCGGCATCAGATCGGCGGCAAACCATCTCGCGCTGTCGGTCGACCGCGCCGAGTCCCCGATGGAGACCAGGCTGCGATTGGTACTCCTCGACGGAGGGCTACCGCCTCCGGTTGTCAACGAGTCCGTCTGCGACGCACAAGGACGGTTCATCGCTCGACCGGATCTGCGAATCGACCGCGTCATCGTCGAGATCGACGGAGCGGTACACCGCACTGCGCAACGCCATCGCGATGACCTGCGCCGGCAGAACGCGCTCATTCAAGCCGGGTACGTGGTCCTTCGCTACACCGCCGCCGATGTGTACGGTCGCCCTGCGGACATCGTTGCCGAGGTCAGAGCGGCGTTGCCGGCATGACGGCGCGGTACGGCAAACGCACCTGCTCCAGCGTCGGATCGGTGCACTTCGCGAATCACGCCGTGACGACTTACGGGATCAACACGATCTTGCCGCGGGTGTGCCGCTGCCCAAGTTCTGCGTAGGCGGCCCGAACGTCCTCGAGTGGGTACGTCGCCGCTATCGGGAGCTCCACTTCACCGGCGGCGATCAGCTCGGCTACTTCAGCGAGAACAGTCGCATTGGATCCTTCGGTCATCCCAATGGTGAGTACCCCGTGCCTTGCGACGGCGTCGAAGTCGATGATCGTGTTGATTCGAGCTGGCGCGACGCCGAGATCGAGTGCGAGTTCGACGTACCCGCCGCCGTAGGTGTCGAGAAAGGCGTCTACCCCGTTCGGCGCGGCTGCGTTGATCCGCTCGGCAACGCCGTCACCGTAGGTCACCGGTAGCACTCCCTGCGCGCGCGGCCATTCGTGGTTGGCCTCGCTGGCTAGGCCGATGACCGTGGCCCCGGTTCTGCGAGCTAGCTGCACGGCCAGCGACCCGACCCCGCCGGCCGCCCCCGAGACAACGACCGTGTCGGCGGGGGTCAGATCGAGAGCGCGCACAGCTGCCCACGCCGTCGCACCGACCACATGCAGGGCGCCCGCCTGCTCCCACGACATCGCCGCCGGTTTGCGGGTCAGGTTGGCCGCTTCGGCCACGACAAGGTCGGCGTGGCTGGACCGCTCGTGGGTGAAGCCGAGCACCTCATCACCGACTGCCCAATCCGACACGTCGGGTCCGAGCTCGACCACAACGCCGGCGAGGTCGCTGCCCTGCCCGGACGGGAAGGTCGACGGCCATCGCTGCGCGAAGGCACCATGGCGGATAGCTGCCTCACCCGGGTTGATCCCCGTGGAGCGGACTTCCACGACCACCTGACCGGAGCCGGGGACCGGCCGCGGTATCACGCGGACCTCCAGGACGTCGATCCCGCCATAGCTGTCGTACTGCACTGCTCGGGGCACGAGACTCCTTCTCATTTGGGATCAGGCGTGGATCTGACCGGTCGAGGTATGGACGCGTGTCGGGTGTAGCTCGGGCTTGACATGCAGGTATTTACCTGCATAAAATATTCGAAAGATGGACAATATCTTCAAGGCACTGGCCGACTCCACACGGCGATACCTGTTGGACCGCCTGCACGAGGACAACGGGCAGACGCTGGGAGAGCTGTGCGAGCGAGTCGACATGACCCGCCAGTCCGCGACCCAGCACTTGGCCGTGCTCGAGGCGGCCAACCTGGTCAGCACAGTACGTCGGGGGCGGGAGAAGTTGCACTACCTCAACCCCGTGCCGCTCAACGAAATACAGGAACGGTGGATCGACAAGTTCGAGCGACCGCGTCTTCGGGCGCTGAGCGCAGTGAAACGACGAGCAGAGGATGACATGACTGACAAGCCGAGATTCGTGTACGTCACCTACGTCGCGAGCACGCCGGACAGAGTCTGGCAGGCACTGACCGACCCGGACATCACCGCCGAATACTGGGGCCACCGCAATGTTTCGGACTGGCGGGAGGGCTCCAACTGGGAGCACGAGCGCACGGACGGCAGCGGCATGACCGATGGGGGCGGAGTCGTGCTCGAGAGTTCGCCGCCCACCCGGCTGGTGTTCAATTGGGGCGATCCCGGCAACGAGGAGGCCGAAGGCTCTCAGGTCACCTTCGACATCGAGCCCTATGGTGAGATCGTCCGGCTCACAGTCACACACGCAAACCTGGCCAACGAGGCCGAACGTGACGAGATCGCCAGCGGATGGCCCGCGGTGATGGCCAACCTCAAGTCCCTGCTCGAGACCGGGCACGCCCTGCCGCAGACCCCCTGGGAGATGCCGGCAAGAAGTTGATCATAGAAAGTTCCCGGCCGCTTCGTACGCCGTCATCGGCGAACTGCACGCATCCCGCGGCGTGAAAGGTGCACTTGACCGTCCACGGTGCTCCGCGATCCTGATTGGGGACAACCGCTGCAGATGAGGGTCGGGTTCGCGCAACCTGTGCGGATGCCGCGAAGGATTGTCCTCCCTGATCAACTCAAGGACGGACCGTTCACCCTGGGAAAGGGGCACTCGACGTCATTCGACGGACGACATTGGATCGCCGCCCATCCGCCGACCGGGTGGGCGCTCATATCGGACTCAGCACACCGAGAATCCCGACTGGATCCCCGGCGATGTCAATGCCGGCGGCGGCGGGATCTGAGAATCGCTACTCGGGCCGGGCGGCTCAGCCCAGGCTGAGACTCGGATCGGGCCGGTTGAGTTCTTCGCGGGCGACCGAACGGATGTGTACAGCGTCCGGGCCGTCGACGATCCGCAGCGTGCGGGCAATCGCGTAGAAGTAGGCGAGCGGGAAGTCGTTGCTGACCCCGCTCGCGCCGTGGACCTCGATCGCGCGGTCGATCACGGCCAGCGCCATCCGCGGGATCGCGACCTTGATCGCCGAGATCTCCGTGCGGGCCCCCTTGGCGCCGTACTTGTCGATCAGGTCCGCGGTCTTGAGCACGAGCAGCCTGGCCTGCTCGATCTCGATCCGGGACAGCGCGATCTGCTCGCGTACGGTTCCCTGCTCGGACAGCGGCCGCCCGAACGCGACCCGCGACTTCGCCCTTTCGACCATGAGGGCAAGGGAGCGTTCGGCCATCCCGATCGCGCGCATGCAGTGATGGATCCGGCCGGGGCCGAGGCGGGCCTGGGCGATCATGAACCCGTCGCCCTCGCCGGACAGGATGTTCTCGGCCGGTACCCGTACGTCGTCGAAGACGATCTCGGAGTGCCCGTGCTGGTCCTGGAACCCGAACACCGGCAGGTGCCGAATGATGTTGAAGCCAGGCGTGTCTCGCGGCACCAGGATCATCGACTGCTGCCGGTAGCTCTCCGCGTCCGGGTCGGTCTTGCCCATGACGATGAAGATCTGACAGCGCTCGTCGGCCGTACCGCTGATCCACCACTTGCGGCCCTTGATCACGTACTCGTCACCCTCGCGCCGGATCGACGTCGAGATGTTGCGGGCATCGGAGGAGGCCACTGCCGGCTCGGTCATCGCAAAGGCGGACCGGATCTCACCGGCCAGCAGCGGCTCCAGCCAGCGTTGCTTCTGCTCAGGCGTACCGAACAGGTGCAGGGTCTCCATGTTGCCGGTGTCCGGAGCCGCGCAGTTGATCGCCTCCGGAGCCAGGCGCGGCGACCAGCCGGTGATCTCGGCGATCGAGGCGTACTCGAGGTTGGTCAGGCCGGACTCCGACGGGAGGAAGAGGTTCCACAGGCCGCGCGTACGAGCCTCGGCTTTGAGGTCTTCCAGAACCGGCGGGTGTTCGTGCTCGTCGTTGTCGGCTCGCCACGCGTCGTACACCTTCTCGGCAGGTAGGACGTGGGTACGCATGAAGTCCCACATCCGGTCGGCGAAGTCGCGAGCCTTGTCCGACGGTTCGAAATCCATACCGCCGAACCTAGCGGGGGCACTGGGAGGGGCGAATAGATTGACCGACATGAGCAAGCCGTTCGCCTCGAGCACCGACCTGACCGAGAAGACCGCGACCCTCGAAGAACTCGCCGACGGGGTCTGGGCGTATACCTGCGAGGGCGATCCGAACGTCGGCGCCGTCGCGGGCAGGGACGCGCTGTTGTGCGTGGAGGCCCGCGCCACGCCGTACATGGCCGGAAAGTGGCTGGCCGATCTGCGAACCGTCAGCGACCTGCCGGTCCGCGATCTGGTCCTGACCCACTATCACGCCGTACGGACCCTCGGAGCTGCCGCATTCGGCGCCGAGCGGATCCTGAGCAGCCAGACCACCCTTGCCCTGATTCGCGAACGCGGGCAGCAGGACTGGGACAGCGAGGCCGGCCGGATGCCGCGACTGTTCGCGGGCGCGGAGACGATCCCCGGGCTGACCTATCCGACCGAGACCTTCACCGAGCGACTCGCGATCAATCTCGGCGGCGGGCGGATGGCCGAGTTGCTGCATCTGGGGCGCGGGCACACCGAAGGCGACATCGTGGTCTGGCTGCCCGAGGAGCGGATCTGCTTCGCCGGCGACCTGGTCGAAGGCGAGGCCGCACTCTATACCGGTGATGCGATCCACGCCGACTGGATGACGTCGACCCTGGACCGGGTGTCGGCACTGGACGCGGAGATCATGATTGGGGGGCGGGGGCGGGTCATGCGTGGGCGCGACGAGGTGCAGGCCGGGATCGCGCAGACCCGGCGGTTCCTGGCCACGATGCGCGATCAGGTGGCGCCGGTGCAGAGCTCCGGCGGAACGCTCAAGGACGCGTTTGTTGCCGCCCACGGTGCTTTGGTCCAGGAGTATGGCTCCTGGCCGATCTTCGAGCACTGCATGCCGTTCAACGTGTCCCGACTCTGGGATGAGCTGTCCGGGATCGAGCGGCCGCGGATCTGGACCGCCGAGCGGGACCGCCAGGTCTGGGCCGAACTCCAGAACTGAACGTCCCACTCCCCATGCACGTTATGCGCATAACGTGCGGGATCGGGCCAAATTTTCGGGACGTTATGCGCATAACGTGCAAGGGGTGAGCGGGGTGGTGTCGTCAGCTATTGCGTCGCGCTCTGGGCCTGACCTGCGGGCGGCGTACGACGTGGTGGTGGTCGGGGCGGGGCCGGTCGGGCTCACTCTGGCGCTGCTGCTGGCCGACCGCGGCGTGAGCGTCGGGATCCTCGAAGCTCGTACGACGCCGGAGCAGCAGGGTTCCAAGGCCCTGTGCATGCAGCGCGAGACGCTGGAGATCTGGCACAGCATCGGCATCGGGGAGCGGGTGGCGCAGCTAGGGACAGCATGGTCGGTCGGTCGGACGTACTTCCGGGACACCGAACTGTTCTCGATCACCCTGCCCGGCAGCAGCGGCGAACATTTCCCGCCGTTCGTCAACATCAGCCAGAGCGAGGTCGAGCAAGCCCTCGTCCAACGCGCCTTGGCCCACGAGCACGTCACCATCCACTATGGACAAACGGTGGTCGGGGTGGGGCAGCACGACGAAGCGGTGACCCTGGCCGGGGTGCTATCGGAGAGTTCGTCGTACGGGGCCGATGTGGACGACCCTCTCCGGCAAGGAGATAGACCAATGCCGGACGGCCTCCGTCGGATCACCGGAAGGTATGCCGTGGCTGCCGACGGCGCTCGCTCGCAGGTGCGCCGACTGCTGGGCATCGACTTTCCCGGACACACTCACGCCGACCGGTTCCTGATCGCCGACATTCGTGCTGAGTTGCCGTTCCCGGCCGAGCGCCGGTTCTGGTTCGATCCGCCGTTCAACCCCGGTCGGGCGGTGCTGATCCATCCACAGCCCGACGGCATCTGGCGGATCGACTGGCAGGTCCCCGGCGATTTCGACCTGGACGCCGAGCGCGAAAGCGGCCGACTGGAACAGCGGATTCGGCAGATCATCGGGGACGTCGACTACGCGGAGGTGTGGCTGACCGTCTACCGCTTTCATCAGCGGTGTGCCGCCACCTGGCGACAGGGCCGAGTCCTGTTGGCTGGTGATGCGGCGCATCTGATGAGTCCGTTCGGCGCCCGGGGCCTGAACTCCGGGGTCGCCGATTCCGCAAACCTGGCTTGGAAGCTGGAGCACGTACTCGCCGGAAGAACGCCGGAGTCGTTGCTGGACAGCTACTGCGACGAGCGGCTGGCCGCAGCACAGGAGAACCTTGCAGTCACCGAAGAGACAATGCGCTTCATGGCCCCGCCACCAGACTTCCGCGCCGAACGCGACGCGATCCTGCGCGCCAGCACCACCGACCCGATAGCCCGGGCGGCGGTGAACTCCGGACGCCTGGCCACACCCATGATCTACGCCGGCGGCCTGTTCCCGGCGCATCGGCCGGGCGATCCGGAACTGGTCGGAACGGTCCTCGCCGATGCTCGGACCGAAGACGGATCGCGGATACGTCAATGCCTGACCAGTGCGGGCGGTCGCTGGCTGGCACTGACCGTTGGTGCCCGATCGCCCGCCGTCCCGGACGGAGTCGTTGTTCTTGCCGACGACAGTCCCGCCGTCCGCAGCATCTACGCGCCGGATGGGAGTGCCCGTAGCTACCTGATCCGCCCGGACGGGTACGTCGCCGCCTGCACCGATCCCACGCGGGAGGACGTACGAGCCGCCTGGCTCGCCGGAACCGCTGCACAGCCTTAGCCGCCGCCACCGCTGTCCACGCTCGACCGAGGGCCGGTTGGGTAGCGAACCGCCGCTTTCGGCCGGCTCATTCGGGCGGTTGGGTAGCGAACCGGCGCTTTGACGGTCGGCTCGACCTCAGCCGTTTCTCGATGTTTCTCGCGCCGACCGCTGCGGTCGGGTCGCCTCGTGCCTGGCTGGCCGGGTCGTCCACACGCTGGCTAGCCTGACCCCGGTGATCGAGCGCAGGTGGCTGTTCGCCGTCCTACTCCTGCTGACCGGAGCGCTCGTCGTCTCCGGTTACTTGCTCAAGGCACAGTGCAAGGCCGACTACGGGGCGGACCGCGACCGGCTGCTGTGCAGCAACGACATCCAGTACCTCTACGACGCACGCGGTCTGTCGGACAAGCGCCTGCCCTACCTGGACGGCTCGCTCGTCGAGGGCCAGCTCGGTGGCGGCGTCCTCGAGTACCCCGTCCTCACCGGCCTGGCCGCCTGGCTCCCGTCGGTGTTCGTCGACAGCGCCTCGGACTACCTCACAGCCACCGCTCTCCTGCTGGCCCCGTTCGCGTTCCTCACGACCTGGCTGCTCGCCCGGATGGTCCGCTGGCGCGCCCTGATCTGGGCGGCCGGTCCCCCCCTGCTGTGGTATTCCTTCCACAACTGGGATCACCTCGTCGTGGCTGCGACCGTCACCGCCTTCTACTTGTGGTGGAAGGGACGCGTCAAAGGCGCGGCGATCGCCCTCGCGGTGGGGGCGTCCCTCAAGCTCTGGCCCGGCTTCTTCATCGTGGCACTGGTGTTGTGGCTGCTGCGTCGAGGAGACCGGCGTCAGGCGGGGGCCGCCGGCACGGCCTTCGCCGCGGCCTTCGCAATGATCAATGGGCCGTTCCTGCTCGTCAACGCGGACGGGTGGTGGGCGCCCTACGCCTTCCAGACAATGCGCGCAGCTGACATCACGTCCAACTCCATCTGGTTCTGGGGATTGCCGGAGTTCAGTAAGGACACCGAGCAGCTCAACGCCCTGGTCGCGGGGCTAGTCGTTGTGAGCTGGGCCGCGGCGCTGGGCTACGGCTGGTGGCGTTCACGGGATGGTTCGGACTACCCGTGGATCCAGGTTTCGGCGTCCATGCTGTGCGCGTTCCTGCTGCTCAACAAGGTCCACTCGCCGCAATTCGCGCTGTGGCTGCTGCCGTTCTTCGCACTGATCCGGCTGCGATGGGGGTGGTGGGCGACGTACCTGGTCTTCGATTCCCTGCTCTATGTCGGGCTGTTCCGCTGGTACTTCGACCTGGGGCAGGGCGCGGACTTCGGCATCCCCAAGCTCATGCTGGTGCTCGGCGTCTGGGGTCGCGCGGCGATGCTCGTGCTGCTGTTCGTGCTGTTCCTGCGCAGCGAGCTGGCCCTCGAGAAGCCCCGCAGGCACCGTGATCTTGACGTTGTTGTCGGTTCACGGCCCGATTCAGGTCCCGGAACCGACAATTTCGTCAAGATCACCGGGGATGGGGGGTGAAGGTTAGAGGCGGCCGGTGAAGGTTTGGTTGTGCTGGCGCAGCGTCGGGTCGGTGCCGAAGTAGGCGTGCTTGGACATATCCGGCGAGTACGCACTCGCCGGCGGCGTACGGCCCAACGCCTCGGCCACGGCGCGGATGTGGTGCGGTCCGGCGCCGCAGCAGATCCCCAGATATCTGGCCCCAAGTTCGCTGGCCTTGCGGGTGAACTCGGCGATCTCGTACCGGTTGCAGGTGAACGGATCCAAAGCGGTCGGGAACGGGATCCCGCCGGGCAGCAGCTTCTCACCGACCGGGTCACGTAGCGACTGCATGGTCGGCTCGTCCGGCGTCGTGCGGTAGGGGACCGGCAGAGCGGCCACCGGTACGGGGACGACGGCGGTGACCTCGGCCAGCAGCGGCAGCATCGTGTCCGGTCCGCGGGCGCAGTTCAGCCCGACGACATCGGCGCCGTTGTCGGCCAGTTGACGGCAGGCCTCGGCGACGGTGCCGCCGTCACGCATGTCGGGATCCTTGTGCGGGACCAACATGATGACCGATGGCAAGCCGGCCTCCTTGATCACCTCGAGTGCGATCTGCGCCTCGCCGGCCCAGCTGATCGTCTCGGCGATGATGAAGTCTGCGCCGGCTTCGACGGCCCAGCCGATCTGCTCGGTGAAGATCGAGCGGACCTGGTCGTGGCTGGCGGCATCGGCCGGGTCGTAGACGTTGGTGTTGCAGACGTTGCCGGCCAGCAGGGCGCCATGTTTGCGAGCAACCGCCTTGGCCAGTTCCAGCGCCTGCCGGTTCATCGGCTCGAGCAGATCCTCGGCGCCGATCAGCCGCAGCTTCTCGCGGTGCGCGTAATAGGTGAAGGCCTCGACAACGTCCGAGCCGGCGTGCACGAACTCCTCGTGCAGCGCGCTGACCTGCTCAGGGTGATCGAGCACCACCTTGGGGACAAACGCGCCGGCCTGCAGATAGCCGCGGCGTTCGAGCTCGAAGAGATATCCCTCGGCGCAGATCACCGGACCGGCAGCGAGCCGGTCGAGCAGTCCGACCGTAGCCGGCGCGGTGGTGGGGGAGATTGGAGAGGCGGTCATATCAGCTCCACGAGAACGGGCGGATGAGGACGTTACGGGCGTACGGGGCAGGTCTCGTCGGGTGGATCGGTGCAGATTTGGAGTGGGTGCAGGTCGGGAGTACAAGCACGCTTGCCTGGCCACTGGCTAAGTGCGACACTGCGATCTGCTAGTTGCCCCAACGGCAACACCGTTTCACTATGATGGGGGACCGTAACATGCCCCAGGCCACGCCGACAATGCGATCCGACAACGGGTCGACACCACCTCGCCCCGGTGTCGCGATCCGATTCACGTCGACGTCCGAGCGACCGATCGCGGCCGTACAGCGGGCGTTGGCTGTGCTCGACTGCCTGGCCGCCGAACCCGCGGATCTGGGTACCAACGAGATCGCCCGGCGGGTCGGGAGCAACGCCAGTTCGGTGTCGCGGCTGCTGGCCACGCTGGCCCGCGAGGAGTACGTACGCCGGATCCCCAGCACCGGCCGGTACCGGCTCGGGCTGCGGTTGGTCGAACTCGGACACTCCGCCCTGTCCCGGGTCGATCTGCGTGAAGTTGCGCGTCCGCATCTGCTCGCACTGACCGCCGTGAGCGGCGAGACCGCGACCCTGTCGGTGCCCGGCGAGGCGACGCCGATGACCGTGGACTTCGTCCAGAGCCCGTCCTCGGTGCGCAGCGTCGCGCAGCTGGGTCGACCGGCCGTCCCACACGCGACAGCGACGGGCAAGGTGTTTCTTGCCTACCGAGACGTCAAGCCCGACCGTGCGCTGGCCGCCTACACCCGTCGTACGATCACCGACCCCCGCGAACTCGCCGAGCAGCTGGCCGATGTGCGTGCGCACGGATTCGCCCAGGCGCTGGGAGAGCGCGAGAGCGAGTTGAACGCCATCGCCGTACCGGTCCTGGCGGCAGGTGGTGAGCTGGTCGCGATGCTGGGGCTGCAGGGACCGGCAAGTCGCTTCGATCCTGGTGCGATGCACGCGGTCCTGGATCGGCTGCGTGAGCACGGGCATCAGCTGGCCGTCCACGTCGCCCCCTCGCACGGGTAAGCCGGACCACCCGCTCCGGCGCCCTCCAGTCGTTCGCGGCCAGCCGGTGACCACGCGGGTTTGGTGCGTTGTAGCGTCCGCCCTATGCGCATCACACTGGCCCAGCTCGCGCCCACCCTCGGCGACGTGGCGGCCAACCTTGCGCGTGCGGAGGAGGTGCTCTCCGAGGTTTCCGGCGACACCGATCTGGTCGTCTTTCCCGAACTGTTCCTGACCGGATACTCGATCGGGACGGTCGAGGAAGACATGTCCCTGCATCCGGACGACCCGCAGATCCTGCGGATGGCGAAGTCAGCCGGCGACGCGGGCGTGGTCATGGGCTTTGTCGAAGCCCAGCGCCGTGGCCTGTTCACCTACAACAGCGCCGCGTTCTATCAGTCCGGCGCGCCGCTGCATGTACACCGAAAGCTCTATCTGCCGACCTACTCGATCTTCGAGGAGCGCAAGCACTTCACCCCGGGGCCGTCGCTGCAGGCCTTCTCGATGCCGCAGGACCACCGGGCCGCGATCCTCATCTGCAACGACGCCTGGCAACCGCAGCTGGCTTTTCTGGCCACCCAGGACGGCGCGCACATGCTGATCGTGCCGACGGCCAGCGCGCAGAGCCGCTTCCCCGAACACTATGACTCCCAGACGTATTGGCTCGACATCACCCGGTTCTACGCCCGGATGTTCCAGGTCTTCGTCATCTTCGTAAACCGGGTCGGCAGCGAGGGAGAGCTGCACTTCTGGGGCGGCTCGCATGTCGTCGACCCGTGGGGCGAGGTGGTCGCGCAAGCGAAGCAGGAGATCGAAGAGGTGCTGACGGTGGACATCGACCTCGCCCAGGTGGCCCGACGGAGACGGGCGATCCCGTTGGTCAAGGAGGCCAGGCTCGGGCTGATCCGCCGAGAGGTGGACCGGCTGCTCCGTGAGGACGGCGACCTCTGATCTATCTCTTCCGCCCCTGCGTGGGGCTGGTTCCCCCGGAAGGACCGGCTCGTGCCGAGTGGTGATGCTCAACGTTCGCGCATCAGCCTGGCGATCTCCTGCGGCCCGGTGTCGGCTTGCCGCTCGAGTCCGGCGATCACCGAGCCGGTTGTCGAGTGCATGTTTCTGACTCAGTTTGAACTTGCCCTCGAGACGCCTCACCTCGAGCTCGAAACCTTGGATCAGGGCCACGGAAGATGACGAGCACCTCGTCCACGTCGCCGAAGCTGCGCCATTGAGGGTTGGCGCGCGCCATGTGACTCCAGACCGTCCACCGGTCGGTAACATGCGGCGGGCCACGACCGGCGCCAGCGTCGCAAGCGGCAGACCGCCTGCCGCCGCGCCAATCGTTGGGAAGCTATACCGCTGCATGGCGGCATACAGCACCACCTCGTCGGTCTCAGCGAACCTAGTGGCGTTACATCTGCGCTGAAACGCTACTACTTTGACAGCCAGCGGCAGGTGCTCGTGCTCCAGCACCGGAGTTGTAGAACCCGGCGCCGCTGGCCTGGATCGAAAGGTGGGCCTCGTTACCGCGTCGGCTGATAACGTGCAGCGATGTTGCCGCGCGACGGTGCACCGCTGCTGAGCATCGATCAGCCGGCGTGAACTTCGTCGAGTACGCCGTCGAGAATTACGACCGCCTCCTCGAACTGTCACTCGATCACGTCGCCGTTGTGCTCGTCGGGCTGCTCATCGGCGGAGTGATCGGAATAGCCCTAGGTATCACGGTCTACCAGCGGCCGCACCTGCGCAACGCCGTCCTGAACGTGTGCGGCGTCATCCTCACCGTGCCTTCCCTGGCAATGTATGCACTGTTGCTCAGTTTGCTCGGCACCATCGGCGCGAGGCCCGTCATCGTTGCATTGGTGCTGTATTCGCTACTCCCGATCGTCAGGAACACCGTCACCGGCCTGAGCGGTGTTGATGCCGCGATCGTCGAATCGGCGAAGGGCGTGGGAATGGGGCGGTGGCGGCGGCTGCTCAGCATCGAGTTCCCACTCGCTTGGCCGGTTGTCCTCGTCGGGGTCCGCGTGTCCGCGGTCCTGCTCGTGGGTGTTGCCGCCCTGGGCACGATCATCGGCGGCCCAGGGCTGGGCGAGTTGATCTTCGCTGGCCTGCGGGTCATCACCAGCCCGAACGCAGTCAATCTAGCCCTGCTGGGCACCCTGGGAGTCGTGGTCATCGGCATGCTTCTCGACGCAGCGTTCCTCCTGTTGTCCCGTCTGACCACCTCGAAGGGGGTCCGCTGATGACCGACATGATCGCCCTCGAGCAGCTGACGAAGAACTATCCCGGCCAGGCGAGGCCGGCGGTGGACAAACTCGACCTGACCATCCCGGAAGGGGAGATAGTCATCCTGGTAGGCCCGTCCGGCTGTGGGAAGACCACCACTCTGAAGATGATCAACCGGATCATCGAGCCGTCGTCCGGCATCATTCGATTGCAGGGCGAGGACGTCACTCGAGCCGATCCAGACGAGCTTCGCCGCCGGATCGGCTACGTCATCCAGCAGGTCGGCCTCTTTCCCCATCAGACCATCGGACGCAACATCGCCGCGGTGCCGCGGCTGCTTGGCTGGTCGCGGCAGCGGATCGCCGACCGACTGGACGAGCTGCTGCATCTCGTGGGCATGGACCCGGCGACATATCTCGGTCGATACCCGAAGGAGCTCTCCGGCGGACAGCGGCAGCGCATCGGCGTAGCCCGTGCCCTTGCCGCCGACCCTCCGGTGATGCTCATGGACGAGCCGTTCGGGGCGCTCGATCCGATCAGTCGGGAGCGGCTGCAGAACGAGTTCCTGCGGCTACAGGGCCAGATCGGTAAGACCATCGTCTTCGTCACCCACGACATCGACGAGGCGATCAAGATGGGTGATCGGATAGCGATCCTGCGCGAGGGTTCGACCGTCGCCCAATACGACACGCCTGAGACGGTGCTCGCGGCGCCCGCGGACGACTTCGTCAAGGAGTTCATCGGATCCGGCGCCTCGCTCAAAGGCTTGGGATTGGCGAGGGTGCGCGAGGTCAGCCTCGCTGACTGGCCGACCTCTCAGATCAGCGCGGGACGCGAGGCGGCACGACGCGCGCTGGACTCCTCCGACCATGGGTGGGTGCTCCTTCTCGACGAGCAGCGACGCCCGGTGCGGTGGGTGGAGGCGCGAGCGCTGCAGGGCGAGGGTTCCCTGGACCGCGTCGGGTTAGAGGTGCGCGCCATTGTGGAACCCACCGCGACCCTGGTCGGCGCCCTCGAGTCGATGCTCGGCAGCAGGGTTGGCGTCGTCGTCGTCGTGGACGGCTCCGGGGCCTTTCTGGGCACCATCGACATGCGGGTGATCATGTCTGCCGTCGAGGTGATGCGCGCCGCTGCGCACAAACGGGTGCTCGATGATCGCCGGCGCGTGCACGCGGGTCAGGAGCCGCCGGCCAACGCGATTGCGGCGCAGTGAGCGACCGGACTCTCGTCGGCGATGTCCCCCCTCATGGCGAGGACGACGCTTTCCTCGGCAACGACGACGCGCAGGCTCTGGTCGGAGGCACCGACCCGACCCGAGGAACGCGCCAACCCGGATCCCGCTCAATGTCCGTGGCAGTCAAGGCCCGTCGATACCTCGGCTTTCCTGCAGTACTGGCGCTGGTCTGTGTCGCGGTCGGAACTTATGTCGCGAGGGCAGATCTCGACGATGTAGAAAGGCGGCTGCTCACCTTCGACCGGATCATCGACGCCACGCTCGTGCACCTGCAGCTCGTGGGGATATCTACGCTGGCCGTCATCGTCCTGGCGGTTCCGCTGGGCATCCTTGTTACCCGGCCAGCCGCCACCCGCTTGACCCCGGTCGTCGTGGCGCTGGGAAACGTAGGGCAGACCATCCCCTCGCTGGGGGTCATCGTCCTGTTCGCGATCCTGTTTGCACCCGGCTTCAAGGGCGCCGTCTTCGCTTTGGTCGTCTATGCGTTCCTTCCGATTCTGCGCAATACCATCGTCGGGCTCCAGCAGATCGACCCGTTTCTGATCGAGTCAGCCAGAGGCATGGGGATGTCGAACGGCACGGTCCTTCGCAGCATCGAGTTGCCGCTCGCTGTGCCGGTCATCCTTGCTGGGGTTCGCACGGCGGCGGTGATCAACGTCGGCACCGCTACGATCGGCGCGTTCACCAATGCCGGCGGCCTCGGCGGAATCATCTTCGGCGGCATCGTGCAAAGCCGGACCCCGGTCATCGTGGTTGGGAGTATCCTGACCGCCGTGCTTGCCCTGCTTCTCGATCACGTTCTCGGCGTGGTTGAGGAGGTTCTCCGGCCAAGAGGACTCTAATACTCAGAACCGTACGACCAATACTCAGAACCGTACGACCAAAGGAGACGTTTTGACGACCCACATCGCAGCCATCGGCGGACACCCGAACCGTGCGGTGATCGCCCTTGTACTGGCCAGTGCGCTCGGCTTGTCGGCATGCGGCGGGAGCGACGACTCCGGCGCAGGCTCCGGCGACTCCGGCGGTGGCGGCGATTCGGTCGCCGGGAGCGTCGACCTGTCCGGCGTCGAGATCTCGGTCGGCTCGAAGGAATTCACCGAGCAGCTGATCCTCGGGGCGATCACGGTACAAGCCCTCGAGGCAGCCGGCGCGACGGTGGATGACAACACCGGCCTGGTCGGCACCCCAGTCGTGCGTGGCGCTCTGGAGTCTGGCGAGGTGGACGTCTACTGGGAGTACACCGGCACAGCGTGGCTGGGACCGCTGGGCAACACCGATCCCATCTCCGGCGAGGAACCGCAGTTCGAGGCCGTCAAGGAGGCCGACGCCGAGAACGGGATTACCTGGACCGCCATGGCCGGCGCCAACAACGCCTATGCCATCGCCGTCAATCCCGACGCGGCCGAGGAGTTCGACATCTCCACTATCAGCGACTGGGCCGCGTTGGCGGAGGAGGACCCGGAGGCGGCCACGCTGTGCACTGCGGCCGAGTTCCCGACTCGCAACGACGGTCTGCCCGCGGTGGAGGAGGCCTACGGCTTCGACTTGCCCGAGTCCAGCATCGCTGTGCTCGACTTCGGCCTGGTCTACACCAGCGTCGCTGCGCGCGAGCCATGCAATTTCGCCGTGGTCTTCGGCACCGATGCTCAGGTGTTGGCCAACGATCTCCTGATCCTCGAGGACGACATGCAGGCGCTGGCGACCTACAACATTGCGATCTCCATGCGCACCGACGTGTACGAGGAGAACGCAGAGGCCTACGACACCCTGTTCGGCGCCATCGCCGAGGAGCTCACTACCGAGCGGGCGACCGCACTGAACTCCCAGGTCGACATCGACGGCGAGTTGCCTGAGGACGTCGCGACGGAGTTCCTCGTCGACGCGGGCATCATCGACGGCTGAGGTCACAAACGCTTGTCGGGCTGCGCAGCGCTCGGTGAGTCAAGGTCGGCCTGAATCGGATAGTGATCGGAGCAACCTGACCACTGCCGGGGGCCTCCGGGGTAGCGTCGCTCGGTCTCTCCGGTGGGCTCGAGGAGCCGACCGATCTCTTTCGCCGTCGAGCGCGACAGCCGAATGGTGGCTACGGCTGACCGCAACGTCGGTGGCGGTGCCCGAGCGGTGGGCCCGCCTCGAGGGCGTCCTACCCAGGACGGCGCCGCCGATCGCGCTGTCCCCGCAGACCGATGATGAATCCGTCAGCCCATGAGGGCACCTGGGCCGTCAATTGCCGAATCGTGGCGCAGTTGCTCGGCAACGCCCAACCGTCGGAGTTGACCAACACCGCGACCTTCACGTTGCGCAGTGGGTGGAGTCCCATTGTGTCCGGGCAGGTGGTGTTCTATGCGGGGGCGGGGCCGGCGGAGTGACCACGTCACGTCTCGACATCCGGATTCAGGAATAGGAAACACGGCTCCCGGCCGCTTCGTGCTCGATTGGACGGTTTACCCCTAGGCGAAGTTCCTCGGGGTCCACACCGACATGTATGAGATAGGTCTGGACGAGTGGACGCTTTCGCGCCAGGTGGCTGGATTCGCGTG
>Ga0136630_1000180_pt1 | contig 21518 bp, 21 predicted proteins | sample AntDrymUQ5682106_2_FD_105496 | JGI IMG/M metagenome (GOLD analysis project Ga0136630, IMG submission 105496) | Polar desert sand microbial communities from Dry Valleys, Antarctica - metaG UQ568 (21.06) | ecosystem: Environmental > Terrestrial > Soil > Desert | place: Antarctica: Dry Valley...
CCGGCACTCGTGCCGTTTCGCCCGCCCGATCCTGAGGCGCTCGGCGTGTCCCGGCGCCAGTTCTTCAACCGCGCCACCGTCACGTTGACGGGGACCAGCATCCTCGCCTTCTCAGCTGCCAGCATGGTGGCGTTCCTGTGGCCGTTCGGTACCGGCGGCTTCGGCTCCAAGGTGCCGATCGGCAAGCTCAGCGACATCCGCTCGGGCATCACCGGCGGCGACGGCTTCTTCTACGTGCCTCAGGCCCGCACGTGGGTCACCGAGTATCCGGCCGACGCCGTTGCCGCCGCCGAGACGGTGTACGACGAGGCGCTGCTGCCCGGCATGCGAGCCGGCATCGTCGCCCTCTACCAGAAGTGCCCGCACCTCGGTTGTCGCGTGCCCGAATGCGCGTCGAGCCAGTGGTTCGAGTGCGGCTGCCACGGCTCCCAGTACAACCGGGTCGGCGAGAAGAAGGCCGGTCCTGCGCCTCGCGGGATGGACCGATTCCCGGTCGAGATCAGCGCCAGTGACGAGGTCACTGTCGACACCGGCATCGTCATCCAAGGACCGGAGATCGGTGTCAACACCACGGGTCAGGAAGCTGAAGGTCCGCACTGCGTGTCGGGCGGGGAGCACTGATGATCGCGCTGGCCACCACATCGGTGGCCTGGATCCTGTTCGCCGTGCTGGCGATCGGGTGGATCGTCTACGGCCTGGCCAATATCGGCTCGTCGCGAAAGGAAGCCGGCGCCGAGATGGAGCTGGCAGCGAACCGCAAGCCGTACTACGACGACGGCGTCCTGGAAGGACGCCGTCTCGAGATGGTGCAGCTGCTCGGCGTGCTGTTGCTGATCGTCGTCGTCGTCGGACTGCCGCTGTACTGGATCTTCGAACCGTCCCGCCAGGCGGGGGCTCGCGAGGGTGCTGACAGCCGGCTGGCCGGCTGGGGCGAGGACCTGTTCGCCACGACCGCCGACGGCGGGTTCAACTGTGCAGGCTGCCACGGCGGCATGAACGCCGGTGGCGCCGATGCGCCGTACTCGATCACCGATCCGAGGACCGGCGAAGTGCGCGCCGTCACGTGGAAGGCGCCTGCGCTCAACACCATCTTCTACCGCTACAGCGACGAGGAGGTGCAATTCATCATCGAGTACGGCAGACCGTATTCACCCATGTCGGCGTGGGGCCTCGAGGGTGGCGGACCGCTGAACTCCCAGCAGGTCGACTCCCTGCTCGCCTACATGAAGTCGATCCAGATCGAGCGCGTCGGCTGCGCAGAGGGTGAGGGCGATCCCAAGCTGTGCGAGAGCGGCCAGCTGCCAGAAGACGTGCAGGCCGACATCGAGTCGTCGGCCCGTGCCTCGGTGGAGAGCGGCGAATACGAGAGCTACGGCGAGGCGCTGTTCAACCTCGAGCTGAACAGCGGGGCATACAGCTGCGCCCGTTGCCACACCGAGGGTTGGAGCTACGACGATCCCAGTGTGCCCGGCCAGGGCGCCTTGGGCTGGAACCTCACAGGAGGTTCGGTCAACTCCCACTTCCCCCTCGAAGAAGACATGGTGGAGTTCATCGACGCCGGATCGGAGTTTGGCGCCGTGTACGGGATACAGAGCCAGGGCACGGGTCGCATGCCCGGTTTCGGAGCCATGCTCACCGATGCTCAGATCGAGGCCATCGTCGAGTACGTGCGAGGTCTCTGAGTGAGCTCGTTGCTGGCGATCAGCTGGGAACCCGAACTGCGCGGTGTCCTCATCGTCATCATCGGTGTCGGCGTGCTGTGCGGAAGCATCTACATGGTCATGGCAACGAACCTCGGGATCCGTCTCGGGTTCCTCGTCGCCCTGACCGGGCTGACCGGGTGGATGGCGCTGATGGGGTTGATGTGGCTCATCTACGGCATCGGGCTCACTGGTCCCGTCCCCTCGTGGGAGCCGGTCCCAGGACGAACGGTGCTGCAGAACACCGGGGCGATCGTGCAGGCTGGGGCGTTGGAGCAGAGCGTCGACGTCTCCGACGACGCCATGGCGACCGACGTGGCGAACGCAGTGGCCGAACAGTTCGACAGTGAGGGTTGGGTAACGGTTTCCGAGTCCGACACCTCGTTCGGTCAGGCGGCGTCTCGCGCAGGTGAGCTGATCGAGGAGACCGGCGCCTTGGCGGCCGGCGAGTACGAAGTCGTGAAGGTGTTCGACGTGGGAGGTGAGCGCTACCCGAAGATCGGCGACAGCCTCGACTTCGTCGCCTTCTTGCACAAACCCCACTACGCCGTCGCCGAGGTGGCGCCGCTGCAACCGACTCGGGAGGAACCGGGGCGGGCGCCGGCGCCGGCGCAGATCGACAACACCCGACCGCGCCAATACGTGTACATGATCCGCAACCTCGGCGCCGAGCGCCAGCCGGCGGCCGTGCTGCTGATCGGGTCGACGATCATCCTGGTGGCACTGGCGTACCTGCTGCACCGCCGCGATGCGCACGTGCGGCGTAACCGCGAACCGGCTCCATCGATGGCGAGCTGACGCCATGGGTCAATACCTGCCGATCATCGTGCTCGCTGTGCTGGCGGCTTTGTTCGGCGTGATGACGCTCGCCGCCTCCCACCTGCTCGCTCCTCGACGACCCTCCGACGCCAAGGAAGCGCCCTACGAGTGCGGCATCGTGCCCAGCCGGGAGCCGCCGGAACGCTTCCCCGTCAACTTCTACATCGTTGCGATGTTGTTCATCATGTTCGACATCGAGATCATCTTCCTGTATCCGTACGCCATTGGACGCGAGGACCTCGGCGTGTACGGGTTCGTGGCGATCATGATCTTCTCGGTGCTGTTCTTCCTGACGTTCGTCTACGAGGTGGCGAGAGGCGGGCTCGACTGGGGTCCGGTCCATCGCTCGCGCGACCTGTCCGCCGACGCCGACATCGTGTCGCCAGAGCGCACGTCCGCATCCACCGTGCGTCGCGTCGGTCTCGACGGTCGCCCCGCTGGCGAAGAAGCGGCCTGAGCGTGGGCACGCTCGACAACATCCTCGACGACGGCATGGCAGGGATGTCCCACAACGTCATCACCGGGCAGCTCGAGACGCTCGTCAAGTGGGCGCGTTCGCGCAGCTCGTGGCCGGCCACGTTCGGACTGGCCTGCTGCGCCATCGAGATGATGGCCACCGGCGGCGCCCACTACGACCTGTCGCGCTTCGGCATGGAGGTGTTCCGCGCCTCTCCCCGCCAGGCCGACATCATGATCGTGGCCGGTCGGGTGAGCCAGAAGATGGCGCCGGTGCTGCGCCAGGTGTACGACCAGATGATGGAGCCCAAGTGGGTCATCTCGATGGGCGTGTGCGCATCGACAGGCGGCATGTTCAACAACTACGCGATCGTTCAGGGTGTCGATCAGATCGTGCCAGTCGACGTGTACGCCCCCGGCTGCCCGCCGACGCCCGAAACGCTGCTGCACGCCATCGAGACGCTGCACCAGGCGATCGAGGACGGTCACATCATGCAGCGCCGCAGCGAGACCGGTGCCGGCGCCGACCTGCACGTCACTGAGATCTCACCGTCGTCCCGGCCGATCACCGTCTCGCTCGGGAGCAACTGACCGATGACCGACGACGCCGAGGCGCCCGAAGAACGCGTCCCGACGCGTTACGGGTGCCCACTGACGCAGCGGTTCGGCCAAGACGTGATCTACGTCGATCGCCAACGGTACCTCGACGTGCTCAAGGCCACGGCCGACGACGGGTACGAGATGTGTCTCGACGTCACGGCCGTCGACTATCTCAAGCACCCGGAACGTTGGCTGCCTGACGGCGTCGAGCGCCATCGTTTCGAGGTCGTGGTGAACCTGCTCGACATGAAGGCCGGGCGCCGCCTGCGCGTGAACGTCGCCGTTCCCGAAGACGATCCCTCGCTGCCGACGCTGTTCGACCTGCATCCTGGCACGGAGGCCATGGAGCGCGAGGTGTTCGACATGTTCGGGATCAGCTTCGACGGCCATCCCGACCCGTCTCGGATCCTGATGCCGGAGGACTGGGACGGTCATCCACTGCGCAAGGACTACGCCGCCGGTGAGATCCCGGTCCAGTTCAAAGCAGGGAACGCGCGATGACCGTGCATGTCGGTCATGTGAGCCAGACGTCTGAGGGCTCCCAGGAGATGAAGCCGCGCAGCGAGATCGTGGCCTCCGAGCTGCTGCGTGAGATCGGCGCCGTGTTGCGGCTCAGTGAGACCGAAGCTGCGGCGCTCGGTGATCTTCCAGAGACGCCCGAGGAAGACCAGACGATGGTCATCAACATGGGACCTCAGCATCCCAGCACGCATGGCGTGCTGCGGTTGATGCTCGAGCTTCGCGGCGAGGAGGTGCTGCGCTGCAAGCCGGTGATCGGCTACCTCCACACCGGCATGGAGAAGCAGGCCGAACAACTCAGCTACCTCCAGGGCGGCACGAACGTCACCCGTATGGACTACGCCAGTCCGCTGAGCAACGAGCTCGTGTTCTCCATGGCCGTTGAAGAATTGCTCGGCATCTCCAATGACATCCCCGAGCGGGCGCAGTGGATGCGGATGTTGCTCGTGGAGCTGAACAGGATGGCGAGCCATCTGCTGTTCCTCGCCACGAACGGCATGGATCTCGGCGCCGTCGGCATGATGATCTACGGCTGGCGCGAGCGCGAGGAGGTGCTGCGTTTCTTCCAGAAGGTCACAGGGCTGCGCATGAACCACAACTTCGTGCGCCCTGGCGGCGTGGCCGCTGACCTGCCAGCCGGATGGCGCGACGACGTGCTGCGGCTGCTCGAGTCCATTCCCGGCCGGCTCGACGAGTACGACCTGCTGATGACGGGCCAGCCCATCTGGCGCGAACGCCTGCAGGGCGTCGGGGTGCTGACCCCCACGGAGGCCGTCGCCCTCGGCGCAACCGGCCCCATCCTCCGCTCGACGGGCGTCGAGTGGGACCTGCGTCGCAACATGCCGTATCTGCACTACGACCAGGTCGAGTTCGACGTGCTGGTCGGCCAGTACGGCGACAGTTTCGACAGGTATGCCATCCGCCTCAACGAGGTGCGCGAGTCGATGCGCATCGTGCGCCAGATCGTCGAGCTCATGCCGTCGGGTCCGTACCGCGTGCAGAACAAGAAGGTGACGCCCCCCCCACGAGCCCGCATCGACGAATCGATGGAGGCTCTGATCCACCACTTCAAGATCTTCACCGAGGGCTTCAGGGTGCCGGAGGGTGAGGTGTACGTCGGCATCGAGGGCCCGCGGGGCGAGATCGGCTGCCACATCGTCAGCGACGGGTCTGCGGCGCCCTACCGTCTGCACATTCGCCCGCCGAGCTTCGTGAACCTCCAGTCGCTGCCGCACATGCTGCGCGGTTGCCTGATCGCCGACGCCGTCGCCGTGACCTCCTCCATCGATCCCATCCTGGGAGAGGTTGACCGATGAGTCCTGACCGATGAGTCGGTTGACGAGCACCAACATCTCGATCGCCAAGGAGATCATCGGCCGCTACCCGCGTCCGAAGAGCGCCTTGATCCCGCTGCTGCATCTCTCGCAGGAGCAGAACGGGTACGTCACAACGGAGGCGATGTCACACCTCGCCGAGTTGCTCGGCCTGACTCCGGCCGACGTGTACGGCACGGCAACGTTCTACGAGATGTTCAAGTTCGAGCCCGTCGGGCAGTACTGCATCAGCGTGTGCACGAACATCTCCTGCCAGCTGCTCGGAGCGTGGGAGCTGCTGGAGCACGCCGAGGCGCGCCTCGGCGTCAAGGCCGGGTCTACCACCGACGACGGCCGGTTCACGCTCGAAGATGTCGAGTGCATCGCCGCCTGCACCGAGGCCCCGGCTGTGCAGGTGAACTACCGCTACCGCCACTGCGTGACGCCAGCGGCCTTCGACCAACTGGTCGACGATCTGTCGGCAGGGAGGCTGTCCGAGGAAGTCCCGCCCCATGGGACGCTGGCTCGCGTGCGCCAGCGCACCACCGCCGGATGGTCGGGCACTGCCACTGCGCAGCAAGCAACCGTGGATGCGCTATGAGCGATCAGGACGAGCAGCCGGAACACGAGCAGCACTTCCGCGTCGAGGGCATGGTCCCGACAGGTGACGCCATCATCACGGCTCGCTTCGACCGCGACGACAGCCATACCTACGACGGGTACGTGAGCTCTGGCGGCTACACCGCGTTGCGCAAGGCGCTCACCGAGATGAGCGCTGCCACCGTGCACAACGAGATCAAGCTGTCGGAGATCCAGGGGCGCGGGGGTGCCGGCTTCCCGGCCGGCATCAAGTGGGGCTTCCTGCCAGAAGGCGTCTATCCGCGCTATGTGGTCGTGAACGGCGATGAGAGCGAGCCCGGTACGTACAAAGACCGCATGTTGATGGAGCGCGACCCGCACCAGCTGATCGAGGGCACCGTGCTGACGTGCTACGCCGTCGACGCCGCGCAGGCGTTCCTGTACGTGCGCGGCGAGATGGCGCTGGCGCAAGAACGGCTGGCCCAGGCACTCAACGAGGCCTACGAGCGAAACCTCGTGGGACGCAACGTGCTCGGCAGCGACTTCTCCGTCGACATCACGCTCACCTGGGGCGCCGGCGCCTACATCGTGGGCGAGGAGACGGCGCTGATCGAGAGCCTCGAGGGCGAGCGCGGGATGCCGCGTCTCAAACCGCCGTTCTTCCCTGCCGTCAAGGGCTTGTACCTGCAGCCGACGATCGTCAACAACGTCGAGACGCTGGCCAACGTGCCGTACATCGTCAACGAGGGCGGCCAGACATTTCACGATATCGGGGCGCCCACATCGACCGGCATGCGCATGTTCGCCGTCAGCGGCCACGTCAACCGGCCAGGGGTGTTCGAGGTGCCGAACGGCGTGACCACGTTCCGGATGCTGTTCGAGGCCCCCGAGTACTGCGGCGGCGTGCGCGACGGGCGGGCAATCAAGGCGTTCATCCCCGGCGGGGCGTCGGCGCCGTGGTTCTACGAGGAGCACCTGGACTTCCCGCTCGACAAGCCGACGGTCGACAAGGCCGGCTCCATGCTCGGCTCAGGTGCCATCGTGGTCATGGACGAGCGCACCGACGTAGTCGCCGCCTGCTGGCGCATCGTGCGCTTCTTCGCCCGCGAGAGCTGTGGCAAGTGCACACCGTGCCGTGAGGGCACGACGTGGCTGGAGCGGGTGCTGAAGCGCATCCTCGACGGAGCCGGGCGTGCCGAGGATCTCGACACGCTGCTGTCGGTCAGCGAGAACATCAGCCCCGGTCTGACGTTCCCGCCCCGCCAGACGACGATCTGCCCGCTCGGCCCTTCCGCCGTGGCGCCGATCACGTCGGCGATCGAGCGGTTCCGCGACGAGTTCGAGCACTACATCGACCACGGTGTCCCAAAGGACGGCATCGACCGTCACCCCATCACCGCCACCGGGGTCCCAGTCCATGCCTGAGCATCCGAAAGACGAGGCGTCCGAACCCGTGTCGTCCGGCGGCGAAGCCGCCACAGAAGCGGAGACCTCTGAGGGCCAAGCGCCTGGCGAGACCAGCACCAGCGAGACCAACGTCGCCGTCTCCGAGCCGGCGAAGAAGTCGACCGTCACGGTCAACATCGATGGAGTGACGCACGAGGCAAGACCTGGGCAGAAGGTCATCGACGCCGCGGAAGACGCCGGAACCTACGTGCCTCGCTTCTGCTACCACCACCGGATGACACCGGTCGGCATGTGCCGACAGTGCCTGGTGGAGATCGAGGGGCCCAAGGGTCCGATGATGGTCGTGAGCTGCATGACCGACGTGGCCGACGGCCAGATCGTGCGTACCGCCACACCGGAGATCAGGAAGGCCCAGGAGGGTGTGATCGAGTTCCTGCTCGCCAACCACCCCCTCGATTGCCCGGTTTGCGACAAGGGCGGCGAGTGCCCGTTGCAGGATCAGGCGATGAGCAACGGTCCTGGTGAGTCGCGTTACCTCGAGGAGAAGCGCCACTTCGAGAAGCCGATCCCCATCAGCGACCTCGTCTACCTCGACCGCGAGCGTTGCATCCTGTGCGACCGCTGCACCCGATTCGCCGACGAGGTGGCCGGCGACAAGCTGATCACGTTCACCTACCGCAGCAATGAGACACAGGTGCTGACGTTCCCGGACGAACCGTTTGCGTCGTACTTCTCGGGCAACACCGTGCAGATCTGTCCCGTGGGCGCGCTTACGGCGACGCCCTACCGGTTCAAGGCGCGACCGTGGGACCTCGAGGAGTCCGAGAGCACCTGCACCACGTGTGCCGTTGGCTGCCGCGTCGTGCTGCATTCGAGCCGTGACGAGCTCGTCCGTTACCAGGGCGTCGACTCCGACGCCGTGAACTGGAGTTGGCTGTGCGACCGCGGCCGGTTCAACTTTCAGTCCGTCATGTCCGATGACCGGCTCGCCGACCCACTGGTGCGTACGGCTGACGGGCTTGTGGCCACCAACTGGAGCGCGGCCATGGCGACGGCCGCCGAACTGCTCGACGACGCGCTCGAGGCAGGCGGGGGCGAATCGATCGCTATTCTCGGTGGCGCCAGGGGCAGCAATGAGGACGCCTTCTTATGGGCCCGGCTCGCCGACGCCTTGCAGACACCACATCGCGACGCCCAACTCGGCGACGGGCTGCCGCCCGAGCTGCTCTCGCTGCCACGGGCCACGATCAACGAAACGGCAAGCGCCGCCACCGTGGTCATCATCGGACCGGACCTCAAGGAGGAGCTGCCGGTGCTGTACCTGCGGCTGCGAGACGCCGCCAAGCACCGCCGCAGCCGGATCATCGAGCTGTCGCCGATGGCCACCGGGCTCACCGGCTACGCCTGGCGCAGCGTGCGGGTGGAGCCCGGCTCGACGGGCACCGTCACCGACGCACTCGGCGACGACGAGGTGCGCAGCCAGCTGGGCTCTGGTGACGTCGTCGTCGTGGCCGGCCGGTCGAACCTGGCCGAGTCCGAAGGCGTGGCGGCGGCGGCCATCAACGCCGTGCTGGCGGCCTGCCCGACGGCGAAGGTCCTGCCGGCGCTGCGGCGCGGCAACGTGTTCGGTGCGGTGCGCATGGGACTGAGCCCCCAGGACGGTGGGCTCGACGGACTCGGCATCCTTCAGGCGGCCGCCGGCGGCAAGCTGGAATGCCTCGTGCTGCTCGGCGCCGATCCGATCCGAGACTGTCCCGACGCCGACCTCGCCCGTCAGGCCCTCGCAGGTGCCAGGCGCCTGATCGCCGTCGACACCCACCTCACCGACTCGTCGAAGCTGGCGCACGTGGTGCTGGCGGCGAGCGCCTACGGCGAGAAGTCGGGCACGACCACGAACATCGAAGGCCGCGTGCAGACGCTGGCCCAGAAGGTGACGGCCACCGGAACCACCCGTCCCGACTGGATGATCGCCGCCGAGCTGATGAACCGCTTCGGGGTCGACGAAACGATCGAGCACCTGGAGACCGTCGACGACATCACCGACGAGATCGCCGCGAGCGTGCCAGGATTCGCCGGGGCGACGTTCGCCGCGTTGCGGTCGACGGCTGACGGCGTCGTCGTCGGCACCGAGGGTGATGAGGCGACGGAGCTCCCGCTGCGAACGGCGTCGACGGCCGAGCCGCGCATCAGCTACGACTACCGCCTCGTGGTCAGCCGCAAGTTGTACGACCAGGCGGTGGGCACGTCGCGCTCTGCGTCGCTGGCCGGACTCGCGCCCGGCAGCGCCGCGCACGTGCATCCGCTGGACCTCGACCGGATCGGCGTCAAGTCCGGCACCGAGATCCGGGTGGTCGGCGCCCGCAGCACCGTTGTGCTGCCGGTCGTGCCCAACGTCACCGTCGCCAGGGGCACCGTCTGGGTGCCGTTCAACCAGGCCGGATCCAACATCGCCGATGCCATCGACGCCAGGGCCGGTGTCGCCGACGTCCGTCTCGAGCAACTCTGATGGCCCGATGACGATCCTCGCCATCGATCCGCTGCTCGACGGCGACCTGCTGTGGACGCCGATCATCATCGTCGCCCTGAAGGTGCTCGTGATCTTCGTCGTCGGTCTCGTCGGGACCATGTTCATGGTGTGGTTCGAGCGCAAGATGATCGCCGGCATGCAGAACCGTGTCGGGCCGAACAAAGCTGGACCCTTCGGGATGCTGCAGACGCTCGCCGACGGCATGAAGCTGATCTTCAAGGAGGGCTTCGTCCCCGACCGCGCCGACTCGTTGGTGTACCGGCTGGCGCCGTTCCTGGCGTTCGTGCCGGCGTTCCTGGTGTGGAGCGTGCTGCCGCTCGGCGGCGACTTCCGAGACGGCAACGGTGGCGTGGTCACGTGGTTCGGCGAGGAGACGCGAGTGCAGCTGGCCGATCCGCCGGTCGGCATCCTGCTCGTGCTGGCGCTGTCGTCGATCGCCGTGTACGGGATCATGCTCGCCGGCTGGTCGAGTGGCTCCAAGTACCCGCTGCTCGGCGCGGTGCGGGCAACGGCGCAGATGGTCAGCTACGAGGCGGCGCTCGGGCTGTCGCTGGCGGCGGTGCTCCTTGCGGCCGGGACGCTGTCGACTTCCGGCATCGTCGGTGCCCAGTCCAGCCTCAGCGACTGGCACATCGTCGCCACTGGCGTGCTGCCGTTCGTGATCTTCATGATCGCCGCCACGGCCGAGCTGAACCGGCCGCCGTTCGACCTCGTGGAGGCAGAGCAGGAGCTGGTCGGCGGTTTCAACACGGAGTACTCGGCGTTTCGTTTCGCGCTGTTCTTCCTTGCAGAGTTCATGAACGTCATCACCATGAGCGCCGTGATCGTGACGCTGTTCCTGGGCGGGCCCCAACCGATCAGGTTCGGTGACACGACACTCGACATCCCGCTGATCAACAATGGACTCGAGGGCACGATCTGGTTCCTGCTGAAGGTGTTCGTGTTCCTCTATGTCTACGTGTGGTTGCGGGGCACGTTGCCCCGGTTGCGCTATGACCAATTGATGGACTTCGGCTGGAAGGTGCTGATCCCCGTGTCGCTCGGCTGGTTCCTGCTGCTGGCGGCACTGCGAGTGGGCGACGGTCAGGACTGGAACGCGGTCGCCGTGACGGCCGTGTCGCTCGGTGTGTTCGCGGTCTCGTACCTGCTGTTCGCGGCGGCGACGCGGGCCAGCGAACGGAACCGAGAGGGGGCGACGTCCTGATGGGCTTCTTCGAAGGATTCGGCGTCACGATCCGCCAGCACCGGTTGTTCGGCGGCAGGCGTTACACCAAGGACTATTCAGGCGGCCGTGTGTCGCGCAAGAAGGGCGACGATGCGCCGGACCTCGCCGGCGACCAGAAGGCGCCAAAGCCCGAGCGCCTTCACGGCCGCCACGTGCTGAACCGGTACGAGGACGGGATGGAGAAGTGCATCGGCTGCGAGCTGTGCGCCGGCGTGTGTCCAGCGAAGTGCATCTACGTACGCGGCGCCGACAACGATCCCGAGAACCCGACGTCGCCTGGCGAGCGCTTCGGCTACGTGTACGAGATCAACTACCTCCGCTGCATTCACTGCGACCTGTGCGTCGAGGCCTGTCCCACCGAGGCGATCACCGAGACGAAGCTGTTCGAGTTCTCGTTCACCAATCGTGACGATGCGATCTACACGAGGACCGAGCTCGTCGTGGATGACGACGGCAAAGCTCAACGCCTGCCGTGGGAGGACTGGCGCGAGGGCGAGGACGAGCACACGAGCGGCTGGGTGCGCGCCACGTCGCCGTCCGGCGACCCCGACTTCGACGGTGTGATCGGCTGGAGCGGCGACCTCGGCTTCGGCGTCCGCCCCGGCGAAGGAACCCAAACCGAGCGAGACCACTGACATGACCTTGGTGGTGTTCGTGTTGGCGTCGATCATGGTGCTCGGTGGGGGAGTCGGCGTCGTGATCATGCGCAACCCGGTGCACGCGGCGTTGAGCCTGGTGCTCACGCTGTTCGGCGTGGCCGTTCACTTCGTGGCCATGGAAGCTCACTTCCTGGCCGCCGTGCAGGTGATCGTGTATGCCGGCGCCATCGTCGTGCTGTTCCTGTTCGTGCTGATGCTGCTCGGCGTCGACAAGGTCGAGAACCTGCGCATCGAGCCGCTTGCGGTGCAGCGACCGTTGGCGGCGGTGATGGGCATGGCGCTCGTCGGTCTGATCGTTGCCGCCGTGATCGATACTCGTGATGCGGTGCTGACCGGTGTCGGTGGGGGAATCGACGTCGCCGCCAACACGGCGTTGGCAGAAGAGGTCGGCGGCCACGACGCCAACATCCGCCAGTTGTCCGACAACCTCTTCAGCCAATACGTGTTCGCCTTCGAGCTGACCTCCGTGTTGCTCGTGGTGGCTGTGGCCGCCACCGTGCTGATGACTCGCAAGCTGCCAGACCGTCCCGACGACGGTGGTGGCGGCGAATGATCGCCGACGTCGTCCCCACCACCACGTGGTACCTGGTGCTCGGTGCCGTGCTGTTCGGCATCGGAGCCGTCGGTGTGCTCGTGCGTCGCAATCCGCTCGTCCTGTTCATGTGCATCGAGCTGATGCTCAACGCCGTAAACCTCACGTTCGTGTCGTTGTCGGACCGTCTCGGTGACATCGGCGGCCAGACGGCGGTGTTCTTCGTGCTCGTCGTCGCCGCTGCCGAGGTGGTCGTGGGTCTCGGCATCGTCATCTCGATCCTGCGCCGGCGGGCCGGGCTCACGGCCGACGACCTCACGGAGCTTCGCGGATGAGGAGTTTCGTGTCAGCTGATCGTTCGGGAGCGTCACGATGACCGATGTCGTGTGGTTGATCCCGGCGTTTCCGCTGTTCGGGTTCGTGCTCATCCTGCTGTTCGGGCGACGGCTCGGCGAGCCCCTTGTCGGGTACCTCGCCACGGCGATGATGGTGGCGTCGTTCGTCGTCTCCGTCGGGGCGTTCTTCGATCTGCTGGCGATGCCGGAGGAGGAGCGGGCGAACATCGAGACGCTGTTCTCGTGGGTACCGGTGTCGTCGCTACAGGTCGATCTGGCGTTACTGGCCGACCCGCTGAGCATCACGATGTGCCTCTTCGTGACGGGTGTCGGGGCGCTGATCCACCTCTACGCCATCGGCTACATGCATGGCGATGCCAAGTTCTCCAAGTTCTTCTTGTACCTCAACCTGTTCGCGCTCTCGATGCTGTTGCTGGTGCTCGGCGAGAACCTGCTCGTCACGTTCCTCGGCTGGGAGGGGGTCGGCACGTGCTCGTACTTGCTGATCGCCTTCTGGCACACCAGGGAATCGGCAGCCACTGCTGGCAAGAAGGCGTTCATCACGAACCGGGTGGGCGACTGGGGCTTCATGCTGGCGATGTTCCTGGCCTTCTCGGCCATCGGCTCGGTGAGCTACGGAGCGCTGAACGAAGCGGCCGAAGCTGGTGAGTTGGCCACGTCCACGGCGACCGGCATCGCCGCGCTGCTGTTTGTCGGCGCCATCGGCAAGAGCGCTCAGCTGCCGCTGTACGTCTGGCTGCCCGACGCCATGGAGGGTCCGACGCCCGTGTCGGCGCTGATCCACGCCGCCACCATGGTGACCGCCGGCGTGTTCCTGCTGACTCGCATCAACCCACTGATCGAAGTGTCGGCCGATTGGGTGCCGACGCTCATCGCCTGGGTCGGTGTCATCACAGCCTTCTTCGCAGCGAGTGTGGCCGTGGCGCAGAACGACATCAAGAGGGTGCTGGCGTACTCGACGGTCAGCCAGCTCGGCTACATGTTCCTCGCCGTCGGCACCGGTGCCTACGTGGCGGCGATCTTCCACATGGTTACGCATGCGTTCTTCAAGGCCCTGCTGTTCCTCGGTTCCGGCTCGGTCATTCACGGTATGCACGACGAGCAGGACATGCGCAGGATGGGCCTGCTGCGCAAGCTGATGCCGGTCACGGCCATCACGTTCATCGTCGGCTGGCTGGCCATCGCCGGCGTGCCGCCGTTCGCCGGGTTCTGGAGCAAGGACGAGATCCTGCTGTTCGCGCTTGCACGGAGTCCGGCGCTCTACGTCGTCGGTCTGGTGACGGCGCTGCTCACTGCGTACTACATGACCCGCCAGGTGGTCATGGTGTTCTTCGGCGAGGCCCGTTGGGAGAGCCATGCCGAAGAACACGGGGCCCGCGGCGACTTCAGGCCACATGAGTCACCGGCGCTGATGCTGCTGCCGCTCGTCGTGCTCGCAGGCGCCTCGATCGTCGGCGGAGGCATCCAACTGCCGTTCTCCGACGCCACGCATCGCCTCGAGCAATGGCTGCATCCGGTCGTGGAGTTCGGTGAGGCCGAGATCGAAGGAACCTGGGCCAACGACAACAAGTACCTGCTGCTGGTGCTCGCCGCCGTCGTCACGCTCGTCGGCATCGCCGTGGCGTGGATGGTGTACCAGCGTCGGCGGCTACCGGTGGTCGAGCCGGCCGTGCTGGAGCAGGCCTGGTACTACGACCGGGCGATCACCGACGCTGTTGGCGGACCCGGCCGTCAAGCGTTCGAGGCGACGTCGTGGTTCGATCGCAACGTCGTTGACGGTGGTGTCAACGGCGTCGCCTGGAGCCTCCGCAACGCCGCACAGGAGTTGCGCAAACCTCAGAACGGGTACGTGCGCGCTTCAGCAGGGATCATCGGCATGGGGGCCGTTGGACTGCTCGTGTGGTTCGTCGTCGTGCGAGGGATCTTGTGAACGAGGGATCGTTCCCGATCCTCACCGCGCTCATCGCCACGCCGCTGGCGGGCGCTGTGTTGGTGATGCTGGCGAACGCTCGAAGGCCCGAGATCGCCAAGCTCGTCGGCCTGCTCACGTCGGTGGCGACGGCGGCGCTCAGCGTGTGGCTGCTGGCCTCGTTCGAGAGTGGTGCCGAGAGCTACCAGTTCGTCTCCAAGCATCCGTGGATCGAGCAGTGGGGAATCTCGTGGCATCTCGGCGTCGACGGCATCTCGCTGTTCCTCGTCGTGCTCACGGCCGTTCTGTTTCCCTTGTCGCTGCTGGGCGCCGACCCGCACCACGGGCACAAGCAGTACCTGGTGTGGATGCTGATCCTCGAGGCCGGCGTCATGGGCTCGTTCTTGAGTCTCGACCTGTTCGTGTTCTTCCTGTTCTTCGAGGTGGTGCTCGTCCCGATGTACTTCCTCATCGGCGGCTGGGGCTACGAAGACCGCGTCCACGCCGCGCTCAAGTTCTTCCTCTACACGGCTGGCGGTTCGGCGTTCATGTTCGTCGGCATCATCGCCACGGTCTACCTGGCCCGCGACAGTGTCGGTGAGATCACATTCGACCTCGTGCGGCTGTCGGAGGACGCCGACTTCGCTACATCGACGGGTCGATGGTTGTTCTTCGCCTTTGCCGTGGCGTTCGCCGTCAAGGTGCCGATCTTCCCGCTGCACACGTGGTTGCCCGACGCGCACACGCAGGCGCCGACGGCGGGATCGGTGGTCTTGGCCGGCGTGATGCTGAAGCTCGGCACGTATGGGTTGTTGCGGTTCGGGCTCGGCCTGTTCCCCGAGGCTGCGTACTGGGCCCGCCCCCTGCTGCTCACGCTCGGTGTTGTCGGCATCATCTACGGGGCGATGGTGGCGACGATGCAGAAGGATCTGAAGCGGCTCGTCGCCTACTCCTCGATCGCCCACCTCGGGTTCATCATCCTCGGCACGTTCGCCTTCACATCGCAGTCGATGTCGGGCAGCGTGCTACAGATGATCAACCATGGCGTGTCGACGGGTGCGCTGTTCCTGCTCGTGGGATGGATCTACGAGCGGCGAAAGACCCGCCTGATCGCCGAGCTGCGCGGCATCCAGCAGGTGGCGCCGATCTTCGCCGCCGGGTTCATGGTCGTGATGCTGTCGTCGATCGGCGTGCCAGGGCTCAACGGCTTCGTCGGCGAGTACCTGGTGCTGATCGGTTCCTTCCTCACGGCACGCTGGTGGACCGTGGTGGCCGCCGCCGGCGTGATCCTTGCTGCGGTGTACCTGTTGTGGGCGTACCAGCGGGTGTTCCACGGCGAACCCGATGACGCCAACCGCACGTTCAAGGAGTTGACGTTGCGCGAAGGCATGGTGCTGCTGCCGTTCATCGGGTTGATCGTGTTCTGCGGCGTTTACCCCAAGCCGATGCTCGACCGGATCGAGCCCAGCATCGCCGAGCTGATCGAACACGTCGAGGAGAACACGGATTTCGTGTCGCCAGAACCGGCGAGAGCGGGGATTGACGAATGATCGCTCAGCCCGTCTCCACGTTCACTGGTCCCGAGATCGGCTGGTACGCGTTGTCGCCGTTGCTCGTCCTCGTCGCTGCCGCAGTCGCCTTGTTGGTGGCCGGCGCGCTGACCCCGCCGTGGCCCAAGGGCGGTTACGCCATCGTCACCGTCGGCGCGGCAACGGCGTCGGCGGTGCTGGCGATCATCCAGTGGCAGAACATCTCGGACGACGGCCCGTCCACGCTCGTGGCAGGTGCTGTGTCGTTCGACCTGTCGGCGATGTTCTTCACCATCACCATCTGTGTCGCCGTGGCGCTGGTGGCCCTGCTCACCGACGACTTCCTGCGCCGCCAGGCGCTCGATGGCCCTGAGTTCTACGCCCTGTACCTCGTGGCTGCGGCCGGCGGCATCGTGATGGCGTCGGCCAACGATCTGATCGTGCTGTTCCTCGGCGTCGAGACGTTGTCGCTGGCGCTGTACGTGTTGGCCGCCGCCGATCGTCGGCGATCGAAGAGCCAGGAGAGCGGACTCAAGTACTTCGTGCTTGGCAGCTTCTCGTCGGCGTTCCTGCTGTACGGAATCGCCCTCGTGTACGGCGCTACGGGATCCACGAACATCAGCCGGGTCGTCGTCTATCTGCAGGAGTCCGTCCCGCTGGAACGCTTCGACGCCCTGCTGCTGACGGGTGTGGCGCTGATGATGGTCGGCCTGGCGTTCAAGATCGCCGCCGCCCCCTTCCACGTGTGGACGCCCGACGTGTACGAGGGTGCGCCGTCGCCGGTCTCGGCGTTCATGGCGTCGGCCGGCAAGGTCGCCGCGTTCGGTGCGCTCGTGCGGGTGTTGATCGTGGCGCTGCCGTTCTACCGCGAAGACTGGCAGCCGGTGGTGTGGGTCCTGGCGCTCGTGTCGCTGGTGGTCGGCTCGGTGCTTGCCGTGGTGCAGACGAACGTGAAGCGGCTGCTGGCGTACTCGTCCATCAACCACGTCGGCTTCGTGCTCGTGGGCATCGAATCTGCGGCGCATCGCGCAGGAGCCGTCGATTCCGGTCCAGGTGTGCCGAGCGTCGGCGTCTACCTGCTCGCCTACACGGTGATGGTCATCGGCTCGTTCGGTGTGGTCGCCATCGCCTCGCGCAGCGGCGACGACGCCACGAGCCTTGACTCGTTCCGAGGCTTCGCCACTCGTCGTCCGGTGCTCGCGGTGGCGTTCACGGTGTTCCTGCTCGCTCAGGCCGGCGTGCCGTTCACGAGCGGGTTCATCGCCAAGTTCGGGGTCGTCCAAGCCGCCGTGGAGGAGCGATCCTACGCCATCGCTCTCATCGCCATGCTGACGTCGGTCGTTGCCGCTTTTCTGTACTTGCGCATCATCGTGACGATGTGGATGAGCGAACCCGACGATGCGTCGGTCGAGCTCGCCGGTGCCGGCACGTCCAACTCGTGGACAGGAACGCTGAGCATCGGACTCGCCGCAGGGTTCACGGTGGCGGTCGGCATCGTGCCCGGCTGGCTGCTCGACGCCGCCGATGACCTGACGCAGTTCGCCCGTTGAGTGCCGTAGCCCGGCTGGCCTGGTTGACCGTCATGGCAGGGCTCGTGGCAGGATGCAGCGGTGGTGACGACGACGCGGCGACGCCGCCGGCGGAGGCGCCAGCCGTGACCGATCCGGTCGTGACGGATCCGACCGAGGTCGCTCCCGCCACCGATCCAGTCGTGACGGCTCCGACCGTGCTGCCAACGTCGGCCACAACTCCGGCCACCGACTCCGTCGCCGTCGGCACGTTGCCGCCGACCGAGCTGCGCACGTTCCAGGTGGATCTCGTCGATCCCTCTCGCCAGACTGCGGCCGCCGCCGGGACGCCCGGCGCACCCGACCGCACCCTGGAGACGACCGTGTACCTCCCGGCCACCAGCGAGCCGGCGCCGTTGATCGTGCTCGCCCACGGGCACTCGGGTCATCCCGACAAGTTCACCGACCTGGCGACGTACTGGTCCGACGCCGGGTACCTGGTGGCAGTGCCGCGGTTCCCGCTGTCCAACGACAGGGTGCCAGAGCCGTACGTGGGCGACATCGCCGAGCAGGGCCGTGACATCAGCTTCGTGATCGACGAGATGCTCGCCGCCTCTGCTTCGGATGACGAACGGTTGGCCGATCGCATCGACCCCGAGCGCATCGGCCTGTTCGGGCTGTCGCTCGGTTCGCTCACGATGTGGAGCACCATGTTCAACGACTGCTGCGAGGCCGACCGCATCGATGCCGTGATCCAGTCCGACGGGGCCTTTCCCCTACCGGCCGAGCGGCTGAGCGAGATCACGTACCCGGTGATGATCGCCCACTCCGACATGGACCCGTTCTTCGGCTACGACACGATCAGGTCCGAGTTCGAGGCGCTGCCGAAGCCGGCGTTCCTGCTGACCATGTTCGGAGCACGGCACGCCGCCGTCGGCGAGAACACGGTGACGCCTGCCGACGAGACCTTCCGTCAGGCAACGACCGTGTTCTGGGACCGCTACCTCGGCGGCCGGCCCGACACGGAGTTCCCCGCCACCGTGCGCATCGAGGGCGTCACACGCTTCGAAGCCACCCCCTGACGGTCAGCCCTCGATGAGGGAGCCGTCGGGGGCGACAGCCAACCAGACGTCGCCGACGCCCTGCCCGTTCACGTCGCCGGGAGCCGTGTCGCTGGCGAACGTGTACAGCGGCCAGTCTCCAGCCTTGAGCTGTGAGCCCTCTGGGTGCTCGACCACGGTGAACACCGAGGCGTCGAGATCGCCGCCGAAGTTCGGCTCACCGTCCACGAGGGCCGGCGGCCACGTTCCGGCGCAGTCGTCGACACACGTGGGCTCGCCCTCGGTGTCGTTCATGAAGGCGTACAGCGTGAGCCCTTCGCCGTTGACGAGCACGGGACCGAGGCCGGACTCGCCCATCGCCACGTCGGCGTCCGCGCTGGCGTCACCGGATGGTGTCGTCTCGCCGCCCGTCACGGCCGTCGTGGTCTCAGTCGGTGCGGGGCCGTACGGATCATCGGCGGCGCCCGTCGAAGAGGCGTCGGTGGTCGGGGCGTCGGTGGACTGGGGGTCGGTGGAAGGGGCGTCTGTGGCCGGCGACTGACCCGCGGCAGACGTGGGTTCGGTCGAGGTCGCTGCATCGTCGTCGCCGCAAGCGGCGAGCAAGGTCACGCCCACGAGACCGGCAAGAGCGAAGCGGAAGGCGGAGCTCATGCGCGCAGAGTTCAAAGGAGCCGGTCGGCGGGGGTGACTGCCGTTGGCGGATCCGAGCTTGCTGTTGGTGTTCACGGTTGTCCTTCTGTGGGATCGATGGAACGGTTCACCGACCTATACGCACTGGGTCGCACAGCGGTTCGCGGGATCATCACCCTCGATCGTCGGGGGTCCCGACGTCCACCACGCCGGCGCGCTCATCGCGCGCCGCCCACTCGATCAGTTCGTCGATCGGGAACGCCGCGTGATCGATGCCGGCGTGCAGGTCGCCGAGCGCCTCGAAGCGCGGGGGAACCGTCGCCATGGTGCAGTCGTTCGGCTCCACGGAGTCGACTTCCTTCCACGTGATCGGTGTCGACACGGTGGCGTCGGGCACGCCCCTCACCGAGTAGGCCGCGGCCATCGTGTGGTCGCGAGCGTTCTGGTTGTAGTCCACGAAGACCGTGGCCGGGTCGCGGTCCTTGCGCCACCACGTCGTCGTCGCCGCCCCGTCGGCGCGACGTTCGACCTCGCGTGCGAACGCCAGCGCAGCGGCACGAACGTCCTTGAACCCGTACGACGGCTCGATGCGAACGTAGACGTGCATCCCTTGACCACCGGACGTCTTTGGCCATCCGACCGCGCCCAGCTCGTCGAGCACCTCGTGCACGACGTGCACAACCCGCCGGACCGTGGCACGCGTGCAGTTCGGCATCGGGTCGAGATCGATCCGCCATTCGTCGGGCCGCTCCACGTCGGCGCGCCGTGAGTTCCACGGATGGAACTCGACGGTCGACATCTGCACCGCCCAGATCACGTCGGCGAGCTTTGTCACACAGAGCTCGTCGGCGTGCAAGCCATAGCGCGGGAACTCGACACGAACCGTCTGCAGCCACGATGGAGCCCCGGCCGGCACGCGCTTCTGATGAACCTTGTCGCCGCTCACCCCGGTCGGGAAGCGATGCATCATGCATGGCCGCTCCCGGAGCGCATCGACGATGCCGGGGCCCACAGCCAGGTAGTAGTCGACGAGGTCGAGCTTGGTCGCCCCCGCGGCCGGAAAGTACACACGATCCGGGTTCGAGACCCTGACGGTGAACTCACCGACCTCGACCTCACGCACCGGAGCCTTCGCCATCAACGCGACGGTAATGGCGCCGTTGCGTCAGCCACCGAACGCGCGACGCGGGGTCGGATGTCAGCCTACGCTTGATACGTGGCCATCGCCTCACCGTCCCCGACACCGAACCCCGAGGCGATGAAGTTCACGCTGGACACCACGCTCCCGGAGAGGATCGACGTGAAGAGCCCGGACGCCGCGATCGGTGTGCCGTTCGCCGAGACTGTGTTCGCAGCGGGAGGGGTTGCGTCGATCTTCGGCGTGAACGACTTCGTCACGGTCACACGCCAACCGGGCTTCGAGTGGGACCCGATCGTGGCGGCCGTCGTCGCTGCGGCTGCGTCGAACCTCTAGCGGTTCGGTGGAAGGTGACCGGCGCCGACGCGCCACGGCGGGAATGATGCATGAATCCGTGGTGTTGAAAGACCCAATGAGCGCAGGCCACACCGTCACCATCACCCCCAGCGATGCTCACGTCGAGGTTCGACTCGACGGCGAGCTGCTGGCCACGACCGACCACGCGTTGCGCCTCGACGAGACCGGGCTGCCCTCGCGGTACTACCTACCCCAAGACGACGTGCGCACGGACATGCTCCGTCCGACCTCGTTCCACACGACCTGCCCGTTCAAGGGAGAGGCCTCGTACTGGTCGGTCGACGCCGGCGGTCAGACTCACGACGGCATCGTCTGGGCGTACGAGGCACCGACCCCAGCCGCTGGCGAGATCGCCGGGTTCTTGTCCTTCTACCCGAACCGCACCGAGATCACGGTGGACGGCGAGGTCCTGTCGGCGTAGACCAACGGTTGGGGTGACGGTCGGCCGAAGCGGTGGCGCCAGACTCTTCTCGTGGCGATCGACGACCGGGAGCTGGCGCGCCGGTTTCCCGACGGTGGCGACGCCGTCGTGCGAGCGGTGTACGAACGATACGGCCGGGCCGTCTACACCGTCGCGCTGTCGATCGTGCGCGACCAGGCGCAAGCGGCCGACGTGGTGCAGAGCACGTTCCTCAACGCCTGGCGAGCATCGGCGAACTTCGACCCGGAACGCGAGCTCGGGCCGTGGCTGTAC
>Ga0136630_1000182_pt1 | contig 21295 bp, 18 predicted proteins | sample AntDrymUQ5682106_2_FD_105496 | JGI IMG/M metagenome (GOLD analysis project Ga0136630, IMG submission 105496) | Polar desert sand microbial communities from Dry Valleys, Antarctica - metaG UQ568 (21.06) | ecosystem: Environmental > Terrestrial > Soil > Desert | place: Antarctica: Dry Valley...
TCAAGGAGAAGGCCGTGAAGCTGAAGGTGGATACGACCGGTGTGCTGTTCATGCTCGTTACCGACCCCGAGCCCGTTACCGATTTCAAGACCAACGAGCCGAAGATCGAGGGCGGCAAGGCTGTCTACCAGCTTCGGCTGGTTGTGATGGGTGACGGTGAGGCCGACGTGATCTTGGTGAAGGTCGCCGGGCAGCCGTCCGGGTTGGTGCCGGGCTCGCAGGTGCAGGTGGAGCGGTTGACCGCGCAGCCGTGGTCGATGGGTGACCGGGCCGGGATCGCGTACCGCGCCGACAAGATCACGGGAGCCACAGGCTCCGGGTCGCGGTCTGCGGCGTAGGGGTGATCGGTGATGCCGTGGGTCCCGATAGAGAAGACCCCTCCACCGCCGCAACTTCGCATCGAGGAGTCGTGGTGGTCGCGTGCAATCAGCTACGTGGCCCGTGTCGGCTGGGCGTGGCGGTTGGAGTTGACCATCGTCTTGTCGATGTCGGCGGTAGCCGCGCTGGTGGCCCGCAGGGTCGCCCCGGTCGCCGCGGCCCTTGCAACCGCGGTGGTGTTCTTGATCCTGGCGCTACTCCCGCCGCTGCGAAGGGCGCTGCTGCGCTGGGAACACGTTGCCTCCACTCGTCGGCGGTGGGCTCGCGCATGCCGCCACGCTGGTCTTGAAACCGCGAACGCCCGCGTTCCCCGCATCGTCAGCATCCGTCGACTGGTATCCGGTGACGTTTGCCGGGTGAAGGTGCCCGCCGGGGGCAACGTCACCGCCCTAGAACAGTCCACCGAGACGCTTGCTGCTGCCCTCGGCCTGCGTGAGGTGCGGGTGGCGCGGGATCGGCTGTGCGGCACGTACGCCGAAGTGGTGCTGGCCAAGGGTGATCCGTTGGCGGATCCGACGCCGTTGGATTGGCCGGACCTGCTCGCGGACCGGTTGTCGTTGTGGGATCCGGTCACGGTTGGGGTGGATGAGAATAGGGAGCCGCTGACCGTGTCGATGGTTGAGCGCAACATACTGATCGGCGGCGAGCCGGGCGCCGGGAAGTCCGCTGCCGCGTCGCTGCTCTTGGCAACTGCGGCGTTGGACCCGTCGGTCAAGCTGTGGCTATTCGACGGGAAGCTCGTTGAGCTTGCCGTGTGGCAACGGTGCGCTGAACGGGTGCTGGACTTCCACGCCGAACCGGCGATCACCGCACTTGAGGAACTCCAAGCGGAAATGAACGTCCGCTACCGGACGCTCCTGGCTGCCGACAGGCGCAAGGTGGAGAGGTCTGACGGGCTGCCGCTGTACCTGGTGGCGATCGACGAGCTCGCCTTGTATTTGAACGGGGAGGATCGCAAGCAAGACAGGCGGTTCGCCAACCTCTTGCGCGACCTGGTCTCCCGTGGTCGTGCGGCGGGGATCATCGTCGTCGGCGCCACTCAGAAGCCGGCCGCTGATGTGATGCCGTCAGCGATCCGTGACCTGTTCGGGTTCAGGTGGGCGATGCGCTGCTCAACCCGCGACGCGAGTGACACGATCTTGGGCGCCGGGTGGGCGTCGCTGGACTACAACGCAGCGACCATCGACCCCGCCTGCCGCGGCGTCGGCCTTCTATTGGCCGAAGGCGGGGTGCCGGTGCGGTGCAAGTCGTACTACCTCTCTGACGACCAACTCCGCGCAGTCGCGCAACGCGCCGCACGCCTACGGGGCCGCCGCGCCGACGACGAGTCGCCCGCCCTCGCCGTCGCGTGAACCCGCTACCCGAAGGCGTCGTCGCAATCGGCGACGCCTGCGTCCAGTACCTGTCCCGACTGCTGGAAGGAGACCGCCGTGCCGCTGCTCCCGCTGGCTGCCGGGTGCCCCTGGAGCGGAACGCGGGCGTGCCCGAGGTGCCGGATGTTCACCGCAACCGGGCCGGGCAGTTGGAAGCGCTGAGCCCGTCGGCGTCCCCGTCGTCGTTGGTGGCGACTGTGACACGACTTCCTGTGCGTGGCGGTTCACGGTGACTGTGCCCGCCGCGCTGCTCGATCTAGTCGCTCGCGGGCGGCAGGTCGAGGCGATGCATGACGCTATTCGCCGTATCGGCGGATGCGTTGCTCCGGTCCGTGTGAAAGGCCAAAGCGACCGGGTTGACACGACGACGGGTGAGATAGTGCCCGGCTTGTCCACTGAGGGGCTGCCCGATGATTCGGCGCTGGTCGCCTGCCGGAACCGTCGTGCGTCAGTGTGTCCGCCGTGCTCGCGGGTGTATCAGGGCGATGCGTACCAGCTGGTCCGAGCCGGGCTGGCGGGCGGTAAGAACGTCCCCCAGACGGTGACCGGTAACCCGGCGTGGTTCGTCACCTTAACGGCGCCGAGCTTTGGGCCGGTCCACACCCAACGCCGGGATCGCAGCGGCCACGCGATGCTGTGCCGTCCCCGCGCCGGAGGTGAGAGCTGCCGGCACGGCGTGGAACTGTCGTGCACTCGCCGCCACAGCGGCGACGACGCTCTTTTGGGTCAGCCGATCTGTGCGGACTGCTTCGACTACCCAGGCGCAGTGTGGTGGAACAACACCGCCTCGGAGCTGTGGCGGCGGACCCGTATCCGGATCTATCGGGAGCTGGCGCACCTGCTCACCGCCGCGCGCGGCCACAAAGTCTCCGAGGCGCAGGTCAAGCGCGAGGTGTCGGTGCAGTACGCGAAGGTATCGGAGTACCAGAAGCGCGGCCTAATCCACTTCCATCTGGTCGTGCGTCTAGACGGCGCCAAGGCGTCGAGGGAGCGGTACGGGTTCGACCGGCCACCAGTCGACGTGGACGGTGCGCTGCTGGCCGAGGCCATTCGTCGTGCTCACCGCCAAGTCCAAGCCCCGTACCCCCTCGACAAGGTCCCCGCGGAGCTGCAGTCGGCCGTTCCCGCCGCCCGATGGGGTGATGAGATCGACCTCTCGTTCATCCTGCCCGACGACGCAGGGGCGCTGCCGGATAAGAACGCGCCACCGCAAACCGAGCACACCGCCGCCGCCACCAAGACGGGAGTGCGCAGGGTACGGTGGCGCACCTGCACCCGCCTGCGTGCTACCCGCACCGGCCGCATCCAACGACGGCCCGGACGGAGGCTGCCGCGCATGTGGGCGATGGCCCGCAGTGTAGTCGCCGGATACCTGGCCAAGTACACCACCAAGGACACGGAAGCGTTCGGGCACCTGAACCGACGCCTGGTCGCCGACGACCTACCCGCGTTGGTGGTAACGCCGCACGTCCGACGCCTGGTCGAGACGTGCTGGGCGCTGGGGGAGCACACGCCCGAGCGGCGGTTCCAGCAGTGGGCGCACCAGCTGGGCTACCGGGGCCACTGCCTCACCAAGTCCCGCTACTACTCGACGACCTTCAAGGCGCTGCGGGCCGCCCGCGCTTCCCACCGCGCCGGTCAGACCGACCCGCAGACCGAGGAGACGGCCGCCGACGTGGTCGTACCGCTGGTCCGCCAGTGGGCCCTTGTCGGCGTCGGGTACCGCACTGCCGGGGACCGGCTGCTGGCCGACAGCATCCGCGCCGACCTGACACGCCAGCGCGAAGCCGCCACCGAAGCCCGCATAGAGGAACAACGACAGCTCGCGGTGGTGGCCGCGTGACGAAGGGGAGGCGATGAGCCGGAGGAAAAGCTCGCCGGAGTTGCTGACGTTTGAGGAGGCGGTCGCCTACCTGAACGTGACGTCGGCGTGGCTGCGTCGCGCCGTCGCCGAGCGGCGAATCAGCTATCTGAAGTTCAACCGGTTGTTGCGGTTCGACTGTGCGGTGCTGGATGCGTTCATTCGCGACAGCGTCGTGCGGATAGCGGACTAGCGTTAGGGGAGTGGCATGGGTCGTGGACCGAACTTGCGGCAGAAGCCGAGCGGCCGTTGGGAAGCTCGCTACCGCGACGACCGTGGGCGGCTGCGCGGCAAGACGTTTGCGACCAAGGTCGAGGCCCGCCGCTTTCTCGCCCGCGTCAACGCCGACGTTCAGCGCGGCGACTACGTGGACCCTCGCGGTGGCAAGGAGATGTTCGGCAGTCTGGCAACGGCCTGGCTTGCCAGCGGGCTGCACTGGAAGCCGCTGACCCGCCGCCGCTACGAGGGCGTGCTCACCTCCCACCTGCTACCCGAATTTCAGGAGAGCCCGGTTGGTTCCATCGACCGCCACGGAGTGCAGGAGTACCTCGGGAAGCTGGTGGCCGGCGGGTTGTCCCCAGGCACGGTCCGCAAGATCTACGCAGTCCTGCGGATGGTGCTGGACACAGCCGTCGAGACGCGGGCGCTCAGGGCGAATCCGGCCATCGGGGTGCGGCTGCCCAAGGCGTCGGCCCGAAAGATGCTGGTTCTGGAGGCGTTCCAGGTCGAGCAGCTGGCCGTCGAAGTCGGAGCGCCGTACGAGCTGCTCATTCGGTTCGCCGCCTGGTCGGGGTTGCGGGCTGGTGAGATCGCCGGATTGCAGCTGTCGGATGTGGACTTGCTACGGGCCCGCGTGCAGGTCGCCACATCGGTCGCGGACATGGGCGGGGCGCTGTTGCGCGGCGACACCAAGAACTCTCGGGTCCGCATGATTTCGATCCCCGCCGATCTTCGCGACGAGATCGCCGCCTATCTGAACGCCCGAGGTGTGACCGGCGCGGAGCCCGACGCGGCGTTGTTCGTCGGGCCGAAGGGTGGGCCGCTGCGTCACGGCAACTTCTACAGTCGCCGGTTCCGTCCTGCCGTTGGTCGAGCGCTACCGCCGAGCCTGCACGGGCTGCGGTTCCATGATCTGCGGCATACCTGCGCCAGTCTGCTGATCGCCAACGGCTGGCATCCCAAGGCGGTGTCTGACCACCTAGGCCATGCGTCGATTCAGATCACCATGGATCTGTACGGGCATCTGCTCGATTCGTACCACGATGCCTTGGTGGCCCGGTTGGACGAGGCGTACGGCAACGCGCGGCGGGCCGCCGACAGACCACAAACAGACCACACCGGACCACAAGCGGACCACGAAACTGCGCCCACGCCGTCATCCTCCCGCGCAGTCTCGCGCAACGAAAAGCATGGACGGAAGGCGTCATGACCAGCGGAAACAGTGGCTTAGTGCCTGGTGGTGGGGAGAGCCGGGGAGGGGAGTCGAACCCCTGACCTTCGCTTTACAAGAGCGCTGCTCTGCCTGCTGAGCTACCCCGGCGAGGGCGGGACGCCAGCGGTGTTCCACTGGCGCTGGCCGTCGGCCGCAGGGTAGCCCGTCGCCGAGTCAGGCAGGGTCGGGCATGCGGGGCTCGTCCGCGGTCTCGGGCTGGGTGGCTGGTGCAGCAAGCGGCGCCTGGCCAACTCGGGCGGTGACCGCCGACAGCAGCGTGCGGGTGTAGGGGTCCTGCGGCGACTCGAACACGTCAGCGGCGGGGCCGTACTCCACGATCTCGCCGTCGTGCATCACCAGGATCTCGTCGGCGAGGTAGCGCACCACGGCCAGGTCGTGAGAGATCAGCAGATAGGACGCCTGCTCACGGCGTTGCAGATCGATCAGCAGGTTGAGGATGGCCGCCTGCACCGACACGTCCAGTGACGACGTGGGCTCGTCGAGGATGACGAGCTGGGGGCCGGTGCAGAAGGCTCGGGCGATGGCCACCCGCTGCTGCTGCCCACCGGACAGCTCGCGCGGTCGGGCGTCGAGGTGCTCTGGGGCCAGCTGCACGGCACGCAGCAGCTCGGCCAGCGTCTCGTCGTGCCGCGCGACGTCGCCGGCGTCGAGCTTTCGCATCTGACGTCGCAGGATCTGGCGGATCCGGTGGCTGGGGTTCAACGTCCCGTCGGGGTGCTGGAAGACCATCTGCAGGGAACGCCGCGAGGCGACGCTGCGCTTGTTGGCGGGCTTGGTGACGTCGACGCCCGACAGGATGACCTCGCCGTCGTCGGGCACCTCCAGTCCCGCGATCATGCGCGCAAGGGTGGTCTTGCCCGAACCGGACTCGCCCACGATGCCAAGGATGCGCCCAGGCCCGAGGGTGAATGCGGCGTCCGCCACGGCGACCAAGTCACGTCCCTGCGCGCGGAAGACCTTGCGCAGCCCGCGCACCTCCAGGAGCGCGCCGTCGCCCGTCACCGCGGCTCGCCCGTCGCTTGCGGTTACGGTCGGAGGTCCGGCCCGTGCCACCTCCTCGTGGAAGAAGCAGCGGCTGTGCTGGCTGCTGCCCGCCGGGTACAACGCCGGATGCTGTTCGCGGCAGCGTGGCTTGCGGAACGCACAGCGGGGCTCGAAAAGGCAGGCACCCACCGGTGCGTCGGTGTCGCCACTGGGCAGCGGTTCCAGCCGGCGCGAGTCCTTCGAGACGCCGGGCGGCACCCGGCAGGCCAGCAGCCCCCGGGTGTACGGGTTTGTGGGGTGAGTAAAGACGCCCTCGGTGTCGCCAGTCTCGACCAGCTCGCCTCGGTAGAGCACGCCAACCCGCTCGCAGACGCTGGCCACCAAGCCGATGTCGTGGCTGATGAACAGGATCGCCGCGCTGGTCTTTGCCCGCAGGTCGGCGAACAGCTGCATGATGTCCGACTCGACCGTGACGTCCAGGCCGGTCGTGGGCTCGTCGAGGATCAGCAGGTTGGGGTCCATCGCCAGCGCCATGCTGATGACGATGCGCTGCTTCTGGCCGCCGCTGAACTGATGGGGATAGCGGTCGTAGGCGCGGTGGGGCTCGGGGAGGCCGACCAGCTCGAGCATTCCTTCGGCGCGGCCCCTGGCCTCGTCCCGATTCAATCCCAGATGCGCTCGGTACACCTCCGCGATCTGCTCGCCAGCTCGCAGCGACGGGTTCAGGGCCCCCGACGGGTCCTGGTACACCATCGCGATGTGGTTGCCGCGGATGCGCGACAGCTCGCGCTGCGTCAACGGCACCAGGTCGGTGTCCTGGTAGCGGATGCAACCGCCGGTGATCTGCCCGTTGGCAGGCAGGTAGCGCATGATCGCCATGCCGAGCGTGGTCTTGCCCGAGCCGGACTCACCGACCAACCCCACCGCCTCACCGGAGGCGATGGCCAGTGACACCCCACGGATCGCGGCGACCAATCCGGCGCCGGTCCGGTAGTCGACCGACAGGTCCTCCACCTGCAGGACGGGCCCGGCTTCGGTCATGAGCGCAGCTTCTGCGCGACGACGTTGATGGCCACGATCAGCGAGGCGATCGCCGCCGCCGGGGCCACCACTACCCACGGGGCGATCTGGTAGAAGGGCCGGCCCTCCGACACCATCAACCCCCAGTCCGGCGTTGGCGGTTGGATGCCGAAGCCCAGGAATGACAGCGTGGCGACAGCGAAAATGGACAACGCAAGTCGCAAGGTGTACTCAACGTTGAGGGTACCGACGATGTTGGGCAGCAGCTCACGGAAGAGGATGAAGGCGCCGGACTCTCCCCGCATCCTCGCTGCCGCGACAAAGTCGCGGTCCCGCCACGACAGCACCGCGGAGCGCACCACACGGGCGTTGTACGGGGCGAGCATCACCGCGATGACCACCACCAGGTTGAGCCGCGAGGGGCCGAGCATGGCCAGCACCACCGACGCGATGACGATGATGGGAAACGCCATCAACAGGTCGAGCGAGCGCATCAGCAGCTCGTCGACCTTGCCTCGGTAGAACGCCGCACACAGGCCTATGGCCGTACCGATGGCCACGCCCAGGGTCGTCGACGCGACGCTGACGATCAGCACGCTGCGGCTGCCGGCGAGGATGCGGCTGAAGATGTCGCGGCCGAGGTTGTCGGTGCCCAGCCAGTGCTGGGCCGATGGCGGCTCGTAGCGGCTCGTCAGCTCCTGCTCGGTTGGCCCGTAGGGCACGAGCTGGGGCCAGAACACGGCGATGACGACCCACACCAGCAGGACCAGCAGCGCCATCGCCACCCCAGGCGAGTGGCGCAGCGCGCGAACGTGCCTCATGCGGCACCGCCCGCAACCTGTGCGCGCACCCGCGGGTTGAACGCCGTGTACAGCAGGTCGGCCGCCAGGTTGGACAGCATCAGCACGGCGGCCAGGATCAAGACGATGGCCTCCAGCAGAGGCACGTCTTGCACCAGGGCGGCCTGCAGCAGCAGCTGTCCGATGCCCGGGTAGTTGAAGACGTTCTCGATGACGACGAGCCCGCCGATCAACCAGGCGATCTGGTTGGCGATGACGGTGATCGCGGGCAGCAGGGCGTTGCGCAGCACGTGCCGGGTGATGACTGTGCGGAAGCCCAGGCCCTTGAGCACGGCGGTCCGGGTGTAGTCGGCCTCGAGCTCTGTCACCATGCTCGCGCGCACCGTCCGGGCGATGTAGCCGACCAGCACCGGGCTGATCGCCACGATCGGCAGCACCAGGAACCACAGGGTCTCCAGGGGGCCGGCGCCGTCGGGAATACGCGCCGACGACGGGAACCAGGGCAGCAGCAGGCTGAAGAACAGAATCAAGAACATGCTGCTGACGAACTCGGGGATCGTGATCGACACGACGCTGACGCCGTTGATCACCCGGTCGGTCAGCTTGCCCCTGCGCAGTGCCGACGCGATGCCCGCCGCTACCCCCACCGGGATGATGACCGTGAAGGCGACGGAGGCCAGGATCAGCGAGTTGTAGAGCCGCCCGGCGATCAGCGGCGCGATCGGCGTGCCCAGCCGCCAGGAGTCTCCCCAGTTGCCGGTCAGAAAGCCGCCCATCCAGTCGGCGTAGCGGACGTACAACGCGCGGTCAAGGCCGAGGTCACGGCGGACCTGTTCGACGTTCTCGGCAGTGGCGTACTGACCGAGGATCAGGTTGCCGATGTCGCCCGGCAGGATCTCCACCATCGCGAAGATCAGGACCGATACCAGCGTGAGCAGCAGCAGCATCACACCCAGCCGCTTGGCGAAGTAGCGGAGGAGCCCGGGCGCCGCGCTGCCCGCCAAGGCCTACCCGACGGTGGTGCTGCGAAAGTCGACGAAGTTGGCGGGGTGACTGTCGTAACCGCTGACGTTGTCCCGAGTGGCCGACAGCGTGTCCTGGAACCAGGGAATCACCGCTGGGACCTCCTCGTGCATGATCGCCGCCATCTCGCCGGCGATCTGCGCTCGCTCGCCGGTGTCGACGGTCGCGTTGAGCTCATTCAACAGCCGGTCGAAGTCCCGATTACACCAGTGCGGGACATTCCAGTCGACACCGCACTGGAAGCTGAGCGCCGGCATCTGAGCCACCGAGGAGCGGTGCAGCCACGTCTCCATCGCCAGCGGAAGCTCCGTCCAGTGCTGGTAGTACACGTCCGTCGGCTCGACTTTGATCTTGATGCGGAAGCCGGCCGGCTCGGCCATGTCCGCTACGGCTTGGGCGAAGATGCCGATGCCGCCGTAGGTCACCAGCTGCGTGTCGAGGCCGTCGCGGTAACCGGCCTCGGCCAGCAGCTGCTTTGCCCGCTCGATGTCCTGCGTCCGCTGCTCGGCGTCCACGGCGTCTTGGAAGCCGTAGACGGGCGACAGCCAGGAGTCGTTGGCGACCGTGGCGTGACCCGCCCACAGCTCGTCCACGATCTCCTGGCGGTCGATCGTCAGCGCCAGCGCCTGGCGGACCCGCTTGTCGTCCCAGGGCTCGGTGTCCACGCGCATCGTCAGCTGGGCGTGCGTGGCGCTGGGTGCGGCCAGCACCGTGACCCCGCTGCCCTTGGGAACGGTGTCGACCAGGTCGCCGGGCAGCAGCGTCATCAGGTCGACATCGCCGCTTTGGATGGCGGTGATCTGCGCGCCGAAGTCCTCGTAGTAGACGGCCTCCATCCGCTCGAGCTTCGGCATCCCCTCTTCCCAGTAGTCGGCGTTGCGCTCGAAGACCGCGCCCTGGCGAGGGGTGTACTCGGCGAGCTTGAACGGCCCTGTCCCGATCGGGTCCTTCTCGAAGTTGCCGGACCAGTCAGAGGGCAGGATCGCGGCCTGGTAGGCCGTCACCCAGGCGGGAAAGTCGCCCACCGGCTCGGTCAGCTCGAAGCGCACCGTGTAGTCGTCGACCGCCGTCGTGCCGCCCTTCTCCAGGAAGGTGAAGGAGCCGGCGGCCGCTGACTGCTCCTTGGGATCGACGATCCGGTCGAAGGTCGCCACGACGTCTTCGGCGTCAAAGTCCGACCCGTCGTGGAAGGTCACGCCCTCCCGCAGCTTGAAGGTCCAGGTCCGCGCGTCCTGGCTGTCCCATTCCGTGGCCAGATCTGGCTGCAGGGACAGGTCCTGGCCGAGACGCACCAGGTAGTTGACGACAGGTTGCACGGTGTGGATGTCGCCCAGCGAGCTCATCATGTGGGGGTTGATGGTGTTGGGCGGGGCGGCCGCGTAGGTCAGCTCACCACCGCCACCCGCTCCGGCCGCGGCCTCGTCGCCGTCGCTTGCGGCCTCGCTGGCGGACCCCGCCTGCAGGCGGTCGTCCGCGGTGTCGGAGATCGGAGCGCAAGCGGCCAGCAGCAGCAGCGCAACGGCCATCGCAGGGCCCCGGCCCACCAGGCACCGTAGGAGCACGATCATGGTCTCTCCAACCTGGGGACGGATGAGGGGCCGGCTGTGTGCCGCCGGCCCCTCGTTGCGGCGCTTCCCGCCGTCGGCCGCTGAGGCCGTGAGCACGCGCTGCATCGGATGTCACCATAGACCCACGCACGCCACGCCGGTACCCCCCAGATCGGGACACTCGTCGCGCCGCCTGCGAGGCCGTTTCTCCGCGTGAGGACGCGTGAGGAAACCTACGAGGCCGATTTGCGTCGGGGTGGGTCAGCCTGTCACGTTGTGGGCAACTGCACCACGTACGCCATCACGAGAGGTCGAGGGACCCGGCCCGCCGACGCCTCCGCAACCACTTGATTCCGTCAAGCAGGTGCGACATCCGGCCCCGCACCGTCGGGGGAAGATGGAGGAGACGCGTCGTGACCTATGTCCAAGCGTTGCAATGCCGAGAATGCGGCCGCCGCGTCGACGTGGCCGCCACCCATGCCTGCGAGTTCTGTTTCGGCCCCCTCGAGGTCGTGTACGACTACGACGCCATGCGCGGCGTGGTCACCCGGGAGCGCATCGAGGCCGGTCCACCGACTTTGTGGCGCTACGCCGATCTGCTGCCGGTCCTTGATGGGCCCGCCGACACCCGGGACGCCGGCAGGGTCGACCTCGGCGCCGGCTTCACGCCGCTGGTGCCTGCGCCACGGTTGGGTGCAGCCATCGGGTTGGACGACCTGTGGATCAAGAACGACACGCTGAACCCGACCGGCGCGTTCAAAGATCGTGTGGTGTCCGTGGCGCTGACCGCCGCCCGTCACCTGGGATTCGACACCGCCGCCTGCGCGTCGACGGGCAATCTGGCCCAGTCGGTGGCCGCCCATGCCGCCGCCAGCGGCATGCGGGCGATCGTGCTGGTCCCGGCCGACCTGGAGCAGGCCAAGATCCTGGCCACCGCCGTGTACGGGCCGACCCTGGTCGCGGTCAAGGGCACCTACGACGACGTCAACCGGCTCTGCGGCGAGCTCGCCGACGCCTACGGCTGGGCCTTCGTCAACGTCAACGTCCGCCCCTTCTACGCCGAGGGCTCAAAAACCATCGGCTTCGAGATCGCCGAGCAGCTCGGGTGGCGCCTGCCCGACCAGGTGGTCGCCCCCATGGCCTCCGGTGCGATGCTGGTCAAGATCGAGAAGGCGTTTCGGGAGCTCATCGAGCTGGAGTTGGTTGACGACCGAGCCTGTCGCGTCTCTGGAGCGCAGGCCAGCGGCTGCTCGCCGATCACCACCGCCTACGCCAACGGCGGCGACTCGATTCTGCCGGTGCGTCCTGACACCATCGCCAAGTCGCTGGCGATCGGTGACCCCGCTGACGGCTACTACGCCCTCGAGGCGGTCGACCGCAGCGGAGGGGTGATGGACGACGCGTCGGATCCCGAGATCATCCACGGCATCAAGCTGCTGGCCCGCACCGAGGGCATCTTCGGCGAAACCGCCGCGGGGGTGACCATCGCCGTGCTGCGCAAGCTCGCCGCGCAAGGTCATCTCGCGCCGGGCGACCGCACCGTGGCCGTGGTCTCCGGCACCGGCCTCAAGACCACCGACGCGGTCGCACCCACCGTCGGGCCGACCTTTGAGATCACCCCGAGCCTCGACGAGTTCCAGTCCGCCCTGTCCTTGCAGGAGTCGGCATGACCGCCACCGTGCGAATCCCCACACCGCTGCGCAGCGCCACCGATGGCGCGGCGACGGTCGGCGTCGATGGCACCACCGTCGGTGAGGTGCTGCGGTCGCTGGATGCTGCCCATCCCGGTGTGGCCGGGCGCATCTTGGATGACAGCGGCGGCAAGGTCCGGCGCTTCGTCAACGTGTTCGTCGACGACGAGGACATCCGTTTCGCCGGTGGTTTGGAGACCGCCGTGCCCGACGGCGCCACCGTCTCGATCATTCCGGCGGTCGCGGGCGGCTGACCGGGCGGTGGGCATCACCCACGCCAGACGCCGGGAGGGTCCGGCGGTGTGGGCGCCGCCTCCCTAAATGGCGGGGCCGAGCCGGGGTGACAGACCGCCCTGGGGCGGTCATCTTGTGGCGCTTGCGGGCTGGAAGCGCCGGCATCGGGTAGCAAGGGGGCTATGACCACCCTCGATGCAGGGGTTGAGCCGGCCGACGCGCTGGTGGCTGCGCTGACCGCGCTGCGGCAATGCGTCGCCGCGACCGCCTTTGATCTGGCGACCATCGAGCAGGCGGATCGACGGCACCTGCGGGACCGCGTCGCGGGTGACATCGCCGGCCATATCGCCCGGATCCGCGACATCGACGCGCCGCTGCTCGTCGTCCTCGGGGGAGTGACCGGGGCCGGCAAGTCGACGTTCCTCAACACCATGGTCGGACGCGACGTCGTCGCCACGGGGCCGGTCCGCCCCACCACCTACGCGCCAACCTTGGTGTGCCATCCGACCGAGGCGGACTGGTTCACCTCCGACCGGGTCTTGGCGGAGCTGGCGCGCGTGGAGACCGACAGCGACGTGCGCGACGTCGGGCCCACGGGGGCTTCGGTCCTGCGGCTGCTGCGCAGCGGCACCGTGCCGCCCGGCCTGGCGCTGGTGGACGCCCCGGATGTCGACTCCGTCGCCAGCGCCAACCGTGAGTTGGCCGACCAACTGCTCGACGCCGCCGACCTGTGGCTGTGGTTCACCACAGGCGGCAAGTACGCCGACGAAGAGTCGATGCGCTACCTGCGCCGCGCCCGCGCCCGGCGTACCGCGCTGGGCGTCGTGCTCACCCAAGTGCACCGCATTGACCTGCCAGAGGTGCGTGCGGATTTCATCGGCAAGCTGGCCGACGAGGGTCTGCCCAACGCCCGGCTGTTCACCATCCATGTGACCGCGGTCCGCGCCGGACGCCTCCCGGTCGGGGTGGGAGACGAGCTGCGCACCTGGCTGCGTCGCCTGGCGGACCCCGAGGTGCGCCGGGCGCATCGCAGGCAGACGCTGGAAGGTGGCCTTGACGCCGTGCCCGACGATGTCGGCCAGCTCATCGACGCGGTCGGTGACGAGTTGCACCAGGTTCGCCGGCTCCAGGTCGACGTCGACCACGCCTATGACGGCGCAGAGGAGGAGTTCGCCGCCTCATTGGACGAAGGAATGCCGCTGCGGGGAGAGGTGGTCGACCGCTGGGACCGCTTCGTGGGCGGTAGCCGCGTCCTCAAGCTGACCGAGGCCGCCACCGGTCAGGCGCGTGCCTGGATCCGTGGGTTGCTGGCCAACGCCGGGCTCATTGGCGAGGAGCGCCGGCTGGAACAACAGGTGCGGGTAGAGGTCGCCGGCACGGTCACCGCCACCGCTGGTCAGCTGGCCGACCTGGCCGCCACCACGGTGGTGGACGCCTGGTCGGCGACCCCGGCGGGCCGGACGCTGACCGAGCGCGAGCCGGAGCTGGTGCACCGCTCAGCCGAGTTCGACGAACGCATGGCCTCCGCGGTCCGTGACTGGCAGCAGCACGTCGCCAACCTCGTCGCCTCGGTGGGCGCCGAGCGCCGGGCGCAAGCGCGGGTGGTGTCGGGCATTGTCAGCCTCGCCGCAACCTCGGCGATCCTGCTGGCCATGGCGCACGCCGGCATCACGGGTGCCGAGGCCGGTATCGCCGCCGCCGCCGGAGCGGCCAACCAGGGCCTGCTCGTCAAGCTGCTCGGCGAGGCGAACCTGCGCAAGCTGGTGGCCGATGCCCGCGCCGACCTGCTGCAGCGCTTCAACGACCTGCTCGCCGACGAGCGCCGCAGGTTCGTGGCCGTGGTCGCCGAGGTGGCGCCCGATCCCGAGCATCTCGACGAGCTCGCCGACGCCGGCGAGGCATTGATGGCGGTGCGCGGTGGCTGATCTCAACCAGCGGCTGTCCGACCTGGAGGAGACGTTGGCGCTGGCCACCGACCGGCTGGACCCGGACACGGTCGCCGCCGGCCAGGAGGTCCTGGACAAGGTCGAAGGGCGGCTCGCCAACGGCCCTGGATCGGTGGTCGTGGCGCTGGCGGGCGGCACCGGCAGCGGCAAGTCGTCGCTGTTCAACGCGTTGGCTGGTGCGGAGCTGACCCGCACGGGTGTCATCCGGCCCGTCACCGATGAGGTTACCGCCTGGGCCGTGGGTGATCCACAGGGCGCCGCGAACGTGCTGGACTGGCTGCAGGTGCGTCGCCGCCACCAGGTCGCGCCGAGCCGGCTGTATCCCGAGGGGCTGGTGCTGCTCGATCTGCCCGATCACGACTCGGTCTCCGCCGAGCACCGCCTGCTGGTCGACCGGTTCGTCGCTCGCGTGGATGTGCTGGTGTGGGTGGTCGACCCCCTCAAGTATGCGCAGCGGTCGTTGCACGCCGACTACCTGCGGCGGCTGGTGGCGCACGCCAAGGTCCTGGTGGTGGTCCTCAACCGCATCGACGAGCTGGGCAACGAGGCGGCCGGAATCGTGGCGGACGACCTGCGCCAGCTGCTGGCCGCCGAAGGCTTGGGCAGGGCCAAGCTGCTGGTGACCTCCGCGCGCACCGGGGTGGGCCTGGATCGCCTCCGCGCGACCTTGACCGACTACGTCAACCAGCGGCGGGCCATGACGGAGCGGATCAGTGCCGATCTGCAGACGTTGGCCGGCAAGCTGCGAGCGCAGGTCGGCGACACCCAGAGCACCACGTTGCAACTCGACCGGCTGGTGTCCGCGCTGTCCGCGGCCTCGGGTGTCGAGTCACTGGCCGACGCGGGGGCCCGCACCTACACCGAGGACGCCGACGACGCGTCGCGGCCGCTGCTGACCGGCAAGGTCCTTGGCCGGCTGCGATCGCTGCGTACCCCGTTGCGTCGCCTGCGCCGCCCGGCGCCCCCCAGCCGTGAGCTGTCGCCGGTGGGCGTGCGCCACGCGGTGCTGGAGCTGGCCGACACCGCCGCCAGCGACCTGCCGCACCCGTGGCCGTTCCGCCTGCGCACGGCTGCGCATTCCATGGCCTCCGACCTGCCGGGAGTGATCGCGGGCAAGCTCGACCTCGTCGACGTCCACGGCGTCCGCAAGCGGCTGTGGTGGTCGCTGCTGCGGGTGCTCGGCACCGTGATCGAGCTCGCCGCCTTGGTCGGTGTGATCTGGTTGCTGCTGCTCGGCCTGATCGGCTGGCTGCAGCTGCCCGAGCCGCCCACCCCGGCTGTGGGACGGCTGCCGTGGCCGACGCTGCTGGCCGTGGGCGGCGGCATCGGCCTGCTGATCTTCGCCGCGGTGCGCCGCCGGCTGGTTGGGATGGGCGCCCGCCGGCATCGCTGGCGGGTGCTGCACGACCTTCGCGGTGCCGTGGCCGAGGTCGCGCGGGAACGCGCCTTGGTTCCGCTGCAGGCCGAGGTCGACGCCCACAACCGGCTGGTGGAGACCCTCAGCAGCGTGGAAGGTGCCGGCCAGCCGCGTGGCAGACTGCGCCGATGAGCACGCTGCAGGCACGGCGGCGTCAGTTGCAGCAAGGGTTGGCCGGCTACCCAACGCTGGTCGTGGCCTTTTCGGGTGGCGTGGACTCGAGCTACCTGCTGGCCGCCGCGGTCGATGTGCTGGGTGACCGGGTGACCGCGGCGACGGCGGTGAGCCCGTCGCTGCCGGCCGCGGAGCTGGCACAGGCGCGGTCACTCGCCGCCCAGCTTGGGGCCGGCCACCTGGAGGTGCCCACCGACGAGGTCGAGCGCGCCGCCTACCGCCGTAACGACGCTGACCGCTGCTGGCACTGCAAGTCGGCGCTGTTCGACGCGCTAGGACCGATCACCCAGCGGTTGGGCGCCGCGACCGTCGCGGTCGGCACCATCACCGACGATCTCGGCGATCATCGCCCTGGCCAGCGCGCCGCCGCCGAGCGAGGCGTGGTCACGCCCCTGGCCGACGCGGGGCTGAGCAAGGCTGACGTGCGGGCCTTGTCGCGCAGCCGTGGGCTGGCGACCTGGGACAAACCGGCTGCTGCCTGCCTGGCCAGTCGCGTGGTCTACGGCTTGCAGGTCACGCCGCGGCGGCTCGGGCGCATCGAGCGCGCGGAGGCCTGGCTGCGCGAGCGACTCGGGCCGCGGGTGGATCTGCGCGTGCGTGACCACGGTGACCTGGCCCGCGTCGAGGTGTCGATCGACCAGATCCCCGCAGTGCTGGGCATGGCCGGCGAGCTCGATATCGCGCTGCGCGGCCTCGGTTGGAAGCGGACGGAGATTGACCCGCGCGGCTACCGGTCGGGAAGCCTCAACGACGCGCTGCGCGCTGGTGCGTCGCCGGTGGAGTAGTCGGTTTTGACCCTGCTCCTTGAGGCTCCGCACCCGCCGAGAAGGCTCAAGCAATCCGAGCCGGTGTCCGAGACAACCGACATGCTTGCTCGCCGCTCTGCGCTAGCCGTGTCCGCGTTCGCTGTGGTGGCCCTGCTCGCCGCAGCGCCCGTCACCGGCATGCCGCCGGCCGAGGCAGCGGTGACCGAGGCGCAGGCAACTGCCCCCCGCCACGGCTACGAGCGGACGATCAACATCACCTTTCCCGTGGCCGGACTCACCAGCTGGACGGACACCTACCACGCCGATCGCGGCGGCGGAAGCCGCGTGCACCAAGCCACCGACATCATGGCCGGCAAGCTGCAGAAGGCCCACGCCGCCCGTGGGGGGTACGTCTGCTACGCGCCGACCACCGAGCCTTCCTGGGGCTGGATGCTGACGGTCTGCGGCAACGACGGGCTGCGGTACAACTACCTGCACCTCAACAACGACCGGCCGGGCACCGACGACGGCCGTGGCGGCATCAACCGGGCGTACGCGCCGGGGGTCCGCGAAGGGATGCCGGTGGTGCGCGGGCAGCTCATCGGCTACGTCGGCGACTCGGGAAACGCCGAAGGTACCGCCCCGCACCTGCACTTCGAGATCCATGACCCCGAGTTGAACGACTCGCGGATCGACAAGCCGCGCTACGACCCGTACCGGATCAACCCCTACTACTCGCTGCGCGCCGCCACGTCCCGGGGCGACTTCCCTGGCCGGACCTACCCCAAGCCCAAGCCCGTCCGCCGGCTGTCCGAGGGCGCGACCGGCACCGCGGTGGCGCTGTCGCGCAACCGCGTCACGCCGGCCCGAACGGTCGTGGTGGTGCCCGTCCGCGGGCCTCGCCCGGCCCTCCTCGGTGGTCCGCTGGCAGCAGTCAGCGACGGCATCGTCTTGCCCGTCCCCCGCGGTGGACCCAACGCCCCCACCCGCGAGGAGATACGCCGGATCGGGGCCGTCAACGCCTACCTCATCGGCAACCGGACCAACCTCGGGGCGGCGGTCACCGACGACCTGCGCTCGGCGGGGGTGCGCAACATCGCCCGCCTCAGCGCCGGCAGCTACGCCGCGCTGTCCGCCAGGATCGCCCGCGAGGTGGCGTCGTATCCTGGAGGCGTGCCGCGGGTGTACCTGGGCGCCAACTGGATCGAGATGCAGGCGGTCGCGGCGCTGGCTGCTCACCGCGCGGCACCGATCCTGTTCGTTCGGCCCCGCTCGGTCCAGCCGGCGGTGGACGCGGTCCTGCGCGAGCTGCGACCCGGTTCCGTGGTCGCCGTCGGGCCGTCGATCACCGAGGCCACCGCCCGCGACGCGGCCAGGGCAGCCGGCGCAACACCGGGGCGGCTGGGCGGGGACGGGCCGTACGTCACCTCGGTGGCCGCCGCGCGCCGCAGCCTGCGCGCCGGGTTGTCGGCGCGCAGGCTGTACGTGGCCAGTGCCCGCAGCTGGCCCGAGGCGATGGCGGCAGGGCCGGTCGCGGCCCGCAATGGCGCGCCGCTGCTGCTGGTCGACGGGCGCAAGCCGTCGGGTGGGCGCCCCGCCCGTGCCTGGATCAGGGCCAACGGGTACCGCTACGACCGCGCGGTCGTGGTGGGCTCGCAGGCCTCGATCACCGAGGACGTGCGCAACCGGGTCGCCCAGCTGCTGGCGGGACGCTAGCCCCGGCTCAGCGCAGCACGGGGAAGCGGGGGTCGTCGCTGGACAATCGTCCCGTCGCGACCTGGAGAAAGCGCGCCCTCCCGAGGTTGCGGGGCCGCGGCTCACCCAACAGTCGCTCAAGGATGTCCATGGTGATGCGTGCGGCCGCGATCGTGGACGCCGCCGGCAGGTCGAGCGCGGCCCGCAGATCGGTGTGATGGACGACGACCTCCAACACCCGCGTCGCCAGGTACTCGTCGATGCGCATCGGCCCCATGAGCGTGTGCAGCACATGGCTGTCGCCGACCTCGCCCGCCCGCTCCGCGGATGTCCGCCAGGCCTCGGTGAACAGGGCCGGCAGGGTCTCCGCATCGACCTTGGCCGCCTCCTCCTGGGCCCGACGGGCGATCTCGGGCGCCTCGGCGGCGTGGTCGTAACGCCAGTAGGAAACCCGGTCGACCACCGGGTCACCGCTGACGTCGAAATCGAGATAGGTCGCCACCCGCGTGGCGGCCCGCACGAGGTGCGCGACCAGCTGGGCGACGTCCCACTCGCCGAGGGCATGGCGCGTCCATGCCTCGGTGGGGACACCGGCCAAGGTTTCGTCGAGCGCCTGGCACTCCTCGACGAAGGCGTTGAGTTCCGCACCCATGGTCGCCAGCGTACGGGCTGGCGTTTTACGAACTGTTGTTCGGGTACGCGTTGGCGCATGAGCGATGAAGACAACGTCAAGCAGCAGGCAGACCCGCCGTCCAACGCCGCCAAGGATCCCGACAGCTGGGTAACCGGCGATGAGCCGATGACCGGAGCTCAGGCCTCGTACCTGCAAACGCTGTCCGAGGAGGCAGGCGAGCCGTTCGACGCCAACCTGAGCAAGGCGGATGCCTCCCGGCGCATCGAAGAACTCCAGCAGCGCACCGGCCGAGGCGCCTGACGGGGCTCCCGCCGGCCGCGCTGACAGGCGCGGGTCGGTGGCCGAGTCCCGTGCTGGCTACCCGCAGTGGTAGGCGTACAGCGGCTTGCCCTTGGGGTGAGCGACGACACTGTGCCGCTTGCCGCGGAAGGTGATGGTGCCGGCGGCGTGGATGCAGCGGTTGCGCGCCTTGACCGAGACCGGACCCGCGTACTCCTTGAACTGACCGATGTCGCGCCTGGCCTTGGACCCGTGGTAGGTGCAGGTCCGGTTCGGCTTGCGCTCCAGGCATGGCGCCAGGAAGACGCGGGTCCGCAGGCGCTTGCCCCAGGTCGGCCCGGCATGGTTCATGCGGACGCAGTTGCGGCCCGCCGCCTGGTTCCAGTACACCGCGAGCTCGGCGATCTTCTTGCGTTGCCCGTCGACCCTGGCCTTCACCGGGTAGTGGCCGACGAGCCGGCCACCGCATGGCCCCGTACGTGCCTCGGCCGGCGCTGACTGTCCCAGACCGGGGACCAGAAGCGAAGACAGTGCGAAGGCGACAACGACCAGCAGGCGAGTGGTGGGCCGACGGACGACGGCGGATCGGGTCATCGTCACTGGCTCCGAGGTAGGGGAATGTGCCACGCGCAACCTACTTGAGGACCGGCAGCGGGCGTCCATACCGAACGTGTGCCGGCGCCGGCATGGCGCACGCCGCGCCGTCCGGTGACGCAGGATGGTGGCGTGAACTCGCACTGGGAGGTCGGTGACCGCCAAGGCCCGCCGTGGCGGGCAATCGGCGTCGGGGTCCTGATCGCCGGATTGATCGTGGCAGCGATCCTGCTGCGCGACCGCGGAGGGCTCTCCGTGGAGACCGGCGGCGAGGCGGCGCAGGTCGGCCAGCGCGAACTGGAGTTGGTGGTGCAGGCCCCATACGAAGCCGGGGAGCGGTGGTTCTGCAGCGCGGAGTTCCCGGTGCGCGCCTTCAGTGACGGGGCGGCTTACCCGCCCGAGCATCCCGGGGGCCCCGGAGTGGAGGAACGCCCGAGCGCCTGCTACGCCGACGGGCCGGCCGCGCTGGAGGCCGGCTTCGAGATCGCGCCACCGCCCGCCAACGTCGATCTGGTCGCCGGCATCTACCTGGAGCCGACGCCGACCGGCCTGCCGGCGGTGTGCCAGCAGGCCGCAGGCGTTCTCGGCTATGCGGTGCCGTGCCCGTCGCGCCTGCCCACCCCGGGCGGCAGCGCCCGCTGCCTGGCCGCCGGCTGCCGTTTCGCCGGGGGCTTCGTGATGGAGGCTCGCGGTTTCCCCGTGCCTAACGATTGGTGCGACGGCTGCGACGCGCACGTCGTTGTGGCGGCCGCACCCGCCGGCGACCAGGCGGCTGCGCCGCTGGTGACCTGCGACGGCATCGTCGGGTCCCCTGCGCCCGAGCAGCCCGCAAGCCAGTTCGAGCGTTGCCCACAGGGGCCGCCGTGGCTGCCCAACGCCGGCGGGCTGCCTCACGAAGAGCACACCCTGACACGGTGGCGCCGTGGCGCGGTGGACTACGCAGTCAGCATCGAGGGGTTCAGCCCCGCCCACGCCGACGTGCTGCGGCAGCTCGTGCGCGACCTGGCCTACGTCGATGCCAACGGCTGACATGCCCGACGCCTGGGACACGGGAAACCACCGCCGGCCGCGGTGGCGCTGGCTCGGCATCCTCGCCGCCCTGTTGGCCGTGGCGGCCGCGGGTTGGGCGGTCCGCACCGGCTCCGGGTTGCGGGTGGACTCAGCGTCTGATGGCCTCGTCGACGGGGCGGTCCAGGGGCGCGACGCGAGGGAAGGCGGGTCGCGCGACGTCGAGATCGTGGCGCGGGCACCCCTGCGGGCTGCCGGCATCGGGCGGTGGTTCTGCTCGCCCGACTTCCCCGTCGCCACCCACGACGACCGCCGGGCCTATCCGCCGGGTCACCCCGCCACTCCGCGAGGGCAGGCGCCGACCACCTGCTACCGCGACCTTGGGGTCGCCATCGCGGCCGGCTACGCCGAGGCACCGCTGCCTGTGGGCACTATCCA
>Ga0136630_1000183_pt1 | contig 21267 bp, 18 predicted proteins | sample AntDrymUQ5682106_2_FD_105496 | JGI IMG/M metagenome (GOLD analysis project Ga0136630, IMG submission 105496) | Polar desert sand microbial communities from Dry Valleys, Antarctica - metaG UQ568 (21.06) | ecosystem: Environmental > Terrestrial > Soil > Desert | place: Antarctica: Dry Valley...
GATCTCGGTCCGCGCACTCGAGGAGATGGTGGCTGTCGGTGACACCGGAGTGGTCTCCCGGACCCGCCAGCCGCGCGTGTCGGTGCCTGGGCTCACCGAGATCGCCGACCGGCTGTCAAATCGGTTCGAGACGCGGTGCAGCGTCGAGCTGGGCAAGAGCAAGGGGAAGATCACCGTCGAATTCGCGTCCCTCGACGACTTGCGGCGCATCCTCGAGCTGATGGAGTCCACTCCGCAGGCAGGAACAGTCGAACTCTGAGCCATCCAGCGATCTATCGCTTTATCGACATCAACCCCGTGACTCTCCAACCAGCGCTGGGGCTCGTTGTTGCAAGGATTCTTTCGAAAGAGTACCTTGCATGCCATGACGATCACTCGGCGCCGTGTCACCTCCACAGCCGACATGAAGGCACTCGCTCATCCGGTCCGGCTCGCCCTGCTCGAGCTGCTGACGGTGCGCGGCTCGATGACGGCGAGCGAGGCGGCCGGCGAGCTTGGCCAGACGGCGGCGAACGTGTCCTGGCACCTGCGCAGGCTGGGGGACCACGGCTTCGTCCGGCAGTCGACCGGTGGCCCTGGCCGGCGCCGGCCGTGGAAGGTCGTCGCGGAGTCCCTCAGCTGGGGTGATGACGCCGGGGATCCGACCTTGGCATCGGCTCTGCGCGATGTCGCGGTCGACCGCGAGGTCCAGCTCCTCCGGGCAGCGACCGCCCGCCATGACGCCGAGCCGGAGCCGTGGCAGTCCGCGACCACGCTCAACCAGTCTCGGCTGTGGCTCACTGCCGACGAGGCCGCCGAGCTGGGGGAGCGGATCCGCGAGCTGTTGATGACGAAGGCCGAGCGCTCGGACGACCCCTCGGCGCGTCCGGATGGTGCTCGCTTGATGGCGCTGATGAGCTGGGTGGTCCCGTACGGCCCGATCGACGTCACCGGGCCGGACGCAGGGGAGCCACGACGAAGGCGGCGTTTCATCAGCGCGGCTTCACCCTTCTCTTCGGGGGCTGCCGTCGGCCCGCAGCCGGCGAGTCGGCTGCCCACTACCATGAAGGGGTGAGACGTGTCCTCGGCGAGGCAGAGCGTGACATGGCTGGCACCGACCGCGCGGACGGCACCTGACGATGGGTCGCCGCCTCGTCTCGTTGACAGGTGACAACGTCGCAGACCTGCCGGCACCGTGCCGCTCCTGTGTCTTCTGGGAGGCTGGTCACCGTCGGCCGGACGCAGCAGGTAAGGACGACTGGCTCTCGGCTGTGCTGCTGGACTGGGGCAGCTGCGGTCGCCTGCTGTACGTCGACGGGCAGCTCGCCGCGTTCGCGGTCTACGCCCCCCCGCAGTATGTCGCTCTGCGCGCCAGCGCATCCGCCGAAGCCACTGGGGACGACGCCGTCCTGCTGATGACCGCCCGAGTCCTGCCGCAGTTCGCCGCCGCGGGCCTCGGACGGGTGCTCATCCAGTCGGTGGCGAAAGACGTGATGCGACGGAAGGGCGTCCGGGCGATCGAGGCTGTCGGCGACGCCCAGGGTCACGAGCACGCGTGCGTGGTCCCGGCAAGGTTCTTGACGGCGGTCGGCTTCAAGACCGTCCACCCCCATCCGCGCTACCCCAGGTTGCGGCTCGACCTGCGCAGCGTCGTGACGTGGCGCGAGGAGATGGAGGTGGCGCTCGAACGCTGGCTCGGCGCCATCCGGCCCGAGAAGGCAACGGGGCCGGCGCTCAACCCACGGGACAATGAGACAGCCTGAGTCTCGAGGCTGTCGTCCCCCGTCGAGGCTGCCGTCGGCGGGTCAGCCGATGAACTCGTCGAGCTGCTTGATCAGGGCCGCCTTCGGCTGCGCCCCTACGATCTGCTTGACGAGCTCGCCGCCCTTGTAGACGTTGAGGGCGGGGATGCCTGTCACGCGGTAGCCGGCCGGGGTCACCGGGTTCTCGTCGACGTTCATCTTGACGAAGCTCATCTTGTCGCCGTGCTCGCTCGCGAGCTCGTCGAGGATGGGCCCCACCTGACGGCACGGACCGCACCACTCCGCCCAGAAGTCGACGAGAACCGGCTTGTCGGACTCGAGCACGGTGCTCTGGAAGTCGCTGTCTGTGACGCTGGGAAGGTTTGTCATGGAGGCTCCTGATCGGGTGGACGAGAGTGGTCAGCTGGTGGTGGTCAGGCTAGGTGAGCGGTCCGACAGCGACGTGAGGTAGCGCTCGGCGTCGAGCGCAGCCGCGCAACCGGTCCCGGCGGCAGTGACCGCCTGGCGGTAGGTGTGGTCGACGAGGTCACCGCAGGCGAAGACTCCCGCAAGGTTCGTGCGCGTGCTGGGCTGCTCCACGAGGACATAGCCTCCGTCATCGAGGTCGACCTGGCCACGCACCAGCTCCGAGCGAGGGTCGTGGCCCACGGCGACGAAGAGGCCGGTGGCGTCGAGCGTGCGCTTCTCGCCCGTCGTGGTGTCCGCCAACACGACGCCATCGAGCTTGGAGTCACCGACGAGCTCGTCGACCGCGCTGTTCCACGCGAGCTCGATCTTGTCGTTGTCGAACGCGCGGGCGGCCATGATCTTGCTGGCGCGCAGCTCGTCGCGACGGTGCACGAGCGTGACCCGGGAAGCGAACCTGGTGAGGAACGTCGCCTCCTCGACTGCGGAGTCGCCGCCGCCGACCACCGCGATGTGCTGGTCACGGAAGAAGAACCCGTCGCAGGTCGCACACCAACTGACGCCATGGCCGGACAGCCGGTCCTCACCCTCGACGCCGAGCTTGCGGTAGCCGGAGCCCATGGCCAAGATGACCGTGGTGGCCTGGTAGGAGCTGCCGGCCGAGTCCCGGACGATCTTGACGTCGCCGGTGAGGTCGACATCGGTCACGTCGTCGGACACGAGCTCTGCCCCGAACCTGTCCGCCTGCTTGCGCAGGTCGTCCATCAAGGCGGGACCCATGATGCCGTCGGGGAAGCCGGGGAAGTTCTCCACGTCGGTGGTGGTCATCAACGCACCGCCGGCGGTCACGGAGCCTTCGAAGACGAGTGGGTGCAGGTTTGCCCGCGCCGCATAGATGGCAGCGGTGTAACCGGCCGGACCCGACCCGATGATGATGACGTCGCGCACGTCAGTCGACACCGTTGCCTCGCTTCTCGAAGTCAGCGCGAGCCGTCGGGCCCGCACTGGGTCGCAACCGATCCTAGGCCGCGGTCATTCCCGGCTCAGTAGCCGGTGGCGAACAGCTTCGTCCTGGCGGAGTCGCAGTCGAGGACCGTCACTGTCCGGGTCTTCCCGTCGAGCACGGCCACGGCAGGGCCACCGTCGAAGACAACCAGCGACACAGGCCCGTCGCCGTACCGTTCCGTGGGCGTGGCACAGCTGTCCTGCGGCCGAATGGGCTGCTGAGTGCCGCTGTCGAGCTCGCGGGCGAGCTCGGCGAGCTCGCCCGGCTCCGCGGTATCGGCGCTCGGAGGATCCGCCCCGACGCCAGGAGACTCCGGGGTGCTGGTGGGGGAGGGAACCGCATCGCCGGCATCTTCACCGCTCGTCCGTTGCTCCTCGCTGGCTTCTCCGCCGCCTGCCTGCGAGTCGGCCGATCCACCGTTGCCCTCGACCAAGACGCCGACTCCGACCGTGCTGGCGATCACGACGACGGCGGCGGCAGCGGCGAGGAGTGGCCAGACGGGACGCCGCTGAGCCGCAGGTGGGGGAGGGCCCGAGGCCTCCCGGCGTCCAGCCAGGCTGGGTATGCCGCTCGCCCGTTCGGCGCCGGCTCGCGACAGCGCCTGGTCGAGGGACGAGGCGACCGAGGCGGGCATCGGGGGAGCGTGGCTGCCCTCAGCGGCCAGGACGTCGGTGACCTCGTCGAGCGCCGCGACAAGTGACCGGCACTCGGTGCACAGGTCGAGGTGAGCCGCGACGGCGACAGCCTGAGCGCCGGTCACGAGCCCCTCGTGGTGGTCCGCGAGGAGGTCGACGGGGGGGTGCGCCGGGTCCTTCACTGGGGGAGTCCTCCGGTCGGGTTCTGCGTAGGGGGAGAGGCTTGGCTGGGCGCGCGGTCATGTGTCGCTGCTGGTTGGACGTGCTCAGGCAGGGACTGGTTCCCGCTGTACTGCGCCAGCAGCGGCACCAGCCTCAGCCGTCCGCGGGAGCAACGACTCTTGATCGTGCCCGGAGCACAGCCGAGAATCGTCGCCGCCTCCTCCACCGAGTAGCCCTCCATGTCGACAAGGACCAGAGCGGCTCGCTGCTCCTCGTTGATCTGCCCGAGCGCAGCGAGCACGTCGGCGCGACGCTCACTCACCTCGGCAGAGGTGTCCGAGCCGCGGCTGTCGGCAAGCACTGCGGCCCGCTCCTCGTCTTCTGGGAGCGGGCCGGTGGCCCGGGCCCGACGCCGACGCAGCCGGTCGAGGCAGGCGTTGACGACGATCCGGTGCAACCATGTCGTGACCTGCGCGTCACCGCGGAACGTCTCGGCGCGGCGGAACGCAGAGATCAGGGCGTCCTGCAGCGCGTCCTCCGCCTCGGCCGGGTCACACGTCGTACGCAGCGAGACCGCCCAGAGACGATCCCGGTGCCGACGAACGAGGGTGCTGAAGGCTTCCGGGTCCCCGGCGACGTGAGCACGCAGCAGGGTTGCGTCGTCGCGGGAGTCCGCGCCGTTCACCCCAGCACCTGCACCTCGGAGATAGACCCTTGGAAGCCTCCGGTCGCCGCCGCCGGCAGCTTCGTCAGCCAGACGAGGACGAACCGGGTACGCACCGGCTCGTCGAGCATGACCCGGGTGTCCTGCTGGGCGTCGTCCACGAGCTGCCTCGCTACGGAGTACTCGTCGATGGACGACTGAGGGACTGTCGTCGCAGCGGTGGGAGCGGTGCGGATCTCGAGGTCGGTTCCGGGGGCCGGCGTCTTCAGCTGCACTCCGCGCACCGGTTGGACCTGACCGAGATCGAGGACCAGGCCGACACCTTCCTTGAGGGAAGGCAGGGTCGTGCCCAGTTGGTCGTTGTAGGTCACTGTCTCCCACGACGTGTCGGCGTCCCCGTCCGTGGCGAAGGGGACGAGGCCGGGGTTCTCGTCGCCCGACCCCTGCGGCGGCGGGTCGAACGACGACGCGGACTCGACGGTCAGCGGCTCGACCGCATCGCGCGTGGCCTGCGGAGACGTGGTCGGCTCGTCGGCGTTCGCGGCGGGCTCGGTCAGGCCTCGCTGACCGATGAGGAAGGCCAGTGAGGCGATGCCCGCGATGAGCAGCGTGGCGACGATCAACATGAGGCCGCGACGCAACGGGGGGCTCCGCCGCCGCTCAGACGCCGAAGGCGCGTGCGGAGGCTGGTCTCCCGGCGGAGGGCCGGCGGCACGCGGCAACAGCGCCGGCGGGGGGTCGATCGGCAGCTGGGCGCCCGAGTCGGGTGCTGCTGTCGCGGCGATGGTTCCGACTCCGGTCGGGAAGCCCTCGGCGGCGAGGATCTGAATCAGCTCGTCCCTGACCTCGGCCGCGGTCGTGATCTGTGCGCCGTACCGCGACGAGTCAGAGAGGATGCGGTCGCAGACCGCGTCCAGGGAGCGCGGCACCCCGGCGCGGACCTGGCGCGGGCGCAGCAGCCTGCCGTGATGGCTCGGAGCAGCTGGAAGGCCCGCGATCGCGCTGCCCGGCCAACGAGCGGTCAGGCAGGAGTAGAGCAGCCGCCCCAGGTCGCGGGTGTCGTGCACCTCTCCCGCGATGTCGTCCGCTTGGGTGTCGCGCAGGGCGGCGAAGGTCCCGAGCCCGACAACCTTGACACCGCTGGAGGTGGTGACCACCACTGTGTCGGGAGCCAGCCGTCGATGAGACAACCCGGTGACATGGGCGATGCACATCGCAGCAGCGACCTCGCTCACCAGCCAGGCGGATCGACGGGCGGACAGGGGTCCCTCGGCGAGCATCACGTTGAGCGACTGGCCTGCCGCCCACTCTCGGACGACGTACGACAGCTCGCCGTCGTCGACCGCGTCGAGGACCTGCAGCAGCCGAGGGTCGGCCACTCGGGACGCCTGCTTGGCGGCCCTGAGCATCTCGGCGGCCTGCGGTGCGGCCGTGGGAAGGATCTGGAGCACGACGGACCGCGCGAGGATCTTGTCGTGTGCCCTCCAGGAGTTCGATGCGCCCTCCTCTGCAATCAGATCCTCGACGACGAAGCGGTCAGCCAGCACGGCACCAGGCTCGACCAGGTGCGATCCCACGGTCCTCCCTCCGCTGCGCAGGTCAGTGTCAGTTCGATGGGCATGGCCCGACTCTTATCGTAGGTGGTGGCCGCGGACGGAACGGTGAGGCTCAGCCGCGCCGACCTCGCGAGGTGACAAGCGCCACGATCCGGGTGATCTCGCTGATCCGAAGCAGTCGAGCCAGGGCGAGGTATCCACCCATGCCGACCAGGCCCCCAACTGCCAGCACCACCAGGGAGTCACTCTTGCTCGCCACGTCGAGACCGCCGGCCTTCAGCCCGGAGATGGCCAGCCAGGCTGCGCCGGCTGCAGGCACGGCTGCGAGCACGACGCGGATGACGAGGCGGCCGAGCTCGGCCCCGGCCACCCCGCCGAGCCGGCGCGACAGCAAGGCGAGCGACACAACGGCTCCGACGGCGTACGACGCCCCGTAGGCGAGCGCGAGCGCCGGGGCCACGTGGCGGGGGGACGCCACCGACGTCAACCCGATCGCGAGGGTTATGTTGACGGCAGCGATCACGCACTGGATGAAGAACGGGGTCCTGGTGTCCTCGAGCGCGTAGAAGCCACGCAGCACGATGTAGTGGACACTGAACATGAGCAGACCCGGAGCGAACGCGACCAGCGTGGTGCCCAGAGGTCCGGTGTTCCCGGCCGCTTGGCCCCAGCTGAACATCACGGTCGCGAGCGCCGGGCCAAGGATGAGCAGCGCCACCGCGAACGGCAAGAGCACCGACAGCACGAGACGAAGCGTCCCGCTCAGCTCCAGACCGACGTCCCGCAGACGCCCGTCCGCCGCGAGCCGCGAGATCAAGGGGATGGTTGCCGTCGCCAGCGAGACGGTGACGATGGAGTGCGGCACCTGGGTGAGCAGGAAAGCGTTGGAGTACACCGTGAAGCCGCTCGCCTCCGGTGCGCCACTCGCCGCTTGTGCGGCCCCGGCCGTGGCGCGGTGCACCATGACGTAGAAGGCGAGCTGGTTCACGATGACGAAGCCGACCGTCCACATGCCGAGCCGCAGCGTGTGCCCGAGACCGGTGCCGCGGAAGTCGAATCGCGGCCGCATCACGAAGCCGCTCGCCCGCAGGTACGGGACGAGCACCACGGTCTGGGCGACGATGCCGAGCGTCGACCCGAGACCGAGCAACACCTCCTGCGTCGTGGTGTAGCCGCCTCCGGGCGGCTGGTCGGTATAGGCCACCAGGTATGTCGTGATGACTGCGATGGAGATCAGGTTGTTGACGATGGGCGCCCACATCATCGGCCCGAACCGGCCGCGAGCATTGAGCACCTGTCCGATCAGCACGAACATGCCGTAGAAGAAGATCTGCGGCATGCACCAGCGAGCGAAGTCGATCAGCGACTCGCGCTCCTCGGCGAGGTCGGGATCGGTGAAGAAGCTGCCGTCGACCATCACCTGCAGCAGGGCGGGAGCGGCCAGAACCAAGACAGCAGTGACCCCGGCGAGGACGACCGCGCCAAGGGTCACGACCCGGTTCGCGTAGGCGTCGCCCCCGTCCGGGTCGTTCTTGATCGCTCGGACGAGCTGAGGCACGAGGACCGCGTTGAAGACGCCGCCGGCCACGAGGATGTAGAGGCTGTTCGGGATGGTGTTGGCGACGTTGAAGACCTCGGCCTGCAAGGAGATACCGATCGCCGCGGCGAGGAGGCCGGCACGGAGGAAGCCTGTGAGCCTCGACACGAGGGTGCCGAGAGCCATCACACCGCTCGCTGAGAGGACGCTGGACGACTCCCGCTGGCTTGTCACGGGTTGGGTTCTTCTCGGGGGTGCAGACCCTCGGTGCGGATGCGCCGGACCAGGCGGAAGGCGACCGTTCCGACCAGGATGACACTTCCCGCGCCCATCACGACCCAGATGGCGACACCGATCTGGGTGGCTCGCACGTCGAACTCCCAGGGAGCACCGAAGACCTTGCCGTCGACGGTGGACAGCCGAACCCGGACCGGAGTCAGACCCGAGCTGTCAGAACGGGTGGTGACCTCGATGTCACGGCTCTGACCCGGCTCGAGGACCAGCTCCGCGATCGGGTCGATGCGCAGAGCGGGGTTCTGTGCGCGGACGTCGACCCGGAGGGTGACGGACTCCTGCAGTCCGTTGGTGATCGTCAGCGGGAAGCGGCCGGATCGGCTCGACAGGGCAACGAAGGTCGGCCCGGTCACGGTGACCTTGCGCAGCTGCTCCGCGGCGGCCCGTGACTCCATCCGGATGAGGGCGAGCCGTTCTTGGGGCTGACCCAGCCACAGCGAGGTCGCGGACACCGCCAGTCGTCGGTCGAAGGCGGCGGCGTCCGCGTTGTCAGTCAGCAGGCTGGTGAACGTGTTGCCGTTGGTCCGAAGCCTGACGATGGCGTCGGTGAGCTCATCGCTCAGCGGGGACTGGGCCGGGGTCAGGCGGATCGGACCGGGGTATGCCGCGGGCGTGCTTTGGGTGACCGCCTTGAGGTCGACGGGTTCCACGGTCGCAAGGTCGAAGGCGGTGGCGACATCGACCTCGGCGGCGTCGCCGGGATTCCATCCGAAGGGAAGTGCGACCACCATCGGGGAGGGCGCGGAGGCCGCCTCGAGGGAGCGGATCGTGGCCTCCGCCATCAGGTTCTGCCGGAAGTCGAGGACGCTCGTGCTCATGGTGAGGCGCTGGCCGGCGAGCTCGCGCGCCGTGACCACGCCAGTGAGCTCACCCTCCTCGGTCGGCACCGTGACGAGTGATGGCAGGTAGGCGGACTCTCCCTGGGCGCGCAGGTTCACCAGGTTGTCGGCGGCGACGAACTGGATGACTGCCCCGGCGATCCGAGACACGACCAGGCCGCGTCGCGTCGATGCGCCGTTCTTCTGCCAGCTGACGGTCGGGGTGATGAGCCCGCTGTCGACGGCGAACTCATCGCTGGCTCGCACCGCTGCAGCGACGACGCCGGGCATCCGCTGGCTGGCGAGCGCGCTGGCGTCGGGGGATCCCCACGCCATCAGGAGCAGGTTCTGGCGGGCGGTGACGGTCTGGAAGTCGGCCAGCCACTCCTCCGCTTCGACCTGACCGGTTCCGTTACGACCAGAGCCTTGGTCGGCCTCCTCTTGTCTCGTCGTGACGGCGTAGCCGTCGCTCATGTCTTGGACGGCGTCGAGAAGGGCCGGGTCCACGACGATCTCGAGGGTGTCGGGAGGGACGGCTTCGATGAGGTCGACAAGGTTGCGGAGCCTGCCTCCCGCAGAGATCGCACCGGCGATGCGCTCGTCAAGGAAGTTTCCGCTCTGATGCCGAGCGATCGGTGCCGTCACGGGGACCACAATGACGACCTCGGCCGGCGGGGGTGTGGGGTCGGAGGCGGCGACCAAGGGCATGACGGTGTCGGCCCTCGCCGCCTCGACGCGCTCGCCGTCGCGGTTGGTGGCAAGGACGGTGACTCCGACTCGGTGGACACCGGCGGCGCCGCTCAGCGGGAGCTCGGCGTACGGGACGTCGAGTCGGTACGACGTCGTCGTCCCCGGCGGTACGGCTCCGATCCGGTCGAACAGGCCGAACTCGACGATGCGGGTGCCGAACGGCTCGTCGGAGCTGTTGGCGTCGTCGAGGGCTCCCTTCGTCGTCACCGGGTCGTAGGCGATGTCCAGATACACCTGGGCGTCGCGCCAGCTGGCCCTTCTGACGTTCGTCACCTGGCCGCTGAGCCGTAACCGGCTCCCGGGCTCCAGGGCGGCTGGAGAGAGGGCGTCGATGGTGACGGCGAGCCCGGTCTGGTCTGTCAGCCGGTCCGCGGCGACATCCAACGGTGCGCTGGTGGCGACGGCCTCGGGGGCAGGGTCAGCTGTCGGGTCGCGGCGGTCCGCCGGCCCCCCTGCGCTCGCCAACGCCGCACACGCCAGCACGAGAACGGCCGTGACGGCCGCGGCGGACACCGCCGCGCGACGTGGGCTGGAGATCACCGGGGGTCGTCGTGGGGGGTCGTCGTGGGGGCTCGTCACGCCCTGAATGCTAACCGCTCCGACAGGCTGGGCCGCCGCCTCCTACAGTGGTGCATCGTGTCGAACCAGCAACCGTCGCTCACCGCCGTGCAGCGCGCCGCCGTCCACGACCTGGTGCGCGCCATCCCGGTGGTCGGTGAGGTAGGGCAGCGGTTCGCCGCAGCGGGCCATGGCATCTCGCTCGTCGGAGGGAGTGTGCGCGACACGCTGCTCGGACGCCTTCGCGCCGACCTCGACTTCACCACCTCGGCGCGTCCTGCCGATATCGAGGCCTGCCTGGCAGGTTGGGTGGACGCCACCTGGGACATCGGTCGCGAGTTCGGCACGATCGGGGCCCGGGTGGGTGGGCTGCATCTCGAGATCACGACATATCGATCCGATGCGTATGCGAGCGGGTCGCGCAAGCCCACGGTGACGTACGGCGACACGCTTCACGGTGACCTGTCCCGACGAGACTTCACGGTCAACGCGATGGCTGTCAGCTTGCCTGATGGGGAGCTGGTGGACCCCTACGGCGGCGTGGGCGACCTTGCCGCACGCCGGTTGCGCACACCTGGAACCCCCCAGGCGTCGTTCGACGACGACCCGCTCCGGATGATGCGGGCCGTGAGGTTCGCGGCGCAGCTCCAGTTCGACGTGGACCCAGGGGTCATCGCCGCCATCAACGAGATGGGCGACCGAATCGCGATCGTGTCGTCCGAGCGGATCCGAGACGAGCTGGTCAAGCTGGTCCTCACCGCGCAACCGCGACCCGGGCTGGCGCTGCTCGTGGAGACCGGCCTGGCGCAGCTCGTGCTGCCGGAGCTTCCGGCGCTGCAGCTCGAGGTCGACGAGCACCACCGGCACAAGGACGTCTACCAGCACTCGTTGACGGTCCTCGACCAGGCGATCGCACTCGAGGTCGGCGTGCCTGGAGGTGGTCCCGACTTCGTGACAAGATTCGCTGCGCTTCTGCACGACATCGGCAAGCCGCGGACCCGCAGGTTCACCAGCGACGGCACTGTGACGTTCCATCACCACGACGTCGTAGGTGCCAAGATGGCGCGCAGACGGATGAAGGCGCTGCGCTTCTCCAACGACGTGACCGACGACGTCGCCAGGCTCATCGAGCTTCATCTGCGCTTCCACGGCTACGGCTCAGGGGACTGGACCGACTCGGCGGTTCGGCGCTACGTGCGCGACGCCGGTCCCTTGCTCGAGCGTCTGCACGTCCTCACCCGTGCCGACTGCACGACACGCAACTCCCGCAAGGCCGCCCGGCTGCGACGCACGTACGACGAGCTCGAGCAGCGCATCACCGTCCTGGCCGAGAACGAGGAGCTGGCAGCGATGCGCCCCGATCTCGACGGTCGCCAGATCATGGACACGCTCGGCATCGAGCCGGGCCCCGTCGTCGGGAAGGCCTACAAGTTCCTGCTCGAGCGCCGGATGGACGAGGGTCCGTTGGGGACGGAGCAGGCCCGTGCCGAGCTGCTCGCCTGGTGGGCCGGCAGGTCGGGCTGACAGTCAGGCTGCTTGGGCCGATCCGTCGGCCCGCACCGCCCCCGCGTAGGCGGCGGCGGTCGCGGCGTACCCCACGGCGATGATCGCCACGACGCCGTACGACTTGCCGTTGCTCGGGACGATGACGGCACCCAAGGCGGCTGCCGCCACGAAGACAACGTTGAATACGACGTCGTAGAGGGAGAAGACGCGTCCGCGGAAGGCATCCTCGACGCCGATCTGCACGAGGGTGTCCACGCAGATCTTGACACCCTGGGCGGAGACACCGAGCACGAACGCGGCCACGAGCAGGCTCGGCTCGGTGTAGAGCGCTCCAGGGAACACCTCGCAACCGGCTGCGGCGAGGAGGAGCACCACGATCCAGCGCTGGGGTGAGATGCGCGCGGTGGCGATGGGGGTGACAACGGCCGCGGTCAGGAAACCCAGGCCTGACACGAGGATCGCGATCGACAGCCCAGCGAGGCCGGCATCGGTGTCGGCGGGGTCGTTGAAGTAGTTGCGGTAGAGCAGGATCGTCGCCACCGTCGACAGTCCGTAACAGAAGCGGTGAGCGGCGACGACCCCGAGCGCGTACGCCGCTCGACGTCGCTCACGCAGGTGCGTCAACCCGGCGAGCAGGCCGCCGGTGACGTTGGCGAGCGCACGGCGTACATCGGGTCGCTCCGGGTCGAAGTCGGGACCGAGCAGGTCGCGGGGCAGGCGGGTCGTGAGCAGGGCGGCCGCGGCGTAGACAAGTGCCGCGACGCAGACAATGATCACGTCCGGCTCGCCCCCGGGAAGGACACCGCGTGCAACGGACGCGAGGCCGAGGCCGACGATGAACGCGATCGTCCCGGATGTCGGCGTCACGGAGTTGGCGAGCACGAGCTCGTCGCGTTCGACGACGTGCGGCAGCGCGGCTGACAGACCGGCGAGGAAGAACCTGTTGATGCTGAAGGCGAGCAACACCGCGACGAACAGCGGGGCGCCGCTCACGTCCGCCGCGACGAGCACCGCCACAGCGAGCACCGGGAGCAGCCGGATGACGTTGCTCAGCAGCAGGACCTGTCTGCGGCTCCAACGGTCGAGGAAGACTCCGGCGATCGGTCCGAGGACGCTGAACGGCAGTAGGACCGCCGCGAGAGCGCCGGCGATCGCAGCCGCGTCCGGCTGACGCTCGGGCGAGAAGAGCACGTATGACGCCAGCGCGACCTGGAGGATGCCGTCCCCGAGCTGGCTCGTGACGCGAACGGCGAACAGCTGACGGAAGCGAGCGCCGGCCAGGAGCTGGCATAGGTGCGTCGCGAGCCTCATGGTCGCAGCGCCCGCCCCGTCTCGTCGGGGCCGCGGCTCCCGACAACGGCGCTGATCACTGCCACCCGCTCGTCGTCGTCCGGCCAGATCGACTGCGCCACGAGGCCTTGCGATGTCGCGATCCGAACCGCCTCGCCGACCTGACGCTCGCCGACCTGGGTAAGCAGGACGCCGTCGGCCTCCAGCCATCGGCCGGCCCCGCGCGCGACGGCCCGCCACGGGTCGAGGCCATCGGCGCCGCCGTCGAGAGCCGCCATCGCCTCATGGTCGCGGAAGTCGCGTGGGAGCGACACCAGCTCGCCGGTCGGCACGTACGGCAGATGTGCGACGACGAGGTCGAAGCCTCCACTCAGCGAGGTCGGCAGACTGCTCCACCAGTCACCCTGGTGGAGGGTGAAGCCGAACGTGGCCGAGTTCGTGCGGGCGTGGAGGAGCGCGTCCCCGTCGATGTCGGTCGCGTGGACGTCCGCGCCCGGCAGCCGGCTGGTCAGCGCGGCAGCGATCGCGCCGCAGCCGCAGCCGAGATCGAGAGCTCGCGGAGGTCGCGCCGCCACGTCGGCCTCGGTGAGCTCTACTGCAGTGTCGACGAGTGCTTCGGCGCGGCGCCGCGGGATGAAGGCCGGTGGGCCGATCGCCACCGTGATGCCGGCGAACTCCGCCACCCCGACGACGTACTCGAGGGGAAGCCCGCTGCAGCGCCGCTCGACCGCGACGCTCCGGTCGTGGGGGTCGGTGAAGGCGGCGAAGATGCCCTGCGCCTCGCGTTCGGCGAAGGCGCATCCGGCGGCGCGAAGTAGCCGCACCGCGTCGTCGATGCCCAAGTGCCCCGCGATCACCTGTCCGTCTCACCTCCCGCGCGTCGTCCGTTGCCTCCCTCCGTTGGCCGCCCCGGTTTGCGATGTCAACAGGCCAGAGGGACGGTGAACAGCGCAGATCCGCGATGCAAAGGGTGGAAGTGCGGTGCAGACCCGTTCTGTCTGGGGCCAGGGTAATGCCCGTCGTTCTCTGCATCGCGTCGCGACCAACACTGCTAGAACATGTGTTCGATTTGGCATTAGAGTTGTGGTATGCCGACGATGCACTTCCAGCCGTCCCTGCTCGATGTGGTGCCCGAGGGAGGCGCGACGCTTCGGCCCCTGGCGCAACACGTTGAGCGCACCCTGTTGAGCCATGGCGCTTGGGTGGACGTGCGGCCGGGTTGGGTCAGCGGCTCCGACGAGGTCTTCGAGCGACTCGCCGCCGATGTGCCCTGGCGGGCCGAGCGACGACAGATGTACGAGCGGATCATCGAGGTGCCTCGGCTGCTCTGCTTCTACGGCGAAGGGGTGGCCCTTCCCCACTCCTTGCTCGACACGTCGATGTCGACGCTCACCGAGCACTATCGGCCCGAGCCCGGCGAGAGCTTCGTGACTGCGGGGCTGTGCTACTACCGCGACGGTCGCGACAGCGTCGCATGGCACGGCGACACGATCGGACGGAGCAGGACTGAGGACACAATGGTCGCCATCGTGTCGTTCGGCAGTCCGCGCAGACTGTTGTTGCGGCCACGTCACGGCCGTGCCGAGGCGATCGGTCTCGCGTTGGGCCACGGCGACCTGATCGTGATGGGCGGATCGTGCCAGCGCACCTGGGAGCACGCCATCCCCAAGTCTGCTCGCGACGTGGGTCCCCGGATCAGCGTGCAGTTCCGTCCCCGGGGCGTGCGTTGAGACCTGTCAGCCCTGCCAGATGAGCGGCACGAACGAGTAGGTCCCCAGCCGTCGTACGGTGTCATGTCCCGCGCCGTCCCGGTCGACCACCATCATGCGCTCGGAGACGGGCACCACCATGCGGCCGGGAGCCGCGAGCTGCTCCAGCAGCGGCGCCGGCAGCCGGTGGGCCTGCGCCGACACCAGGATCTTGTCGAAAGGCGCGTGCTCCGGCAGACCGAGGACACCGGCGGCGGCCGCCTCCACGCTGACCCAGCCCTGGGAGAGCAGCGCGAGGCTGCGGCGTGCCGGGTCGATCAGCTCGTCGATCAGCTCGACGCCGCGCACCGTGCCGGTCCGGCCGACGAGATGTCCGAGCAGGCCTGTCGTCCACCCGGACCCACACCCGACATCGAGAATCCGCTCACCGGGCTGTGCATCGAGGAGCGTCAGCATGTGTGCGACGGTCGTTGGCTGGGAGTTGGTCTGCCCGTGGCCGATCGGCAACGGACGGTCCTCAGCTGCGAAGGGCCGCAGCTCCGCCGGCAAGAAGCCCTCCCGCGGCACGCTTCGTAGCGCGGCGCGAACCTCCGCAGAGATCTGCTGACCGCGCGTCATGCCTCCCTCTCGACCCTCACCCTGTTGATTCTGCCTTCGCACGCGCCGCCAGTCTCGACTTGCCATGTCAACAGCGCTGGTTGACATGGCAACCCCTGCCGTGTCAACGGCAGACTTGCGGTGGGAACATCCTCGATGAGACCGGCGGATCACAGGTCGAGGACGTCGTCCCGGGCCAGCGTCGGTACGTCGACTCGCACGGTGTCGGGATAGATGACGCCGGCGCCGGTGTTGAGAAGCACCACCTCGTCGTCGGGCGCGATCCACCCGCTCGCGGCGAGGGCGCGCGCCGCCGCCACCGTAGCCGCGCCTTCAGGACACAGAAAGATCCCCTCCAGCCGAGCCGTCACGTGCAGGTCACCCAGCAGGTCGGCGTCGTCGACCGCGATGGCCGTGCCGCCGGTCTCGGCGAGTGCGTTCAACACCAAGAAGTCACCGAGCGCCTTCGGCACGTTGATGCCGAACGCGATCGTGGCGGAGTCGGGCCACGGCCGCGATTCCCGAACACCTGCTTCGAACGCCTCGACGATGGGTGCACACCCGGTGGACTGTACGGCGACGAGTCTCGGCAGGGTCCCCTCGACCCAGCCGAGCCGGCGCGCCTCGAGCAGCGCCTTGTGGATGCCGATCAGGCCTACCCCGCCACCGGTCGGGTAGACGATCACGTCGGGCATCCGCCAGCCGAGCTGTTCGGCGATCTCGAACCCCATCGTCTTCTTGCCCTCGATGCGGTACGGCTCCTTGAGGGTCGAGACGTCGAACCACCCAGCGCTCGAGGCCGCCACCGCAGCCCCGATCAGGCGGCCGGCGTCAGAGATGAGCCCGTCGACGAGCCGGAGGTCTCCGCCCGTGACGACGATCTCGGCGCGGGTGATGCGAGGGGCGTCGACGGGCATGGCGATCGTCGCGCGCAGACCGGCACGAGCGGCGTACGTCGACCAGGCGGCACCGGCGTTGCCGTTGGTCGGCATCGCCAGCCTCGTGACGCCGAGCTCGCGGGCTCGCGACACGCCCACCGCTGCTCCCCTGGCCTTGAAAGAGCCGGTGGGCAACAGGCCGTCATCTTTGATGAGGAGCCGCCGCAGCCCCAGCTCCGCGGCGAGTCGAGGCGTCGATAGCAATGGCGTCATCCCCTCCCCCAGAGTGACAACGTGCTCGGCGGCCGAGACGGGAAGGAGCTCGTGGTAGCGCCACAGGTCAGGCGCGCGCCGAGAGATCTCCTCGGGTTGCAAGGCGACTGACTCGAGGTCGTAGCGGGCCAGCAAGGGCGAGCCATCGGTCGGGCAGACCCCTTGCAACACCTGGGCGTCATACCTGGCATAGCAGCGCGGGCATTCCAGCTGGCTCAGCGAACTGAAAGACATCGATCCATCCTCACACCAGGGCTGGCGCGGAGGCTCGATGTCGGCACCGCAAACCCATGGTCCACATCGCAGATCTGCCATGTAAACAGTCCCGCTGCACTGTTTACAGCGCAAACCAAGGCGGGTCAGCGATCGACGTCGCCGCGGATGAAGGCCTCGACGGCAGCTCGCCCCTCGTCGTCCGGACGCTGGACCGGCGGAGACTTCATCAGGTACGACGACGCCGCCAGCAGCGGCCCGCCGATGCCGCGGTCCTTCGCGATCTTCGCGGCGCGGACGGCGTCGATGATGATGCCGGCAGAGTTGGGGGAGTCCCACACCTCGAGCTTGTACTCCATATTGAGGGGCACGTTGCCGAAAGCGCGTCCCTCGAGCCGGACATAGGCCCACTTGCGGTCATCGAGCCACTGGACGTAGTCCGAGGGGCCGATGTGGACGTTCTTGGCACCGAGGTCGTGGTCGATGTTGGACGTCACTGCCTGGGTCTTGGATACCTTCTTGGACTCGAGACGGTCCCGCTCGAGCATGTTCTTGAAATCCATGTTGCCGCCCACGTTGAGCTGGTAGGTCCGGTCGAGCACGACTCCGCGGTCCTGGAACAGCTTCGCGAGCACCCGGTGGGTGATGGTGGCACCGACCTGCGACTTGATGTCGTCGCCGACGATGGGGACCCCCGCGTCCTCGAACTTCTTCGCCCATTCGGGGTCGGAGGCGATAAAGACCGGCAGTGCGTTGACGAAGGCCACCCCTGCGTCGATGGCACACTGCGCGTAGAACTTGTCGGCGACCTCGGAGCCCACCGGGAGGTAGGACACCAGCACGTCGGTGCGCGTGTCCTTGAGCGTCTGGACGACGTCCACGGGCTCGCTGTCGGACTCGTCGATGGTCTCGCGGTAGTACTTGCCAAGGCCGTCGAGAGTCGGCCCACGCTGAACCGTGATACCGGTCGGAGGGACGTCGGCGATCTTGATGGTGTTGTTCTCGCTGGCCGCCGTCGCCTCAACCAGGTCGAAGCCGACCTTCTTTGCGTCGACGTCGAATGCCGCGACGAACTCGATGTCCCGCACGTGGTAGTCGCCGAACCGCACGTGCATCAGGCCAGGCACAGAGCCCGAGGGGTCGGCGTTCTGGTAGTAGTGGACGCCCTGAATCAGTGACGTCGCACAGTTGCCGACGCCGATAATGGCTACGCGGACCGAGCCCATTCGGCTCTCCTCATTCCCGGTTGTCTGCACTCGACGGCTGTCCGTCGGTGCTGCTGGTGGATGTCTCTTGTACGTCGATCGTGCGCGACGGTGCCCGGTCTACTCGCTCGCTGTCGATCAGCTCCGTCAGCCAGCGGACCTCGTGCTCGCCCGACTCGAGACCATGACGTTGCAGCTCCAGCGTGTACGCGTCGAGGCGTTCACGTGAGCGGGCCAATGTCGCACGCACGCCCTCGAGCCGCTCCTCGAGCCGACTGCGCCGACCCTCGAGGATCCGGAGTCGCGTCTCACGACTGGTCGCGGCGAAGAACGCGAAGCGGACGCCGAAGCTGTCGTCCTCCCAAGCGCTCGGCCCGGCCGCCGACACAAGAGTCGCGAAGCGCTCCTTGCCGTCGGCGGTCAGCTTGTAGACGATCTTTCCGCGTCGCCCGCCGCGGGCGCCGGGACCCACCGGCAGGTCGAGATAGGTGGTGTCCTCGCAGAGCAGCCCGTCACGGAGCATCTGCTTGAGGCAGGGGTACAACGAGCCGTAGGACAGGACCCGGCCCCACCCGAGGAGACCCGTGACGCGCTTGCGCAGCTCGTAGCCGTGCATCGGCGCCTCGTGGAGCAGCCCGAGGACCGCGAGCTCGAGAGCGGCGCCGCGCTTGGCCACCTGGTGCTCCTTCGGATCCGGGCGAAACCGACGCCTACTTGCCTCATGCTCCGCACACCTATCGGCGGTATGTATCGTTACGATACATCGGAACACGAGCAATGGCGACAGCGTGGTCGGGCCAGGCGACGGGCCAGGCTGGGAGAGTTGCTCGGGCAGCCCGTACTCTCGAAGGCACCATGTGGTCCCAGCGCTCCGTCATCGACTACTCGCTGCAGCGGCGGGCTCGGCTGACAGCCCTGTTCAACGGGGGGGTCATGACGATGGACGACGTCTGCGACGCCGATCCCTACACGTTGCGTGCAGCCAAGCACCACGGGGAGCCGGCGCCGTCGCCGTGTCCGGTCTGCCGCAAGACGGAGCTCAGCCACCTGTCCTACGTCTTCGGCGACGAGCTCGGGCAGTTCTCGGGCCGGATCAGGGCGCGGCGTGAGATCGAGGCGATGGCGCATGAGTACGGCGAGATCAGGGCGTACGTCGTTGAGGTCTGTCGGAGCTGTGGCTGGAACCATCTCGTCGAGTCCTACGTCGTCGGTGACGGCGTACCCCGCAAACCGCCGCGCCGACGGCGCACGGTCGAGGACGACGACTAGTGGCAGGCGGATCCGTGAGCAGCAAGCAGCCCCCACCGTCGGGCGAGCCTGGACGGCGCGCCGCGAGCACGGGCGTCAGCACGTCGGCGCCTGCCGCCTCGTCGGGCGCAACCAGCTCCAAGTCAGGACGCGCGCCGACCGGAAGCGGCAAGGGCGGAAAGGTCAAGGCACGCGACCTCAAGGGGTGGCCCAAGACCCGGCATGTCGCGAAGAAGACGGCGAAGTGGGGAGCGATCGTCGGCTTCACCGGTGCCCTCCTGGGGGCCATCGCGGTCTACGTGACCTACAAGATGATCGACATCCCCGACCCGAACAAGGACTTCCAGACTCAGACGACCACCGTCTACTTCTCCGACGGCAAGCACGTCATCGGACAGTTCGCTCTCCAGAACCGCGAGAGCATCCCGCTCGACGAGGTGCCGGACTCGCTACGGCAGGCCGTGATCTCCGCCGAGGACCGCTCGTTCGAGACCAATGCGGGTCTCGACCCCAAGGGGATCGTCCGCGCCGCATGGAGCAACCTGCGCTCGGACTCCGGCACGCAGGGCGCCTCCACGATCACTCAGCAGTACGTCAAGGTGCTCTACCTGTCGCAGGAGCGCACGTACACTCGCAAGATCAGGGAGGCGTTCCTCGCCGTCAAGGTGCAGAACACCCTGAGCAAGGACGAGATCCTCGAGGGCTACCTCAACACGATCTACTTCGGGCGCGGCGCCTATGGCATCGAGGCAGCGTCGAAGGCCTACTTCGAGCGACCCGCCAAGGACCTCACGGTCCCGCAGAGCGCGGTCCTGGCCGCCGTGCTCAACTCCCCGGCCACTCTCGACCCTGCGGTCGCGAAGCGCAATCGCGAGCCGCTGCGCGAGCGCTACAGGCACGTCTTGACAGGCATGGTCGAGGCCGGAGACCTCGACTCCACCAAGGCGCAGAAGTACACGCGTCGCCTTCCCACGTTCCCCCCGATCGAGGAGTTCAACCAGTACGGCGGGCAGCGCGGATACCTGCTGACGCTCGTCCAGTCGGAGCTGATCAAGCTCGACTTCAGCCAGGAGGAGATCAACGGCGGGGGCCTCAAGGTCACGACGACCATCGACTGGCAGGACCACCGAGCTGCTGTCACGGCAGTCAGTGAGGTCCGGCCACCCAAGAAGCCACAGCTGCACGTCGCCCTCGCGTCGGTCGAGCCTGGAAGCGGTGCTCTTCGCGCGATGATCGGCGGCCGCAACTTCACCGGCGCTGGACCCCAGGACCAGGTCAACTTCGCCACCAGCGGGGGCCAGGCAGGATCGACGTTCAAACCGTTCGCGCTCACGGCTGCTCTCAAGGACGGCTTCACGCTCAGCGACACGCTCGATGGCGACTCGCCGTATGTCTACTCCAACGGCGAGCGGGTCGTGAACGAGGGAGAGAGCAGCGGTCAGCCGGACGGGTTTGACTACGGCACCGTCGACCTCACCGAGGCGACCGCAGAATCCATCAACACCGCCTACATCGACCTCACCGTCAGGATGGGCGCGGGCGGCCCCGACAGGATCGTCGACGCCTCCGTTGACGCAGGCATACCTCGCAGCTCCCCGGGACTCGACCCCTACTCGCGGGTGGCACTCGGGAGTGCAAGCATCCAACCGGTCGAGATGGCAGAGGCCTATGCCACCTTCGCTACCGAGGGGGAGCATGCCGACTGGTACATCATCGAAGAGGTCGGCGACTCCGGCGGTACCCGTTATGAACACGAGGCGGAGGTCAGCCGGGTCTTCAGCTTCGCCGTCGCCAGCAACGTGTCGTACGCGCTCCAGCAGGTGGTCGAGGAGGGCACCGGACAGAACGCCCTCGCCCTCGACCGGCCAGCGGCTGGCAAGACGGGCACCGCCACGAACGCGGACGGTGACGTCTCCTCCTCGTGGTTCGTCGGCTACACCCCTCAGCTCTCGACTGCGGTCATGCTCGTCCGTGGCACCGGCAACGAGGCCCTCAACGGGTATCTCGACACGTTCTACGGGGCCGACTACCCCACCGAGACGTGGACGGCCTACATGAAGCTGGCGCTCACCGGAGAGCCGGTGCAGGCGTTCCCTGAGCCGGGGGAGCTGAGGGGCAAGAGTCCGACGTACTCACCGCCTCCAACGACGTTCTCACCGCCTCCAACGACGTTCTCACCGCCGTCCACAACGAAGGCGCCACCGACGACCAGCGCGCCGCC
>Ga0136630_1000184_pt1 | contig 21225 bp, 20 predicted proteins | sample AntDrymUQ5682106_2_FD_105496 | JGI IMG/M metagenome (GOLD analysis project Ga0136630, IMG submission 105496) | Polar desert sand microbial communities from Dry Valleys, Antarctica - metaG UQ568 (21.06) | ecosystem: Environmental > Terrestrial > Soil > Desert | place: Antarctica: Dry Valley...
GAGGAGCGCGCCGGGACTCGGGGCCATCGCCTATGCTCCGCACGGGCCGCTCGCCTCGGAGGGAAGCGGCCTCGGAGGAGTCATCGAGGAGGTTTCGGAGCGGGCGAAGAAGGAAGGGGCGCACCTCATAGATGTGGAGCCTCGGGTGGACGAAGGGGAGTTTCCGGCGGACATTGGTTTCGAGAAGATCGAGAGCATACAGCCGAGATGCACGCTCGTTTTGGATGTCCTCGAAGACGCGGAGAAACAGCTCGCGGCCTTCCCGAAGGACACGCGGTACGGGGTTCGCCGGGCGGGGAGGGAAGGGATCGAGGCCGGGCCGGCCGGGAACCTCGACGAAGACCTCGAAGCGTTCATGGGTTTGCATGAGGAGACTGCCGAAAGGCAAAGTTTCGCGGTGAGGCCAAGAGAGTATTATCGGCGGCTCATGCGCGAGCTTCCGGCGCATCTCATCGTCGCGAAGAGGGACGGCGAGCTTATGGCGGGGGCGGTCGTCCTCACTTTCGGGGCGGAGGCTTTTTATTTGTACGGAGCCTCGACGCGGCAGGGGGACAATCTTTACGCCTCGTATCTCACGCAGTTCGAGGCTCTCTCGGCGGCGCGGGGGGCGGGCGTGAAAAAATATGACATGTATGGAGTGCCGTGCGCCCCGACCGAGGATCACCCGCTGTGGGGGGTCTACAAATTCAAGAAGAAGTTCGGCGGGCGCGAGGAGCGGTACGCCGGAACGCACGAGAAGAGACTCAAGCCACTGCAAGCGGGTGTTTTCAAGGCCGGGATGTCCGGGTACGCCGCGCTTCAAAAACTGCGTGGCCGGGGTTCGGGGCCGGTGTCGGACTGAAGGTGCGCTCCGCTCGCGCACGCGCTTCGCCGCGCGCATGATTCGCTTTGCTTCGCGCTCGTCGCTTTTATGGAGTTCGTCGGCGCGGATCGGATTCGCGAGTCGTCCCGAGTACGGTGGATCTCTCCGGCGTTCCATCCGAATAACGCCGCGAGGCGTGGCATGGTTTCCGCGAAGGTGCGCCGATGCGCGAATGCTCGACTCACCCGCCCGCGCTCGATGTCATTTCGAGCCGCGTCTTCCGGTTCTCCCGAAACGACTCGATGCTCGGGCGGGTCGCGTATGCGGAATGTTCGGGCATCGCTCCTTCGGAAAACCGGGAATCGGGATGCTCCCGGCTCGCCCACCCGGATGATTTTGCACCTCCGCCCGACGGACCCCCTTCGCAGGAGAGGGAATGCGATGGCGTGGGTGTCTCGCGCTTTGCCTTTCCCGACTCCCGATCCCACACGGCCTCATGAATTATCCGGGCTATGAGGTCGGGCGGTTCGGAGGCTTCTTCCGCTCGTACGAGCCTTTCGGCTTCGTTCGCGTTTTCCGGGGGCGAAGGCCGCGCCGTGAAATTTTCGGCGAATCGGAGTCTCCCGGCTCCTCCCCGAGTTTCGGCGCTCCTTCCTCGGCCACGATGAACATCATCTCAATTACTTTGAGCATCGTCCTTGTGCGGACACGGCTTCCCGCCGCCCCGTGGATGTGATCGGGAAGATGAATCTAAAAAGGCCCGGAGCCTCGGAGGGTGTCGGGATTTATAATGCGCGTATGAGGATTTTCGAATGAGGACGATATGCTTTCTTTCGGACTTCGGGCTGGCGGATGATTTCGTCGGGACGTGCAAAGGCGTGATGCTCAAGATTTCCCCCGGAGCGCAAATCATCGACCTCACGCATCAGGTTCCGAACTTCGCGGTGGAGGCCGGGGCGGAGATTTTGCAGCACGCGACGAGGTACATGCCGGACGACTCGGTGTACCTCGCGGTCGTGGATCCCGGCGTGGGAACCGAGCGGCGCGAAATCGCCCTCGAAACGCCGAGCGGCGCGATGATGGTCGGCCCGGACAACGGACTTTTGATCCCCGCCGCGGAAGCCCTCGGTGGCGTTTCGTCCGCCGTCGAACTGACGAACGACCGATACAAAATACACCCGGTCTCAAACACGTTCCACGGACGCGACGTTTTCTCCCCGGCGGCGACGCACCTCGCATCCGGTGTGGAGATTTCCGAGCTCGGGGAGGCGATTCCGCTCGACTCCCTCGAACACATGACCGTCGCGGAGGACGAAGCCCGTGACGGGGACATAATCGCCCGCGTCATTGACGTGGATCGCTTCGGCAACGCGAGGCTTTCGGTTCGGGAGGACGTCTCCGGGCTTCGATATGGCGGCGAATTGAAGCTCGACATCGGGGACGGCGACATGGGCATCCGGTATGTGGCGACCTTCGGCGCGGCGGGGGCGGGGGAGCTCATCCTCGTCCCGGACTCGCATTGGCGGCTCAGCGTCTCGATAAACAAAGGGAGCGCGGCCCACGCCCTCTCGCTGTCGGTCGGCGCGAAAGTCCGGATAAAGCGATGATGGAGCGACCGCCGGAGAGAACGCCCGAGACGGCGAAAAAAGGGAAAGTCATCCGGGCAGCCGCGCTCAAACCGCTGAATATGCTCACTCTCGTCGCGGGCCTCGGCATCGCCGTGACGACTTTGACGTGGTGGATCCTCATCCTCACCCTCGCAACCTACGCGACCCTCGTATACCTCGCCGCGAAAGACCCGGTCTTCGAACGCCGCGTCACGGAAGGAAAGCGAGCCGACCCCATCGGCGGCGCGCCTTCGCGAGACATCCCCCCCGAACGCCGCGCCCGGTGGCTCCCGAGGGGCGGGACGCGGGAGAAGGTCGAGGACGCGCTCGTCACGTACCGGAAGGTCATAATCGCCATCGAGGAGTCCGACGACGTAACGCGGCAAGTTCTCGAAGGCTCGATACCGCGCCTCCACGAAGCCGCCGAGCGGATGGTGGATGTCGCCGCGAACCGCGAGAAGGCCGCCGAAACCCTCCGCGACTTCCGGGGGCGCCGCGCGCCGGACGACGAGCCGCAGCGCGAGACGAGCCTCCGCCAACTCGAAGGCCACATCCAAAAAGCCGACGCGGAGATAAACGGCATCTCCGAGCAGCTTCTCACGCTCCGGGCGCAGGCTGTGAGGGCTTCGATGGACAGCGCGGGCGCGTCGCAGCGGGCCGACGCGCTGAACGCCTCCCTCGACGAACTCAACTTCCGCCTCGAAGCCGTCAACGAGACTTTCCCGGACCCCACGCAATAAAGGCAAAAAGAAACGGGCCCGGAGGCCCGTTTGAAATCAATTCGAAGAGAGGATTCGCAGGGTCGCCGACCCGCCGCTCCGGCGAAGTCGTCGGCCACCGACGGAAATTTAAGCCGAGCTCACCCTCCATCCCCGGCCTTCGTCCTCATCCTCGTCATCGCGGGAAGGCTCGACGACCTCCTCCGGCTCCGGCCTGCGGGCCGGGGCGCCGCTCAGTTCCTGCCTCGACTCTCCGACCGAGACGAGGGAATCCTGAAACCATCCCTCGAGCTGCCCCATCACGCGATCCTGGTACACCTCGGATCCACTCGCGACTTCCTGAGCGTATCGCTCGGCCCGGTCTATGACCTCGCCCGCGCGCCTCTGCGCGCGGGCGTACACGTCGGTATGCTCGACTTTCTCCTCCGCGCGCCTGTGCGCGTCCTGAACGATGCGCTCGGCCTCCTCCTGCGCGGCCGCGATCATAGCCTGGCTCTCGCGCCGGATCGCCTCCGACTCCGAAAGCTCCCCAGGCAACGTTCCTCTCAACTCGTCCAGAACCCCGAGAACGTCCGAACGGTCAACGACCGCCAAACCCCTCCGCATCGGTACCCCCGATGCATCCCGGACGATCACGTCCAACTCGTCCAATACTTCGCCGATGTACTGCATGTCCTCTCTCATGCGGTCAACCCTAGCACGGGTATACAGGCTACGCTAGGCTTTCCGAAAGAAATTTTTCACACTTTACCTAAAGTCGAGGTTGAATATGATCTTAGGGTTAAGTGTAATTTTATCTAAGGCTAAGGTAACCCCCCTCGACGAAAGCCCCGCCGGAGTTTTCCCCGCTTCCATGCGGTTTCTGGAAACCCGGCGAAAGTTATCCACAGCTTGCATGTGCTTGAGGCACAGCCTAAACCCCGTGGTTTAGGGACATTCTTCGCATTTATCCACAGGCCGAGGCCGGGCTTTCCGGCGCATGCCCGCGAGGCGTCGAGCATCGCATACGAAGGTCTTCGGGCGGCGGCCGGGAGGCGGAGTTTCCATGCCGGAGCCGCCCCGCCGGAGGCATGCGTAGTCAAAGTTCCATTTCCAGAGACAGGCGCATGGGGCAGAAACCGAGATTTCCGTAGAAACTTATCGCCCGCCCATTCGCCGCGTAAGCCGTCACCGACACCCGTTCGGCTCCTTCGCCCGCGGCCCAGCGAAGGAACTCCGCCGCCAGACCCGCCCCGACTCCGCCGCTCCGAAAGACCTCCCGGACGTACATGCTCTCCAGTTCGGCCATTTTCACGGGGCGAAGCGAGTCGCCTTTCTCCATCCGGCCCGCGAGGTATCCGACCATCTCTCCCCCGGATTCGGCGACGAGGCAAACGCAGTTCCTGTCCGAGACGAGCGCGGAGAAGTATTCGCGCCCCTCCTCCTCGGGCCAGCCGAGGTTCATCGAGGCGTCCCGGCTCCCCGCGTCCTCCCGGAACAAAGCCCCGCTCAACTCGACTATTCCCGCAACATCCCGAACGTCCGCTTCCCTTACGGCCATGCTCCCTCCAAACTTCGACTCCATTCGCCCGGAATCAAAGTCTATAACGTTCAAAGCTATTTGTAAATTTCGTTATTTATTTTAATATCGCGCATCGCCGCTGCGGAGATTCACGGCTGGTTCGGTTGACGAGGCTTCCGGTTCCCGCAAGGAATCTGGATGATTGCCCCCTCATACGTCCGGCGGCGCAAATCGAAAGAGAACCGCGAATTGCGAGAAACGCGCGGACCATGCAGTTGCGAATCGAGAAAGTTGAATCGCAGCCTTCCCTCGATTCGCGCGAAACAAGGCTCGTTGCCGCTAGCCCTGAAAGCCGGAGCCCGGTCGGCGGTATCGGCATCACGCACTCCATAGGCGTTCCGACGAGATGCCCCCCGAGGACTACTCGGATGGCGGCGGACGAAAGGCTGGCTCGCTGGCCGACTCGATTCGCCTCGGAGAGCCGCTTTCAGCGACTGAAATATATGGCGACGCCGACGGCGATCGCAGCCGGCAGGAATGCGAAAAGCGGGAAGCCCCCGGCCAGTATCTGCGAAATGAAGAAAGGCTGCGCGATGTACGGGATCGCGACGGAGACGCCGGAGACGGCCATTGCCAGCGGGCCGCCGTTTCGGCCTCCGGCGCGGTGGATGAGGGTTCCCGCCCCGTAGCCCGCGAGGCCCGAGAGGATGAGCCGCCCGAACCCGATCTGGAATATGATGAGAACCACGAAGTATCCGGCGACGGCCACCCCCAGCCCGGCGAGGACGGTCTTTGCGATCTGCTTCGTACGCATCGCGCCGACGCGGGCGCTTCGGGGGAGCTTCGCGTCGTCGGGGCATTTTATCCCGACGTCGGTCTGGCGCATGCACTCGGTGCATATCGGCTTCCCGCACGTCGCGCAAGACAAGCGCGTCTCTCTATTAGGGTGGCGATAGCAACGCATCGGTTCGGACATTCAAAATCCCTTCAAGTCCCGGCGCGACAATTCCCCCCGCGGCACAAGGACGATCTCTTTTTTATAGCTTCGATGCACCTCGGCGACATTCCGGCTATGCTCGAGCTTCTGACGATCCAGTTCCTCGCGCAGCTTCCGGTTCTCCCCCTCCAGCCTCGCCACCCGCCGCTCCAGGCTCAAAATCTTCTCGACCCCGGCGAGGTTGAGACCCATCTCCTGCGTGAGCCTCTGTATATGCTGCCCGAGTTCGATGTCCTCCTGAGAATACAGCCGCGTGTTCTTTATGCTCTTCCGCGGACAAAGGAGCCCCTTTTGCTCATACATCCGCAGCGTCTGGGGATGGACCCCGATCAACTCCGCCGCGATGCCGATCATGAACACCGGCCGCCTCTTTATGCTCACGACGACCCCGCCTTCTTGAACAGTTCCTCCCGCACATCCTCGTCCCGCTCATCCGCGAGAGCCTCCAAAATCTCGCGCTCCCGCCGACGGAGCTTCGTCGGAACCACGAGCGAAACCTCCACGATGAGGTCGCCCCCTTCCCCGCCTTTCTTCACACTCGGCGCGCCCGCCCCGCGAACCCGGAACTTCCGCCCATCTTGAGTCCCAGCCGGAAGACGAAGCCTCACCGTCGAACCGTCGGGCCTCGGAACCTCGATCTCCGCCCCGAGCGCCGCCTCCACGAAGCTCACGGGAACCTCCACGGTGAAATCGTCGCCGCGCCTCTTGAAAACCGGATGCTCCTCGACGCGGGTGACGACGAAGAGATCCCCCGCCGAAGCTCCCTTCCTCCCCGCGCTCCCCCGACCGGGAACCCGAACCTTCATCCCATCCTTCGCCCCCGCCGGGATCCGAACCGTGACCTGCCGACCCTTCCTCACCCGGCCACTCCCCCGGCACCCCGAACACGGACTCTCGATGAACGTGCCTCCGCCGCCGCACCTCGCACACGGCTCCGAGAGCGCGAAGAAACCCTGATCCCGACTCCGAACACCCCGCCCGCTGCAATCCGGACACCTCTTTATACTCGTACCCGGCGCCGCGCCCGAACCCCCGCAATCCCCACACGCCTCCTCAGCCGAAACCCCGACACGAGTCGTAACCCCTTCGAGAGCGTCCTTGAATCTCAGGTTGACGCTCACAGTCGCGTCCTCGCCCTTCAGCCTCTGCGTCTCACGCCGGACGGACTTCCCGAACACGTCCCCGAAGCTCCCGAAGCTATCGAACATGTCCGAGAAACCTCCGCCAGCGGAGCCGCCGCCTCCGGCTCCGCGGTCGCCGCGCCCCCCGAAGAAAGTGCGCGGCCCTTCGTCGTATTCGCGCTTTTTCTCCGGGTTCGCGAGGATTTCGTAGGCGTGCTGGATCTCCTTGAAACGAGACTCGGAGTTCGGGTCGCCGGGGTTCGCGTCGGGGTGGTGCTTTCGGGCGAGCTTGCGGTACGCGCCGCGTATGTCATCACGCGACGCGTCCCGCTTCACCCCGAGAAGTTTGTAGGGATCCTTCGTCTCCATAACTATGAACCTACTGTGAAACTACAACCTTAGCCGGACGGATAGGTTTACCGTTGAGGAGGTAGCCTCGCTCGAAAGTCTGGAGGACCATTCCTTCCTCGTGGTCGTCGGAGGGCTGGCTCATGACGGCTTCGTGGACGTTCGGGTCGAAGTTTTGCCCGTCGGAGGCTATGGGGAGGAGACCCTCCTCGCTCATGGCGTCGGCGAGCTGGTTGCGGGTCGCCTGAACGCCCTCGCGGACATCGCCTTCATATTCGAGGGCGCGGTCGAGGTTGTCGAGCACCGGGAGGAGGGACAATATGAGCCGCTCCGAGGCCGTCTGGTAAATTCGCTCCTTCTCTTTTTCCTGGCGCTTGCGAGAGTTTTCGAACTCGGCTTTCAGGCGGCGGAGCGAGTCGAGGTATTCGTCGCGCTCGCGCCGGACGGACTCGAGTTCGCGTTCGAGTTCCGCCGCCTCCTCCGCCGGGAAAGCCTCCACGTCCTCCTCGAAAGCCTCGGCCTCGGTCTCCGCCTCCCGCATCTCTTCGGAGGACGGGTCTTGAGGGGAGCCGCCCGGCTCGTCCACGGCCTCCTCGACGAATTCCCCCTCTTCGAGGTTCGGGTCTTCTTCGCGGTCCGGCTCGCGCTTGTTCCGTTCGTCACTCAATTCGGTGAGTCCCTCCCGTTGTCGTGAAAGGGGGGCCGAGGGTCTCGCTTCGTACCCGACCCCGCCGATTCGTTGGACGGTGGCTAGTTGCGGTTCCCGTCCTTGCGCTCGCCGTCGTCTTTGCGATCCGCGTCGCTGTCGCCATCGGTCTGGCTGTCGTCGTCAACGACTTCGGCGTCCTCGACGAGATCCTCCTCGTCGGCGCGGGTGTCGGTCGCCTGGTTTTGCTGCTCCTGCGCCTGCGCGTAAAGCACTTCGGAGAGCTTGTGCGAGGCCGTGACGAGGGCTTCCTGCTTCGTCTTTATCTCTTCGATGTCCTCTCCGGCGAGGGCTTCCTTCGCCTCTTTGAGAGCCTGTTCGATGTCGTTCTTCGTCGCCATGTCAACCTTGCCGTCAACGTCCTTCATCGAGCGCTCAATGGAGTACACGAGGCCGTCGGCGTTGTTTCGGACGTCGGCCTCCTCCTTCTTGCGCTTGTCCTCGTCGGCGTGAGCCTCCGCGTCGCGCATCATGCCCTCGATGTCCGTGTCCGAGAGGCCGCTCGAAGCCGTGATCGTGATCCGCTGCTCCTTGCCCGTCCCGAGATCCTTCGCCCCGACGTTGACTATGCCGTTCGCGTCAATGTCGAATGAAACCTCAATCTGAGGTACACCCCTCGGCGCGGGCGGAATCCCCACAAGCTGGAAGTTCCCGATCAGCTTGTTGTACGACGCGATCTCGCGTTCTCCCTGGTAAACCTTGATTTCCACGCTTCCCTGATTGTCGTCAGCCGTGGTGAAAGTCTCACCCTTGCGTGTAGGTATAGTCGTGTTCCGCTCGATGAGCTTGGTGAACACGCCGCCCTTCGTCTCGATGCCGAGCGAGAGCGGCGTCACATCGAGGAGAAGCACGTCCTTCACTTCCCCGGCGAGGACTCCGGCCTGGATCGCCGCGCCGATGGCGACGACCTCGTCCGGATTTATGCCCTTGTGGGGCTCTTTTCCCGTTATCTCTTTGACTTGTTCCTGAACGGCGGGGATGCGGGTCGAGCCGCCGACGAGTATGACTTGATCCACCTCTCCGGCTTGAAGCCCGGCGTCCTGCATGGCGCGGCGAACCGGGTTCGCGGTCGCCTCCACGAGGTCGGCGGTGAGCTGATTGAACTGCGCCCGCGAAAGTGTGAGATCCATATGCTTCGGCCCGTTCGCGTCCGCCGTGATGAACGGGAGGTTCACCGAGGTCGAGGTCGTCGAGGAGAGTTCGCGCTTCGCCTTCTCGGCGGCCTCGACGAGTCTTTGGGCGGCCATCTTGTCCTGCGAGAGGTCAATGCCTTCGGACTTTTTGAACTCGGCGACCATCCAGTCAACTATCTCCTCGTCGAAGTCGTCGCCGCCGAGGTGGTTGTTCCCGCTCGTCGCCTTCACCTCGAAAACGCCGTCCCCGAGCTCGAGGATCGAGACATCGAACGTCCCGCCGCCGAGGTCGAAGATGAGTATGGTTTGATCTTCTTCTTTATCGAGGCCGTACGCGAGGGCGGCGGCGGTCGGCTCGTTGATTATGCGCTTCACGTCGAGGCCCGCGACTCGGCCCGCGTCCTTCGTCGCCTGCCTTTGCGCGTCCTCGAAGTACGCCGGGACGGTGATGACGGCCTCCGTCACCTCGTCGCCGAGGTATTCCTCCGCGTCGCGCTTCAATTTCTGGAGGGTCATCGCGGAGATCTCCGGCGGGGAGTATTCGTTGTCCTCGATCTTCACCTTCACTTCGCCGCCGTCGCCCGAGGCGACCTCGTAGCTCGTGCGCTCGTTCTTCACATCGTTGTAACGCATACCCATAAAGCGCTTTATCGAGTAAATCGTCCGATCCGGGTTCGTCACCGACTGCCTTCGGGCGAGTTGCCCGACGAGCCGCTCCCCGCTCTTCCGGTCGAAAGCGACCACCGAGGGCGTCGTCCTCTCACCTTCCGCGTTCGTGATGACGACCGGCTCGCCGCCCTCCAAAACCGCGACGCAACTATTCGTCGTGCCGAGGTCGATCCCAATGCTCTTCGCCATGCGACTTCCTCTCTGAAAATTTCTGACCGTGATCTAAAGTGCGCCGAGTATAAAATCTAAGCGTGAGACAATCAAGGTTTCGCGATTTCCGTGCGGGAGACGAATTTGCTCCCGGATTTGCTCCCGGCAGAGTCCGCGCCCGGATGTATACGTCCGTGGCGGCGCGACGTTGCGACCGTCGTTCCGGCGTGCCGCGAGTTATTCGTTCGGGCGAAGGGATGATGCTCCGGCTGGCGGCGGCGAACATATACTAAAGTCATGCTGCCCGTTCTTCTGCCGTTGATCGTCGCTTTGCTGTCCGCGCCCGCGACCCTTCTCGCCGGTATTCTTCGGCTGCGAACGGCCGCCCCGGTCGGGGCGGCTTTCGCCGCGCTCGCGGCTCTCGCGGTTTTGTGGGGATGGACGACATCGGGCGGCGAGGCCGTGGACGCGGCGTGGGTGCCGTCGTGGGATATGCGCTTCGACGTCGCCCTCGACGGGTTCGCGGCGCTTTACGCGCTCCTCGCCACGTCCGTCGGGTTCGTCGTCATAGTTTATGCCTCCCGGTATCTCCTCCTTCACCTCGAACACGAGGGGAGGCCGGAAACCGATGTCGTCCGTTTCTATTTCTTCATCCTCCTTTTCATGGGTTCGATGGTCGGGCTTGCGATGGCCCGCGACCTCATCCTCATCTTCGTTTTCTGGGATTTGACGGCGATCGCCTCGTACTTCCTCATCGCCTTCGATTCGCACAAGGCGGAATCGCGCGCCTCCGCCCTCATGGCCCTCTTCGTCACCGGGGTGACGGCGATCCTCCTCCTCATAGGCTCCCTCCTCCTTTACGCCGCCCACGGAACCTTCTCCATCCCGGAACTCGCGAACGTGGTCGAGCCGGGGCCGCTCCTCACGGGCGCAGGCGCGCTCATCCTCATCGCCGGACTCGCAAAGAGCGCGCAAACCCCGTTCCATTTCTGGCTCCCGAGGGCGATGGCCGCCCCCACCCCCGTCTCGGCGTACCTCCATTCCGCCGCGATGGTCGCCGCCGGGGTGCTTCTCATCGGGCGGGTGTATCCGCTCGTCCAAAAGAGCGACACCCTTCTCACCGCGCTCCTCGTCGTCGGGTTCGCCTCCATCGCGGTCGGGGGCATTCTCGCCCTCACCCGCGACACCTTGAAACAAATCCTCGCGTACTCGACCATCGCACAGTACGGCTTCGTCGTCGTGATGTACGGCCTCGGCGGAGCATACGGCGCGGGCGGCGCGGCCTTTTACGTCCTCACCCACGCCCTCGCCAAAAGCGCGCTCTTTTTGACCGCCGGAACCGTCACCGAGGCGACCGGAAACGACAAACTCAGCAAGCTCGGAGGTCTCGCGAGGGAAATGCCGCTCCTCGCGCTCGGCTCGGCGGCGGCCGCGGCCACCCTCACCTCCCTCCCCCTCACCCTCGGGTTCTTCGCCGACGAGTTCTTCTTCGCCGCCGCCCTCGAGCGAGGCGCCGTTTTCGCCGTCGCCGCGACGCTGTGCGCCGGGACGACCCTCGCGTACACATGGAGATTTTGGAGCGGACTCTTCCTCGGAGAGAGGGCGGGAGAGGCTCCGGTTCGAGTCTCCCGGCTCCTCGTGTCGCCGGTCGCGTTCCTCGGGATTTTGTGCCTTTTCGGCGGTGTGTACGCGATACCGTTCGAGAGGCTTTCGGAGGCGGCGGGGGCGGTCTCATTCGAGAATGCGACGCCGATCGACGCGACGTATCATTTCGAGCTTCTGCCGGAGTATTTCATGGCCGCCGGGGCGTATGCGGTCGGGGCTTTTCTCGTCGTCTCGCGCCCGGTGTGGAGGGGGGCGGCGCTCGGCTTCTCGCGGGTCGGGAAGGTCGTCGGGCCGGAGAGGATGTATCGGGACTGGCTCCATGGGGTGAACCGGCTCTCGGACATCGTCCACGTTTTGGAGATAAGCAACCTTCGGGGGAGGGTCGCCTCGGTGCTTTTGCCGACGGCTCTCATGGTCGGTTTGGCGGTCGTCGCGACGCCGAGCGGAATGCACACGGTCGGGGAGGTTCGGCCCGGACAGATTCCGCTCGTGCTCGCCCTCGGGGTGGTCGCGGCGGCTTCGGTGGCGGCGACGTTCACGCGGCTCCACATCACGCTCGCGCTCGTGCTTTCGAGCGCCGGGTTCTCGCTCGCGGTGGCGTATGCCTTTTACGGGGCGCCGGACGTCGCGCTCGTCGCGGTTCTCGTGGAGATCATGATCACGATCCTCTATTTCGCGACGATGCGCCTCATCCCGTACGAAGCCCTCCGCAAACAATCACAACTTCCGCTCACGAAAGGGCCTCGGAAGGTACTCATCTCCATTCTCGCGGGGGCGTTCGCGTTCGTCGTGGCGTGGGGCGCTCTCTCGGTTCCGCCCGCCGGAGAGACCGTCGCCACCGAGCACATCCGCCTCACCCCCGAAGTCCACGCCGGGGATGCGGTCACGGCGATTCTCGCGGACTTCCGGGGCTTCGACACGCTCGGGGAGATCACCGTCGTGTGCATCGTGCTTCTCGCCGTCGTGACCCTCATCGGACACAAAAACCCGGAGTCGGAGGAGGAGATCGAAGCCGGAGGCCGCGCCGAACGCGAAGGGGCGACCGTCGAGCGCGTAACGCGTTCCATCGCCGGACTCCTTTATCTCCCGACGCTCGTCGTGGCGGTCGCGCTCCTCGTGAACGGATACGCCGAGGCCGGGGACGGCTTCTCCGCCGGGGTCGTCGCCGCGCTCGGGGTCGTCCTCCGCCACCTCGCCCTCGGAAGCCGCGGACACGGCTCCCTCCCCCCGACCAAAATGGCGACCGCCCTCGCGTTCTCGGGACTCGCCATCGCGCTCGCGGTCGCGGTCGTCCCCGCGTTTCTCGGGGACGCGCCGCTCACGCATTATCCGGCGCCGGGGGCGAGCGTCGTATACCTCGGGACTTTGGAGATAATAACGGCGGTGCTTTTCGACATCGGCATCGCCATCCTCGTCCTCGGGGTTTTGACCGGAATACTCTCGGCCTTCACCCACGCCACCCCCGCCGCCGAATCCGGGGAGAAGATGAGCTATGAAGAACGCCACGAAGGGAGGGAAGGCTCGTGAACCTCCTTTCGGCGCTCGTGGTGGCGGTCATATTCGGATCGGGGACGTTCCTCCTTCTTCAGCGCGACCTCACGCGGGTGGTCGTCGGGATCATACTCATCTCGAACGCGGCGGTTCTCTTCATCATCTCCTCGGGACTCCTCCGGGGCGCGGCCCCGATATACCCGCTCGAAGGCGGCGGACTCTCCGGCGAGGGCGTCGCCGACCCGCTCGTTCAGGCGATGGCGCTCACCGCGCTCATCATCGGCTTCGCCCTCGCCGCGCTCATACTCGTGTTCATATACCGCGTGTACGCCTCGCAAGGAACTATGGATCTCGAAGAAATCGCCGACTCCGAAATGCGCGACGCCCAGTCCCTCAACCGCGCCGACGACCCCGAACGCGAGGAAGTCCCCGAAGAAAAACAAGACGGCGAAACGGACGACCCCGAAGAAGAAACGAGGGCGAGGCGATGAGCGCGCCCGAGCTTCTCGTGATGCTCCCGGTCGGGGTTCCGTGGCTCCTCGCGGTCGCGCTCGCGCTCCTCGACGGGCGGAAGTGGTGGGTCGGGGCGTTCGCGGTGGCGGGGCTTTCCGTGAGCTTCGTATCGCTCTTCGCGCTCGCGTTCGAGGTCGTCGGGGGCGAGACGGTGACGGTCGTTCTCGGGGGATGGCCGGAGGGGGTCGGGATCTCGCTCCGGGCGGACGCGCTCGGGGTCGTGTTCGCGCTCGTGTCGGTCTTTGTGATCCTCGCGGCGATGCTTTACGAGGTCTTCCTCGGCGTGCGGTGGAGCGCGTTCCCGGCTCTCGTCCTCCTCGTGGCGGCGGGGCTTTCCGGGTTGTTTTTGACGGGGGACGCTTTCAATTTTTACGTCTTCTTCGAGATCTCGATGACCGCGTCGTTCATCCTCACGGGGTATCGGGAAGAGGATTATCAGGTTCGGGGGGCTTTCATTTTCGCGGTCGTGAACTTGCTCGGCTCCGTCATCTTCCTCATCGGCGTCGCGTCTTTGTACACGATCACGGGGAGCCTCGACATGGAGGTCATCGCCGAACGGACGGACGCCCTCGAAACGGGGCCGGTTCTCGTCGTCGCCACGATCATATTCGCCGCGTTCTTTTTGAAGCTCGGGCTTTTTCCGTTCCATTTCTGGCTTCCGGCGGTGTATGTGGGGAGCCACGCTTCGGTGGCGGCGATCCTCTCGGGGGCTTTGGCGAATATCGGGAGCTATGGGCTTCTTCGCTTCGGGGCGGATATCCTTCCGAGGGAACTCGGGATCGGGGCGGTGGTGGTGATGGCGTTCGGGGCGGCGAGCATCGTGTACGGCGCGCTTCAAGCCGTCTCGCGCCGCGACGCCTCGGAGGTGATGGCGTACTCGGCGATCGGGCAAGTCGGATACATCCTCGTCGCGCTCGCCATCGGCGGGCCGGTCGGATACGCGGCGGCGGTTCTTTATTCGGTGGTGAACTCGCTTAACAAGGGCGTGGTTTTTCTGGCGGCGGGGCTTCGGGGGCCGCTCGTGGGGGCGGCGTTCGCCGTCGGGGCTTTCAGCATCGCGGGCGTTCCCCCGGCGGCGGGGTTCCTCGGGAAGCTCGCGGTTTTCAAGGCCGCCATCGAGGGCGAGGGCGGTCTCGTCGGGGCGACGCTCGTGGTTCTCGTCTTTGTCGGGGGGGCGTTCTCGTTTCTTTATTCTTTCCAGATTTACCAGCGACGATATTTACGACCGGGCGGTTCGAGCCACGACCCGGAGGCGGACGCCGATCTCGTGAAGGCGACGCCCGGTTCGGCTCCCGCCCGCGTCCTCGTGTTCGCGCTCGCGCTCGCGATTCTCGCGATCGGGGCGTATCCGGAGCCGCTCGTCGGGGCGAGCCGGGCGGCGGCGGAGGCGATCATCGGAGGCGGGCCGTGATCCGGTACGCCGTCGCCGCGCTCTCCCTCACGACGATATACGCCCTCGCCCTCGCGAGCCTCGCGCCGTGGGACATCCTCGCCGGACTCGCGGTCTCCTCGGCGCTTCTTTTCACGGCTCGTCGGAGGTTCGGACGGGGACTCTCACCCTCCGACGACGCGATGGATGACGAGCGAATCGCATTCGGCGAGGCTCTCCGGCGCGTGGCGGCGTTCCCCCGGTTCGCGGGGGCGGTCGTTCGGGAGACGGTCTTCGGGGCGTGGAGGGTTTTGCTCGCGGTGCTCGGGGTGAGGCCGCCGAATGAGCCGGGGATGGTCGCCGTACCGCTCGATGACCGGACGCCGGAGGGGATCGCGGTTTCGGCTTTCCTCGCGGCCTTCTCGCCCGGAACTTTGCTCGTGAGGGTGGACGAGGAGGAGCGGGTGATGTGGATACACGCCATGGACGCCGCCGATCCCGAGGCGGTTCGGCGCGAGCGGCGGGAATTTTACGAACGGTATCAAAGGAAGGTGTTTCCATGAGCGAAATCGTGTCGTTCGTCGCCATTGCGTGGGCGACCGTGCTTCTCATCTTGTGCGCGGCGGCGGTGGTGAAGCTCCGCTCGACGGCGGCCCGCGTCCTCGCCTTCGACACGCTCACAATCATCACCGTGTGCCTCTTGGCGATTTATTCGGCCTCCGAGAGCGTCCCGTACTATATGGACGCGGCGCTCATACTCGCGCTCCTCGCCTTCGTCGGGACGCTCGCCGCCGCACGTTATTACGCAGAGAGGCGGGTGCTTTGACGCTCCTCTCCGACATCCTCATTGTCTTCGGCCTCCTCGCGTTGAGCGTCGGAGTTTACGGTATCGTGGCGATGCCCGACGTGTATTTGAAACTCCACGCCACGAGCAAAGCCGCCCTCCTCGGGGCGATGCCCATCCTCCTCGCCACCGCGATCGGCGGAGGCGCGGCCATCGCGGCGAAGGCGGCCATGATCTCCGTCCTCCTTCTCCTCACGACCCCCATCGCGACCCACGCCATCACGAAAGCGGTCGCCTTGACGGAAAACCGGGACAAACGAGATCTTTGACCGGGCGCGAGACGGGTCGCCTCGATCTAAAATCTGTCGACTGAAAGCCAAATACGATAGGATACGGGTTCTCAAAGGGCGTTTTTGCCCACGACGCGGAGGGATGGTTTTCGGGAGTTTGGAAGAGACTATTTTGCTCGTTGACGATGACGCGGCCTTATTGGAGGTTACGTCCATCGTACTTTCTTCGGAGGGGTATCGGGTTCTCACGGCGGAGGACGGGTACGACGCGCTCAAGGAAGTCGGGCGCGAACGCCTCGATCTCGTCGTCCTCGACGTCATGATGCCGAACCTCAGCGGCTTGGAGGTTCTCAAACGAATACGCGAGCAGAGCGATGTCCCGGTCGTGCTTCTCACGGCGAAGAGCCAGTCGGTGGACAAAGTCGTCGGACTCGAGCTCGGGGCGGACGACTATATTACGAAGCCCTTCGACACGAAGGAATTGCTTGCGAGGATAAAGGCGATCCTCCGTCGGTTCGGGCGGCAGGAGGGGGAGAGTCGGGGCGGCGTCATAAAGCTCGCGGGGATCGAGCTCGATCCGGGCGGGTACACCGTCAGCCGCGACGGCGACACCCTCGATCTCACGCCGACGGAGTTCAAAATACTCGCGATGCTCATGCGGAGGCCGGGGCAGGCTTTCACTCGGGCGCAGATTTCCGAGTCGGTCTCGACGAGTTCGCATTATTTGGCGAGCCGGTATATTGACGTGCATATAAGCCGGCTCCGGGGGAAGATCGAGCGCGACCCGTCGAAGCCGGAGGTCATTCAGACGGTGCCGGGCGTCGGATACCGGGCCGCCCGTCCGGGGAGGTAAAACCGGATGATGAGGCTGAGGACACGGCTCCTTCCGCCGCTCAGCTTCAAGTGGCGCGTGTTCATCGCGCTCGTCGGAATATCCTCGGTCGCGAGCCTCATCATCGGACTCGTCCTTTATTATTTCGCCCAGGACCGACTCATCGAGGCCGAGAATAATTTGCTCGTTCAAAGGTCGAGGACCGCGAACGCCGGAGCCGGAGCCTTCCTCGAAGGGCTTCGCAGCCCCGAGGATCAAACCCTCCCTTCCCCCGATTCATACGCCGAGGAACTCGTCCGGGTCGTCGCCGATCCGACGGGGCTTGGCGTGGTGTATATCGGGCCGGGCGGGAATGCGCTCGCGGCCCGCGACGGGCTTGGCGAGTCGGCGTCGCCGGATGGGACGATGGCGCGGCTCGGGATACCGGAGGGGGCTGTGGAGCGGGCGCAGGAATCGTCGAGCGGGGACGGAAGGCTCGTGAGGGGCGAGGATTCGTATGTCACGGTGTGGCCGCTCTCGGTGTCGGACGGCTTGCCAATGGGGGTCATGGTATATGACGCTCCGCAGGACGAGCTCGATCAGACGCTCGCGTACCTCCGGTTCGGGGTGCTTGGCGCGATCCTCACAAGCGTCATCCTCGGGAGCATCGCGAGCCTCCTCATGACGCGCCAGATCACACGCCCACTCTCCGACACCCGCGACGCGGCGATCCGCATCGCATCCGGCGACTACGGCACCCCCGTCCCCGTGAATAGCCGCGACGAACTCGGCGAACTCGCCCGCGCCGTAAACTATATGGCCGAGGAAATCGAGCATTACGTCGGGGAAATTCAGGAACAAAAACGCCGCCTCGAAGCCGTCCTCGAAGCCTCGCCCGAAGCACTCGTCGCCACCGACACCTTCGAGAGCGTCACGATGGCGAACCCGGCGGCGGCGAAAATCCTCGGTGTCCACGCCCACGAACAGGGAAAGACGCTCGAAGAACTCGGCGTGAACGCGGAGGTCATAGCGTGCGCCCGGAAGGCCGCCGTCGAGGGTTTCGCCATAAAAGAAGTCGAGATGGCGGACAAAGTTTACTGGGCGTATGCGGCGAAAATGGATCGCCCCGAGTCGGACGCCGAACTCAACGGAGCCACGCCGGAGGACTCGGGGATCATACTCGCCGTCCGCGACATCACCGAGCACCGCGCCCTCGAACGCTCGAAAACCGCCTTCCTCTCCGATGTCTCCCACGAACTGAGAACGCCTTTGACGACGATACAAAGCGCCGTGAGCCTCCTCGAGCGCGCCGAGGAGAGGCTCGACCCGCTCGAACACCGGGCATTGGAACTCGCGGAAGGGGAGCTTGTCCGGATACGGGGGATGGTCGAGGAATTGCTCACGCTCGCGCAGATGGATTCGTGGCAGTATTCGCTCAAGCTCGAGACGACGGAGTTGGCGAGGATCATCGAGAACGCCATAGACTCGGTGGAGGTGAAAGCGGGGAGGTTCGGGATCGAGATACAACTTTACGACACGGCGGTTCAATGCACGTGCGACACGCAGAAACTTAGCCAAGTCTTCCTCAACCTTTTAGATAACGCCGTGAAATACTCGGAGCCGGGGGCGAAGGTTGACATCACCGTCGGCGAGGATAAAAACGAGCACATCGTGCGAATCAAAGACACAGGCATGGGCATACCGGAGGCGGACCTCCCCCACCTCTTCGAGCGTTTTTACCGGGTGGACAAAAACCGCTCGCGCTCGACCGGAGGGAGCGGCCTCGGACTCGCCATAAGCAAGCAAATCGTCGAGCTTCACGGGGGAGGCATCTCGGTCGCAAGCGAGGTCGGCGTCGGAACCACCTTCACCGTCCGCCTCCCGAAAGCCCCGCAACAAGCCATAAAACATGCCGTATAAAACGGCGAATCTCATCCTCGCCGTGCTTCTCGCCGCGTTCCTTTTCGGGTGCGCGGCGGGCGAGGAGGTTTCCATATCGCCGCTTCCGTCGGGGGAAAGTGGGTCGGAGCTTGGGTCGGGGGTGAGGCCGCTCAGCCACGGCCCCGGATACAAAGGCTCTCCGGCGTGGAGCGTGGACGGGGCGAGGATCTCCTTCACCATAGACGGATACGTCGTGGACAAGCCGATTCGCGGAAGAGAGACGCAACGGTGGACCGCCCGCGACTTCGGGGCGAGGGAGGTCGAGGCGAACACCGGATGGAGCATGCTCATCCTCGGCGAGGACGACGATTCGGGCGGATCGGGTTCGCTATATCTTTCGCTCCCCTCCGACGACTCCACCGAGGTGGCGGAGATCACACCGGACGTACTCACCGCCGAGCAAGTCGGCGAAGGCGGAGCCGTCATAGCCGCCCTCCAAAGCGACGAGGACGAGAGCGAACTCGTCCTCGTGCGGGGCGAAGAGGTCGAGAGCGCCTTCGGGAGCGTCGAGGGGAGCGTCGCCGGAATCTCGCTCTCCCCAAATGGGCGGCGGCTCGCGGTCTCCGTCGCGCCGCCGGGGGAGGACGCGGCGTCGGAGATCCGCGTTTTCGGGCTTTCGGACGGTTCGGAGAGCGAGCTCGTGAGCCTCGAAGACGGGCGGAGGATCTTCGGCGCTCCGCAGTGGGCGGGGGCGGGGATATATTTCGTGGCCGGGACGGAGGACGGGAGCGAAGAAAACTCCTCGCTTTACGGGCTTTACCGGGTTCCGAACGGCTCCGACGAGCCGGAGTCCGCGCCCGGAATCGGGGGCGACTTCGCCGCGTCGGGCATAAAGCTCTCGCCGGACGGGACGAAGCTCGCCATCGTCGGGCGCCTCCACGCGAACTCCCCGACGAACCTCCACATCCTCGACCTTGCGACGGAGACGCTGAACGCCGCCACGAGCAGCGAGGACATGGACATCCGAAACAACCCGAGGGACATGGCATGGTCGCCCGACGGGGAGAGCGTCGCCATCGTCGCCCGAAGCTCTTTCTCGAGCCCCCGTGTGCGGGCCGCCTCCGCCGACACCCTCCTCGAAGAGTTTTACAACCTTTACGAAGTCCCGGTCGCCGGACTCGGGGGCGGGGGATGATCGGGAATCCGGGCGAATGGCTTCGTCGTCCGCTTCGGGGGGCGGCTTCTCCGCCGTTATTGGTTGGTGGTTATTGGTTATTGGCGAAAACTGAAAACCAAAAACCAGGAGCGGAGCGACGCGACCTCCCGACTCCCGCGCAGGCAAAGATGCGAAGCTGCCGAGATGGTTTGTCGGGGCGGGACGAGGCTTCCCAATCGCCCGAGACATCTCGGACCGAATGCCTCGCCCCGGTTCGACCGGAAACTGCGGTGTTCCGAGCCACGGAGAGGCGCTTTCTCCGAAATTGGCGAATCATCGGCGAACGGGGTTCCGCATGAGGGGCGTGGTTCCGTGGGCGGTGGGTGCGATCCTCGCTTTCTTCGTCACGAGCGGGGCGTTTCTTTTGCTCGCGAACCTCGGGACGGAGCCTTCGGACGTGCGGCTCGAACAACGCCAGTCCGCCGCGAAGTCGAACGCCCCCCTCGAACTCGACCTCGACGAAAATCAACTCGCCTCCTTCGAGTCCGACTCCGGGCAAAACATGGCGCTCGGCGTGAGGAACGGCGGCTCCGAGAGCCTCGCGGACGTGAACCTCACCGTCGAAGTCTATTCCGAGGACACCGCCGTGCCGGAGGGGGAAAGGCAAAGAAAGACGATACAAGCCCTCGGCCCCGGCGAATCGGCGGACGTCTCCTTCGACCTCGACCTCTCACCCGCCGAGACGATGGACTCGTACCCCGGCCCCGAAGACCCGAGGAAAATCGTCGAGATAAGGGCGACCACCCCCGGCGGAACCTCGGCCATACGAACCGTGATCCTCCAGCAGTGACGGCGACTTCGGGTGATCGCCCCTTTTCCCGGTATTCCCGATAGCCACACCCGCCCGAATTCCGTATGACGAACGTCCATTCCGGCCGACGAAACCGACCCCGCCACACGGCTCCGCGTCTCGCCCCAGAAACACTCCGTCGGAATGCGGAGACTCCGGACGCGCCATTCTTCGGAAAGCGACTCGGCGTGAGAAACATGGAGGTGGCGTATCGGCGAATCGGACTCGCCTCGTGAGCGGAATCCGAGTGAATGGCTCCGTACTCGGTCGGCGGGTTCGGGAGTCGCCGACCGAGTACGGAGACGGCTTTCGTGGAATGATTATCCGGATTCCATATGAAAACGAGGATTCGGAGCGGATGGCGTGGAAACGGGGCGTCCTTTTTTCCCCGGATGGGGGTCTTCGTCGCCCTCCGAACTTCGAGGCGAAACTACGAAGAAGGGGGCGAAGTAATCGAAAACACTCCGGCCCCCGACTCCCGGCCACCCGATTCGCGGAGGATTTCGCGCGGGTTTTTGAAGTCCGCGGCGATGGCTCCCGGCGAAGGCGACCGCCCGAGTCCCGGGAGTTTGACGCGCCCGATCAAACCCCGCGCAAGCTCCCCGACTTCCACCGCGTTCCCGAGATCGGTGCGGGCGAGGGTATACGGCCTCCCCCGGAGCATCCCACTCCGAACGGGACGCCACCCGCTCTCCATGAGAGGCCTCGTCGGGACGTGCCGC
>Ga0136630_1000185_pt1 | contig 21220 bp, 19 predicted proteins | sample AntDrymUQ5682106_2_FD_105496 | JGI IMG/M metagenome (GOLD analysis project Ga0136630, IMG submission 105496) | Polar desert sand microbial communities from Dry Valleys, Antarctica - metaG UQ568 (21.06) | ecosystem: Environmental > Terrestrial > Soil > Desert | place: Antarctica: Dry Valley...
AGGGGGTCCTGGTGTTTCTCGCGCGGGCCCGCAAGGGCATCGGCGAGCGCGGCACGCGAGCCGATCCCGAGCTTCCGGTAGACGTGGCGCAGATGATGGTCGACCGTCTTGGGACTCAGGAAGAGCTTCGCCGCCGCCTCGCGCGTCGTGTGTCCCTCGGCGAGCACGAGCGCGACCTGGAGCTCGCGCGGCGTGAGCTGGCCGAGCGTGCTCGGGTCGCGCCGGCGCGCGGTCTCGCCGGTGGCGAGCAGCTCGAGCCGCGCCTTGTCGGCCCACGGCGCCGCTCCGAGGTCCTCGAAGATCTCCAACGCCCGGCGGAGCTGCACTCGCGCCGCCACCCGCCGGCGCTCCCGGCGCAGCCGCTCGCCGTGACACAGCCGTGTCCTCGCCTCCTCGAAGCGGTCGGGAGTCAGCTCGTGGAACCGCAGGGCCTCCTCGAAGCCGGGCGGTACGCCGAGCAGCCCACAGCAGCGCGAGAGCCGCGCGAGCGACCACGGCTGACCCTTCGCCTTCGCCCGCGCGGCGAACTCCGCCAGCCGCTGGCGCGCGTCGGCCGCCCGGTCGAGCCGGATCAGGGCCTCGACGAGCTCCGGCACGGGCGAGACGTCGGGGTCCGCTATCCCGCGCTCGGCGAGCAGCTGCTCCTTCTCCTCCAACCGCACGACGGCATCCTCCACGTTCCCCAACCCGAGCTCGAGCTCGGCGAGCGCGTCGAGCGCCCACAGCCGGAAGAAGTCGAGGCCGAGCCGCGCGGTCAGCTCGAGCGCCTCGGCGGCATGCTCGCGGCAGTCCTCCTCGCGGCCCTGGCGGGCATGCACGCAGGCGACGCCGGCCAGCCCGGCGCTCAGGGAGGTCGCCTGCCCGGTCTCGCGCGCGAGCCGGATCGCCTCCTCGTAGAGGGCCTCTGCGACCGCCCACCGGTCGCTGGTCGCGGCATCCCGCGCCGCGAGCCAGAGCGAGAACGGCAACGCGCCGAGCGCACCCTGGCTCCTCGCCGAGGCGATCGCGCGCGCCACGAGCGCACGGCCCTCGGCCCGCTCGCGCAGCCACAGCGGCCCGAGCGCCGCCGACGAGAGCAGCCTCGGATCGCCCGACAACGCGTCCGAGCGCTCGAGGATCTCCACCGCCTCGCGCACGAGCCGCGCGCCCTCCTCACCCCGCCCGTTGTAGATCAGCGCCATGCCGAGCGCGAGGCTCGCGAAGAAGCGCTCGCGCTCGTTCGGGTCCGGGCCCAGCGAGTTCCACGCGCGTCGCGCAGCGCGCAGCATCGGCTCCGGGCGGGCGGCGTACGCGCACGCGTCGGCCGCCTCCGCGAACATCACGACCGCCCGGCCGGGGTCGATGGTGGCCGCGCCGCAGAGGATGTCGTGGGCGTCCATGACGCGGCCCGACCGCAGCGCAGCGTGGCCCCGCAGGTGGTCGATCTCGAGCCTCAGCAGGTCCTCCGGGGATGCGGCGCTCGCCGCTTCGAGCAAGCGGTCGACGCGCTCCGCCTGCCCGCCGAGCCAGGCCGCCTCCGCGGCCGCGAACAGTCGCCGCGCGCGCTCCGGACCGGCGGCGGTGAGTCGAGCCGCGCGCTCGAGCGAGCTCCCTGCTGCCGCGTATGCGCTGCGGGCGCGCGCGCGGGAGGCGGCCGATTCCAGCGCCTGCGCGGCCTCTCCGTCGGGCCCGATTGCCGCCGCGGCCAGGTGCCAGGCGCGGCGGTCGGGGTCGCCCGGCGCCGCGGCCAGCGCCCCATGCGCCCTGCGGCGGTCGCCGGGTGAAGCCGACCGGTACGCGGCCGACCGCACTAGCGGGTGGGTGAACGCGAGGGCGCCGGGTGAGAGCGTCACCAGCCCGGCGCGCTCCGCCGCATCGAGGGCGGCGAGCCGCACTCCCATCGCCGCGGCGGCTCGCTGCACGACGCCGAGATCGCCGCCGCCCTCCGCCGCGGCGAGCGCGAGCGCCCGGCGCGCCGGCTCCGGCAGGCGCCCGATCCGGCGCGCGAACTCCCGCTCGACGCTGGTCTCGATCGCGAGCGGGGGCTCGGCGGCGACGTCTGCGGCCGCCCCGGCCAGCTCGACCAGTGCCAGGGGATTGCCGAGCGTCAGGTCGTACAGGCGGTCGGCCGCTCCGGGGGGCAACGGCTGCCCGGCGCGGCGCTCGAGCACGGCGGCCGACGCGTCACGGTCGAGCCCGCCGAGTGTGAGCGTCGGCAAGGACGCCTCCAGGACACCGGGACGGGTCGCGATCAGCACCGCGACCGCATCCGCCAGCAGCCGGCGGGCGGCGAACGCGACGGCCGCGAGCGACGGCTCGTCAAGCCAATGCGCGTCGTCGATCGCCACCAGCACCGGTTGGCGCTCGGCGTGGACGGCGAGCAGGCTGAGCGTCGCGGCGCCGATGGCGAACCGGTCCCGCTCTTCGCCGGGCTCCAGTGCCAGCGCGGTGCGCAGCGCGGCCGCCTGTGGACCGGGGATGTCGTCGAGCCGGCCGAGCGCGGGTCGCAGCAGCGCGAGCAGCCCGGCGAACGGCACCTCGGCCTCCGGTTCGACGCCGTGCGCCCGCAGGACCGCCATGCCGCCGGCGCGTTCGACCGCGTGCTGGAGCAGCGCGGTCTTGCCGATCCCGGGCTCGCCGCAGATGACCAGGACCTCACTGCTGCCCAGCCTCGCGCCGGCGAGGAGTCGCTCAATGCGAGCGCGCTGATGGGCTCGCCCGATCAACATGGTTCGCCGATCGTACGCTTGCCCCGTAGCCGAAGGAACGCCACGGCGAGGGCGTCGGCACGCCGACTGACCCGACCCGACCCCGAAGAGACGCCTACGCCAGCACGCTCAGCACCGCCGCCGCGATGCGATCCTCGTTCGGCATCGCCGCCGTCTCGAGGTTCTTCGCGTACGGCAGCGGCACCTCGGCCATCCCGACCCGCTCGACCGGCGCGTCGAGGTCGTCGAAGCACGCCTTGGAGATGCGCGCCGCGATCTCCGCGGTCACTCCGTACGACGGCCAGCCCTCCTCCACGCAGAGCGCCCGATTGGTCTTGGCCACCGACTTCGCCACGGTCTCCATGTCCAGCGGGCGCAAGGAGCGCAGATCGACGACCTCCGCGTTCACGCCCTTCTCCTCGGCCAGCTGCGCGGCGACGTGCAGCGCGCGCACCGTCGCGAACGAGTGCGAGACGATCGTGATGTCCGACCCCTCGCGGGCGACCGCCGCCAAGCCGATCGGCGTCACGAGCTCCGGGTCGAGCGGGACCTCGCCCTTCTCCTTGTAGATCGGGAGGTTCTCGATCACGAGCACCGGGTCCTCGTCGCGGATCGCCGCCTTGAGCAGTCCCTTGGCGTCGGCCGGGTTGGCGGGCGTCACGACCTTCAGCCCGGGCGTGCCCGCGAACCAGCCGTCGAAGGACTGCGAGTGCTGGGCCGTGAGCTGGTTGCCGGCGCCGTTGGGGGTGCGGATGACCAGCGGGCAGCGCACCTCGCCGCCGAACATGGCCCCGATCTTCGCGGCGTGGTTGATGACCTGGTCCATCGCCACCAGCAGGAAGTTGAGCGTCATGATCTCCACGACCGGGCGCTCCCCCAGCATCGCGGCGCCCACGCCCGCGCCGACGAAGCCCTCTTCGGAGATCGGCGTGTCGCGCACGCGATCCTCCCCGAACTCGGCCAGCAGCCCGGCGGTGACCTTGTAGGAGCCCTCGAAGACGCCGACCTCCTCTCCCATGATGAAGACCCGCTCGTCGCGCCGCAGCTCCTCGCGCAGCGCGAGGCGCAACGCCTCGCGGTAGGTCATGCGCTGGGTGCCGGTGGTGTCCGGCTCGGACTGCTGCTCGTGCTGCTCGGTCGCCGTGCTCACTTGCCCAGCCCCCCGTCGAACACGAGCTCCTCTTCCCCGAACGGGCTGCCGGGCCGCATGCGCGCGAACTGCTCGTCGGAGCCCTGGCTGTGCATCGCCCACGCGAGCGCGTCGACGTCGGGCTCGGGGCTGTCCGACGCGAACTCGACCGCCGCCGACACCCGCTCCTCGACGCGCTCGTCGATCGCGCGCAGCTCGTCGGTGGTCGCGCCGGCGGCGCGCAGGCGCTCCGCTGTGCGCAGGAGGGGATCGCGCTGCTGGTGCTCGGAGATCTCGTCCTTGGTCCGGTAGGCCAGGCCGGCGTCGGCGACCGAGTGACCGCGGTAGCGGTAGGTGATCGCCTCCAGCACGGACGGCTCGCGCTGCTCGCGGGCGCGGTCCAGCAGGCGGGCGCTCACGTCGATGACGGCCTCGAGGTCGTCGCCGTCGACCGGCTCGCCGTGCATCCGGTACGCGCTCGCGCGCTTGTAGAGGTCCGGCTCGGCGGAGGCGCGGTCGACCGCCGTGCCCATGCCGTAGCGGTTGTTGACCACGAGGAAGACGATCGGCAGGCGCCACAGCGCGGCGAGGTTGAGCGACTCGTGCCAGGCGCCCATGTTCACCGCGCCGTCGCCGAGCTCGCACACCACCGCCTGGGGCTTGCCCTGGCGCACTAGCGCCAGCGCGAGGCCGGTGGCGAGCGGAAGCTGACCGCCGACGATCCCCCAGCCGCCGTAGTAGCCGCGGTCGGTGTCGAGCAGGTGCATCGAGCCGCCGCGGCCGTGCGCACAGCCGTCGCGCCGGCCGAACAGCTCGGCCATGACCGCCTCGGGCGACGTGCCGCGCGCGAGCGCGAAGCCGTGCGCGCGATAGCCCGTCACCAGCAGGTCATCGTCCTCCATCGCGTCGATGACGCCGACGCACGTGGCCTCCTGGCCGGAGGAGAGGTGGCAGTAGCCGCCGATGCGGGCCGCCTTGTACTGGCGCTCGGCCTCGGTCTCGAAGACCCGGATGAGCAGCATCTGCTCGTACATCGCGAGCAGGTCGGTGTGGACGGGCGCGATGGCCAAGGCTCAGGCCTCCTCGAAGAAACCGGGGTGCTGCGCGCGGATGCGCGGCACCTCCTGCAGGACGTGGCGTAGGTGGTCGCGGAGCAGCGCTTCGGCGCCGTCGGCGTCGTGATCGGCCACGGCGGAGACCACGCGCCGGTGCTGTTCGATCATCATCTCGAGGTAACTCGGGAGCGGCATGCTCAAACGCCGGATGCGGTTGAGGTGGCCGCGCGCCCGCTGGCTCACGGGCCAGACCGCGCGGTGCTCGGACATGTCGCAGAGCGTGTGGTGGAACGCGTCGTCGAGCACGTAGAAGGCGTCGAAGTCGTCGGCGTCGCGCGCGCGCTCCTGCGCGCGCAGGTTGTCCTCCAGGGCGGCGATGTCGTCCTCGGTGGAGAGCTCGGCGGCGCGGCGCACGCACGCGCACTCCAGCGCCTCGCGGATGAACTGCGCGTCGGCGACCGCGGGCGTCGAGATGCGGGTCACGAACGTGCCGAGCTGGGGCACGATCTCGACCAGGCGCTCGTCGCGCAGGCGCACCAGCGCCTCGCGGATCGGGGTGCGGCTCACGCCGAGGCGCGCCGCAAGCTCGTTCTCGGAGAGCTGCCGGCCGGGCTCGAGCTCGGCGCGCACGATCGCCTCGCGCAGCGCGGCGTAGGCTTGGACCCTGGCCGACGTGGTCGAGTGCTCGCGCAACAGCGAACGGTCGAGCCGGTTCATGGCTTGAATACTTGCATACAAGCCGCTGACCGGCTCCAGCTCATGTCAGCAACTGCACGATCGCGGCGAGCCCGACCACGACGATCACGCCACGCAGGACACCGGGCGGCAGCCGGCGCCCGATCCTCGCCCCGAGCTGGCCGCCGGCCGCCGAGCCGACCGCCAGCAGCAGCACCGGCAGCCAGGCCACGGTCGCGAAGAACATGAAGATGACCGCGGCGACGCCGTTGACCAGGGCGGCGAGGACGTTCTTGAGCGCGTTGAGCCGCTGCAGGTCTTCCGGAATGGCGATGCCGGCGAGCGCGAGCAGGATCACCCCCTGCGCCGCGCCGAAGTAGCCGCCGTACACGCCGGTGCCGAACACGCCGGTCCAGAGCAACGGGCCCCCGTGCGGGCGCACGTGCTCGCGCCGCTCGGCGAGCGCTCGCGAGAGCCGCGGCTGCGCCACGACGAGCACCAGCGCGAGCGCGATCAGAACCGGGACGATCGCCTCGAACGCGCTGCCGGGAAGGGACAGGAGCAGCACCGCGCCGACGATCCCTCCGAGCACCGAGGCCGTGCCGAGGGCGACGATCCGCCGGCGCTGCCCGGCGAGCTCGGCGCGGTAGCCGATCGCCCCCGAGATCGAGCCCGGCACGAGCCCGAGCGTGTTGGAGACGTTCGCGGTCACCGGACCGTAGCCGATCGCCAGCAGGACGGGAAACGTGACCAGCGTGCCGGACCCGACGACCGTGTTGATGGTGCCGGCGAACACGCCTGCCACCAGCACCAGCGCACATTCGAGCAGGCTCACGCGACCGTGGGGCCCGCCGGCCCGCTTGCCCGCGTGGTGATCAGCGCGAGCTTCTCCGCGCGCGGCAGGGCCTTGATCCGCGCCTCCTCACGCCGTGCGGCGGCGCGGTCGGGCAGCGGGCGCGACCACGCGAGCTCGACGGGCAGCCGGCTGCGGGTGTAGCGGCTGGCGCGGCCCGCGTCGTGCGCCGCGAGGCGCCGCTCGACGTCGATCGTCCAGCCGCAGTACAGCGTCCCGTCCGCGCAGCGCAGCAGGTAGACCCAGGCGGCCACGGGGCGGAGGATGCCAGGGGCCGGGGACGCCGGAGCCCCGAGGCGAAGCGCCTGCGCCTGCGCCGAGGAGGAACATGCAGCGGATGAGCTTCGGCCGGACCCTCGCCACCGCCCGCCCCGACCCCGGCGGGCTGCTGGTGTTTGCGCTCGGGCAGGCCGGCTACGCGCTGCGCGGGGAGCGCGCGCTCGTGCTGATCGATCCGTGGCTCTCCACCGCGCTCGAGGAGGAAGAGGGGATCACGCGAGCCACCCCGCCGGCCCTGCGCCCGCACGAGGTCGAGGTCGCTGACGTGATCTGCATCACGCACGAGCATCCCGATCATCTCGACCCGCGCACCGTCGCGGAAATCGCAGAGCGAGTGCCGGGCGCGCGCTTCGTCGCGCCGGTGCCCGTGCTCGGGCTGCTCCAGGCGGCGGGCCTGAGCCGAAAGCGCATCGTCGCCGCCCGCGCGGGCGCCGCGGTCGAGGCAGCCGGCGCGCGGGTGACCGGCGTTCGCACCGCGCACGAGCTGCATCCGGACGCGTTCGGCGGCTACCGCTTCTGGCTCGACGAGCAGGGCGAGCACCGGGGGCTGGGCTACCTCGTCGAGCTCGAGGGCCACCGCGTCTTCCACGCCGGCGACACGATCTGGTGGCCGGGGCTGCAGGACGAGCTGCGCGGGCTCGCGCCGGAGCTGGCGATCCTCCCGATCAACGGCCGCGATGCCATGCGGGAGGCGCAGGGGCTGTGGGGCAACCTCTCCGCCGAGGAGGCGGCCGCGCTCGCGGCGGCGGCCGGCGTCCCTGCGGTCGTTCCCTGCCACTTCGACGGCGTGGCGGGCAACCTGGGCGACCCGAGCCGGTTCGTGATAGCGGCGCACGAGTGCGAGCCGGCGATCCGCGCGCACGTCCTTCACCCGGGCGATGAGCTTCATCTCTCGGGATGATGGCCAGCTCCGTCGCGCCCGTGTAGCGTCGACACATCATGGAGTCCTACGAGCAGCAGCGGCATAGGCAGCACGACGCCGCGGCGGGGCGTGTCGCCTCGCGCGCGACCGAGCGCCACGACCACGAGGCGGCGCTCGCGGGCCCCGGCGGGCTCGCCGCGGCCGACACCCCGGAGCGGATCGCCAAGCGCCTGGACCGGCTGACCCGGTACTTCGCGGGCGACGCGCCGCCGCCGGCCGCACCCGCGGCGGGTGCGGCGCCGGAGGTGCTCGTGGAGGAGGCGCTTGCCCGTGCGGGAGACGTGCTCGAGAACGGCCGCGAGCCGGCCAGGCTGCTCGAGAAGATCATCAACGCCGCGGACATCGTCGGCATCCGCTACCTCGACGCCGGCGTCGCCGCCGCCCGGGCGGTCGGTCGCGTGAACATCCGAAACAGCGCGGGGCGGCTCCAGGGCTACGGCACCGGGTCGCTGGTCTCCCCCATTTTGCTGCTGACCAACCACCACGTGCTGCCGGATGCCGACGTCGCTCGCCACAGCGTGATCGAGTTCAACTACCAGGACGGCATTGACGGCCGGCCGCTGCTCGCGCACGTCTTCCCGCTCGACCCGGACCGCTTCTTCCTCGCCGACGACGAGCGCGACTTCGCGCTGGTGGCGGTGCGGGCGACGCCCGTGGAGCTGGCTCCGTTCGGCTTCAACCGGCTGATCGAGGCCGAGGGCAAGGCGATCATCGGGGAGTGTGTGACGATCGTCCAGCACCCCCGCGGCGAGAAGAAGCAGGTGGCGCTGCGCGATAACAAGATCGTGGACATCCCGACGAGCTTCCTGCACTACGCGGCGGACACCGAGCCGGGCTCGTCGGGCTCGCCCGTGTTCAACGACCAGTGGGAGGTCGTCGCGCTGCACCACGCGAGCGTGCCCGCGCCCGAGCGCGCCGAGCTGGGCGGCTTCATGAACGAGGGCATCCGCGTCAGCCGGATCCTCCGGTTCATCCGCGAGCAGCCGCTGGAGCCGGACCGGCGCGCGCTCGCCGACCTGATGGTCGCGCCCGAGCAGGTCGAGGCCGCGGCGGCGACCCCGGTGCCGGCGTCGCCCGTCGTGACCCACGCCGCACCGGTGTCGGTGGCAGCGCCGGGCGGCGAGGTGACGATCACGGTGCCGCTCGAGATCACCGTGCGCGTCGGCGCCCCGATACCGCCGGAAGCCGGCGAGGGCATCTCGATCGACCCGGACTATGCGAGCCGAGGCGGCTATGACGCGGGCTTCCTGCCCGTCGCGCTGCCGTTGCCGGTGCCCGGACCGGCGCTCACGCCCGTCGCATCGCCCGAGCTGCTCTATCACAACTTCAGCGTCGTCACGCACCGCGAGCGCGCGCTGGCGCTGTTCACCGCCGTGAACATCGACGGCAAGCTCAGCCGGCGCCCGAGCCGTGGCAGCGACCGCTGGATCCTCGACCCGCGGCTGCCGGCGACCGAGCAGACCGGAGAGGCGGTCTACCGCGACAACCCGCTGGACCGCGGGCACCTCGTACGCCGGCTGGACCCGGCGTGGGGCACGTCGGACGCCGCCGCCAAGGCCGCCAACGACGACACGTTCCACTTCACGAACTGCACGCCACAGCACCACTCGTTCAACGCCGGCCGCACATTGTGGGTGGGACTCGAGGACTACGTGCTCGGCAACGCGGACACCGCCGACCTGGCCGTGAGCGTGATGACGGGGCCGGTGCTGGCGGCCGATGACGACGCCTACCGCGGGGTGCAGCTCCCGCGCCAGTTCTGGAAGGTCGTCGCGATGGTCAACCAGGCGGGCAGGCTCTCGGTGACGGGCTACCTGCTCAGCCAGGCGGCGCTGCTCGACGAGCTCGAAGGCGACGAGGCGTTCTCCTACGGCGCCTACCGGACCTTCCAGGTGCCCGTGCGGCGGATCGCCGGGCTGACCGGCCTGGTCCTGGACCCGCACGTGGCAGCGGACCCGCTGGAGCGCCTGGAGGCGACCCCGCTCCCGCGCGAGCTGATCCGGCCGCAGGACCTGATCCTGTAGGGGAGGGTCAGAACGCCGTCGCCAGGGCGAGCGGGTAGACCGCCGGCGCGCCCCGCCGGCGCAGCTGCCCGGCGAGCATGGCGAGCGTCCAGCCGCTGAAGCGCACGTCGTCGACCAACAGGCACGGGCCGGCGGGCAGCTCGCCGCGCACGGCGAACTGGCCGCGCACGTTCGCCACCTGCTGGGCCGAGTTCGCCATCTCGCGCTGGGGCGGGCCGTCGCCGGTGCGCTCGAGCGCCGACACGCAGGGCAGCGCGAGCGCCGCCGCCAGCCGTGACGCGAGGTCCGGCACCAGCGCGCCGCTGCGGCGTGACGGAACCGCGGTGACCCACGCCACCGGCGCACCCCACGCGCGCACCGCCTCCGCGGCCGCGTCGACCAGCTCGTCTTCGAAGCGCCCCGCGCGCCGCCCGGCCTGCACCAGCGGATCCCAGCCGCCGTCGCCCAGGCGCGCGAGCGCACGCCCCTCCTCCCCGCGCACGTCGTCGGGCAGCTTGCGCATGATCCCGTCCTCGCCCGGCGCCATCTTCTTCACTTCGAGCGCAAGCGGCTTGGAGCGCAGGTGCAGCGCCGCCTGCCGGACGAGCGCCGGGTCGAGCGCGCCGTCGAAGCGCGGGCCGGCGCACACCGCGCAGCGGCCGCAGTCGCGCGGCTCGGGATCGTCGAGCTCCTCCCGGAGCGCGCGCATCAGGCAGCGCCCGTCGGCGCCGAAGGCTGCCATCGCTGCCTGCTCTGACCGGCGCAGGGCGGTCACCTGCGCGTAGCGGTCGGCGTCGTAGGTCCAATCCGCGCCCGGCCGGCGCACCCAGTGGCTGCCGCTCGAGGCCGCCGAAGGCGATGCCCGTGAGGAGGCCGCGGAGCGCCGACGCCGGATCACCGCGCCCTCGACGTCGAGCACCTTGAGCATCGCCTCGATCCGAGCGCGCCCGAGGTTGACCACGCCGCTGAGCGCGGGTAGGGAGAGCCCGTCGTCGCCGGCGCCGTCGAGCGCGTCGAGGACGCGCTGAACCAGCTCGCGCGGCGGAAACGCCTGCTCGATGAAGAAGTCCTGGATCCGGCGGTCCTCCGCGCCGCGCAGCAGCACGACGTCGGCGTGCTCGACGCCGCGGCCGGCGCGCCCGACCTGCTGGTAGTAGGAGATCACGGAGCCGGGCGCCTGGTAGTGCACGACGAAGCCGAGATCGGGCTTGTCGTAGCCCATCCCGAGGGCGCTGGTGGCGACGACGGCCTTGAGCCGGTTGCCCAGCAGCCGCTCCTCGACGTCGATGCGCCGGGCCGTCTCGACCTCGCCGCTGTAGCCCTCTGCGGCGATCCCGTGCCCGGCGAGCCAGCCGGCTACCATGTCGGCGTCGCGCTTGGTGAGGGTGTAGACGATGCCCGAGCCTTCCAGCCGCGGCAGCCACGTGGCCAGCCAGGCGAGCCGGTCGGCCTGGCCGGGCAGCTCGACCACCTCGAGGCGGAGGCTGGAGCGCCCGAGCGGCCCCCGGTAGGTCCGCAGCGGCGCCGAGGTGTGCCCGGCGCGCAACTGCGCCTCGATGTCGGCGACGACGCGATCGTTGGCCGTCGCCGTGGTGCCGAGCACGGCGACGCCCTCGGGCAGCCGCTCCAGCATCTCGGCCAGGCGCCGGTAGTCCGGGCGGAAGTCGTGGCCCCAGTCGGAGATGCAGTGCGCCTCGTCCACCACGAGCAGCCCCACGCGCTCGGCGAACAGCGGCAGCATCGCGTCGCGGAACTGGGGGTTGTTGAGCCGCTCCGGGCTGATCAGGAGCAGGTCGATGGCGTCGGCGGCGAGCAGGCCCCGGACCTCCTCCCACGCGTCCCGGTTGGTCGAGTTGACCGTGTGCGCGCGGATGCCCAGGCGCTCGGCCGCGGCGATCTGGTTGCGCATCAGCGCCAGCAGCGGCGAGACGATGAGCGCGGGCCCGGCACCCCGCTCGCGCAGCAGCGCGGTGGCGAGGAAGTAGACCGCCGACTTCCCCCAGCCGGTGCGCTGCACGCAGAGCACGCGGGCGCGCTCGCCGACGAGATCGCGGATCGCCTCGAGCTGGTGGGGGCGAAAGGCGGCGTGCGGCCCGGCGAGCACGTGCAGCAGTGCTGTCGCGCGATTCTCGACGGTGGCGGTCGGCATCCATCCAGACAGTAGGGGGACGGTCGGAGGGTTCCCCCCCTGGGACCGCCGATCGATCCGCGTCACGACGTTGCGGGTCCGCCCGGCGCGCGTGATCGGCGCCGGCGGGTAGACCACGGGAATGGACATCTTCGTCGCGCTGGCCATCGTCGTCGCCTTCGTCGGGCTCGTGCTCGCCGTCCGGGGCCGCTACCACCGGACGACCGGCGGGGTGACCGACCGCGCCGACCCACGCCCGGACCACCCCGGGGACGACGGGCACGAGCGGTTCGAGCAGGTGATCGACGACCGCGGATCGCGCTGATGCGCTACGTCGCGCTGCTGCGAGGCGTCAACCTCGGCTCCAGGCGGCGCGTGGCGATGGGCGAGCTGCGCGAGCTGCTGGCCGCCGCCGGGTACGAGGAGGTGCGCACGCTGCTGCAGAGCGGCAACGTCGCGGTGACGACGCCGAAACCGGCGGACGCCGTCCGTGCGGAGCTGGAGCTTGCGATCGCGGAACGCTTCGGAGTCGACACCATCGTCATCCTGCGCACGCGCGCCGAGCTCGCCGCGGTGATCGAGGCCAACCCGCTCGCGGACGTGGCGACGGATCCCAAGCGCCTACAGGTGATCTTCCTCTCCGGCAAGCCGGCGGCGGAGGCCGTGCGGGATCTCGAAGCGGCCGACGTGACACCCGAGCGAATCGCCGTGCGCGGACGCGAGATCCACGTCTGGCACGCGAACGGCATCCAACGCTCGCCGGCGGCCAAGTTGCTCGAGCTCGCCGATCTCGGTGTCGACGCCACGGCGCGCAACTGGAGCACGGTCGCCAAGCTGCTCGCGCTCGCCGACGGGTAGGACGCATACGATGGTCGCGATGTCGCGCGTGGCGCTGATCACCGGCGCGTCCAGCGGACTCGGCGAGGCGGCCGCGCACCGGCTTGAGGCGCTGGCCGCCGCGGTGGCCGCGCCGGCCACGGTGCTGGCGCTCGATCTTCTCGCGGCGGACGCCCCGGAGCGCGCCCTGGCCCACGTCGAGGAACAGCGTGAGGAGCTCGTCGCTGGCCACACTCCCAAGCGCGTCTAGAACGCTCATACAGCCCTTAGACGCCCAGCGCACCAACTACGGTCGGCCGGTCGCCAGGAGCGCGGCCAGCATTTCGCGCAGCTCCTGATGGCCGCGCTCGCCAAGCACCGCGACGATGTCCTCCTCGAGGCCGACGATCGTGCCCTCGCCCGCCGCGACCGCCTCGCGGCCCTTGTCTGTCAGGGTGATCAGCTTGGCGCGCCGGTCGCGTGGATCTGGGTTGCGGACGACGTAGCCGAGCGACGCGAGTTCGTCGACGATCTCGCCCATGGCCTGTGGTGTCATGCCCGCGCCCGCGGCGAGCTCGGTCAGTCGCGCGCCGCTTCGACTGAGCTGCGCGAACACGGCAGAGTGGTTCGGCTTGATCGGGTGGCCGGCACCGACGACGCCATCGACGATCCGGAACCCGAGCAGGCTGTACGCCTGGCCGAGCATTGCGATCGTGTTGAGGCGTGGCCCCTCGTCACGCGCTTTTTCCCCTCGCTGGTGCACGTGTTATAAGGTAGCCTGGTTTTCAAGTACCCTTAGTACATCGCGAGGGAGGATCCTTCTCAAGCTCGGGCAGCAACAAGCGGAGGACGCTAGGCCGGATGGCTGTCGCCTCCGGCCTAATCGGAGCGCTCGTCGGAATCCTCGCCCTCGCCTAGCGGGGATTGTGCGAAAGGAGAATGGCCGTGATGAGTGCCATCGAGTTGAACAATGTCACCAAGTCCTTCGGGCACGTGCACGCCGTCGCGGACGTCAGCGCGGTCGCGCTACCGGGCCAGGTGACCGCCCTGCTCGGACCCAACGGGGCCGGCAAGACCACCACCTTGCGGATGTTGCTCGGGCTCGTGGCACCGGATAGCGGGACCGCGACCTTCGGCGGGAGGCGGTACGACGAGCTGACAGATCCGTTTCGGCAGGTCGGCGCGGTCCTCGAAGCGTCCGGCTGCCACCCCGGGCGCACCGCACTCGACCACCTGCGCATCCTCACGACAATGGCCAACCTGCCGCAGGACGCGCCCGGGCGGGTCCTGGCCGAGACCGGGCTGGCGGCGGACGCGCGGCGGCGGGTCGGCCAGTTCTCCCTGGGGATGCGCCAGCGGCTGGGGCTGGCGGCCGCGATGCTCGGCGACCCGGCGGTGCTTGTCCTGGACGAGCCGACGAATGGCCTCGACCCACCGGGCGTTCTGTGGTTGCGCGGGTACGTGCGTCGGCTCGCGGACGAGGGTCGCACGGTCCTGCTGTCCAGCCATGCCCTGAGTGAGGTCGAGCTGACCGCCGATCACGTACTCGTCATGGCCCACGGGCGGCTACTCCGGTCGTCGACCCTCGCCGAGCTGCGCGCAGAGGCCGGTGTCGGCTCCCGGGTGCGCACGCCGCAACTAGACAGGCTCTGCTCCCTCGTAGATGCGGCCGGCCACACCTATCGTCGTACGGACGAGGGGCTGGCCGTGGACGCGACGCCCGAGCAGGTCGGGGAGCTCGCGGCCCAGCACGGGGTCGTGCTGCACGGCCTCGTCGGGACGGCGGACCTGGAGCAGGCGTTCTTCCGGCTCATCCAGGAGTCCGACCCAGCGGAGCATCTTTTCTCGGCCGAGGGGGCGCCCTCGTGAAGGCGCTCCTCCGTGCGGAACTGCTCAAGCTGCGCAGCACGCGGACGACCGCAGGGCTGCTGCTCGCGACGTTCGCACTGGTGCCACTCACGGTCGCGACGACCGTCCCGCACGTCGGCGACGAGAACGCGCCGCTCTCCCTCGACGACCCCGGCCTCCTGGCCGACACAGTGGGAGTCAGCTTCGGCGTTCCCCTGGTGCTGATGCTGCTGTTCGGCACCCTCGCCTTCACGCAGGAGTTTCGCTACGGCACCGTCACCTCGACCTACCTCGGCGAGCCGCGCCGCAAGCGGGTCCTCGTCGCGAAGTGGCTGTCGCTGGCCCTCGCCAGCGTCGTCATCACCGCTGCGACGCTCGCCCTGTCGGTGGCGCTGGGCATCGCGCTGATCGGCTCCCGCGACGGCGACGTCACGCTTGCGGGACACTTCTGGGGGTTGGTTGCCAGCGCCTTCGTCGTGATGGCGGCGTACGGCCTTATCGGCGTCGCGATTGGCGCGCTCGTCCGCAACCAGATCGCTGCCGTGGTCGGCGTGCTGGTCTGGATGCTCTTCGTCGAGCAACTCGTCATTCCCACGTTCCCGGCCGTCGGACGCTGGATGCCCTTTGGAGCGACCAATGCGGTTTTCCAGCTCGGCCCCGCGCTGAGCCTCGACGGAAAGCTGCTGTCTCCATCGGTGGGTGGTCTCGTCCTCGTCGGGTACACGGCCGCGGCAGTCCTCTTGGCGCTCGTGGTCACGCCAAGGAGGGACGTCCTGTAGAAGCGCACGAATGTGCAGCGGACTCGTCGTCCACGTCGCTTGAAGATCGCTCCACGCCCACACGAGGGGTAGCCGGATACCGGCGAGCGGGGCGCGCATCACTCCGGAGCCCGAAGTGGTCACCGCCCGGCGCGGTAGAAGCAGCCAGCTCGGCAACGTCGTGGGTCCACTCCATGTCGATGGTCCGCGGCTCCATCCGTGAGCCCTCCTGCTTCTGCCCTGGCCAAGGACGTCTTCTCGAAGGACACGCCATGAGTTCCGTCGCCCAGACCGAGCACGTGGAGCTTCCCATCACGGGGATGACGTACGCCGAGATCGATGGCCTGCGCGCGTTGATTCACCGAGCTGCGGCCGGCCGCTCTCGACGAACTCGAACAAGAACACCGGGATGGCGATCAGCAGGACCAACGTGAGGCGGGTGCCCAGATGCGCGCGCACGAAGCTCGGAGCCAGAGCGGCGCTCATCGGTCGAACGTCTTGCCGTCGCGGACGGTGTAGATGCGATCGAGGCGCTCGCTCGGCCAGGAGTGGGAGACGATGAGGATGCCCATTCCCGCGTCGCGCCGGCGCTCGGACATCCCCCAGAACCGAAGGTACGTCTCCCAGTCAAAACCCGCGTAGGGCTCGTCGAGCAACAGCAGCCGCGGCTCGTGCATAGCGCCAAAGCGAGGTTGAGCTTCTGACTCGTGCCGAAAGAGAGCTCCTCGACCCGGTAGCCCCGGTAGTGCGCGAACTGCAGTTCGGCCGCGCCGCTCATCCTCCAGAGCCTGGACGCGAGGCCCAAGGCGCGCGCAGCAACTTCCATCGCGTCTCCACACGGCCTGCGCCGCACCTGCACCGCGATGCGCTCCACTGGTTGTCATGTTCGACACCGCAACCAAGGAGCAGCTGATGTCCACCAAGCGCACGTACCTGATCGCCGGTTGCACCGCGCTGGCGCTGGGCGCCGGGGGCGGCGCCATCGCGCTTGCCGCCGACGGCCCGGACCTCCCCGCGGCCGCCGCGTCCACGCCCACGCAGGGGATGGGCCGCGGCATGGCGGCCACGTCGATGATGAAGCAGTTGGACGCCGCCGAGATGGGCCGGATGGCGAGCGGCATGCCGATGAAGCTCGACGCCGGCCAGTTGCAGAGGATGACCAACGCCCACAACGCGATGGCCCGCGGGATGATGGGCGATTCCATGATGCGCGACGCCGGCGAGAAGAAGGGCGGCTGACCCCGCAAGACGCGGGCCGGCCGCAACACGATGAGCGCCACGGTGCTGGTGGTCGAGGACGAGCGCAAGCTGCGCGACCTCCTGCGCTCCTACCTGGAGCGTGCGGGGCTGGACGTCGTGTCGACCGGCTCCGGGGCGGAGGCGATCGTGCTCGCCGAGCGCATGCGGCCGGATCTGTTGATCCTCGATCTCGGGCTGCCGGACGTGCCCGGCGAGGAGGTGGCGCGAGAGGTCCGGCGATCCGCGCAGACACCGATCCTTATCCTCACCGCCAAGGCGGGTGAGCAGCAGCGCATCGTCGGGCTCGAGCTGGGCGCCGACGACTACGTCACCAAGCCGTTCAGTCCCCGCGAGCTGGTCCTGCGCGCGCAGGCGATCCTGCGCCGCGCCAGTGGCGCAGGGCCGGTGGACGGGCCCGCGTCGTTCGGCGGCGGCGAGCTCGTCATCGACGAGCAGCGCCGCGAGGTCAGCGTGGACGGGCACACGGTCGCGCTGACCCCGACGGAGTGGGGCCTGTTGCTTGCGCTGGCCAACGTCCCCGGGCGCGTCTACTCGCGCATGGAGCTCATCAACCTCGTGCGCGGCCATGAGTTCGAGGGCTACGAGCGGACCGTCGACTCTCACGTCAAGAACCTGCGCCGCAAGATCGAGCGTGACCCGCACCAGCCGCGCACCGTGGTCACCGTTCTGGGCGGCGGCTACCGGATGGACCTTGTGCCCGATGCCTAGATGGTCCCTGCTCGGGTTGCGCAGCCGTCTCGCGGCTGCCTTCATCGCCGTCGCGCTGGCCGCGGTCGGCGGGCAGTCCGCGCTGGCGCTCGTGGTCGCGGGCGACCGCGTCGCGGGAGTGGTCGAGCAGCAGAACCGCGACACCGCGAGCTCGGTGACCCTGGCGCTGGCTCGCGCCTACCGGGCGGCCGGGGGCTGGCCGGGAGCCGACACCGGTCCCGCGGCGGTGCTCGCGAGCCTTGCCGGAGCCGAGCTGCAGGTGCGCGATGCAAGCGGTGCGACCGTCGAGGTCAGCCGCCCCATGGGGGCCATGATGGCGCAGATGCGCGATGGCGCCGGCGGCGGCGCGCTGGGCGCCCCGTCGGCCTTGCCGATTCGTGAGCGCGGCGTGGCAGTCGGCCGTGCCGTCCTGCGCTTCCCAGCCCGCCTGCCGCGCGCGCAGGCCAGCCTGGCCGACGCGCTGCGGCGTACGGTGCTCCTGGGCGCCGCGCTGGCCGCGCTGCTCGCCGTCGCCGCCGCCGCGATCACGGCACGGCGGATCACCCGGCCCCTGCGTTCCCTCACGTCGGCGGCGCGCGCGATGACCGCCGGGGACCGCGACGCCCGCGCGGCGCTGCGCGTGGGTGGTGAGCTCGGGGAGCTCGGCGGCGCCTTCGACCGAATGGCCGACACCGTCGCGCACGAGGATCGCCTGCGCCGGGCGCTCGCCGCCGACGTCGCCCACGAGCTGCGCACTCCGACCGCCGTGCTGCTCGCCTACACCGAGCAGCTGGCCGACGGCCTGGCCGAGCCGACACCCGCGCGCCTACGCTCGCTACACGACGAGGTCGTGCGCCTCACGCGCTCGGTCGAGGACGTCGAGACGCTCGCCAGCGCAGACGGCGCCAGCCTGAACCTCGCGCTCGAGCCCGTCGAGCTGGACGCCGTTGCCGCGAGCGTCGCCACCGCCATGCGCCCGCGCTTCGAGGTCACCGAGATCACTCTGGAACTCGACCTGCACGCGGCACCAGTGACCGGGGACCCCGACCGGCTCGCCCAGATCGTGCGGAACCTGCTCTCCAACGCCCTGAAGTTCACCCCGCCCGGCGGGCGGGTCACCGTCGCCGCCCACGCCATCGACGGTGGGGCGCTGCTCTCGGTCGCCGATACGGGGATCGGCGTCCCCGCCGACGAGCGCGAGCACGTCTTCGACCGCTTCTGGCGCGGTCCCGGCGCAGCGACCGTCGGTGGCACAGGCGTCGGACTGGCCGTCGTCCTCCAACTCGTCACCGCCCACCGCGGCACCGTGCACGTCAGCTCCCGCCCCGGCGGCGGCACGGTCTTCACGGTGCATCTGCGCGCGGAGGCCTGCCGCGGCGAGCCACGCACGCTCCGATAATGCTCATCAGCAGATGACGAAGTCCGCTTGGCCTTGGACAGCACGCCGGGGCCGAGGATGCAGCACGTGCAAAGAGCGATCCCGGGGCCAGCCCGCCGCGCAAGCTTCGTCGGTGCGAGCTGTCGCAGTCCTGCCACGGCGCGAGCGAGAGCTCACGAGGTGTCTCAGAGCTCGCGCGCCCTTCACCCTCCCGGCCTCCAACACGTGCACGGCGAGGACCGCGGCGACGAACAGAGGCAGGATCGAGACATGCGCCACGTACAGCCTCGTCACGGTGGAGACGTTGTTCGTGAAATCGGACGAGAACCAGAACCCGGCAAAGCCGAAGACCTTCGCGATCTCGCTGTCGTGCGCGCCAGTGCCTCAAGGACTCCTGGTCCGGCTTGAGCACCGTGCCGGTGAAAAGCAGCCCGGCGGCCAGCAGGAAGAGGACGACGCCCGTGATCCAGATGCCCTCACGCGGCGCCTTGAACGACGCCGTGGCGAAGGTACGGACCATGTGCAGAATCAGCGCGACGACGAACGCCGTCGACAGCCAGTAGTGCAGGCTGCGAATCAGGGCGCCGGCGAAGGCCTTGTCGGTGATGTAGACGACGCTGGCGGGCGCGCTTGCCGGGGTCGGGTCGTAGAACTGCGAGAGGTAGGCGCCGGTGACGACGAGCAGGACGAAGCTCGCCATGGTGATCCCGCCCAAGGTGTTGGCGAGCGCGCCAAGGCGCCCGGGCGCTCATGCCTGCGGCTGCCGTGACGACTGCTCCTGATCGGAATGATGGATCAACCCGGGCGCGGGCCGGTCGGCGCGCGACCGCCATCTCGAGCGCGTCGACGACGAGTTCTGCGCGCATGTGTTCGGCCATGCTCCAGCCGACGATCGCCCGGCTGTAGGCGTCTTGGACGGCGGCGAGGTAGAGCCACCCCTCCCAGGTGCGCAGGTAGGTCACGTCGGCGATCCACAGGACGTTCGGGGCGACGGGCCGGAACCGCCGCTCGACGAGGTCATCGGCGACCCGGACGCCTGGGACCCTGATCGTCGTGCGGCCCCGCTTGCGCGCGCTGAGCCCGGACAGGCCGGCGCCACGCATGAGCCGCTCCACGCGCTTGCGCCCGACCCGGACGCCGTGCTTCATCAGGTCGGCATGAATGCGCGGCGCGCCGTAGACCTTGCGGTTCTCCGCCCAGATCGCACGGATCTTCTCGAGCAACCATGCGTCCGTGAGCGCCCGATCTGACGGGGCGCGGGTCGCCCACTCGTAGTAGCCCGAACGCGACACGCCGAGCAGCGCGCACGCCACCGAGACCGGGGTGCTGGCCTTCTCCGCCGAGATCATCCGGTACACGCTCACCGGGTCTCGGTCTCCGCTGCGAAGAAGGCCGCGGCTCGTTTGAGCAAGTCGCGCTCGGCCCGTATCGTCACCGCAGCCGATCAGCGCGAGTAGGCTGAGGGCCATGCGGCGAACGTGCGGCTCATCTGGGCACTGTCCGCGGGATAGGCGAATACGCGTGATCCCCGGAACATCGGACCGGCCCAATCGACAGCCGGGTGGACCCGATGGGGGATGCCGTCGGTCGCCGACCCTCTCGGACCAGTGTCTGAGCGACAGTGATGGCTGAAGGGCTCGTGAGCGCCGTTGAGCACGAGCAGGCGCCGCTGCTCGCGCGGCCCTACTACGGCGCCACCGGCACGAGCCCGATCGTGACCTCGCTCGCGCACGTCCCCGAGGCGCTCGACGTCGCGATGCCCTTCATCGCCTGCGTACTCTCGCCATCGGCGATCCCCGCTCGCACCAAGGAACTGGTGATCTTGCGCACCTCGGCGCTGTTGGAGTGCCGATACTGCGTGCAGAGCCATTCGGCCGTGGCGCTTGACAGCGACGTGAGCGTCGAGGAGCTGCGGTCGCTGCGTGGGCAGCCGCCCTGGACGGATGTCTTCGAGCGCGAGAACGAGCGTGCCATGCTGGCCTGGGTCGACGCGGTGGCCGGCGATCGTGGTGGCGTCGCTCACGCCGCGGGCGAGCGCATGCGCGCGCACCATTCCGAGGCCGAGGTCGTCGAGCTCACGCTGCTGTGTGCCGCGACGATGATGCTGAACCGCTACTGCAGTGCGCTCGAGCTTCCGACAAGCCCCGCCACGCTGCAGCGGCTGGCTACCGAGGGGCTGCTTTGAGCGCCGTGCGCGACGCGATCCGCGAGGGCCGCGTCGGCGGGCGGCTGTGGCTGTATGCGAACTATCACTGCAACCTGCGCTGCACCTACTGCCTGACCGAGTCAGCGCCCGGAGTCGAGCGGCGCCTGCTGGCGCCCGAGGCGATGGTCGAGCGCACCGTCGAGGCGCGCGAGCTCGGCTTCACGGCGGTGGGGGTGACCGGCGGCGAGCCGTTCCTGCTCGACTGGGTGCCCGAGCTGATCGCCGAGCTTGCCGGGATCCTGCCGGTCGTCGTGCTCTCCAACGCGACCTTGTTCAGCGGCCGTCGCCCTCGCGGCGCTCGAGCGCCTCGCCGGCCTGCCGGTGCAGATCCAGATCTCGCTCGACCGGCCCGATCCCGAGCCCAGCGACGAGATGCGCGGGCCGGAGAACTTCGCCAAGGTGGTGGCGGCGATCCCCGAACTGGTCGCACGCGGAATCGGCGTGCGAATCGCCACCACGATTGAGTATCCGGCGAACTACGATCCCGATGAGCGCGAGCGGCTGTGCGCGCTGCACCGCTCACTCGGCGTGAGAGA
>Ga0136630_1000187_pt1 | contig 21163 bp, 19 predicted proteins | sample AntDrymUQ5682106_2_FD_105496 | JGI IMG/M metagenome (GOLD analysis project Ga0136630, IMG submission 105496) | Polar desert sand microbial communities from Dry Valleys, Antarctica - metaG UQ568 (21.06) | ecosystem: Environmental > Terrestrial > Soil > Desert | place: Antarctica: Dry Valley...
CGGTCTACCGCTTCGCCGACGAGCATGACGCCGTCGACCGCGCCAACGACGGCACCTACGGGCTCAACGCGAGCATCTACACCCGCGACGGTGCTCGTGGTCGGGCGCTCGCGGGCCGGATCCGGTGTGGAACCGTCAACGTCAACGAGGCGTACGGCGCGACGTTCGCGTCCGTGGATGCCCCCATGGGTGGCATGCGCGAGTCGGGCCTCGGCCGGCGGCAAGGTGCCGAGGGGATCCACCGGTACACCGAGTCGCAGGCCGTGGCGACGCAGCGGCTCCTCCCGATGCGGCCCGTGCTGGGGATGTCCGAGGAGACGTACACCAAGGCGCTGACGGCGACCCTGCGGTTGATGAAGAAGGCCCGCCGCCCATGACACCCGACTACGACGTCGTGGTCGTCGGCTCCGGGTTCGGCGGGTCGGTCACCGCCCTCCGACTCGTCGAGAAGGGGTACCGGGTGGGGGTCATCGAGGCCGGGGCACGCTTTGACGAGTCGTCGTACCCGAAGAACTCATGGGACCTGAAGAAGTTCCTCTTCGCACCGGACATCGGCTGCTACGGCATCCAGCGCATCAACATGCTCAAGGACTGCCTGATCCTGTCCGGCGCCGGCGTCGGAGGTGGCTCGCTCGTCTACGCCAACACCTTGTACGAGCCGCTCGACGCGTTCTACCGCGATCCGTCGTGGGGCCACATCACCGACTGGCGAGACGAGCTGGCGCCGTACTTGGACCAGGCGAAGCGGATGCTGGGTGTCGTCCCCAACCCCACCATGACCCCCAGCGATGAAGTCATGCGGCAGGTGGCGGAGGAGATGGGCGTCGGCGACACGTTCCACCCGACACCCGTCGGAGTGTTCTTCGGGTCGCCGGGCCGGACGGTGAAGGATCCCTACTTCGGAGGGGTGGGGCCCGACCGTGCCGGGTGCATCGAGTGCGGCGAGTGCATGACGGGCTGTCGCCGCAACGCCAAGAACACGCTGACGAAGAACTACCTGTTCCTCGCCGAGCAGGCCGGCGCTGACGTGCATCCGTTGACCACGGTGACGGAGGTCCGCCCCCTCGACGCCGGCGGCTATCAGGTGGCGACGCGGCCGACCGGCGCGAAGCCTCTCAAGTCCCGACGCGCGGGCGGCCGCTTCACGGCTGAGCACGTGGTCTTCGCGGCGTCGGCCCTGGGGACGCAGCGACTGCTGCACACCATGCGCGACCGGGAGGTGCTCCCGCGGGTGTCCGAACGGCTGGGATACCTGACGAGGACGAACTCCGAGTCGATCCTCGGCGCGGTCGCGTCGGGGCGTGATGTCGACTACAGCCAGGGCGTCGCGATCACCTCGTCGTTCCACCCCGACGACCACACCCACATCGAGCCCGTGCGCTACGGCAAGGGCAGCAACGTCATGAGCCTGCTCCAGACGGTGCTGACCGACGGTGACGCGGACGTCGAGCGGTGGAAGGTCTGGCTCAAGGAGATGTGGCGGCAGAGACGCTCCGTCCGCGGCCGGTACGACGTGTGGCACTGGTCGGAGCGGACTGTCATCGCCCTCGTCATGCAGACCCTGGACAACTCGATCACGACGTACACCCGTCCCACCAAGGCGGGGCGGCGCAAGCTGACCTCTCGCCAGGGTCATGGCGATCCGAACCCCACCTGGATCCCCCTCGCCAACCAGGCGGCGCGACTGATGGCGCGGATCGTGAAGGGGACCCCGGGGGGCACCATCGGTGAGCCCTTCAGCCGGCCGCTGACCGCACACTTCATCGGCGGGTGCACGATCGGTGACTCACCAGAGACCGGCGTGGTCGATCCCTACCACCGCGTCTACGGCCACCCAGGTCTGCACATCGTCGACGGCTCGGCGATCTCGGCCAACCTCGGCGTCAACCCGTCCCTGACCATCACGGCACAGGCGGAGCGTGCGATGTCGTTGTGGCCGAACAAGGGGGAGGGTGACGCTCGTCCCGAGCTCGGGACGACGTACCGGCGCATCTCACCGATCACCCCGAACAGTCCGGTCGTCCCCGAGGGAGCGCCCGCGGCGCTGCGCCTGCCCATCGTCTCGATCACCTGATCCTACGGAAGGTTCAGACGCCAAGATCCGACAAGTGGCGCTGTCCTGGCGACGCGAGCGCCGGATGCTTGGGTCGGACTCCGGCGCGGTTACGCCTTGGCCGGAGACATCTGGGGCGTGGATAGACTGACTGCTCCGGTTGGACGCGACAGGGGACCGCCGAAGCAAAGGGGCCTGGGCTTGACCACTGAGCACGACCTGGTCCTCGTCGTCGACTGCGGTGCCCAGTACGCGCAGCTGATCGCCCGTCGAGTGCGCGAGGCAAGGGTCTACTCCGAGATCGTCCCGCACACCATGCCCGTCGCTGAGATGATGGCCCGCGGGCCGACGGCGATCATCCTCAGTGGCGGCCCGTCCTCCGTCTACGCCCCGGGGACGCCTCAGCTCGACAAGAGCATGTTCGAGTCCGACGTCGCGATGTTCGGCATCTGCTACGGCTTCCAGGCCATGGCGCTCGCGCTGGGAGGCGACGTCCGCCGTACCGCCATGTCGGAGTTCGGCCGCACGCAGGTCGACATCGTCGAGGCCGGCACGTTGCTGGCAGGTCTGGATCCCGGCAACCGCGTCTGGATGAGTCACACCGACGCCGTGGCCGTGGCGCCGGCCGGGTTCACGTCGCTCGCCTCCACAGCGGGTGCCCCGATCGCCGCGTTCGAGTCACTCGACCGGCGGGCTGCCGGCGTGCAGTGGCACCCCGAGGTCATGCACACCGAGCACGGCCAGCAGGTGATCGAACACTTCCTCGTAGACATCGCGGGCTGCCGGCAGACCTGGACGATGGTCAATGTCGTCGAGGAACAGGTCGACAAGGTCCGGGCCGAGGTCGGTGACAAGCAGGTGATCTGCGCGCTGTCCGGCGGCGTCGACTCCGCGGTGGCGGCGGCGCTCGTGCAGCGCGCCATCGGCGACCAGCTCGTGTGCGTCTTCGTCGACCACGGCCTGCTGCGCAAAGGCGAGGCCGAGCAGGTGGAGCGGGACTACGTCGCGGCGACCGGTGTCGACCTGCGCGTGGTCGACGCAGCCAAGACGTTCGTGTCCGCGCTGGAGGGCGTCAGTGACCCCGAGCAGAAGCGCAAGATCATCGGGCGCGAGTTCATCCGCTGCTTCGAGTCAGCGGCTCGCGAGATCGTCGCCGAAGCGGGTGAGACAAGTGGAGGCCCGGTGGAGTATCTCGTCCAAGGCACGCTCTACCCCGACGTCGTAGAGTCGGGCGGCGGAGCCGGGGCGTCGAGCATCAAGTCGCACCACAACGTCGGCGGCCTGCCGGACGACCTCCAGTTCACGTTGATCGAGCCGCTGCGGACGCTGTTCAAGGACGAGGTACGCCGGGTCGGCGTCGAGCTGGGGCTGCCTCGGGAGATCGTCCAGCGCCATCCCTTCCCCGGTCCGGGGTTGGCCATCCGCATCGTCGGCGCGGTGACCGAGGATCGGCTCACCATCCTGCGTGAGGCCGATGCGATCGCCCGCGTGGAGATCACCAACGCCGGGCTCGACGACGAGATCTGGCAGTTCCCTGTCGTGCTGCTGGCCGACGTACGCTCCGTCGGCGTCCAAGGTGACGGCCGCACTTACGGACATCCCGTCGTCCTGCGCCCGGTGTCGTCGGAGGACGCGATGACCGCCGACTGGTCCCGCCTGCCGTATGACGTGATCGAGCGCATCTCGACCCGCATCACCAACGAGGTACGCGAGATCAACCGCGTGACGCTCGATGTGACGAGCAAACCGCCCGGCACGATCGAGTGGGAGTAGGCAACCGCACGCATGCCCTACGCTGCGCGCAACCCGAACAACCCAGGCTCCCGCCCTCGGGCTGCGGGGTGTCAGCTCCGCTGACCAGGGGTGACCCGCTGCGCGTTTACGGTGGTCGTCCCCTACCAAGGAGGCGGCATGGGACTGGTCAGCGACAGCTTCAGCGGAACCCTCGAAGGCCACACGATCACCGTCGAGGCACGAACGGGACCCATCGCCGGTCGCTTCGCCTTGAAGGTGGACGGCGAGGTCCAGGACGCGATCAAGGCGGTGAATGGCGAGTACTGGCTCGATGGCCAGCTTGGTAATGCCCGCTCACGCGACCAGAACGTGCGGCCGTGCGTTGCTCGCTTCATGTGGCAGACGGGTGGTCGAGTCGAGCAGCCCACGGCATACGCCGCCTCATCCAGATCGATCCCGTCCACCGTTCTCATGTGCCTGACAGGCGGAAGTCGGGACGAACGCCGCACGGTGCGGGTTGGAGGTTGCCGTTGGCCATCCCAGTTGGGGCAGTGCGACTGAAACGGAAGACACGCCGGAGAGCGGGAAGCCTGCGGTGGTTGACTCACCCGGGTGTGCGGACCACACTGGCGGTCCGAAGGGCGGAGTACGCCAAGACCAGGAGGTCCGCATGGATTCGCGCACGTACGCCAAAGTCATGGGAGTCGTCATCGTGCTCATCGGTGTCGGCGGTCTGGTGCTGGGGGAGAAGCGGCTCTTAGGCGTCCTCAATATCGACATCGCCGAGGACATCGTGCACCTCGTCACCGGCGGTCTGATGGCCGTGGTTGGCTTCCGCGGTTCGGACAGCGCCGTCCGCTCGGTGGTCGGAGGACTGGGCATCGTGTACCTGTTGGTCGGCGTACTCGGCTTCATGGTGCCCGACATGTTCGGGTTGCTGCCGAACGAGTACGAGATCGTGCTGGACAACCTCATTCACCTGACGCTAGGCGTGCTCGGCATCGCGATCGGCTTCTTCATCGGCCGGCCGGCCGGCCGACGAGCGACCTCCTAGCCAGCAGACGCGTGGCTGGGTGCTCCAGCTCGGCTAGCGGGGGCCGCTCTCGCCGACGCGCGAGGCAGCAGGGTCACTGCGGTGACCGTCACCCAGGTCGACGCGAAGACCACGCTGGTCAGCACGTCGCTGAGGTGATGGGCTCCCTCGTACATGCGGGAGACCACCACGAGGAGCGGAAGCGGCAACAGCAACGGGGTCACCCACCAGCGCACGGCCTGCGCATACGTCCAGACCAGGACGACGACCACTCCGACCAATGCGGTCGCTGCCCCCACGTGTCCTGACGGGAAGCTGTGCACAGGGTCGAGTCCCTGGTCGAGGATCCTCACCGCCGGACGCGGTCTGAGCACGGCGTCCGCGGCAAGGATATACATCCCAGAGACTCCGGTCGTGGTCAGCACTACGAAGAGCGCGGGACGGATGGTCCGTTGCCAGGCCGCGGCAACGAGAGCGATGGTCGGGACAGCCACGAGCACTGTGCTGGTGTCGCCGAGCAGGCTGAACCACTCGGCGACCTGATTCAGCGACGACGTGCGCTCGTCGACGACCCAGCGGGCCAGCTCCTTGTCCGTGGAGCCGACCGAGCCCTTTAGCGGGCCGGTGAGGAGCCGCCCGAGACCGACGACAAGGCCGAGCAGGATTGCCCATGCGAGCACGAGGATCCCCGCGCGCGCCAGCCAGCTGCGGTGTGCAACGAGCTCGGACCTCGCTGGGGTGGTGTCTGCGGGCATGACGGCCAGTGTCCTCCCTCCGCCACTTTCATGCGCCGTCGCGAACGCAGCGGCGCCGGGCTAGCAAGACAGGGCTGCTTGGACGGTGGACAGCGGTGCGGTATACGATCGCCGTATGACGATGAAAACGACGACAACCGATGCTGCGATGGACGAGGCAGCCGCGATGGCCGCGGCGGCGTGCATGTTTCGCAGTCTCGGCGATCCCACTCGACTGGCGATCTTGCGTCACTTGGCACTGGGCGAGCATCGGGTCGTCGATCTCACGGCCCACCTCGGGCTGGCCCAGTCCACGGTGTCGGCGCACCTCGCATGCCTGCGTGACTGCGGGCTCGTCGCGTCCCGGCCCGCGGGCCGAGCGTCGGTGTACTCGCTGACCTACGCCGAAGCCCTGATGGACCTCTTCGCCGCCTCCGAGCGCATTCTCCAACTCACCGGCGAGGCCGTCACCCTGTGCCCGAACTTCGGCACCAAGACGCTCCAGGACGCCTGATGAGCTCATCACCGCAGGGCGCGACGGCGACCCTGACCAAGGAGGACCGGGACCGGCTGGGTCGGCGGACACAGCTGCTTGCCGGAGCCTCCGTGGCCTACAACCTCGTCGAGGCGGTCATCGCGGTCACCGCAGGGCTGATCGCTGGATCCGTCGCCCTCGTCGGCTTCGGCCTCGACTCGACGGTCGAGGTAGCGAGCGGCCTCATCATCGTGTGGCAGTTCCGTCACGCGATGCCGGAGACCCGTGAGCGCCAGGCGTTACGGCTGATGGCGCTGGCGTTCTTCGCCCTCGGCGCCTACGTCGCTGTCGAGTCGGTGCGTGCCCTTGTCGGCGGCAGCGAACCAGACCCATCACCGGTCGGCATCACCCTCGCCGCCGTGTCCTTGCTCATCATGCCGTTCCTGTCGTGGGCGCAACGCCGTACAGGCAGGGCCCTCGGCTCGCGCACGGTGGTCGCCGATTCCACCCAGACTCTCCTGTGCACCTACCTGTCCGCCGTCCTGCTGGTCGGCCTCGTCCTCAATGCGACGCTCGGCTGGTCCTGGGCCGACCCTGTCGCCGGGCTCGTCATCGCGGCGGTGGCGGTCAGGGAAGGGTTGGATGCCTGGCGTGGTGAAGGCTGTGCCTGCGGCCAGATCGTCGTCGACATTCCCGCAGGCCACGGATCTCGCTGCGAAGACACCGGCAGCGACGACTGCTGTGCAACAGTTCGAGTGGTGGAGCACTGATGGGTGCTGGACCCTCGCACGGTACGGCGACCGGGCAGCACCGCAAACCGGCTGGTCGCCGTACTCGGGGTGACGTTGACGGTCATGGTCGCCGAGGTGATCGGTGGGCTGCTGTCTGGGTCGCTCGCATTGCTCGCGGACGCCGGGCACATGCTGACCGACGCCGCCGGAATCACGATGGCTCTCTTGGCATCTACTCTCGCTGGCCGTCCGGCGACGCTGGAACGCACCTTCGGCTACCAGCGTGCCGAGATCCTGGCCGCAGTCATCAACGCCCTGCTGTTGTTCGCCGTCGCCGCGTTCGTGCTCGTCGAGGCGGCCAGACGTCTCAGCAGCCCTCCCGATGTGTCCTCCACGCTGATGCTGACGGTGGCCGCCGTCGGGCTGGTTGCGAACGCAGGGTCCTTGTTGCTGCTTCGTGGCGCCCAGGCTGACTCGTTGAACGTCCGCGGCGCGTACCTGGAAGTCCTGGGCGACCTGCTTGGGTCGGCCGCCGTCGTCATCGCCGCCCTCGTGATCGCCACGACCGGCTTCCTCCGGGCCGATGTCATCGCGTCCGCGCTGATCGGTCTGATGATCCTGCCGCGAACGTGGAGGTTGCTGCGTGAGGCAATCGACGTGCTGTTGGAGGCGACCCCCAAGGGAGTCGACCTGGTGGAGGTCCGCGACCACATGACAGCCGTCCCCGGGATCGTCGATGTCCACGACCTGCATGCCTGGACCATCACCAGCGGCGTCCCCGTCCTGTCGGCGCATGTCGTCGTCGCCGACGAAGAGTTCACCCACCACGCCCGCTGCCTCATCTTGGACCGGCTCACAGAGTGCCTCTCCGGGCACTTCGACGTGTCCCACTGCACGTTTCAGCTCGAGACCATCGACCATCGTGACCACGAGGCCAGCTACCACAGATAGCGCGTCATCCGGCTCGTCGTGCTCCTCAACGCCATCGACAACCCCGTCCTGCGGCTGCTGAGGGTTGAGCCCAAGGACGAGATCACCTCGGCCTTCACGCGCGAGGAGGTCGCGGCGGCCCACAAGTGGGTCCGCCCGTTGCCGACTCCTGCACAATGCTCTGACGACTATGCAGAGCCGTGGCGCCCACCCGGGACGGGTCGTCGATGAGCCGGAACGGTCCTAGGGGTGGTGGCGCTCGAAGACGTCCTCGAGGAGCTGGTGGGGGAGATCCGCGACGCCGCACATGCAGGCTCACTCTGGTCACCGGCGAAGAAGGACTGACGACTTGTTCCGGCGGACTCTATGACAAGTCGATCAAACCCGGTTCTGCTGCTTGGCCGAGTCGGGCGCAGCCTTCTCGCCTGCGGCTGTCTCGGACGGTGGCGTGGGTGGCCTGCGCAGGAGAACCGCAGCAGCAACGGCGCCGACGACCGCGATGACGGCGGCACCGAGGAATGCTGCTGAGAACCCCTCGGTCAGGGCGGTCGGCTCGCCGAGCTGGTCGGCACCTTGGGCCGCTGCCAGTGCTGTCATCGCCGCCAGGCCGAGTGCTGACCCGACCTGGTAGCTGGTGTTGACGATCCCCGCGGCCAGGCCGCCCTCCTCCGGGCGGGCGCTGGAGATCGCCGTGCCCAACGATGGGATGAAGGCGAGCGACATGCCCAGCGCAGCGACCAGGGATGCCGGCAGCACATCGACCCAGAAGGAGCCTTCCGGCCGGACCAACGACAGCCAGCCCATTCCGGCCGCCAGCACGAGGAGCCCGGTCACGATCATCACCTTTGGCCCGAACCGTCCGATGGCCGTAGGCGCCAGCGCGATCATGCCGATCATGATAAGGACGGTCATCGGCAAGAGGGCGGCTCCGCTGGGGAAGGCGCTGTAGCCAAGGACTTGCTGCAGATACAGGTTGAGGAAGAACCACATCGGGATCCAGGCCGCTCCGAGCAGCAGCTGGGTGAGGTTGGCGGCGGCAAGGTTGGGCGTCTTGAAGATCCCCAACCGCATCAGCGGCTCACGCCGTGCGTTCTGGATGGCGACGAAGACGACGAGGAGCACTGCCGCAACGGCGAGCACGAGCCAGGTCTGTCCGGCGTCCCAGCCGACCTCGGGTGCTTGCACGATCGCGAACACGGCCGCGGCGAGACCGCCTGTCACGGTGAGCGCGCCGAACACGTCGACACCGCCGCGACGTCCCGCGCCCCCGGCCGGCATGACGGCCGGCACCGCGGCCAGGACGACGACTGCGATCGGGACATTGATGTAGAACACCCACGGCCAGCTGACGTACTCGGTGATCACCCCACCGAGGAAGACACCGGCCGTCCCGCCAGCCGGCGCGGCTGCGCCATAGAGCGCCAGCGCCTTGGTCAGCTCTCGTGGGTCGCTGCCGAAGAGCATCATCAGCAGCGTCAGCGCGGATGGAGCGATCAACGCCGCGCCCCCTCCCTGGACGGCGCGGCCCACCAGCTCGACGCTGACGGTGTCGGCCATCCCGGCGACGACCGATCCGACGATCAGCAGGGCCCAGCCGGTGCTGAAGACGCGCCGGGCACCGAACAGGTCGGACAGTCTGCCGCCGAGGAGCAGCAGACCGCCCAGGGTGACGACGTACGCGTTGAAGACCCAGGACAGGTTCTCCTGCGAGAAGCCGAGATCGACCTGCATCTCAGGAAGTGCGACACCGATGATCGAGGTGTCCATGATGACCATGAACTGAGCCGCGGCAATCACTGCCAGCCCGAGCCACCTGCGTGTGGTCGGCGGGGTAGTGCGACCGGACATCGATGTCCTCCTTGGAACTGAGTGGACGGGGAGTTGCATGATTTCGTGAATACCATAGGGGGGTATAGTACAAATCACAAGGATGAGGCATAAAGGGCCGCACGCTCTTCGCGGACTTCAAGGCCAGGACCCTGAGACCACTGACCCCTGACAAGTTGACGACCGCCCTGCCCACGGCATGACTGAATCCAAGGTCCCTGGGTACTCACGGCTCTGGGACCGCTGCGAATCGACGAACGGAAGGCGCGTGATCCGATGCCGATCGCTGTCCATTCGCGGGAAGTGCGTGCTCGGACGATGACGGCGCCGATGGCACAGATCGGGCTGGGATCTGACGCTTCGCTGATCCGGGTAGCATCCGTCCCGGCTGGCCATGTGTACGTCCAGCACCTCACGCATCCCACTGTGGATGACAGGGTCCGCCGGCTCGACGACCCGAGACCGGCAGGTGAGGTCACGGTCCCAGGTCAATGGTGGCCGCCGGCAATGCTCTCGGCGGACTGGGTTCGAGCGCACCACGCCGAGTTCGACGTCTTCCACGTGCACTTCGGGTTCGATGCATTGGACGTACGCGACCTCATCGAGCTGGTGGAGACGCTGCGGCGGCTGGGGAGACCGCTCGTCTACACCGTTCATGACCTACGCAACCCCCACCACCTCCTCCCGGGTGAGCATGACGCGCATCTCGACGTACTCATCCCGGCAGCCGACGCGCTGATCACGCTCACCCCGGGAGCGGCCGCGGCGGTGGCTCACCGATGGGGGCGACGACCGCTGGTGCTGCCGCATCCGCATGTGGTCGACCCGGACCGGATGCAGTCGCCGCGCCCGCGTGCATCGAAGTTCGTCGTGGGTGTGCACGCCAAGAGTGTCCGAGCGAGCATGGACCCCCTGCCAGTCGTCCGCTTGCTGGCCGAGGAGATCGCACTGTTGCTCGATGCGCGACTGCAGGTCGACATCCATCCTGACGTCTACGACACCGGCGGAGCCCGGTATGACGCTGAGCTCGTGGGGTATCTGCGCGCCGCCTCGGCGCGAGGCGAGATCGACCTGCGAGTGCACGACTGCTTCAGCGATGCCGAGCTTTGGGACTACCTGCAGAGCCTCGACGTGTCAGTGCTGCCCTACCGGTTCGGCACGCACTCGGGATGGCTGGAGGCCTGCTACGACCTCGGCACTGCCGTCGTTGCTCCGAGCTGCGGCTACGTCGCTGAGCAGCGCCCTTGCCTGCCCTACAGACACGACGAGTCAGGTCTGGACTCGGCATCGTTGCGGGCAGCGATCCGGACCGCGTACGACACGCGACCGCAGTGGCGCGCGCGGGTGCATGAGCGGTTGCAGGAGCGGGAGCAGATCGCCGCTGCGCACCGACGCGTGTACGACGACGTGCTGCAATGACCCGGCCACTACGGGTCGCATTCATCGGGTCTGCCCGCTTCCCGATCCATCAGCCGTTCGCCGGCGGTCTCGAGGCGCATACGTGGGCGATGGTGCGCGGCCTGCAGCGACGAGGCCATGCGGTCACAGTCTTCGGAGGAGCTGACTGCGATCCCGACCTGAACGTCGAGCAGATCATCGCGGCGCGACCGCAGATCAGCGACGCCGCCAGAGCAGACGTGAGCATGAGCGAAGACGGGTGGCTGGAGGAGCACCACGCCTACCTCGGGCTGATGCTCGACCTGGCAGCCAGCGATGACTTCGACATCGTGCACAACAACTGCCTGCATCATCTACCGATCGCGATGGCGCGGATGATCCCCGTGCCGATGGTCTGCACGCTTCACACCCCTCCGACCCCGTGGCTGGAGTCTGCCGTCCAGGTCGGTCCGTGCCCGGTGACCTTCGCGGCCGTGAGCGCGCACACGGCACGGGCCTGGCGTTCCCAGATCCCGTCGATCCGCGTCATCGCGAACGGTGTGGACCCTGATGTGTGGCAGCGCGGCCCCGGGGGAGGTCCGCTGCTTTGGTCGGGACGGTTGGTGCCGGAGAAGGGCGCCGATCTGGCCATCCGAGCGGCTCGCCTGGTCGGGCTGCCATTGGACATCGTCGGGCCGGTCAGCGACAACGACTACTTCTCCACGTGCATCGCGCCGTTGCTGGGTGGTGATGTGCGCTATCTCGGGCACCTGGACCACACCGACCTCGCGCGGCTGACCGGCGCAGCCAGCGTCTCAGTCGTGACACCACGCTGGGACGAGCCGTACTGCCTCGTCGCCGCCGAGGCATTGTCGTGCGGTACGCCGGTGTGCGGCTTCGCCCGCGGGGCGCTGCCCGAGCTGCTGGACGGGCAAAGCGCCGTCCTGGTCGAGCCGGACGACGTCGACGCCCTGGCCGCTGCGCTGCTACACGCGACACGACTCTCACGCGACGCCGCCCGCACCCACGCGCTGGCTCACTGCTCGCAGGACCTGATGATCGACCGGTACGAGAGCCTCTACGCCGAGCTGGTCGCGTGATCGGCTACTACGTCCACCACGTGGGCCTCGGTCACCTGCAACAGGCGAGATGCATCGCAGCCCACATCTCCGACGACGTCACCGGACTGTCCTCGCTGGCCCGCCCGGTCGACTGGCTCGGGGACTGGATCCAGCTGCCCCGCGACGATGCGGACGGCCGCGCCGTGGACCCCACCGCGCACGGACAGCTGCACTGGGCGCCACTGGGGGGCAGGGGGCTGCGAACACGGATGGCGGCGATAGCCGCATGGGTCCACCGCGCCGGCCCGGCCGCGCTCGTCGTGGATGTCTCCGTCGAGGTCACCGCTCTCGCACGCCTGCTGGGGATCCCCGTGGCCAGCATGATCCTGCCCGGGACGCGCCATGACGCTGCCCACCGGCTGGGCTGGTCCCTGGCAGACGTGCTGCTGGCCCCGTGGCCGCTGGACCTGTCCACAGATCTGCTGGGCGGCGCCCAGACATGGGCGGCGAAGATGCTGCACGTCGGGGCCTTCTCCCGATTCGACGGACGACGCCGCACCGCCAAGGGCGGTGACACGCGCAGTGTCGTTGTCCTTCGAGGTTGTGGCGGGTCGAGCCTGGGAGACCAGGATCTGCGCGAGGCCGAGGCGGCGACGCGCGCATGGAGGTGGACGGTGCTTGGCGGCCCCGCTGGCCGCTGGGTGGACGATCCCTGGGAGATCCTCTGCAGTGCCGACGTCATCGTCACCCACGGGGGACTGAACGCGCTGGCCGAGGTCGCCGCCGCGCGCCGCCCTGCCATTGTCGTCCCCGAGCCCAGGCCACACGACGAGCAGGTGACGACCGCCAGGGTCCTCGGGTCCGCTGGGCTTGTCATCGCGGTCACCCGGTGGCCAGCTGCCCGCGAGTGGCCGGCGCTGCTGGCCGAGGCACGCCGGTCGGGCGGCAACTGGACGACGTGGTCGTCAGGCCACGGCGCCCAGCGGGCCGCGGACGCCATCGAGTCACTCGCAGCGAGACACGAGCGAGCGTGTCTGCCGTGCGCGTCGCCGTCGTAACCCCTGTCGCCGGTCGCCATGACCATCTTCGGCGGCAACGACACGGCCTACTCGCTGGGACCCGGCCCCCCGATCTGCACGTCGTTGTCGCGATGGACGACCCAGCAGTCAGGGACGTCCTGAGTGTGCACCGCCCCTGCCCCGACGTCGTCGACCTCCCGTGCTCACACCGCCGCCTGCCACTCGCCCAAGCGCGTAACCTCGGAGCGGTGCGGGCGCTCATCGCGGACGCTGACCTGTTGGTGTTCCTCGACGTCGACTGCATCCCCGGTGCTCAGATGCTGCAGCGGTACGCCGAACACGCCAGCGGGGCGGCAGCACCAAGCCTGCTGTGCGGACCGGTCGCCTACCTTCCGCCGCCCCCGCCCCAGGGGTATGACGAGAATGGGCTCGCGGCTATCGGACAGCCGCATCCCGCACGACCCGTACCACCCGAGACCGGAGTGATCCCCAACGGTGACCACCACCTGTTCTGGTCCCTGTCGTTCGCCGTGCACCGGTCGTTGTGGCGGGACCTCGGTGGCTTCTGCGAGGACTACGAAGGGTACGGCTGCGAGGACACGGACTTCGGTCAGATCGCCGCGCGGCACGAGGTGCCGCTCACCTGGCTCGGTGGCGCCTGGGCCTACCACCAGCACCACCCCACGACCGATCCACCTGTCGAGCACATCGAGGACATCCTCCGCAACGCCGTCATCTTCTTCCGACGTTGGGGCTGGTGGCCGATGAGTGGTTGGTTGGACGCCTTCGCGCGACAAGGACTCATCCGCTACGACGAAAGGACACAGCGGTGGATCCTCGTCGACCCGAGGTGAGTCGGCTCCAGCACGTCCTCCGTTGTCTCGTCTGGACGGAGAATCGTCCTCGGGTGGCGACGCTCGACTGGGGCCTGTTCAGGGCGGGCTCTTGTCCCGGTGCGAGGCCGTCTCTTGAGGGAGGCCGAGGGCGAGTGGGCTGACGCGCTGACTCGAGGTTGTGGCTGACCACGTCCGCAGGCGCTTACTCGGCCACGCACTGGCCGGTCCGACGACTGTGAGCAACGCCGGCATGAGAAGCAGCCGGACGACGAAGACGTCGAGGAGGATCCCGACTGACATGGCGAAGGCGAGCTGGCGGAATGGCAGCAGCGGGACGACCGCCAGCAGCCCGAAGCTTGCTGCCAGGGCAAGCCCCGCAGCGGTGAGCGCCCGGGTCGTCCCTGGCATGGCGCTGACGATGGCGTCCGCCAACAGCCGACGTCGGGCTTCGTCCCACACATGACCAACCCCGAAGATGTTGTAGTCGGAACCGAAGGCCAACAACAAGACGGCGGCGGCGAACGGCACATAGAAGGTCAAGCCTTGTCCCGGCGACACATGCTCGAAGAGCAGCGTCGTCAAACCGAGTGAGGCAGAGACGGACAGGAGTGACGCTGCGAGCAGGTACAGCGCGGCGACCACTGCTCGCAGGAACAACAGCAGCATGAGCAGGTTCGCGAGAAGCGCCGCCACCGCGATGCGGACGAGATCGCGCTCGGTCAGCTCGACGATGAACGCCGCGGTTGCGGTGTCTCCAGCCAGCCCGGCCGTGACGGTGTCTCCAGGCAGCCCGGCCGTGACGGTGTCTCCCGGCACCCGACTCGTGGCGTCCGCGAGGCCGCTGCGAGCAAGCAGGTCAGGGAGTTGGCTGGACAGCCGGCCGACCGTGTTGATGGCTGTCGCCCCGAGCGGCTCGGCTGCGAGCACCACCAGGTATCGAGCAGCGTCCCCGCTGCGCGCCAACAAGATGTCGGTCTCCTGCCTGAGAGGCTGGTCGCCGGGGCCGAGCACTCCGGCGACTCCGGGCTGCGCCTTCAACAGCGTTCCCAGCTCGGCCAGCTGCCGGCGTTGCGAGGTGATGCCGTCTCCCTCCACCAGTACGACGGTTGGGGACAAGATGCCAGGGGCGAACCCTGCTTGGGCGGCCGCAGATGCACGTCGTACGTCGGTGTCCGCGGGCAGGGAGGCGACAAACGAGACTCCGAGGTCCAGCCGCAGCAGCGGAAGGGCGGCGAGGGTCAGACCTCCGACGCAGCCGACCACGACGAGACCCGCCAATCCGCGACGATGGGCGAACCGTGCACTGGGTGAGTAGCGGTCTGACGCCCTCGGCCTATCCGGGCCCGCCACGGCGTGATCTGCCCGAGCCGCCACGTCTCGGGTAGGCCAGAAGACAACTCGTCCCATCACGGCCATCACCGCAGGGACCAGCGTGACGGCGACCAGGAGCCCGACCAGGACGGTGAGCACGAGAGCCGGACCGAGTGCCCTGAAGAAGGCAGACTCTGCTGCGAAAAGCGCAGCGGTACCAGCGGCGACGGCCAGCCCGGCCACAGCAACGATGGGGCCGAATCGCGCGGTCGCGACCCGGACCGCATCGTGCTTGGCCGCGCCGGTCGCCAGCTCGTTCCGTAGTGCCGAGAAGAAGAAGACCACGTAGTCGGTGACGATCCCGAGCAGCATCGCAACCACGACAGGCTCGAGCTCGCTCGGCGTGGCCACCCCGAAGAGCTGCGCCAGCGTCCCCGAGAGCCGCAGCGTCATCACGTATGCCACGGCTGTCACGCCGAGGGCAGCAGCTGGAGCGGCGATGGACCGAAAGGCAAGCCCGACGATCAGGACGATCGCGATCAGGGTCGACAGCTCGACCAGAGGCAGCTTGTCGCCGATGATGCTCCCCTGCGTGGCTCGCGCCGGGACTGATCCCGTCACGCCGACGACGTCGTCGCGAGGCTTGAAGAAGCTGTCGCCGTACTCGCGTGCCTCCCGAAGCTGACGGCCGAAGGACACCTTGGGGTCGAAGAAGAGGTAGGTCAGAGCAGTCGTGTCGCGTTCCCGGGAGCCGGGGAAGATCGCGAGCGCATTGGTGAGGGGTAAGGCCCCGAGGATCGGCCCGGCGTCGTACTTGCCCTCGTTCACCGCCACCGCGTTGGTAACCGTGCGCGCCTGGTCATAGACGGACAGGCCCTCGGGGTTGCGCTGGACCAGGACCGTGCGGGCGAGCAAGGGGAAGCCGAAGGTCTCCAGCGACCGCAGCTCGTTTCGCACCGCAGGAGTCTCGACGCTCAGCAGACCCTTGAGACCGTCGCCACCCTTGTTCTCGTCGAGGTCAGGAAGTACAGCGAGCGAGCCAACGGTTGCGAGCAGCCAGAAGGCGATGATCCACCATCTGAGTGCGACTACCGAGCCGGCATAGCCCGCGGAGAGGCGCCCCGCTGCCGAGAGCTCTGGCGTCGTTGTCACCGTGAGGCCATTCGTCAGACCCGCGGTCGCCGCAGCCCGAGTCGCTCGAGCTCGGCGTCCGCGAGCTTCGTCGCCTTCCCCTCGGCGATGTCGCGCCAGGGGTCCGGGCTGAGGGAACGCACCGACGTGAACGGGAGATGATCCAATGCCCGCTCGGCCAGGTACCGGTCGAGCCGTGCATCGCCACCGTGCTGTGCCAGAGCCTGACGGATCCCGGATATCTCTCGGCGTCGAGCCAGCCGCAACGGAAGGTACATCCCGACGACGGGGGTCGTCGGCATCACGATGATGGACAGTCCCAACATCACCGCGAGCTGACGTAGCTGGCCTTTGACCTCCTGGCCGCGACTCGCAACGTCTGCGGCGGTTGTCACCACCTCGTTGCCGAGCTCGCCTGCCTCGTCGCCGATGATCGGAACGCTCCCCACCTTGGTCAAAGCCGTGCCGGCGGTCTCCAGGGCTCGTCCTGAGTTGCTGATCGTGTCACCGATGTCTCCAACGTGCCAGATCGTCACGGCGGACCAAGCGCCGATGAACAGCCAGAGCACCAACCAGAAGATGACCAGACCGTCGAGCACCCGGATCGTGGACTCGTCGGCCGTGCTGATCGTGGCGCGCATGCACAGTGTCTACCCGATGGCTTGTCCCCGGCACAATGCGTGAGAAGCGTAGGGTGAACGGGACGACGACGTCCCCCCGACGAGAGAAGGAGGCACCATGGCCGACACCGCGACGTCCCGCGCTGGGTGGATGCTGAAAGCGCTGCCTGCGATCACCTTCCTGGTGGGAGTCGTCATCGGTGGTGTCTTTGTCGGGGTGGGGCTGGACGGGGATGACTCTCCGGCTGCGTCCAAGCCGACGGCGACGGCGGATCCCGGCGGATCTGAGGCCACGTCAGACACCGCGATCGTCATACCGGCGGCATGTTCACAAGCCGCTGAAGCGGTGACCGAGGCGGTGAGCCTCATCCGCGAAGGGGCGGCCTCCGTGCGGGACTTCCAGCCCGAGCGGCTGGTCGAGGTGCTCGACGAGCTGGAAGTCCTTGATCCGGAGCTGCAACGGTTGGCTCAGCGGTGCTCCGCGGTCGACGTGATCCCCTCATCTCCCACATCTGCTGGTCCGACGCCGGAGTCCCCGACGCCGACCGAGTAGACCAAGCCATGCTGTGGATCGTCGAGGCGATCAGACGCGGTACTGCGATGCGAGCGGGCAGACGAACGGATCGCGTGCTCGCAGGCCGACGTTGTTGAGGTAGTCCACGACAATGCCGTACGACTCGAAGAGGCCGACCTCGTTGTAGTCCACCCCGTGCTTCGCGCAGTACTCACGCACGAGTGGCTGTGCATGCCTGAGGTTGGGGCGGGGCATGCTCGGAAACAGATGATGCTCGATCTGGTAGTTCAGGCCGCCCATCGCGAAGTCGACCAACGGCCCACCCCGCACGTTGCGTGACATCAGCACTTGGCGACGCAGGAAGTCGATCTTCATCGTCGCCGGCACGATAGGCATCCCCTTGTGGTTAGGAGCGAACGACGCTCCCAGGCACAGGCCGAACAACCCCATCTGCAAGCCGAGGAAAGCGCCGGCCTTGCCAGGCGGCAAGACCAGGAGCAGCACCGTGACGTATGCCGCGAGGCGGCTGAGGACGATGACGGCCTCGACCCGCTGATGGGCCACGGCGCCCGGGCGCAGCAGGGTGCGGACGCTGTCCGCGTGCAGGTTGAGTCCCTCCAGCGCCAGCAGGGGGAAGAAGAACCATCCCTGTCGTCGAGCGAACCATCCGGCGAACCCAGTCCGGCTGGCCACGATCTCACGGGTGAACGCGATCGCGCCCGGCCCGATGTCCGGATCACGACCCACCTGGTTGGGAGCGGCGTGGTGCCGGTTGTGCTTGGACTTCCACCAGCCGTAGCTGAGGCCCGCGAAGACCCCGGCGAGCAGGCGCGAGGTCCACTCGTTCCAGGCTGCCGATGCGAATATCTGACGGTGGGCCCCGTCGTGCCCAAGGAAGCCGAACTGCGTCACCACGACGCCCAGCGCCGCGGCGAGGATGAGCTGGAACCACGAGTTGCCGAGAATGAAGAAGGCGACCCAGATGGCGACGAAGGCGGCGACGGCCAGCGCGATCCGGCTCCAGTAGTAGGCGTAACGACGGCGGAGCAGTCCTCGCTCTCGAACCATCCGTGACAGGTCGGTGTAGAGACTCAGATGGCGCTGGCGGGTGTCGACTGCTGGGCCGGTGGACATGGATCGCGGCGCCCCTCTCGGGCTGTTCGACAACGACACGCCCCCGGGGAGCAGGAGGGAGTGCTACTGACAACTCCCTCCATCATGCCATCCTGGGCAGGGCGTGCAACCCGGCGCGGCTCAGGTGGACATCTTCTTCAGCTCAGCTCGCGCCATCGCCAGCCCTTGTTCGGCTTCCTCGCTCTTGCGTTTGGCCGTGTCCGAGTCCTGGCGCGCCCCGAGCTCGCTCTCCACCTGCCGCTCGAGCTCGAGGTCTGCTTGGGTCAGTTGCTCCCGTAGTCGCTCGACGGCTGCGGACGCCTCCGCCTGAGAACGACTGGCCGATCTGAGTCTGTCCTCGGCAGCGTCGCGCTCGACGCGCGCTCCGCTCGCGGCCTCCTCGGCTTCGGCGACTCGCTCGGCGAGCTGGCGGGCCTTGTCCTGACGCTTGGTGGCCAGGTCACTCACGGACCCACCCTTGCCGAGGTCGCGCGACGTCGGCTCGGAGGATGGCGGTGCGCCATCCGAGGCCGACCCGAACCCGGACACGCTGAGCGCCTCCGTGAGGTGCCCCGAGGCGAGCGACTGCGCGCTGTCCGGGTCCGACAGCGTCGCCTCGAGTGTCGCGCGCAGCGCCTGGCTCACCTCGCCTGTGACCCGCGCACCGCGCGCTGCCCCGAGTGCTCGCCCCTGCTTGACCAACGCGGAGACAAGCAGGTATCGCTGCTGTGTCAGCTCTCGCAGCTCGCCAGCGTCCAGGTCAGCCATCACCTCGCGCAGCTCACGGCCCAGCTCGAGCAGCGGCTCGATCTCCGCGCGATGCTCGCGGACCAGCTGGTTGGCGAGCCACGCGGCCGTCGACGGCCGACGTAGCGCTCGGATCTGCTCCGCAAGCTGCCGGTCTCCTTCGGCGCGCGCCTGCTTGGCCAGGTTGTTCCGCGCGGCGATGAACTCACCCGCCGGCAGGCTGTACAGCTCGTCGGCGACACCATCGAGATCCACGCCGGCTCTCCCTCCTCACCCGTTGCTGGTCGTCACACCCGGCGCTGGAACACCAGGCAGTAGTCGCCGGTGATGCCCGGCGGCTGCTGGTCCCAGCAGACGAACGACTCCTGTCGTAGCACCAGGTGTTCCGAGACGACCCTGGCCACGTCCCATGCGAGCGGTGTCATGACGTCGTCGGCGACCGTGTTCGCGACGTTGACAACGGCGTAGCCGCCCGGCCGCAAGAGAGCAGTGAGCTGTCGGAACACGCTCCCGATCTCCCGCAGGTACGTCGTGTAGTCGCCGTCGCGAGTCGCATAGGCCGTGAGCGGGTTCTCGGGATGGTCGTTCGCGGTCATGTACGGCGGCGAGGTCAGACAGAGGTCGAACGAGCCGGAAACCAAGGAGGAGAGCTGGCGCGCGTCCCCTTCGACGACCTCGGCACCGCGACCGGTGCGGGCCCGAATCTGCCCAGTACGTTCTGGCATGAGCTCGACACCACAGGCGCGCCGGCCGAGACGCTCGGCGACCACCAGCGTTGTCCCGTAGCCGGCAAAGGGGTCGAGAACGCGGTCACCCTCGGAGGAGTACTGCTCGATCACCGCCCGGGCCAGCGACTCTGTGAAGTGGACGACCTCCTGGCCGGCTGGGGGCCGCTGTGCCGCAAGCTCCGAAAGACTCTGCACGAAGAAGGTCTTCACCTCCCCATTGTTGTCCATGCCGGTGGAGCAGGCACTCATCGCCGGGCGTCGGTTGACGGGTGAGCAGCGATCCAGGAGTCGATGTCGGCCCAGCGGTCGAACAGCCAGGCAAGCTGCTCCTCCTCGTCTCGGGGTACCTGGTCGGCGCTGTAGAACCACCACCGCAGGTACAGGGTCTTCTCCTGCGGTATCTCGCGCCAGAGGTCGCGAATCGTCGACAGGTGCTCCAGTCCGGTGTGGGCCACGAAGACGACATCCGCGTGGGGGGCTGCCGAGAGCGCCGCGCTGACTCCTCCCGGTCGGGGTGGCAGCACGTTCGGCATGGTCTGCGCCTGGTCGGCGTACGCCGCATGGCCTCGCTGTCGCAGCCGCGCGATGGCGTTCACCCACCGCCGCCGGGTGAAGTTGCCTCCCTCGGGGAAGATCAGCAAGGCGTCCTCGTCGTCGAGGTCGGCGGCCAGGGAGGCAATTGTCGCCTCGACGTCGTCACCGTCTTGCGGGTCCGGGTCGATGAAGCGGGACGGCAACCGGTTGAAGAAGACGTCCGCGACAGGGTCGAGCTGCAGTGTGTCCTTCAGCACCGTGCGGGGCTCACGCAGATGGTCGCGGTTCATCAGGGTGTCCAGCAGCAGGAGGCCGTCGCCTGGACCCGCGTGGCGGGCGAGCACGATCATCGCGTTCGTCGAGCCGGGCACACCGTCGTCGAGAGGGCTCCAGGACACCTCGTCGGTCTCGAGCCGCAGGTGGAAGAGTCGTTGTGCGGACCTGACGATCGCGTTCAAGCCGATGCGCAGCATCTGGTAGTGGGCACGCTGATAGCGCGCGGTGTCGAGACGGGAGCCGAAGCCGCTGGACACCCACAACGTCGCCGCGGCCACCAGAGCCAGTATCTCCACGGTGAGCCCGACGACGGCGAACCCAAGCAACCGCAGGCCACGCCAGCGTCCGGGCAGCCATAGTGACGCGACCGCCGCTGCCA
>Ga0136630_1000189_pt1 | contig 21119 bp, 12 predicted proteins | sample AntDrymUQ5682106_2_FD_105496 | JGI IMG/M metagenome (GOLD analysis project Ga0136630, IMG submission 105496) | Polar desert sand microbial communities from Dry Valleys, Antarctica - metaG UQ568 (21.06) | ecosystem: Environmental > Terrestrial > Soil > Desert | place: Antarctica: Dry Valley...
ATCAGCTTCCTTGTCAGGTATCGCTCGAGGAGTACATGGCCTGCGCCGTCGGCGGGTGCGCAGGCTGTAACGTTCGCATCAACACGGCGAACGGCCCGGCGATGAAGCGCGTCTGCGTCGATGAGCCGGTCTTCGACGCCGCCAGCGTCGTGTTTTAATAAGCCGTTTAGCGACACGCATACAGTCAGTGCTCGCTCGCAGCATGAGCGTGTCCACCACGGGGATCATGATCTAATCCACGTGCCGACGCGCCTCCGACGACACGTGGCTGAGCTGTGGTTTTGTATAGGAGCATCCCCGCGCGTCGCTCTCAGCTCTGTCGTATTGTCCTTATTCCGGCAATCGCCCCGCGACCACCACCGTAAGCCAACGGCGGGGCATCATGATACCTCTCGGTATGAGCTTCTCTCAGTCTGACTGTTCAGCATTGAAAAAGGCAGGCGCTTTGCCCGAGTGAGCAACCGACTACTGCTATAGCAAATTTAAACAATGGTCAACCGGCACTATCTCGCTGTGCACAGGGTGCGGCCACCTCCCGAGAGGGAGTAAAATGCCGAGTCAATGACTGGGCGCCACACAGTGACGGTCGGCGCAATAGCAAACAAAACCGGATCGTGATGGGTAGCCTACCAATGCACTTGACCATGAGATTGCGCTTGCTCCTTATAGCGTGGATATGGATCGGCATCGGCCTCCCGGAGGCTGCTGCCCAATCGCCACCGACCCAAGCCACAGCCGCGGACCGCACCACCCGGGGAACAGTGCGGTCCAGGATCCAAGACATCGAGGCGCGCGAGGGTTTGGAGGAACCGCTTAAAAAACGGCTGCTTGAGATCTACCGCCAGGCGCAAGCGCACCTTGAGGCTGCCGAGAGGCATGCGGCCAGCGCCCTCTCTTACAAGAAAGCCGTGCAATCTGCGCCCTCCGAGATTGAAAAGCTCGACCGGGCATTGGAACAACCCGAAGACGTGGGGACCGCGGCCTCACCGCCAACGGACACGCCCCTACCGGAGATCGAACGGCGCCTGCTTATGGCCCGGGCTGAGTTGGCAGGACTCCAGTTTGTGCGAGGCGATCTGGAAACAGAGATACAGGAAAGCCAAGGCCGGACCTCGGAGGAGATCCAGGATGAGATCGCAGCGGCGAAAGAAGATCTCGCATCGTTAGAAAAGGATTTCCCGGCCCGCGCCGGGCCGCAAGAGTCTCCGCTGGTGATCGAAGCCCGCCGAATGACGCTGCAAGCCCATCAGCAAGCCCGCAGCAGCGAGATCCACAGGCTCGAACAGGAGTTACTGAGCCACGATATCCGGATCGAACTGCTCAGGGCACGGCGGGATCAGGTAACCGAACAGGTTGCGCGAGCGCAGACGGAGGTCCAACAGTTAGAGCAACTCATTGCCTCGCGCCGGCAAAGCGAGGCCGAAGAAGCTCAAATCGCGGCGGAACGAGCGCAACTGGAGGCTGCGGGTAAACATCCTGCCATTCGCGATCTCGCCGAAAAAAACGCCGAATTCAGCCGCGAGCTGGCTTCGATCGTCAAGAACCTGAGCACGACCACAGCTGAGCGCGAGCGCACGAGTAAGCAACTCGATCAGCTTGAGCAAGACTTCCAGAGCGTCAAACAGAAGCTCGATATTGCGGGGCTGAGCCAGGCGCTCGGCCAAGTGCTGCGCGAGAGCCGCAGAAAACTGCGGGAACTTCGCTGGTACCGCGAGGACGCCCAGGAACGCCAGGAGATCATCGGGGAAGTGGGCCTAGCTCAATTGCGAATCGACGAGCGCCGTCGCTCCTTGCGAGTGCTTAACCGGGCGCTCGATCGGCTCATGCGCGAAGGAAACACTGGCGGCCTGCCACTCGAAGAGCAGAAGATGATCCGGGCGGATCTCCGCGGGCTCGTGAAAGATCAGCGAGAATTGCTGAGCCGGCTGGCGGATACCTACACGGATTACCTGCGGGCCCTCGGCGATCTGGACGTGCTGCAGAAGCAGCTGCTCAATCAGGAGCAACAATACGCGCTGTTTCTGGACGAACGGTTGGTGTGGATCCCGAGCGCGCGTCCCGTGGGTCTGGCCATCCTCCGGGACCTGGCGCTCGCAACCGGTTGGATGCTGTCTCCGCTTAGTTGGGCCGAGTCCAGCGAGACACTAATCGCGCCGGCGCTGCGGACGCCCTTCTGGGTGGCCTTCGCAGTGCTCCTGTTCGGCGCGCTGTTTTTGGTCCGCCGGCGCGCGCGCCTCACGCTCGGGGTAATCGCCGAGCAAGTGAGCAGGCCCTATTCCGACCGTTTCATCCTCACCGTGCAGGCGCTGGGACTCACCCTGCTGGTGGCCGCCCCCTGGCCGCTGCTTCTCTACTTCCTCGGCTGGAACCTAGAGGGGATGGCCGCGGGCTCGGAGTTCACGCGGGCGCTGGGCACGGCATTCCAGCGGCTCGCGGTGTCGCTATTTTTGTTCCATACGTTTTATCTTTTGTGCCGTCCCAAAGGGATTGCGGAGCTGCACCTCGGCTGGCAGGAACAGCCGCTCAGGCTATTCCGCCGGCACCTGCCGTGGTTGATGCTGATCGTCCTACCCGCCGTCTTCGTGACGTCGATGGCCGGCTGGGAGGCCGAGGAAACCTACCGGGACAGCCTGGGCCGGGTCGCGTTCATCATCAGCCTTTTCGCCTTCGCCGTGTTCCTCCAGCGCCTGTTGCGGCCCGAGGGAGGCGCGCTCGAAGCCCATCTGAAGGAACACCCGCATCGATGGCTCGCGCGGCTGCGTGTCCTATGGTATCCCATAGCCATCGGCTTGCCGCTCGTGCTGGTGGGATTGGCCGCCGCCGGCTATTACTACACTGCGCTGCAACTCGAAAGCCAGCTAGTCGCTACCGTCTGGCTCATCGCCGGTGCGGTCATTGCCCACGACCTCGCTATCCGCTGGTTGACGGTCGAAAACCGCAAGCACGCCTTGATCAAGGCCCAAGAGCAACGCACAGCCGCTCGGGCGGCCGAGGCAGCGAAGGCCGGGGCCGGCGCCGCCGGCGAGGGCGTCCCGGAGCAGCTCGATGATCCCGAGATCGACATACCGACCATCGACCGGCAGACCCGTCATTTGCTGCGGACGCTGATCGTCCTATCCGCGATCGTGGGACTCTGGCTTATCTGGGCCGAGGTGCTCCCGGCACTTCGTATACTGGATACGGTAACAGTCTGGCAATATGCGGTGGTGACGGACGGGCAAGAGCGAATGGAACTGATCACCTTGGCGGATCTGGCGCTGGCTGTGGTGCTTGCCATCATCGTCGGGGTCGCCGTACGTAATGTCCCCGGAGTGCTCGAGGTCGCCTTGCTGCGGCGGCTGTCTATCGAACCCGGCAGCCGTTATGCTATCACCCAGATTGCCCGCTACGTGATCGCCATCGTCGGCGTGATCGTGGTGTTCAATACGATCGGCGGCCAGTGGTCGCAGGTCCAGTGGTTGGTCGCGGCGCTCAGCGTGGGGCTCGGTTTCGGCCTGCAGGAGATCTTCGGCAACTTCGTATCGGGTTTGATCCTGTTGTTCGAGCGACCGGTCCGCATGGGTGACGTCGTGACGGTCAAAGATATCACGGGCACCGTCACCCGCATCCGCATCCGGGCGACGACCATTACCGATGCGGATAAGCGCGAGCTGATCGTTCCCAACAAGACCCTCATCACCGGTGAGGTCATAAACTGGACGCTGTCCGATACGACCACGCGTGTCGTCATTCCCGTGAGCATCGATTACCGGGCCGATCTCGCACTCGCGCACCGGGTGATCTTCGATGCCGTGCGGGCCCACCCCTTGAGCATGCCGAACCCGGATCCGGCCGTAGTGATCGTCGGCTTTGCGGAGGGTGCTATCAATATCGAAGCACGGGTATTCGTCAGAGAGTTGGCGCAACGTGCATTAGTCGACCATGAGCTACGCCTCGCCATCCACGATAAATTGCGCGCTCACCACATCGAAACGCCTTTACCGGAGCGCACCGTGAATGTACGCTCGTTCGTGCCTATTCAGAGCCAGGGATCGGAAAAACCGCGGGAGGCGCAGCGTGCGGGAAGCGGCGTCAATCCCATAGACAGGCAGGAGGACCCGTAGTCAGTCAACTCAATAATTGATGAGTACGGGAAGCGCGTCGATCAGCAGATGAAGAAATCCTTTCTCTGTCTGATGCTCGGGTGTTTCTGGCACGCGTATCTACCGGCGGCCACGATCAAGGAACTGGACTCATCAAAACAGTATCGGGTCAAAGAGGTCCGGATCGCCGGCAATAAGGCATTCTCCGCTCGCGCTCTTGGAAACGAGAGCCTTATCAAGAGTCGTCCCTTTTACCTGTTTTGGCGCAAGCCACCGATATTTGACCCGGTCGTCTTCGAGACCGATATCAAACGACTGCGGCGCTTCTATAAGGCGCACGGGTACTACGGCGTACGCGTGGACTATGACCTTGAGATCGACGACGAGGCACTGATCACCGCACGCATTCAGATAGCGGAAGGCTGGCCGGTCAAGGTCCAAGACATCAGCGTCGAGATCGCTAGAGACAAGACTCCCGATCGGATACCAGAGCTGCCTTTGAAGTCGGGTGAGATCTTTACAGAAGAAGCCTATCAGCAAAGCGAGGAGGCCTTGCGGGCCTATTATCTGGATCGGGGTCACGCCCATGTTGAGACCCAGCGCGAAGCGGAAATCGATCCAAGAGAACGACAGGCATGGGTAGACTACGCCGTCAAACCGGGACCGCGAGCCGTGTTCGGAAAGACACGAGTGCAGGGAACGGAGCGGGTTTCTTCGGAGTTGATCTTGCGAGAGATCAACTATAAACGAGGTGATCAGTTCTCTCTTGGGGAGATCAAGGTCTCGCGCGAGAAGATCGTCAACCTGGGATTATTTCGCTCCGTACAGTTGGTTCCCGAAGAGACCACGAAAGATACCAGAATAGTCCCTATGCGAGTCCGTGTCGAGGAGCAATCGCCGCGGGACATTCGCATCGGCATAGGCTATGGGACAGAAGACCAGGTCCGCGGCCAGGTCCAGTGGACTCATCGCAACTGGTTTGGGGGCGGTCGCCAGCTCTCCTTCAACCTTAAGGGGTCATTTATCACGCGCGCGCTAGACGTAAACTTCATCCAACCCCACTTTTTTACCCCGCATACGCTGGGGGCTATCAACTTGGCCCTGGGACAAGAGGATGAGGACACCTTCCTGCTTAATTTCTCGCGCTTCCGCCCGCGCATAGAGCATCGGTTCTCTCCCACGCTGTCTGGGTTCATGGGCTACCGATTGGAGTATGACAAGCTGGAGGAGGTGGCTGACGCGACGGTCCGGGCACTCGGTGGTATCAAAGAAAAAGGCTTTCTATCAGGCCCCACACTGGGCATGGTGTGGAACGCCACGGACGATCTGCTCAATCCCCAAAAAGGGGGCATCGTGACTCTAGTTGGCGATCAGGCCGGTGAGCCCTGGGGTGGGGACTTTCGATTCTTTAAGCTGAGCGCCGAGGGAAAGAAGTATCAGCAGCTGGGGTGGGACACCGTGTTGGCCGGTCGCCTGAAGATCGGTATCGCGGATAGCCTTGGGGCAGACGATGATTTCCCGCTCTTCGAGCGGTTCTTCGCGGGTGGCGAGAAGAGCGTGCGCGGCTATGGCCGCAGGCGACTCGGACCGCTCAGCGCCGCAGACGATCCCATTGGCGGCCTGAGCCTGGTGGAGGGTTCCATCGAATTACGCCGCTCGCTGTGGAGGGATCTCAGCGGAGCGCTGTTTCTGGACTTTGGCCAAGTCTCGACACGCGCCTACGATCTTCCGTTCGACGAGCTGGAATTGTCCACTGGTTTCGGCGTATCCTACCTAACGCCAGTTGGACCATTGCGTTTAGACCTAGGCTTCCCCTTAAATCCACCGCCGGACGATCCGGCCTGGCAGGTGCATTTCAGCATCGGGCAGTTCTTTTGACATGGCCAAGATAAAAACTTATTTCGGCTGGACAGCGCTGATCGCAAGCGGGGTATTACTGCTAGTCGTAGTGGGGCTTGTGCTGTATTCGCGCACCGAGGGATTTCGGGATCTCTTGCGCGAGAAAGTAGTAGCCGCCTTGAACGAGAGCGTGCGGGGCCAAATCGCCCTGGGCAGGGTGCAAGGATCGATATGGGCCAACCTGGTCCTTTCGAATCTCACCCTGCGATACCAAGGGGAAGTGCTCCTGGCAGCGCCGCGCATCACCGCGAGCTACCGGCTGCTACCCTTGCTCAGGGGCCGCGTAGAGGTCGACTCTTTGCGCTTGGTCGGGGTTGTCGTGAGGGCTAAGCAGGATGCGCAAGGTCATTGGAACCTGGTAGAGGCGCTGTCTCCAAGAAAACCGGAGGCCGAAGAAGGCGCAGAATTACCGCTGACGGTGGCCCTTGATGAGATCATGTTGCGCGGGCGTCGTATCGATCTCCGACTGCCGGGTGGTCAAAGTTATCATTTAACAGATACAGAGCTGGATGCCCATGTCGTGCTCGGCCCCGCGGGCGTCGCGGCCGAGGTCAGTCGGCTGGCAACACGGCTGACGGCATCGGGGATGCCTCCCGTTCAAATGGATGCCGCGCTTGCTTACCAGGACACCACTGCTCCTGCCACCGCGCGGGTCAAGCGTTTGGTCCTCTCCACGCCACGGTCTAGCCTACGCTTTTCAGGCGAGCTTCGCGACCTCAAGGCCCCTCACGTTGAGGCGACGATGTCGGTCGATAAGTTGGCCGCGGCAGATGTCCGCGAGTTCCTTCCGGATCCGGCGCTCAAGTCGGATGTGACGGGTAGCCTGGTGGTGCGGGGTCCCCTCTCAGAGCTGCAAGCGTCGCTCAAGCTCGCAGCCGCCCAATCACGCATCACGGGCGACCTGCGGGCCGATGTGAGCGGAGCTCGACCGCGCTACGCGGCGACGGCCCGCCTGGTGCGGCTCGATATAGCCGATCTCCTCGAGTTAGAAGCAATAGCCGGGGTTGTGGATGGCACGCTGTCGGCGCGCGGATCAGGCGCGTCATTGGACCAGCTTGCGGCACAAGCCGAGCTGAAAGGCCGCGGATTGCGAGTAGGCGACTGGCAGATCGGCACGGCCGCCACAGACACGCGCCTGGACCGCGGTAGCGCTACGCTCAAAGGGGAGGTGAGGGGAGAATTGGGTAAGGCGACCTGGCAAGGAGAGATTCGCTTGGGAGAGACGCCCCATTATCGGCTCGACCTATCGGCCGAGCACTTAGACATCAAGAAGCTTGCGGCAGGAGGAGAGCCGATCGAAAGTGACCTTAACCTGAAGGCCACGATAAGCGGGAAGGGCCTGGCCCTCGCGGAAATGACCACCAGGGCCGAGGCCGATCTACTCCCATCCCGCGTGGGGCGTGTTCAGGTCCGAAGCGGACGGCTCGATGCGCAGCTTGCAAACCAGCGTGTTCGGATCGACCAGGGGCGGCTCGTCGCCAAGGGCACCAACATCACCATCAGCGGACAGGTAGCCACCAAGGCGGATGCAGCCGGAGCGCTGTCTTACACGGTGCAGATGGATGACATCGGGCCGTGGTTGTCCCTTGCGGGCCAACAAGGCTCTGGAAGGCTGGAGCTTAGCGGAAAAGCGAAAGGCGCGATCGACGACTTGGCGGCGCAGGGGGAGCTGAAGGCAGCCGCCTTACGGCTGCCGGGCTTTTCTTTAAAAAGCGGGACCGTCGACTTCGATATCAGTGCGATCGGAAAGCCGCAGCCGCGCGGCACGGTAACGGCCCGGCTGGCAGGCTTAAAAGCGGCGAACGTTGGTCTCAGGACAGTCGATGCGAATGTCACCTTGCCGCCCGCCGAAACCCTATTCGCTCAGATCGCAGTTAAGGCACAGGACACCGAGGCGCGTGCGCACCAGTTGCGCTTGGAAGTCCGATCGCAAGCCGATCGACTCGCCGTAGGTCTCCAAGAGCTCCGTCTGGCGTTGCCCGGCGGCGCTTGGCAACTCGCACAGCCGGCAAACGTTGCTAAAAAGGGGGATGACATCACCATCGACAACTTGTTGGTTGTCAATGGAGACCAGCGGTTGCTTGCGGATGGCACGTTCTCGCTATCGGGTGGCCAAGACCTCAGGCTGCAGATCGATCGATTCGACCTCGCTAGTTTGCAACCGCTTTTGGAAAAGCCTCAATTGGCAGGGCGTCTAGGTGTACGGGCAGACATCGATGGTACGGCTGCGGCCCCGCGGATAGTCGCCACCGGGAATATAGCCGAGCTAACGGTAGGCGATCAGGCCTTGGCTGGGGTTTCGACTCGCCTCACCTATGGCGAGCGACGAGCGAGCTTCGAGATGGTCGTGAAGCAGGATGCAGCACACGCGCTTAACGCGACGGGCAGCTTGCCGGTGACCTTAGCTTGGGCAGGTGGCTTTAAGGCGGAGGCTCACGGCGACCTGGACGCTAGCATACGTTCCACCGGCCTGGACTTGGCCGTGCTCAACGCGCTGGCGGACCGGGGCATACGCGATGTGGAAGGGAAGCTGGTCCTGGACCTGCGGCTGCAGGGTCCGGTGTCGCGCCCGCAGCCCTCGGGTCACTTCGGACTGCGGGAGGGTAAGGCCACGGTAGAGGCAACCGGCTTGACTTATGCCGATGTAACGCTGCTGGGGACAATGGGTCCGGATCAGATACGGATCGAGCAAGTCTCGGCTCAGTCACGCCAAGGCCAGATCCAAGGCCGCGGGCGGGTAGACATTCGCGATTACCGCCCGCAGCGAGTCGAGCTTTCGCTAACCGCAACGCGTTGGCCGGCGATCTGGACGCGCGAGTACAAGGCCGAGATCGACTTGCAGGTGGATGCCCAAGGTCCGCTTACCTCACCCAGTGTGACTGGCCAGGCGGAGGTGCTCCATGCGCGACTACGCCCTGATCTCACGATCCTCCAAGACAAGCCGATCACGCCCCGCGATGAGACGATCGTTGTAGTCCAAGCCGAAAATGGGGTCAAGCCAACGCCGCCACGGCAAGCGCAGGAACCAGGGCTTGCCGAAAGCCCGATATACGGGGCGCTAGTGCTGGATTTCAGCCTGCGCTTGGGCCGTGACACGCAGGTGAGGCATCCCGATGCGAAACTGGAACTGACGGGTGATGTCCGAGCCAGAAAGCCAAAGGGCGGGCCGCTTTCCTTAGTCGGCGCCATCGAAGTCGAGGAGGGTTGGGCCGGGTTCAAAGGCCGACGTTTTGTTATGGAACGCGGCCGGGTCATGTTTACGGGTGGCCGAGAGATCGATCCATTGCTAGACATCGTGGCGGCACATCAAGCGTCCGAGTATCTGGTCAAGGTGGTTGTCGCAGGGAGCGCAGAGGAGCCGACACTGGACCTGGAGAGCGAGCCGCCTCTAGACCAAGCCGATATTCTGGCCGTGCTCCTCTTTGGCAAGCCCGCGAGTGAGCTGGAGCGGGGCGAGAAGTTGGACCTGCAACGCCAAGCAGCGTCGCTGGCTAGTAGCTACGCGGCGTCGACGATCGGACAGTCTGTCTCAGACGCATTGGGACTCGAAGCACTCGGTGTGGAGATGGACTTTTCGGGCGGGCAAGTTGGCTTTCAGCGTTATCTGACGCCCAAGACTCGGATTTCGATATCCCAGGACCTGGTTGGGAGGGAGGGGCAGGAGGTATCCATAGACTACGAGGTGGCTCCGGGTTGGGAGCTCGGCACCACGACCAGCTCCTCGGGCTCCAGCGGGGCGGATATCATATGGCATAAACGCTACTAGTCGCGACTCGCGCCCATATAGCCCGTGAGATTTCTTAACGCACTTAACCATTTTTTTGCTTCTGTTTTCAGCATGCGGTTTCTCCATACTTTTTCGTGAGCCTGTGTTGCGAGCTGCAATCGAAGTTGACTATTCAAAATTAGACTACTAAGCCATTTCTCCCATGAGGATGTATCGGTCGCCAATATTCCATTCTCCAAATGTCGGACTGTCTCGCGGTACGCAGGAACATCAGAGAAAATTCCGGGAATACCTTGTACTGCGTAGTCAAGAAATTTGATATCGGATTTTGAGCGCGTAAGGTCTGAGTCGAGCAGCGGTGCGATTCCAAAATCCCAGTGAACGTTTTCGAGCATCCAGCTCACGAATCTTTCGTATGAAACGGCTTCCGCTGGGATGTTCAAAAAGCTAACAGGGAGATCGTTAAATGCACCTTTAAGTGTGGTGCTGTCGCCGATCCCAACTATTTCAAACCGTACTCGGTCTCTGAACCGCGCAAGAGTAGAGCGTAGCGGCTGGATGATAGAAATCAAATCATTCAGATGAGTAAATGTGCCCATATAGCCGAATACGACCACTCCGTCCTGCGCGTTCCACGGTTTAAGTTCACGTGAGCGACTAAAAAGGCGCTCATCAAGTGCATTTGCAACAACCTCAATGTTGGGATTCAAATGTCCCAGCTTAGAAGCTAAGGGTTTAGTCGATACGATCACGCCATCGCTATATTTCACCACTTGGCGCAGCCACATTTTTTTTTCCTCAGAGGGTCGTCGAGGGCTACCAACTTCCGAGTTGAGCCTGAGTAAGTCATCGTCAATTTCGTAAATTATTTTCGTGCCCTGCTGGCGGATTGCCCGCAGTAAAGGAAGCTGTTGTCGCCAATCGCAAGAATAGTCCCACAGACGCTCAATTATCACCACATCTACGGGGTGGCTAGGTAGTTGGAGCCCGTGGGTCAGCGATAGCTCGGATTCGACTGACGGATGCGAAAGAGGGCGAAGTAGGCGAATATGGCTGCAGTTATGAGGTAGCGTCTTCCTGGGCCTATACTCATAAAGAACATGGGCACGAAGCGCAGTGACGGACATTATGCGTCCTGCCCACTTTGTAACCCCCGGCCTTCAACATCCTGATGAGCCCGTGGAAACAAACAATCCAGAATTTTGAATGCGGAAACGACAGGCGAATAGGCCAAGGCTTCAAAGGCATTGGCCTGAATACGCTCGAGTAACATCCTATCATTCACCAATCGAGAAACTGCCGAAAGCATAGCTCCCTCGTCATGAGTGTCGACGAGCAGACCGTTGTGACCGTGCCTGACAATCTCCATTAACTCCCCACATATCGGGCCTACTACGGCAACACCAACGGCCATCGCTTCCATCGCTGTCAGACCCATCGCTTGGGAAGTCGAGCAGTCAACGAAAATATCGGCGTTAGAAAGTGCGTTTGCGACAGCATCAGCATCCAGTTCGCCCAAACAATGATGGGGAAAATCTCGATGGTAGCTCACTAGCTGAGGATTATTGGGCTCAATTCCAAGAATCGTGATCCCAATACGATATCTAAACTGCTGAGACAGTAGTCTAAGCATACGCATAGTCCCCTCGGGTGCCCTTCGAGCAGTACTAGGTCCGACCATTGCCAGGATCTGAATAGCTCTGTTCCGCTCTCGCATGACGGATGTCGGATAGTGAGTATCCACATCGACACTTGGGCCGACTATATCCGGACACACTCCCAGCTTATTTTTGAGAATTTCTCGAGTCCAAGCGGTCTTAGTAAATAGACGTAACCCAGGAATCGCCGTATAGCTTGCGAGGGCTTTTTTATAGTCTTCTGAGTCTTTCGAAAGAAAATCCGGTTCAAATTCTTGCACGTAATACCCTAACACCGGACCATCGATTAAGACCTTGAGGGCCTCCATCCAGAACACAGTGAGATAACGCGTGGCAATCACGGCATCGAAATCTGCGGCCACCTCGGTCAAATCATCCGCCGTCTGCAAATACAACACAGGTACGCTCAGGTTAGGGTGACGCCGTTTACACAAATGGCGGTGACTCTCCAGGTTCGCGATCCAAACGTCTACGCCAAACTCGCCCATGCGAGCCGCTTCAACGAGAACAATACCCCCCTCCGCGTCTGCGTTTGTAGTTGGCAATAAAACCAGCACCCGTTTACCCTCAAAGCGATGGGCTGCTGTATGGCGAACACTAGATTCGTTCTCAATTCCTTCACAACGTTTTCGTATATATTGTAAGGCTGGGTGCGATTGCGTTATCGCCAAACTATGGCCAATAGGAGCGTGTCCATCTTTGTTAGCAAGTGCTTCTCCCGCTAAACGACTTAGCTCGGCATGCTGTTCGTGCGTATAGCTCTTGGACTGCGCATGCAAGACATAGCAATCATCGGCAACCGCCAATTGCCAATCCCTTTGGGTCGCTCGGAGACAGTAATCATTCTCTTCGCCATCAACACGAGCAAAAGTCTCTTCGTCCAACACACCTATGTCTTCAATAAGTTTCCGCTTGATGAGCAGGCAAAAGCCATTTAGAAAGCCGACACGAGGATAAATTCTTGGTGAAATCCGAGCCACTTCATTCGCATAATCATCGACCGACCAGCCCTTAGGCAGGGGATTTTCCGCCCTATCTCCACTAGCATTCATGATGTTTGGCACTGATTGCCAAGAAGCGGTATTACTCAACGGCCCAACCACACCTATCTGCTCATCAGAATTGGCACACTGAATTAGACGATCAAGCCAGCGACGTGGGACAATCGTGTCGCAGTGGAGCAGGACAACAAAATCACCCGTTGAGGCCTTCATCGCAGTATTCGCGGCCCGGGCATAGCCTGTCGCGAAATCGTTTCGAATTAACGTAGCCGGTTGGCCAACAACAAACTGCTCCAAGTATGATTTCGTTTCCGGGCCGCTGCCATCATCGACAATAATGAGGTTATAAGGTGGAAGCGTCCGGGATAAAACCGCTTCAAGACAGCGTCGAACATCTTCCAGCGCGTTGTGTACGCACACAATAATATTCACGTTCTGCTGGTGCGCAGTCACTTTCTTTGAGTTGCGAGCGGGGAGGGGTTTTCGCTTTACAGAAGTAGGAGTGGCAACGCCAGCGCGGGAACCTGGGTCTCGTCCCAACAGAATGCGGATTCTGACCCGAACGCCCTGCCACCCTTCTCGCTGAAATATCCGGATGGCCTTACTAAAGGCTGCCCCTAAGCTATCGGGATGACCAATGGCAAGCCGCAATGATCTCCGGAGCAAATTAACGCGCAAGAGCTGTGTTCCGCTCCACCTTAAAGGAGCGGTAAAACGCCAAATGGTGGAATCATGAAGTGCAGCGATCTTCCTATCGCGCTCGGCCACGGCTTAGTTGAGGTTGGCGATCTGTGCGTCGCGCCAACCACGGCGAAGCACTTGGAGACTGGGGACAGACTGGCGAAAAAGATGCCGCAGTAAGCAGATTATTGTAATTCATCCTTATTACTCTCCCCTAATCCCGTATAGCCGGAACCAAGAATTGAATGTACTATTCTGCCGGATGGGCAATAAAAACTGATACGAGTCGTCGCCATGAATCCCTTGTCGAGCGCCATCAAGAGGACATGATGCTATAAATGCAGGCCGCCTACGATGCCGCCCGGATGCCGCGCAACGCCCGAACCATCAAGGTCAAGCCATATGACCGAGTTTGAAAGACAGATACGGCGAAGCAGTAGCCATGGCGCGCCATCTCGGTCCTTGCTCGTCCGAATATCGTTGGATGCGGTTTCTTCGTCACCGCATCCTAGCGGGAATGGTGAATATACTAAAGCACTTTAGGCGTCGCGAGCACGGTCGCCCGCCTCGACAGGGTAGCTCCTTATCCAGCGAGGGCTCGGCGGTGTCACGGCACGAGCCAGCGGGCGCGCCTCGTTCGCGGCAAGACAAGGGACGAGGCCACGCGCCGTCTTGATCGTCGAGGCGGAATCCCCATGAGCGAGTCCACCCTACCGGGCCCCAACCAATACAATCAGGATGGGCTCGTCACGATCCACAACCACGACTTCATGGAGTCTCCCACCTTTAAGGCCGCCTATCAGCGCGGGGTGAAGGCGGCGGGGCCGATTACAATTGGCACTGGCGGGTGCATATTGGTCTATGGGCCGCCGCCATGGCCTCAAAGCTTCCTGGCGATTTCGTGGAGTGCGGCGTGAACCGAGGCTTCCTGAGCTCGGCGATCATGCAACTTCTCGACTGGGATCGTCTCGGGAAACAGTTGTACCTCCTGGATACGTTCAGGGGCATCGACGAGCGCTGTGTATCGAACGAGGAACTTGCGAGCGGCGTGATGGAGAAGAGCAAGGCGGCCATAGATTCTGGATTCTACGTCGTGGGATCTCAGTCCGTGAGAGCGAACTTTTCGGAATGGAAGAATATCAGGATCATCGAGGGGCCAATTCCGGAGACGTTGCCGCAAGTTACGGCGCGCCAGATTGCGTTCTGCCACATTGACATGAACTGCTCGCCTCCCGAAGTCGCGGCGCTGTCCTGCTTCTGGGATCGGCTGGTCCCGGGTGCCATGGTCTTGCTGGACGATTATGCGTACTACGGCTATCAGCCTTCCAAAGACGGTATGAACAGGTTCGCGGAGGAAAAAGGCGTGATGATTGCCTCTCTTCCGACCGGACAGGGCTTGCTCGTGAAGGCCCCGCGCACGTGAGTTTGTATCCGTTACCCGGCACGCCAGAGGTGGCGCCACAGGGCGTGCGTTCCCCCGCGCAACCCTGCTTCTGCTATGTGTGTGGCGCGAGCGAGTTCGCACATACGCCCGTGCTGTGGCCGGATCTCGTGGCGGCTTGGGGTCTCTCCAGCGAAGAGGCGCGCTATGTCGACGTGCAGCAGGGAACGCAATGTCGTTCCTGTGGATCCAACGTCCGCTCGATCGCGCTAGCCAAGGCGCTGCTCGGGTGTTTCCGGTTTGAAGGCACCCTCAACGGTTTTGTCGACAATGTCCGCCACCACACTCTGCGGGTGCTCGAGATAAATGAAGCGGGAACGCTGCATTCCTTTCTATCGCGACTCCCGAAGCATCGGCTGGCGTCTTATCCCGAGTTCGACATGATGCGCCTGGCCCTACCATCCGCTTCCGTTGACCTTGTCGTCCACTCCGATAGCCTGGAGCATGTTGCGAGACCCGAGGAAGCGCTGAGGGAATGCCATCGGGTGCTCGACACCGGCGGTGCCTTGATCTTTACCGTTCCTGTGGTCGTCGGACGCCTGACTCGAAGTCGACGAGTGCTCCCGCCGAGCTATCACGGTATTGCAGGTTGCACGGACCCCGGCATGCTGGTTCATACGGAGTTCGGTGCGGATGTCTGGACGATGGTCTTGACGGCCGGATTCGTGAGCTGTGAGCTGGTGCCGTACCTATTTCCATCTGGCCTTGCAATCGTCGGAGAAAGATAGTGACGGCGATACCTAGTGAGTTTCGAAGTAGCGACGAGGTGCAGGTGCAGCTGCCGTGGACCGGTGAACGCTACGTTCCAGAGGTGGAGGGAGATGTCGAGATGGAGCACCTCCACCGCTACGCCATCGCGCGCGACCTGGCCTACGGCAAGGACGTGTTGGACATCGCCTGCGGGGAAGGCTACGGCTCGCAACTGCTCGCGACCGTCGCCCGTAAGGTGACGGGCGTGGATATCTCTGCGGAAGCGATCGCCCACGCTGCGCGGAAGTACGTCCGGCCCAACATCGCCTTCGCCGTTGGATCGTGCGCCTGCATTCCCCTGCCGGATGCCAGCGTCGATCTGGTCGTCAGCTTCGAAACCATCGAGCACCACGACCAGCATCTCGATATGATGCGAGAGATCCGGCGCGTGCTGCACGCGAATGGTGTGCTGATCATTTCCAGCCCCGACAAGCACGAGTATTCGGACGAACCGGGTTACAAGAACGAGTATCACGTCAAGGAACTCTATCTGAGCGAGTTTAGAGACTTGCTCGCGACTGGGTTCAAGCACGTCAGGCTGTTCGGCCAGCGCGTGTATTTTGGATCCCTGGTGGCACCCACAGACGGGCGCGCCACGCGCTTTGTGAGCTACAGCAGAAGGGACGAAAGCGTCCGCCGCGAGCCAGGGATCATGAAGCCTGTCTACTACATTGCGGTCGCCTCGAATGCTGCTCTTCCCCAGATCCACGGTGGCCTTTACGATGGCACCTCGTATCTAGGCTCGCAGATCGCGGGTCGCGATGTGCAGATCGCCAATTTTACGCGGGCGGCGGCCGAGCGCGATGGGCGGATCGCGAGCCTTCACCAGGCGGTGGCGGAGCGCGATGGGCAGATCGCGGACCTTCACCAGGCGGCGGCGGAGCGCGATGGGCAAATCGCGGGCCTTCACCAGGGGGTGGCGGAGCGCGATGGGCAGATCGCGGACCTTCACCAGGCGGCGGCGGAGCGCGATGGGCAAATCGCGGGCCTTCACCAGGGGGTGGCCGAATGTGATAGGCAGATAGGCGCGCTGCGTCGACAGCTGGCGCAACACCAAACCGAAGAGGCCAGCTTGGCGCAACAGATTAGTAGATTACGCCGTCGCTTGGAGTTGGTCCATTCATCATCCTCCTGGCGAGTCACGCGTCCATTGCGGGCGAGCCAGCGTCTGCTGTCGCGCTTGTTCGCGGGCATCCGTAGGACCGAGGATCCATCGACGGTCGGGCTACCGGCGGTCGTTGGACCGCTGGTCCGCAACGTCAGCGACGACGTCGCAACGGCGAAGCCTCCGGTTGAGAAACGCCAGCGCGCGGTGGACGACTTCGACCGTAACTTCTATCTCCAGGCCTATCCGGACGTCGCCGCTAGTGGCGTCGATCCCTATCAGCACTACCTCAACCAAGGCCGAAAGGAAGGCCGGCTGAGCCGAGCGCTTCAACTGATCGCTAACGTGGAGCCGCAGGTGCTCGCCTCCGACCGTCCGACCGTTCTTGTGGTCAGCCATGAAGCCTCAAGGACCGGTGCCCCGATCCTCGCGTGGAACATCTGCCGCGAACTGAGGAATCGCTGCAACGTCATTGCGCTGCTGCTTGGCGGCGGCGGCATCGCCAGCTACTTCCCCGAAGTCTGCAACGTCGTCGTGGGCCCGTACGACCGGCCTATCCGTAACCCGATGGCCGTAGGCCCCATCGTCAACGATATCTGCGACCGCTACCGCATCGACGTCGCGCTGATCAACAGCATCGAATCGCGCGCCGGGATTCAGCCGCTCGCTGAACGTTTTGTGCCGTCGGTCCTCCTAATTCATGAATTTTTCACATACACGCGGCCGCGCGAGGAGTTCGTGGCAGCGATGCGCCACGCGGCCGCTGTTGTCTTCTCGGCCCGGATCGTCCAGCGCAACGCAATGAATGAGCGTACCCGTCCGGTAGTCGACGCCTCGCACGTACTCGCGCAGGGGAAGTGTGTGATACCGGCCGGCGTGCAGACTGGTGTCGCGCCGGCCATCGAACTCGCAGCCATCGAGGCGTTCGTCCGGCGCGGTGATCGCAAGTTCTTAGTGCTCGGTGCCGGCACAGTCCAGTATCGCAAGGGCGTCGATCTGTTCGTGGCCACCGCGGCCGAGGTCCGGCGACTCGGCCGCGACGCCGACGTGGCAATGCTCTGGATCGGCCACGGCTTCGATCCGGAACGGGATCTGAGTTATTCGGCGTATGTGCAACAGCAGATTGTAGGTGCCGGCCTTGATAACGTCGCGGTGGTCGGCGAAGTCGAGAATCTTGAAGCGGTCTATGCGCTCGCCGATGTGCTTTTCCTGTCTTCGCGTCTTGATCCGATGCCGAACGTTGCGATCGATATGATGTCGCTCGGCAAACCGGTGATCTGCTTCGACACTGCGACCGGTATCGCTGAGGTGCTCGCACACCATCCGCGTACCGCCAAATGTATCGTGCCGTTCGCGCATGTCGGCGAAGCCGCAGCCCTGATCCTGCGGATGCAGTCCTCGCCCATGTTCGTCGAGGCCGTGTCGGTCGGTGTCCGGGATCTCGTGGCCAAGTACTTCGACATGCCGACCTATGTCGCGCGGTTGTTTGAGATCGCGATGGCGGCGCAAGCGCGTAGTTTGCAGGAGCGTGCTGACGCTAAGACGCTTCTAGAAGCTAGGGGCTTCGATATTAACTTCGCTGCAGGGCCGCTTGCGCCCACCGAGACGCGCGAGCAGGCGATCGTGAGTTTCCTGCGCTCGTCTGTGACGCGCATTGATGCCCGCCGCCCGGCGCCCGGTTTCGATGCGACCATTTATGCGCGACACCACGACATCGACGGGTGGAATCCTTTTGCCCACTGGTTGCGTGCCGGGCGACCGGACGGTCCGTGGCGTGTCGAGGTCATCGATCCATCGCGTCGAACGGAGACCAGCGTCGCGACCACCCTTCGGCGCGCGCTCCACGTCCACGCCTTCTATATCGACCTGCTTGATGACATCGTTGCGCGCTTAGGATGCGAAGGTCCAGCGTGCGACCTGTTCGTCAGCGTGGCGTCCGACACCGATACAGCGCAAGCACGCAGCCTTCTCGAAGGCTACCGGCGAGGCGCCTGCGATGTGCAAGTTGTACCGAACCGAGGTCGCGACATCGGCCCCTTCCTGACGACGTTTGGCAGTAAGCTGGCCGCGTACGACGTCGTCGGCCATGTTCATACCAAGCACAGTCTCGCGCTCGGCAATCGCGAGTTCGTCCGGCGCTGGCGCGAATACCTGCTGGCGAATCTGGTCAGCGGCGAGCATAATTCGGCCGACGCGATCCTCGCGCACTTCGCCGAGGATCCGCAGCTCGGTATCGTCTATCCAGACGATCCACACCTGCTGGACTGGGGATGGAACCGCGATTTCGCCGCCGCGCTAGCGCGGCGGATGGGTATCGAGAGCCTGCCCGATGTGCCCCCGAGTTTCCCGGTCGGCACGATGTTCTGGGCGCGCCCGGCCGCGCTGGCGCCGCTTTTCGACCTTGGCCTCGACTGGGGCGATTATCCGCCCGAGCCCTTGCCCTACGACGGTTCTATATTGCACGCGATTGAGCGCCTGCTGCCGATAGTCGTCGCGCACACCGGCTACCGTCGGGCCGTTGTCCACGCTCCCGGATCGACACGATGAACGCGATCTCGGCATCGCCGCCACGCGGACTTTGGGCCCCTGTCCGCCAGTGTTTCGCAGCGAGGCGCCGGCGACCCCTGAGCCCACGCGTGTCAAACATTGGTGGTGGGGTTTCCAAAGGTCGTGAGCCGGAATTGAACCCTGTGACCCTGTTACCCGTGCCCGAAAACCGCTGTGCGCTTCGCCGCAGCCGGCCAACATGCGGTGCTTGATCCTGGGCGGCGGCGGATTCATCGGATCGTTTCTCGCGGACCGGCTGCTTATCCTCGGTCACGCCGTACGGATCTTCGAGCGACCGCGCGTGCTTCCGTATCGGGCCTTCGGCCCCGAAGAGCGCGTTCAGTGGGTCGCGGGCGACTTCCAGAGCGCGGCCGACGTTGAGGCGTCGGTCGAAGGCTGCAACGTGGTGTTCCATCTGGTTTCGACCACGTTGCCGAAGAATTCCAACGACGACCCCATCTACGACGTCGAGACCAACCTCGTTGGCACGCTTAGGCTGCTTGCCGCGGCGGTACGGTGTGCGGTCAAGAAAGTCGTGTTCATCTCGTCGGGCGGCACCGTATATGGCATACCCAGTCGGATTCCTGTCTCCGAAGAGCATCCCACGGACCCGCTCGTATCGTATGGCATCGCAAAGCTAGCGATCGAAAAATACCTGCATCTGTATTGGTACCTGCACGGGCTGGATTACTCTGTCCTGCGCGTTGCGAATCCGTATGGCGAGCGGCAGCGGGTGGACACGGCCCAGGGCGCGGTAGCTGTGTTTCTGAGCAGAGCACTTGCGGGCCAGCCGATCGAGATCTGGGGCGACGGCAGTGTGACACGCGACTACGTCTACATCGAGGACGTCGTGGATGCGTTCATCATGGCCATGAACCACGATGGCGAACCGCGTGTGTTCAACATCGGATCGGGTGAAGGCCGCAGTCTGAACCAGTTGCTTACGACCATGGAGGACCTGCTCGGGCGTCCCGTAGAACGGCGCTACCTTCCGCCCCGAAAGTTTGACGTGCCGGTGAACGTGCTCGATATCAGCCGCGCCCGGGACGTACTGCGCTGGGACCCACGGGTGTCGTTCCGCGAGGGGCTGCGGCGCACACTCGACTGGATGCGGAATTCGCGGGCTGTGTAGGCCGGAGCGAAACACGCGATCCCATTCCTCGAGGAACGGCGTTTAATGCCGTGCACTAGGTAGCCCTTACGAGGCAGGAATTCTGCCAAATAGGCGCCGTCCTGCCCGGTAACTCCCGTGATCAGCGTTACTTTTTCTGTTTGGTCGGCCATGAGCTCATACTCCTGTTTATATATGCAGATATCTGGTATCTGAAAAACGTTCTGAACCCGCTAAGTAGCGTGTCCAAATGGCGCTTCTCGGACACCAATACGACCGCACATCGGCTCGAAAAGATCACGCACCACGCTTTTTCACCCGCTAGAGTAGCGCAGGTAGCTGGCTATCGCGGGGCCGACGACTCGGCATTGTGGTAGGCATGGTCGAAGGTGAGGTAGATCAATCCGCCTATAAAGCTCCATACCGAGAGCAGTGCAAAAAACAAGATGGAAAACAGGATTGCGGGCTCTTGACCCATACCCGTGTATCGATCGATAGAAATGATACCGAACGCAGTAAACATTAGGACAAACGCTCCTTCACGGACGCCATGACCACCTATGCTAATCGGCAAGCTGACAACACAGATTACGACCGCGAGAACGACGAGAATCTCCCCATACGTCGCAGCGAGATGAATAGCTTGCGCAATACAAAAACCTGCGGTGAAAACGAGAGCGTGAATGGCAAAGCTACAGAGCAGGGCATTAATCGTAAGGCGCGCTGACGTGCCGTGTCGGCGCAGCCCACCGATAAGCAATTCAAGATTGTGACGCCGGGGAAATGTATGCCAGAGTCGATGAAATACCGCCGGCAATCGCCTGAAAGGTATAAGTGCGAGGCTCGTCATGCCTCCTACGATTAATCCGAAGAAACTAACAGGGCGAGGCCTATTACACGGATGTCATCACGCCGCATCACGCGACCAAGCTGCCAGGCTAGTCCGACAAGAGCACAAAAGAGTAAGGTCACGACGCCCATAGCCCGGTCAACAATGACTGAGAGGCTGTGAATCAATTGTCATTTGACGGTAGTTCAGACACTGATATGACCCTGGGTCGACGCGTTGAGGTAGGTTTCGCATCAGAGCGGTATGTGTCGGAGGCGGCAACGATAG
>Ga0136630_1000190_pt1 | contig 21108 bp, 21 predicted proteins | sample AntDrymUQ5682106_2_FD_105496 | JGI IMG/M metagenome (GOLD analysis project Ga0136630, IMG submission 105496) | Polar desert sand microbial communities from Dry Valleys, Antarctica - metaG UQ568 (21.06) | ecosystem: Environmental > Terrestrial > Soil > Desert | place: Antarctica: Dry Valley...
GCCGAGCTGGCTATCGAGGCGCAGTTCGGATCGTTCACCTCGCCGCGCATTACTTGGGTGGCGAGGAGAAGAACGAACCCGACCAGGACGACGAGTGCTCCCGTCCTAGCACCTCTCCCGTCGACCCAGATCTGCTTGAGCATCGCCCGCCAGACTACTAACGAGATCCTTGCCCAGGGTCAGTGCAGCTTCGCCGCTACCAACTCGGCTAGGTCTACCAGGCGGTTGGAGTAGCCCCACTCGTTGTCGTACCAGCCGAGCACCTTGACCATGTTGCCGTTGGTCATCGTCTGGTCCGAATCGAAGATGCACGACGACGGGTTGCCGACGATGTCGGTGCTGACGAGAGGATCTTCGCTGTACTCGAGGTAGCCCTTGAGACTCGAGCTCGACGCCGCCTCCCGGTAAGCGTTCTTGACTTCGTCGACCGAGACGTCTGAGCCCACCACGGCGACGAGGTCGGTAATCGAGCCGTCCGGCACGGGGACGCGCAGCGATATTCCGTCGAGCTTGCCCTTGAGCTCCGGCAGCACTAGCGCCGTGGCCTTCGCCGCACCCGTGCTCGTGGGGATGACGTTGATGGCGGCCGCACGCGCTCGGCGCAGGTCGCTGTGGGGGAAGTCGAGAATGCGTTGGTCGTTCGTGTACGCATGGCAGGTCGTCATGAAACCGCGCTCGATACCCCAGTTGTCGTGCAGGACCTTGGCCAGAGGAGCGACGCAGTTCGTCGTGCACGATGCGTTCGAGACAACGTGGTGCTTGTCCGGGTCGTAGGTGTCGTCGTTGACCCCCAGGACGAAGGTTGCATCCTCCTCTTTGGCGGGGGCGGAGATCAACACCTTCTTCGCACCGGCGTCGATATGCTTGCGGGCGTCACCCGCCTTCGTGAAGAAGCCCGTCGATTCGACCACGATGTCTACACCAAGGTCCCCCCATGGCAGAGCGCCGGGGTCTCGCTCCGACAACACCTTGACTTCGGTTCCGTTGACCGTGAAGCCGTCACCTGTGGCTTTGATCTCCTCGCTGAGCCTGCCGAGGACGGAGTCGTACTTCAGCAGGTGCGCGAGCGTCGTCGAGTCGGTCAAGTCGTTGACGGCAACGAGCTCCAGATCCGAGCCTTTGGCCTTGAGTGCCCTGTACAGGTTCCTTCCGATGCGTCCGAACCCGTTGATGCCGATGCGCGTCGCCATCGAAGCCTCCTCAATGTGGTCTTAATCGGTTGGTCGCCGATCCTAATGCCGACGGCGTCGTCTCTCCGATCCGAGCCCCTGGAAGGCGCGCGCCAGAGCATTCGGATCGTGGACGCCGTCCTCGGTCGAGACGTCGTCCTCGAGCACCTCGATGCCGAGGTTCTCGATCTCCCGGCGGTCGAACGCGACGCCGTCGACGTCGAGCACGGGGGCCTGCAGCACGATCGCATCGACGGTCTCGGCCCCCGTGTGCGCGAGCACCGACTCGACGTGCGCGGTCCCGTCCAGTCCGGAGGTCTCGCCCTTCTGGATGCGATTGTTGGCCACGAGAATGCGCTTGCCGCTCGTTTCGCAGAGCGCGTCCCGGATGCCGGGGACCAGCAGGGTGGCGATCAGGCTCGTGAAGAGGCTGCCGGGGCCGAGGATGACCTGGTCGGCCCTGCAGATTGCGTCGACCGCCTCTTCGCACGCCGCGGGGTGGGCGGGCTCGAGGTAGACCGCCTGAATGGGATCCTCGGTCTGGGCCACCGCAACCTGGCCTCGCACGACGTCACCGTTGACGAGGGCTCTGAGGTCGACGATCTCGGTCGTCGATGGCCACACTCGACCGTCGGACTTCAAGAGCTTGCCGGCCTGTTTGATCGCTTCGACGAAGTCTCCGGTCATCTCGGTGAGCGCCGCGATGAGGAGGTTGCCGACCGGGTGACCCGTCAACTCCCCGCTTTCGAAACGGTGCTGGTAGAGCGCCGCCACGTCGTCGTTCGAAGCGAGCGCCAGCAGGCAGTTGCGGATGTCGCCCGGAGGGGGGACGCCCAGCTCTCGCACCAGCCGTCCCGACGACCCTCCGTCGTCGGCGACGGTAACGACGGCCGCGATGTCGTCGGCGTAGAGACGGGCGGCGCGTAGCGACACCGCAAGGCCGTGACCCCCGCCGATCCCGACGACTCTCATCCGAGACTCACTGCGTGGGCTCGCGTTCCACGTCCCTGTGGATGACCTTGGCCCCATAGCCCTTCCCGGCAATGAAATTGCAGATCTCCGTGGCGAGCGTGACGGAGCGATGACGACCCCCCGTGCAGCCGATCGCCACCGTGAGGTAATGACGTCCCTCGTTTTGATAGCCGGGCAGTAACACAGCGAAGAGGTCCTGGATGCGCGCGAGGACATCGTGCGTCTGTTCGTGTCGCATGACGTAATCCTTGACCGGCTCGTCGAGCCCGGTCAGCGGCCGTAACTCGTCGATCCAGTGGGGGTTGGGGAGAAAGCGAACGTCGAACACGAGATCGGCGTCGAGAGGCAGGCCGAACTTGTAGCCGAACGAGATGACGGTCGTCTTGAGCCCCTCCGAGGGATCACCCGCGTCGAAGTAGGCGCCCAGGCGCAAGCGCAGCTCGCGCACCGAGATCTCGGTCGTGTCGATGATGAGATCGGCGCCGTCGCGAAACGGACGGACGAGCTCGCGCTCGCGTTGGATTCCGTTGATGAGCCTGTCCGACAGCGGGTGACGTCGCCGGCTCGCTTCGAAGCGCTTCTCGAGCTCGTCGTCCGAGGCCTCGAGGAACACCAGCCGGTAGTTGCAATAGTCGCGCCGCAGCTTCTCGAGTTCCTTCGCAGCCTCGCGGAAGAACGTCCCCCCGCGCGCATCGATCACGAGCGCGACACGGGCGATCTCGTGATCTGCCTGGAACACGAGCGACAGCATCTTTCGGATGAGCGCCGGTGGGAGGTTGTCGATCACGAACCAGCCGAGGTCCTCGAGCGCCTTTGCGGCCTCGGATCTTCCCGCACCGGACAAACCGGTAAGGACGGTCACGTCCACCTCGCGCGCCCGTCGTCGCACGTTCACGACGCTCTCCTTTCGTCTGACGAGTTCGGAGCCGAGCTCCTCTCGTCTCCCCCGCTGGCCGTGCCGTTGAGATGCAAGGCCTCGAATACTGCGTCGGCCACCGCGCGCGGAAGGCCGGGTACCTCGTAGAGAGCCTCGATGGAAGCCTCTCGGATCTTCTTGACGGAGCCGAACTGCCGGAGCAGCTTCTTTCGACGAACTTGGCCCAAGCCTGCGATGTTGTCGAGCACGCTCTGGGTCATGGCCCTGCCGCGCCGCTTGCGATGGTAGGTCACCGCAAAGCGATGCGCCTCATCGCGAATGTGCTGCAGGAGGTAGAGGGACTCGGAGCCCCGCGGGATGACTACGGCCTCGGAGTGGCCCGGCATGAAGACCTCCTCCATGCGCTTTGCGAGCGACACGACGGCGACGTCGTCGATGCTGAGCTCATCCAGGACCTCGATCACTCGGTTCAACTGCCCCTTGCCACCGTCGATCACCACGAGGTTGGGTGGGTAGGCGAACTTGCGCGCTCCTGGATCCTCTCGTCCCCGCTCCCGCTCCTCGAGATAACGCTGGAAGCGCCGCCGGATGACCTCGCCCATGTTGGCGAAGTCGTCCTGGCCCTGGTTCCACTTGATGGCGAAGCGACGGTAGTCACTTCGTTTCGGAAGCCCGTCCTCGAAGACGACCATGGATCCAACCGCCTCGGTTGGGCCCGTGTTCGAGATGTCGAAGCACTCGATGCGAAGAGGAGCGTCCTCGAGCCCGAGCTGGTCTTGCAGCTCCTTGAGCTGTCGGGAACGCGAGGCGAAGTCGCTGGCGCGTTTGAGGCGGTGCTGCGCGAACTGCTCTCTGGCGTTGCGGGTGACCGTTTCGAGCAGAGCGCGCTTCTCACCCCTCTGCGGCACGCGCAGCGCAACCTTCGTGCCTCGTTCCGCCGCAAGCCATGACTCGATGAGTCTGTGGTCCTCCGGCTCGACCGGAACGAGAACCTGCTTGGGAACCTCGGCGTCGAGATAGATGCGCTCGACGAACCGAGCCACCAACTGGTCGGTGTCGAGGTCCTCGACTTTGTCCACGACGTAACCCTTGCGCCCGGTGACCCTGCCTCCTCGTACGAAGAACACCTGGAAGGCGGCTTCGAGGTCGTCGTCGGCCATCCCGATGACGTCCATGTTCTCTCGCCTCGAGGACACCATCTGCTGCTTCTCGATCGCCTTGCGCACGTTGTCGAGTTGGTCGCGCAACTTCGCCGCGTGCTCGTACTGCTGTCTCCCGGCCGCGCTCTGCATCTCCGCCTGCAGGCGGTCGAGGACCGGCTTGGTGTTGCCGTCGAGGAAGTTGCAGAGCTCGAGCGCGATTCTGCGGTGCTCCTCAGGATCGACGGCCCCCACACACGGCCCGGCGCAACGTTCGATGTGAAACAACAGGCAGGGCCGGCCGCGCCTACGGCATCGGTCGAAGACCCCCTGCGAGCAGGTTCGCATCGGAAAGGTCCGCAGCAGCAGATCGAGAGTGTCGCGAATGGCGTAGGCGTGAGCGAAGGGGCCGAAATACTTGACTCCCTTTCGCTTCCGTTCACGCAGGACGCGCGCGCGAGGAAAGTCCTCGTCGAGCGTCACGGCAAGATAAGGGTAGCTCTTGTCATCTCGATAGCGCACGTTGTAGCGAGGCCGATGCTGCTTGATAAGGGTGACCTCGAGCTGAAGCGCCTCCACCTCGTTGCTCACTACGATCCACTCGACAGTGGCCGCCGCCTCGACCATGGCTGCGGTGCGGGGGTGGAGGTCGGAGGCGAAATAGTTTGAGAGCCGGGCGCGCAGTGACTTCGCCTTACCGACGTAGATGACCCGGCGGGAGGCGTCGAGGAACATATAGACGCCTGGTGTGGTGGGAATCGAGCCGGCCTCTGGGCGCTCGAGGGTCCTGCGAACTCTCATGGGCTCCATTGTCGCCCATTCCTCATCTCCGGCGGGCGGATTATGAGGGCGTGCACAAACGGGCCGCCCCGAGGGACGGCCCGGCGAACGTGGGTCGGCCTAGGACCAGGAGATGCCCGTGCCGAATACCAAAGCGGCGAACACGAAACTGAACAACAGACTCATATGCACCTCCACAACATGCTAGACACCAAATGGAACCACGCGCGGAGGCCGATCTCAATTCCCCAAACGAGTCGAACTGGCGACCCTTTCGGGTGAGACCCGTCTCCGCGAGGCAATGACGGCATCGGCGGCGCGAAACCGGCGCGGACCCGGGGCCGATCCGCACGGGGAGAGTCGTCCAGGGTTCTAGTCTCCTCATTCAAGAAGCTCGGGCCGCCGCTCGCGCGTGACTCTTTCGGACTGCTCTCTGCGCCATCGTTCGACCTCGCCGTGGTGTCCGGACAGCAACACCTCGGGCACCTGATGTCCTCGGAATTCGGCCGGCCGCGTGTATTGCGGATACTCGAGCAGTCCCGATGTGTGCGATTCCGAGTCGAGCGACTTAGCGTTTCCCAACACGCCGGGCACGAGCCGAGAAACGGTCTCGACCACGACCATCGCCGCCAACTCGCCCCCGGCGAGCACGTAGTCACCGATCGATAGTTCCTCGTCGGCGAGATGCTCGGCAACCCTCTCGTCCACGCCCTCGTAACGGCCGCAGATCAGGATGAGGTGCGAGAGCGCGGCGAACTCCTCGACGCGTGTGTGATTCAGCAACGAGCCGCGCGGGGACAGCAGCACGACATGGGCGGCGTCGCTGCGCAGGGTCTCGACCGCGTCGAAGATCGGCTCGGGGCGCATGACCATCCCAGCACCCCCGCCGTAGGGTTCATCGTCGACACTTCGATGCTTGCCGAGCCCGTGCGCTCGGAGATCGTGCAATCGGACCTCGAGCTTGCCGCTCTCGATCGCGCGGCCCAGCAGACTGGTGTCCAACAGGCACGAGAACGTCTGGGGGAAGAGGGTGACGATGTCGATTCGCATGCGCGCTAGTCCAAAAGCCCAGGCGGCGGGTCGATGACCAGGCGTTTGGCGTCGACGTCGACCTCGACCACGATCGCTTTGACGAGCGGGACGAGGAACGCGCCTCCGTTCACACCTTCGACCGCGACGAGGTCCTGGGCGGGCCCGGCGACGATCCCGGAGACCTCGCCGACGGCCCTACCGTCGACGGTCGCCACCGCGCAACCGAGGAGCTCGTCCTGCCAGAAGTGGTCGTCGCTCAGCTCGCGTCGCTGCTCGGACGACACGTACACGGGCCCGCGCAACGCTTCGGCCTCCGAGCGGGTTGCTACTCCCTCAAACTTGACCAGCAGGCGGTCACCCTTGTGCGTGCGGGAGTCCTCGACGACCAACTCGGTACCGTCCCTGCGCAGAAGCGTCGAACCGGGATCCCAGCGCTTGGGGTCATCGGAGAGCGCGACCATGTAGACGTAACCGTCGAGCGCGTGGGGTTTGCCGATTTCGCCTGCCAGCAGCAGGCCGGGGTCGCCGGAGCGGGAACCCGGATGTGTCAGTCGACGACCTCGACCATGACGGAGTGACCGTCACGCTGCCCTGCCGCGCGCGCCAGGGTCCGCAGAGAACGAATGATTCGCCCCTGCTTCCCGATGATCTTGCCCATGTCGTCTGGGTGCACGGTGACCTCGATCACCGTGGTGTCGGTCTCGCCCTCGACCTCGGTGATCGTGACGTCGTCGGGGTTGTCGACCAACCACGGCGTTACGTACTCGAGTAGCCGGGCGGTCATCTAGCCGTCCTTCGAGCCGTCGTCGTCGTCCGCCTCGGGGGCGGTCGCCTCCTGGTCCGTGGCCTCCGGCAGGTCGGCGGGCTCCTCGCCGGCGGGCGTCTCGGGGGTCTCCTCGGCGTCCGTCACGGAAGCGGCCGCGGTCGCCTTCTTGCGGACCTCTTCCTGCGTCGGCGGCGCCGGCGGGGTCTCTCCGCTGAACTCGGCCCAGGCCCCCGAGATACGCAACAGGTTCTTGACCGTGTTGGACGGCTGCGCCCCCCGGCCGAGCCAGTAGACGGCCCGATCCGACTTGATGACGATCTCCGAGGGGTCCTGCCTGGGGTGATAGTGCCCGATCGCTTCGATGATTCGGCCGTCACGCGGGCTTCGCGAGTCAGCCACGACCACCCGGTACGACGGCTGCTTCGTTTTGCCGACGCGCATCAACCTGATCTTGACCATGCTTCTCCTTACAGACTTGACGAGGCTTGCTGGAAAGGGATTTGTAACGGTCCAGGATTCTACCAGCAGCCGCCGGCCTCACCGCGAGAGCGGCCGGATAGCCGATCTCGTTGCCGATCTGGTCGCTATTCGACCATGGCGCGCGAAAGAAACAATGAGCTGAGGCCCCAGGGCGCCGCGCGTTCCGCAGGAGGATCGCGCCCGACGCTGCGATTGATGCTGGGATGGCTGCTGTGCGCCTCTAACGCCTCACTTGCTGTCCAAGTGGGGAACGTCTCCTCGGCGAAAACAGGCTAGAAACCCATCCCGGGGGGGAGGTTCATGCCCTTCGGGAGCTTCATCTTGCCCTTGCCGCCGCCGCCGCCCATCATCTTCATCATCTTGCGTACCTGGTCGAATTGCTTGACCAGCTTGTTGACCTCCTGGATCGAGCTCCCCGAGCCGACTGCGATGCGTTTGCGGCGGCTGCCGTTGAGCACCTGGGGGTTGTTGCGCTCCTCGGTGGTCATCGAGCGGATGATGGCCTCGATCTTGGGCATCTGAGCGTCGATCTGGTCGTCTGCCACCGGGAGCTTCGACATGCCCGGCATCATCCCGAGCACCTGGCTCATCGGGCCCATCTTCTTGAGCGCCTGCATCTGGCTGAGGAAGTCCTCGAAGGTGAACTCCGCCTTGCGGAGCTTCGCCTCCATCTTCTTCGCCTCGGCCTCGTCGAAGGCGGACTCGGCCTTCTCGATGAGGGTGAGCACGTCGCCCATGCCGAGGATTCGACTCGCCATGCGGTCCGGATGGAAGGGCTCGAGATCGCCGAGCTTCTCGCCCACACCGGCGAACTTGATGGGACGGCCGGTGACGTAGGCCATGGACAGGGCCGCGCCGCCGCGCGCGTCGCCGTCGAGCTTGGTTAGAACCACACCCGTGACCTCGACCTCCTCGAGGAAGGACTCGGCAACGTTGACCGCGTCCTGACCGGTCATGGCGTCGCACACCAGGAGTATCTCCGTAGGTTCCACCGCGTGCGCGACATCGCCGAGCTCTTTCATGAGCTCGGGATCGACGTGCATGCGGCCCGCCGTGTCGACGATGAGATCGCTGAAGCCCTCTTCCCGCGCGTAAGCGAGGGCACGCCCCGCGACCCCGGACGCGTCGTGGTCCGGTGCATCGAGCTCGGCGTGAACCGGCACCTCGACCTGCTCGCCCAGAAGTTGCAGTTGACGGATGGCGGCGGGACGCCGGAGGTCGCAGGCGGCCAGAAGAGGCTTACGGCCCTGGCCTTTGAGCTGACGGGCGAGCTTGCCGGACGCGGTCGTCTTACCGGAACCCTGAAGGCCCGCCATGAGGATGACGCGCGGGGGCCGGGAGGTGACCTCGAGGCCGACGTTGGCCTCGCCGAGAATGTCGACGAGCGCCTGGTTGACGATCTTGATGATCTGCTGTGCCGGCGTGAGGCTTTTGTGAATCTCGGCCCCCTCGGCGCGCTCGCGCACGTCTTTGACGAACGCCTTGACGACCTTGAGCGCGACGTCGGCCTCGAGCAGAGCGAGACGAATCTCTCGCAACACCTCGTCCACCTGCTTCTCGGACAGGCGCCCGCGCGACTTCAGTCGCGTGAAGATGTCGTCGAGCCGGTTTGAGAGTGAGTCGAACATGATTTCCTTCTTCTGGTGTGGTGCCCTCGCTAGAGTACGGCGAGCGCCAGCCCTACGGCGATCATGCCGAGGCCCACGACGGTCCCGATCAACTGGATGCGACGCAGACGCTCTGTGGGCTCGGTCATCGCCCGCTCGACCTGGGAGACGCCCGTCAGCCACACGCCGAACCCCACAAGCAGGCCGCCGGTCAAGTCCGTCGGCTCGAGCATGCGATAGGCGAGGTAGCCAAGAGCGAGCGACGCAAGGCGTAGCGGGAGCCTGTACTTGTCGTCCAGTCGTGCTTGCGGGTGCCCGGCCATCAGGACAGAATCGCGTCGACGTACGCCTTGGGGTCGAACGGTTCGAGATCGTCGATGCTCTCGCCCACCCCGATGAGCTTGATGGGGATGTCCAGCTCGTCTTCGATCGTAAGGGCGATCCCGCCCTTCGCGGTACCGTCGAGCTTGGTGAGCACGATCCCCGTGACACCGGCGGCCCGCGCGAACTCTTTCGCCTGGTTGAGCCCGTTCTGGCCGGCGGTGGCGTCGATGACAAGCAGGGCCTCGTGCACCTCGCCCTCTTTCTCGATGACCCGGCGTACCTTCGAGAGCTCGTCCATCAGCGGCGTCTTCGTGTGAAGGCGTCCCGCCGTGTCGACGATGAGGACGTCGAGATTCCTCGCCCTGGCGAACTTGTAGGCGTCGAAGGCGACCGCGCCGGGGTCCGCCCCCGGCTGGTGCTTGACGAGATGAGCCCCCGAGCGCTCTCCCCAGGCGCCGAGCTGTTCGTCGGCCGCCGCGCGAAAAGTGTCGGCCGCGGCCAGCGCCACCGTCCTGCCCTCGCGTCCCAGCGTTCCCGCGAGCTTGCCGACCGTCGTGGTCTTTCCCGTGCCGTTGACGCCGACGACCAGCCACACCGTCGGCTTGTCGTCGGCGGTGAACAGCGCCCTGGACTTGGCCGTGTCGAACAGAGCGACGAGCTCCTGGTTCAGCAGCGTCATGACCTCGTCGGAGCTCTTGATCCCACGCGCGCGTGTCTGCTCTCGGAGATCCTCGACGATCTTGGTTGCCGTGGCCACGCCGATGTCCGACTGGATGAGCGCCGCCTCGACGTCCTCCCAGGTGTCCTCGTCGGGCGTCTGGCCGAGGGCGTCGGCGAGGCGTCCCCTGATGAAGTTGCGGCTCTTGGAGAGCCGCTCGCGCAGCGACGGCTTGACGGCCGGTTCGGGCGGAGCCTCCACCTCTTCGGGTGACTCGACCGGGGGGGCCTCGAGGGCGCTGTCCCCGGCGACGGCGGTGTCCTCGCGTTCGGGGGCCTCGACCTCCTCCGGGCGATCGATGACGTCGGTGTCGCGTCCCGGTCTCCGTCGCGCGACGAGGCCGATGACGCCGACGAGCGCGACGAGGCCGATCACGATGAATACTTCTGGAAGCATTCCCTCAGGCATGACCAGAGGCTAAACGACCCCGACGTTTCGTCGGTCGACCGCCACGGGTGTCGAATCTTCCGAGAAAGGTCGTGTACGGGGAGGCCGAGTAGCCCGCCCGTTCGAGACGGCGATCAGGGCAGCGCCGGTGCGCTGCGCGCCTCGCGCGCGAGGTGGTCGATGTCCTCCATGCGCTTGGCGACGACGCTCGAAGCGCCGTCCTTCATGGTCACACCGTAGAGGATGTCCGCCGCCTCCATGGTCCTCTTCTGATGCGTGACGATGAGGACCTGCGCGTTGGTCTCGAGCTCGCGCGTGAGCCCGATGAAGCGGACCAGGTTGACGTCGTCCAACGCGGCCTCGACCTCGTCGAGGAGATAGAAGGGCGACGGCCTCGCGCGAAAGATGGCGAAGAGGAAGGCGAGGGCGACGAGCGACCTCTCGCCGCCCGATAGCAACGACAGCTTGCGCACGTTCTTGCCTGGGGGGCGCGCTTCGACCTCGATGCCGGAGTTCAGGAGGTCGTTCGGCCGGGTGAGCGTGAGAGCCCCCGAACCGCCGGGAAAGAGCCTCATGAAGACGATCTCGAACTCGCGTGCGACGTCTTCGAAGGCGCCGCCGAACGTCTCGACAATGGTTTCGTCGACGTCGCACGCGATTTTCATGAGGTCGCGCTTGGAGCTCTCGAGGTCGTCCATTTGCTCGACGAGGAAGGTCTCGCGCTGCGCCGCTTCGGCATACTCTTCGGCGGCGTTGGGATTGACTGCTCCGAGCCGCCTGAGGTCGCGCTCGAGCCCGTCGACGCGCTCCCGGCCGGCGAGCTCACCGGCCTCGTCGAGTCGGGCCAAGCCCTTCAGATGGTCGAGGGTGAGCCCCCATTCGTCGAGGGCGCGCTCCCCCAGCGCCTCGACGCGGGCGCGCACCTCGGCCCGTCGCACCTCGGCCTGATTCTTACGCTGTGCCGCGTCCGCAACATTGCTCTCGAGCTCTCGCTCTCTCCGGCGCAGGCCTGCGAGCCGTTCGTCGGCCTCGTGCGCGTGCGCGCGCGCCTCCTCTGCCCGTGACTCGGCTTCCCTCGCCCAGTGAGCGGCTCGGCCCGTCGCGACGCCTGCGGTCTCGGCCACCACACGGGCACGGTCCCGCGCGGCCGTGAGTGATGCGCGCAGGCCGGCGAGGCCGGACAGAGCTTTGCGCGCGTCGGCGATGCCCGCCTCCGCCTCTTCGAGCCGGAGCTTGACCGAGAGCATCCGCTCCTCCGCGCTGCGCGCCTCCATCACGGCATCCGATGCGCCTCGAGCGGCCGCCTCGGCCTGGGAGCGCGCGGTGTGCAGCGCTCTGTCGGTGTCCTCGCGCGCCTCTTTGGCCTCGTCGAGTGCCTGGCGACGGGACGGGAGGGCGGCGCGCTCCTCGATGGAGGCGCGCTCGGCCTGGGCCAGCGCGTCCTGGACGCGCGCAAGCTCCTCGTTGAGGGCGGCCAGCTCGATCTCACGCGCCTCGCGCTTGCGCCACTTGCCGGCGAGTCGCTCCGCGGCAGCCGACATGTGGGCGTCGAGACGGCGAAGGTCCCCGTCGTGGTGCGCGACGACCTGCCAGGCTTCTTCGACGGAGGATTCCGCGTTCGCGACGATGCGGGCCGCCTCCTCCTCGCCCGCGCCGGCGACTCCTGCCTCGGCCCTGGCCCGCTCGATGAGTGGCTCGAGACGGGCCGCGGCCTCGGAGATGTCGGCGACGACTCCCGCGACCTCGACCAGCGCTTCGAGCCTGGCGGCGGCGGCGGCGCGCTGAGCGTGGCTGGCGTTGAGCTTGTCCTTGAGGGCATCGGCTCGCTCTCTTCTGGACTCGAGCTCGATCTCGGCCGCTGCGGCAAACTCGGTCACGCGGTCGAGATCGGCCTCGAAGTCGGTGACCTCCTTCTCGGCCGCGACGAGGGCGTGCTGGTCGGATACGAGCTCGCGCCGTCGCACCTCACGGCGTTCGGTGGCGGCGTGGACGCGCGCCTCGAGCGATCCCAACGTCTGGCGACTGGCGGACTCGCTGCCCTCGGCTCGCACGAGATCCTGCGCCGCGACCGTCTCGGCGCCGCGCGCCGCAGCCACTGCTCGCTCCGCACCTTGTTGCCTCGCGCGTGCCGCCTCCGAGGCAGCCAGCGCCGCCTCCGCGCGCTCGGCGGCGGCGACCGAGCGCTCCTCGAGATCCCCGGTGGCCGTGTCCCACCGCGCGCGCTCGAGCTCCAAAAGGCGGATGCGCTCGCGGTAGCCCTCTTCGGTCTCGGCCGCAAGCCTCGCGGTGAGGCGTTGGGCACGCTCGTCGGCGAGCCGGCCGAGCCCGTCGAGTCGATCAGAGGCGCGGCCTATGCGGTTGGCGGTGCGCTGCTGGTCCTCGGCTGCGGCGCCGATGGACTCCCGTTCCTCGGTTGCCGTTTCGAGCACGGCCCGCACGTGGGCGAGCTCGTCCGTGAGCATCTGAGTTCTGCGCTCTTGGCTGGCGACGTCGAGGTCGGTCTCCTGGACGCTGAGCCGGTGGATCTCGGTGGCCGCGAGGCTCTGGCGGAGCTCACGCTGCTCGCTCATGAGCTCCGAGTAGCGCGACGCCGCGTTGGCCTGGCGCTTCAGCGGCCTCAATCCCCTGCGAAGCTCGCTAAGAACGTCGGTGAGGCGCATGACGTTGTCGTCGACGCGCTCGAGCTTGCGCAAGGCGCGTTCCTTGCGCCGGCGAAACTTGCCGATCTGGGCGGCTTCCTCGATGAAGGTCCGCCGTTCCTCGGGCCGCGCCTGGAGGACCGCGTCGAGGTTGCCCTGCCCGACCACGGTGTGGATGCTCCGCCCGACGCCGGTGTCGCTGAGCAGCTCCATGACGTCGAGCAGGCGGCAGGCGGCGCCGTTGATGCGGTATTCCGACCCACCCGTGCGGTCGGCGACCCGGCTGATCGTGATCTCGGCGAGATCGAGAGGCAGGATCCCAGAGGAATTGTCGAACGTGAGCGCGACCTCGGCCAGGCCCAGGCGGGACTTTGACTCGGACCCTGCGAAGATGACGTCCTCCATGGAGCCGGAGCGCAACGTCGAGGGGGCCTGGGCCCCCAGAACCCAGGAGAGCGCGTCGGAGATGTTCGATTTGCCAGATCCGTTGGGGCCGACGATGACGTTGACGCCCGGTTCGAACTCGAGCACGGTCGGCGCGGCGAAGGACTTGAATCCGGCCAGCTTGAGACGTTTGACGTACATGCGGAACACGGTAGCAGCGGCCGGGCACGGGCCCGCGGCAATCGGCCGCCGCCGTTTGTCCCGCCTACTTCATCTTGAAGCTCTTGTCGTTGCGGGGCGGCTCTCTGTCGACCTGGACCCCGGAGACCGTGGCCCCCCGTGGTCCGGCCCGGCAGAGGCCGACGACTCGGTAGACGGGGTCTCTTGGACCCTCTATGACGGCCTCGATGCGCCCGTCCGAGAGCTCTTTCACCCAGCCCACGACCCCCTGATCGGTCGCCTTTTGGTGGATGGCCTCTTTGAAGCCGGTCCCCTCGATGTCCCCGTGTACGAATACGTGGACTCGGGTCCTATCTTCCAACCTGAATCCTCCTCGCTTGGTGAAACGCGTGTGGCCGTAGCGTGATCATGTCTGACACTGAGGGCAGAAGAAGGTATCGATGCCGTTGTGAGACACCTTCTGGATGTCGTGACGGCAGCGCCGGCAAAACTCGCCCTCCCGCCGGTAGACCTTGAGCTCGACCTGGTAGGTCCCCGGTTGTCCGGTCAGGTCGGTGAACTCGTGATCGCCGAGGCTGGTCCCGCGCAGCTTGACCGCCTCCTGGAGTGTCTCCATGACCGAGCGGTAGAGGCGCCTGACGTCCTGTGACGAGAGCTTGTCGGAGCGCCGATCGTAGCGAAGCCCGGAGGTGAAGAGGATCTCGTCGCTGTAGAGATCTCCCAGCCCGACGATGAAGGTCTCGTCGGCGAGCAGGTCCTTCATGGGACGGGCCTTCTGCTCGAGTAGCGCGGAGAAATGCTGCCACGCAAGCGGGCTCTCGAGGGGGTCTATCTCGAAGTCGTGCATCCCCTCGATGCCCTTGACCTCGTCCGTGGAGGTCACGAACACCTCCGTCGTTGCGTCGGCGCACAGAATCCTGAGCTGACCCCCGATGGTGAACGCCATCACGATGTGAGTATGCGGGACGACGTCGCCCGAGGCGCTCACCTTGACCAAGAGGCCGTGAGCCCCGAGCCGCACGACCAGCGTGTGCTCGTTGTCCAACTCCAGCAGGAGGTGGCGGCCGACGCGGGTCGCATGCTCGACCTTCGCCCCCACCAGCAGGTCCTGGAACTCTTTGCGCCTGCCGTGGCGGGGAATGAGCTTCATCGAGGTCGAGCCGGGCCGGACCTCGACTTCCTTGAAGCGCCGGTTGACGACCTCCTTCTCAAGGTCGCGGTGAAGGACCTCGATCTCAGGAAGCGCGGGCATCGGGCCTCATTTCTTTGACGGGCCGCAACGAGGTGTCCACGGACTGCGCCTGGAGGCGCGCGAGCGCCTCGCGCGCCGCGGCCTTTTCGGCCTCCTTCGTGCTGCTTCCAGATCCCACCCCGAACAACTCCTCCTCGACGTAGACGTGCGCAACGAAACTCTTGTTGTGATCCGGGCCCGACGACGCGACCCGGTAGCTCGGGCGGGTCGCTCGGGCGCGGACGACGGCCTCCTGGAGCGCGGTCTTGGAGTCGTAGCCCTCGCCGTGGGCCACGGCATCCTCGAGCATCTCCTTGAACACCGGCACGATCACCTCGGCGACCGCACTAAGGCCTCGATCGAGATACGCGGCGCCGACGAGAGCCTCGAAGGTGTCCGCAAGTAGAGACGGCTTCATGCGGCCTCCAGTCGCCTCCTCGCCCTTGCCCAGGAGAATGTGCTCGCCCAGACCGCTGTCCTGTGCCAGTGTGGCAAGAGAGCGCTTGTCCACGACCGCAGCCCGCAGCTTGGCGAGGTCGCCCTCGGGCCTCTCGGGGTGCGTGTGCCACACGAGATCGGTCACGATCAATTGAAGGACCGCGTCTCCTAGAAACTCCAGGCGCTCGTTGTGCGGGAGCGGGTCCTCCTGCTCGAGGCGCTCGAAGGCGAAGGACCTGTGTGTGAGCGCGACCTCGTAGATGGACCCCTGCGGGGCGGGCAGGCCCATTGACGACAGAAGTGACGCTCCGTCAGTCTGTTTCGACAACCTGGCGACCGGCGTAGTAGCCGCAGTTGGCGCAGACTCTGTGTTGCTGTTTCGGCTCGCGGCACTGGGGGCAGCGTGCCAGCGACGGCGCCTTGACCCGCCAATGAGCCCGTCGCATGCGCATCTTGGAGCGCGTCTTTCTTCTCTTCGGTACGGCCATCTCGGTCCTCCTACCTCCTAGCCCTCATGTTGCCCGCCGGGCCACTAGTTTTCTGAGCTCTCGAGCCGCCGGCGCAGGTCGGACAGGGCCGCCCAGCGCGGGTCCATGTCGTCGTCCTTGCAATCGCAGGCGCCGTGGTTGAGGTCCGTTCCGCAGCTCGCGCAGAGCCCTTTGCAATCTCTCCTACAAAGCGGGTTGAGCGGGAGCGCGAGGGTCACGGCGTCGCGCACCATGGGTTCGAGGTCGATCTCGGTCCCCTCGAGCCGGTAGACGTCCTCGTCGTCCTGGGCCTCGTGGCCGGGACCCGCGTAGAGCTCGCAGACCCGCACGCTCACCTCGGAGCGAAGCTCCTCGAGGCAGCGGGCGCACTGGAGGTCGGCGTCGCCTTGAACCCGGCCCGTGACGAGGAGGCCCTCTACGACGCTTTCGACCCGAAGCTCGCCCTCGATGCCGTCGTCCGCCAGGCGCGCGAGCGCCGTGCCGACCCCCTCGAGCGGGCGAGCAATGGTGACGTCGCGATATTCGCCGGGTCGCCCGAGAATCTCGGTGACCGAAAGCCTGAGGTCTTGCACGCGCGCATCCCCGTCGTCGAAAACCAGTGGCCGCGCACCGATGAGGCGCACGGGAACGTAGATAGTACCAGAGGAGGTCGTTCGCTCTGGTAAAAGTCCTGGTAGAAGGGCTATTCGGGGCTCCGGAGCCCCTTAAACGGCCGGCTCCTCGAGCTCGGCGGCGTCGAAGGGCCCGGAGGCGTTGGAGGACTGGGCGGGATCGATCGCCGGCATCTGGACCGAGGAGTGCTTCTCGCCCTGGAGTTGGGCTCGACCCCTCTCTACGGTTGCGATCGTCTTGCTCAGCAGGATCTCGAACCCGGCAAGCTTCTGGTCGATGTAGTCCTCGGCCTCGAGGCGCATCTTGGCCGACCGCTCCTTGGCCTTGTCGGTGAGGCGTTCGGCCTCGCGCTCGGCCGCGTGGACGATCTCGGTCCGAGACAGCAACCGGTCGCGCTGCTCGCGCCCCTCGGCGATGATCCTTTCGGCCTCCTTGCGAGCGCGGCCGAGAAGCTCGTCTCGGTCACGACTCATCCACCGGGCCTGTCTGATCTCGTCGGGGACCTCCTGCTTCAGTTGCGCGAGAAGCTCGAGGAACTCCTCACGGTTGATGACGGCGCTGGACGAGAGCGGTACCGCTTTCGCCTCTTCGATGAGGACCTGAAGTTCCTCGATGCGTTCGATGAGGTCCATGACCTGCGGCTTCCTTTCTAATCCCTCTACCTGCCGCGGCACGCTCGCTGTCAGAGATCTGCCAGAGAGTCACGCATAATTTGCGTTCCGCGAGCCCTCGATTGTGCCACGATATCCGGCTGCTTACGATCCCGGCGGCTTCAAGACGCTGCGTAACGCTGCTTCAGAGCCTTGGCGACGTGGACGGGAACCAGCCCGTCGACGCCTCCACCGTACCTGGCCACCTGCTTGACCAAGCTCGAGGAGAGAAAGGACCAGTCCGGCTTCGAGGGCAGAAACAGGGTGTCGAGCCCGTGCAGCAGAGCGGCGTTCATCTGCGCCATCTGGAGCTCGTACTCGTAGTCGGAGACCGCCCGCAGCCCCTTAACGATGACCGACACCCCTCTGGCATTCGCGAAATCGACGAGCAGACCGTCGAAGGAGTCGACCGAGGCGTTTTCGATGTGGGCTATGGCCTCCGACAGCAGGGCCTTGCGATCCTCGAGCGACAGCAGCGGCTCTTTCGAGGGGTTGGCGATGACCGCGGCGATGACGTGATCGAAGTGGCGCGCGGCGCGTTCGATGACGTCGATGTGCCCGTTGGTGGGTGGGTCGAAGGACCCGGGACAGAGGGCGGCGCGCACGGCCGTCGCCTAGCCCTCTTCTTCGTGCGAGTAGATGAGCACCGTGGACTGTCCGAAGGTCCTGTCCCAGATGACCTGGAGGCCCAGGGCGTCGAGCCTGAAGTCTTTCGACATGCGATGGACCACCACCCTGCCGTCGTCGGACAACCAGCCGCCCATGACGAGTGCCTCGAGGTCGCGCTGGAGCACCTGGACGGAGAGCGAGTAGGGCGGGTCTACGAAGATCAGTCCGTGACGCTCGGTGGCGGGGCGGGCGAGCAGCGATTGAACCTCCATCCACTGCACGTCAGAGCCCTCTGCGAAGCCACAGACCTCGATGTTCTGCTCGATCTTCAGGATCGCGTCGCGGGCGTTCTCCACGAACGTGGCCGAGCGCGCTCCGCGCGACAAGGCCTCGAGACCGAGCGATCCGGAGCCCGCGTAGAGATCGAGCACCACGCAGTCATCGAGCTCGCCCAGCGAGGAGAACAGGGACTCCTTGATCCGGTCCGTCATCGGTCTGGTTCCCTGTACGGGAGCCCTCAGACGGTGTCCTTTGGCCTTACCTGCTATGACGCGCATGAATCCAAACTACCGAACCCTGTGGCCTCCGGCTACCCGGACTGCACGACGTCCAAGGCGCGCTCCGGAAATCGGTCCCGCATCTCGCGCTCCAGGGCTATGTGTTCGTAGGCGCGCAGATCAGGATCCCGGTCGATCGTGGCCTCGGCCAGCTTGCGGGCGGCGAGCACCACGTTCTTGTGCTGGAGCACGCGTGCGAGCCTCAACTGCGGCATTCCGGACTGGCGCGCGCCGAAGAGCTGGCCCTCACCGCGCTGGCGCAAATCGACGATCGAGAGCTTGAAACCGTCGCCCGAGGCCTCGACTGCCTGGAGACGTTCCGCCGCGAGAGCGACGGCCTGATCCTCGGATGCCCTGGACAAGTCCAAGTCGGTCGCAAGCACGCAGTAGGACTCGTGCTCTCCCCGGCCGACCCGGCCGCGCAACTGGTGTAGTTGCGCGAGCCCGAAGCGGTCGGCGTCCTCGATGAGCATGACCGTCGCGTTGGGAACATCGACTCCGACCTCGATGACCGTGGTCGCGACGAGAACCTGTGTCGTGTTGGCGCGAAAAGCCGCCATGGCGGACTCTTTGTCGACGCTCTTCATGTCCCCGTGCACGAGCCCGATGCTGAGGTCGACAAAGACCTCCTCGGCGAGTCGTTTCGCCTCCGCCTTGGCGCTGCGAAGCTCGGACTTATCCGATTCGTCTCGTAGGGCGTAGACGATGAACGCCTGCCGCCCGGAGGAGACCTCGGCGCGAATGAGATCGTAGGCCTGGCTCCGGCCGGCGCTCCCCAGCGCCAGGCGTGTGGAGATTGGCTGCCGCCCGTGCGGCAGCTCGTCGAGCACGGAGACGTCGAGGTCCCCGTAGATCGACACGGCCAGGGTCCGCGGGATGGGGGTCGCGGTCATGACGAGGATGTCGGGCTCCCCCGTCACGCCCTTGTCGCGCAGTCGCTTGCGCTGGTGCACCCCGAAGCGGTGTTGCTCGTCGACGACGGCAAGTCCGAGGCGAGCGAAGTCGACCGAGTCCTGGATCAAGGCGTGCGTCCCGATAAGGAGATCGACGCCGCCCGTGGCCACCTCGTGGAGAGTTTCCGCGCGCTGGGCGGCGGGTGTGGAGCCCGTGAGCAGACGGACCACGGGACGGCGGCTGACGGTTGCAAAGAGGTTGCGGGCCTCGTCCGTGCCGAAGGCGCGATCGAGAAGGTCGTTGACCGTGAGGAGATGCTGTTCCGCCAGCACCTCCGTGGGGGCCATGAACGCCGCCTGGTGCCCGCCTCCGATGGCCACGAGGCAGGCGTAGAGCGCCACGACCGTCTTGCCCGAGCCGACCTCGCCCTCGAGCAGGCGGTGCATCGGATAGGACTTGACCAAGTCGTCGGCGGCCTCGTCGCAGGCGACGCGCTGCGCCTTGGTCGGCTCGAAGGGGAGCTGAGCGAGAAACGTTTCGGCGAGCGAGTCTTGAGCCGGAGGTTGGTGCGCGATCCCTCGGACGGTTCGCTCCAGCTTTCGCTTGCGGTAGACGAGACCGAGTTGCAGTGTGAAGACCTCGTCGAACACGAGCCGGTTCTCGGCCTTCTCGACATCCGTCATGTCGTCGGGAAAGTGGTAGAGGCGCAAGGCGTCTCCCCGCCGCATGAGGTGGAGATCTCGCCTCAGCTCATCTGGGAGGGGGTCCATGACCTCGCCGCTGCGTTCGAGCGTGGCCCAGATGAGCCGCCGGACCTCGTCGCTGGAGAGATCGGCCGTGGCCGGGTAGATGGGGATGATGCGTCCGACGTTGAACGGCTCGCGACCCGTGCGCACCAGCTCGAAGCGCGGCATCGTCATCTGGAGACTGCCCCGGAAGGACTCGAGCTTGCCGTAGAAGAATGCCTCGGTGCCCGGTTTGAGCGCGCGCGTCACCCACGTGAGATTGAACCAGGTCACGGCGATCGAGCCGGTCGTGTCGCGGATTCGTCCCTTGATGATCCTCGTGGGCTTCTTGCCCGAGGGTTTCTTGTTGCGTGTGGGAGTGAAAGGCGAGGCGATCTTCTCGACGCGCGCCAGAACCTGGACCTCCGTGCCTCGCTCCTCGGGCGACATCGTGGCGAGCTCGTGGATCGTCCGTAGCTCCGTCCGGTCGACGTGGCGGCGCGGGTAGTGCTGAAGCAGGTCCTGGATGGTCTCGATTCTGAGCTTCTCGAGCCCCTTCGCCTTCTGGCCCGTAATCGCAAGCGGCGTCTGACGGCGCCGGGAGGCGAACAGCTCGAGCCCCTTCGGAGGCGCCTGGACGACATCTGCCATGAGCCCACAATAGAAGCGGTGTGGGACGTACCGCTGCATTTGTTAGTCTTGGCCGCCTTATGCCATCCGTATGTGACGTCTGTGGAAAGACCCCGGGCTTCGGGAACAACATCTCGCACTCTCACCGGCGCAGCCGCCGCCGGTGGAACCCGAACATTCAGAAGATCCGGGTGGTGATCGATGGATCACCTCGGCGCGCGGCCGTGTGTACCAAGTGTCTCAAGGCCAACAAGGTGACCAAGGCGGGCTGATTCCGCCCTTCTCTTCGGTGGGGCTCCAGTTGGCAAAGCAGTCGACGCGGGTATCGTGCGCCCATGCAATCGCTCCACCCAGGGCGGAACGGGGGTTCGCCGGCGAGGTGAGTCGAGTGGGTTCCGTCAAGAAGGTAAGCACACAAGCGAAACTGCGTGTGGAGACCGCTCGCGCTCGTTACGGCTGGCTCGATGTCGCGCTTACGACCTTCAAGCGCTTCTCGGATCAAGATGGGGGCTTCTTCGCCGCCGCGCTCACCTACTTCGCCTTCTTCTCGGTCTTTCCTCTGGTGCTGTTCTCCATCTCCGCGCTCGGTTTCGTCGTCTTCCTCAGCGAGGAGATCAGAAGGCAACTCGTCGACGCGGGCGTGAGCGCGTTTCCCCTCATCAGTGGGATCGTGCAGCCGGAGAATCTCAAGACCATCGAGGACGCCCGCTTCTCGTTGGCCGGCATCGCTTTGTTGCTCGTGCTCTACTCGGGCACCGGAGGCATCGTGGCCTTCGAGCACGTACTCAATCGCATCTACAATCTGACCGACGAGGGGACC